>LXNJ01000594.1_pt1 | contig 24516 bp, 18 predicted proteins | sample 809081 | NCBI WGS metagenome assembly LXNJ01 (sample SAMN04870510, study PRJNA318959) | sponge metagenome | biome: sponge; feature: marine sponge reef; material: water | host: Petrosia ficiformis | place: Greece: Milos, Mediterranean Sea | collected 2013-05-29 | depth 5-7 m | reverse complement strand
CGGTGGCGCAAGCCACTGAATTTGTGAGCAAAACAAAACCGCGCTTTTGTTTTGCTCCTGATCAAGTCCATGGACGGACTTGATCAGAGGTTACCTAGTACCGCTCCTTTCCCGCCAACGCCTGATCGACAAGCGAAACGATCCTCTGCACTCGTTCGTCCCACGAGTTCGCGCGCAACACGTCGTCGACTCGGGCTGCGCGGCTTCCGTAGCCACCGTTCGCCAGACAACGCTCGATACCGTCGATGAATTCGTCGTCGGTGCTACCCACTTCGGTGAATTCCCCAATGTCGTCCGTGTTGGCAATGGGCGTCGCGACAATGGGAATCTTGAGCGAGAGATAGACGTAGAGCTTTAGGGGGTTCATGTTGCGAGTCAGTTCGTTGTCGAGGTGCGGGACTATCGCCACGTCGAAATGGCGGATGTAGCGGAGCACCTTCGGGTAGGGACGGACCCCGAGAAAGTGGACATTCGCGTGTCTCGACAGGGCGAGCACGGTTTGGTCGCGGCGCGCCGAGCCGATGAACACGAGATGCCAGTGCGGTCTGCGCTCAATGACCGTTCCCAGTAGCCGAACGTCCAATCGGGCGGTATCGAGGTTCCCCACGTAGCCGATGATGGGCCGCGGGAGTCGCCGAAGTTCCCGCGGCATCGGCCAACGCCCGTATTCCTGCTCGACCGGATCGGCCGCGTTGGGCACGAGGTGTATGTCTTTCGCCATCGGGCTCATTGAGTCCACCACGGTCGAGCAGTTGGCGAAGGCGACATCCGCGCGGTCGAGCACTTCCTCGTAGTTTTGCTGCAGTCGTGCGAGGTGTTCGGGGGTTGCGGGCCACTGGCGCTGATCGTCGATCACGTCGGCGACGACGAGGTCGGGTAGAAACCGGTCGCACAACCGCGGGAAGTCGAACACCGTGGGACAGGCCCAGAAGACCGTCCGCCGAACACCGACGTCGTGTTGGCGAAAGGCTCGACGTAGGTAGGCGTGGTAGCTCGCTCCCGTCGGGAGCAATCGAGCCAGGGTGCGGAACACCCGGCGGCGACTGTGCAGGTAGATGAACGTGTCGAAGCGGAGGTTGTCCCGGTTCTCGAGGCGAAGCTTGCGTCGCAGCGTCTGGCGAACGACCGCCGGACCCTCGGTGCCCCGGATACCGAGCGTCAGCGGGTGACGGAGCCACTGCCGGAGATCGACAGGCGCGTCGAAGTGGAAGATTCGGGCAATGCGGGGATGGTGCGCGAGGTATTTGACGAGCATGTCCTGTCGCCGTCCGTAGATGCCGGTATCGTTCTGCTTCCAGAAGAAAACAATGTCGAGCCTGTCGTCGACGGGCGGACCCGTGGTAATGCCCTCGGGTGGTGGCCGCGGGGGTTCGCTCGACAGCGCATCGAGATGATCCTCACTGGTGTCCTCGTGAAGTAGCGCAAATGCCGGCGCGCCGCGCCCCACGCCGGCCACCGACGTCAGGTTCGGGTTGTAGTACGGATCCCGGGGTAGCGCGCCTTGGACGGCCCGACCAAGGCGGTGCCCGTCGCTCCCGTGCGACCGCCGTCCGATGGTTGCCGACTCGTAGTGGTGGAGGACGACATCGCCTGCGTAGATGTTGACCAACCCGGCGGCGTGGGCACGTAGACAGAACTCCACGTCGCCTGCCAGGGTCAGGTCCTCGTCGAACGTGCCGATGGTCTCAAGGGTCTTGCGGCTGGTTGCGAGGCAGGCGCCGGTGACCGCGGCGACATTGCGAGGTAGGTGCGGCGATACGAATACATGATCGTCGAAATCGGGTGCCGTTCCCCGGTAGACCGGGTCGGCGAGGTCGCCGTAGCCGACGACGAGGCCGGCGTGTTGGATGCCGCCATCGGCAAAGAGCAGGAGTGGGCCCACGGCACCGGCGTCTTCCCGCAACGCGTATTCCGCGAGGCGATCCAGCCAGCCGCCCTCGATCGCCATGGTGTCGTTGTTAAGGAATACGAACACGTCGCCGGTGCCCGAGGCGATGCCGAGGTTGTTCAGTCGCGACCAGTTGAAGTCGCCGGGGTCGTTCAGTACGCGAAGAGAGGCGAAGCGCCGTTGCGCCTCGCCATACCACGCGCGGGTGGCGGGTTCGGACGAACCGTTGTCGACGATGAGGACGTCGAGGCGCTCCTCGTCGTTGGTTGCGTAGAGACTGTCTACGCAGGGCTCGAGCAGGTCGAGGCGGTCGCGGGTGGGGATGACCACCGAGATTCTCGCGTTTGCCGTCGAGCCGAACCGGCACCGCCACCGCATCGGCGCCCCCCGGCCAGCCGGGACGGGTTCGACACCGGAATCGTTGCCGTAGCGGTCGCGCAGGAACTCGGCGAGGAATGGCGATGCCGCTTGCGGTTGCGGATGCGTGACGAGCGCGTGGGACAGTACCTGCGGTAGATGCACGATCCGGGACACCGAGGGCAACCAGCGGAGCAGCGTCCCCTGCGGATCGTCGAAGTTCCACGGCGGTGCCCGGTCGAGGAAATCGCGGGACACGGCGATGCAATCCGATAGGTAGTCCTGGTAGAGAAACAGGTCGAGGGAGAAATCGGGTTTGTAGAACGGTCGGCAGCGACGCCCTTTCGCGTCGATCTGATCGGCGTCCCCGTAGACAACCTCCGCGCCGTCGGCGAGGGCCGCGGCTAGGACAGACAATGCGCCGTCGCGCAGGCGCGATCGGGGGGCGAGGAAGACCACTCCGGCGCAGTCATCGGCCAGTCGTTCGAGGGCGGTTGACGAGGCGATCACGGCTAACCGTAAACTTGCATCGGACTCGAGCCGCGACTCGTTTCGGTTCAGCCACTGCCGGTACCAACGGTCGCGATGCCGTCCACCCGTGGCAACGAGACCGATCAAGGTGCCATAGACGTCACGCCAGCCATGCGCTCGCGCCCGTTTCAGTTGTCGGCCAAGGCCACCCCATCCGCCCGCGGCACGCACCGCGCATGGGAGGTTGAGCACAACTCGGCAAAGCCGGACGAGGCGCGGCCACAGGCTCCCCCGTCGGGCGTTCAATGGCGTGCCTTGTCGTAGACCGCGAGGAGGCTTTCGAGGTGTTGGCCGGGCGACCGGAGTGCCGCGAGTCGTTCGTGACCCGCCGCGCCGAGTTCCCCGGCGAGGCCCTGATCGGTGAGCAGCAGGCGAAGCCTCTCGACCAAGCCGGCGATGTCGCCGCGGTCGAAGAGGAAACCGGTCCGACCGTCTTCGACCAGTTCCGGCAAGCCGCCCACACGGCTTGCGACGACGGCACGCCCGTGCGCCGATGCCTCGATGGCGACCAGCGGAGCGTTCTCCAACCAAAGGCTCGGTAGCACGACCACCCGGGCTTGCCGGTAGATTTCTGCGAGTTCGTCCGCCGAACGCTCGCCTAGGAACCGCACCTGGCAAGGGCCGTATTGCGCGGTCGATGCCTTGAGGTCGTCAGCCTCGGGGCCGTCTCCGACAAGCCACAACGCCGCTTGTGGCAGGTCGCCGGAGAGCCGTGTGAAGGCGGTCAACAGCGTGGCGACCCCCTTGTGCTCGATCAAGCCGCCGACGTAGAGCACGACCTGGCCATCCGTGACAGGCGTCAGTTCGGCGCGGGGCAGCGACCGTAGATTCGGGACGTGGAACACGTTCGCGTGGCCCATGCGTTCTAGGTGCGTCGCCAGGTTCCGGCTTGGCGCGATGAACGCTTTGACGAAACGCCGGTCGAGAAACCGGCGACCGTAGAGCAAGCATGCCTCGGTGGCCAGGAGTTTCCAGGTCATGCAGCCGTGACGCAGCGCCGCGAATACCGACCGGCCGGCGCAGGAGCGCTCCCGGGAGCAATAGGCGGTGGGATAGATGGCACAGTAGTCGTGCACCGTTTGCACGACCCGATGGCCGCGCGTCGCGGCGAGGATCGTGAACGGGTAGCGGTAGTTGTTGTGCAGGTGGACCACGTCGGGTCGGACGCGGGCGAGGCAGTCTGCCAGGTCGCGATTGAGATCCGGGTAGAAGGCCACACGCCGAAGGATCGAAACCCATCTCTTCGACGGGCCAGGCCGAAAGACGCGCTTGCGCGGCCCGGTGCCAATGTCCGGTGCCGTGTCGCTCCCCAGTACGAACCAGTGGATCTCGTGTCCATCCGCACCAAGCGCCCGCGTCAGGTCGGCGATGTAGTGTTCGCTGCCACCGACGACCGCTTCCGGGTCGTTGTCGTTGATCATGAGGATCTTCATGACCGACTAGGCCGGGTGGGTTCGTTCAGAACTTCAGGAGGGTGGTGTCGAGAGTGTCGAGGTCGACCACGCCCACCGCGTTGTAGCCCTTCATGTGGCCGGCACACTCGCCCGGGTTGAAGACGAGGCGGCCTTGTTCGCGATCACAGCGCGCCATGTGCGTGTGGCCGTGCAGCGCGAGGTCGTGTCCGTCCACCCCTGGCTGACGCAGGTCTCGCGGATCATGCACCACCACGATGCGTCGACCGGCCCAGTCGAGTTCCAACGGGGGATCACGGAATACGAACCCATGCCGGGCGGCGCTCGCATCGAGGGACTCTCGTTCGACGTCGTTGTTGCCGTACACCCCGTAGAGGGGCACATCGAGACCGGCCAGGACATCGAGCGTCTTGGCCTTGGTGATGTCACCGGTATGGACGACCCGGTCGACGCCTGCGCCGTTGAACAGGCGGACGATCTCGCGGACGTTCGCGAGATTGTTGTGGGTGTCGCTGACCACGCCGATCTTCATGGCGATCGTGCCGGTTCCGCAGGCCGTTGGTTGAACGCACACGGGACACCACGAGGGTGTCCCCTACGCGTCCGTGCGGCGCAATCCCGTAGGGGCGGGGCTTGTCCCCGCCCGCATGCCACACGTTTTCGGCCGAACAATGGAAACGGGACGCGACACACGCGTCCCCTGCACCGCCCTTGGGGACGGGACGGGACAAGCCCGTCCCCTACGCCGCCTTCTCGAGAATGTGGATACCGCAAGCGCTGCCGAGGCCAATCACATGAGTCAGCCCGATACGCGCACCCTCGACCTGCCGGTTACCGGCAGCACCGCGGAGGTGCGTCGACACCTCGTAGATGTTGGCGATGCCGGTGGCGCCCAGCGGATGTCCCTTGGACAGCAACCCGCCCGAGACATTGACGGGAATGCGCCCGCCAAGCGCGACGTCGCCGTCATCGATCAACCGACCGGCTCCGCCGTCCTCGCACAGTCCCAGGTTCTCGTAGTGCAGGATCTCGGCGGTGGCGAAACAGTCGTGCAGTTCGATGAGGTCGATATCGTCGGGTCCGACGCCCGCCATCTCGTAGGCCGCGGCGGCGGCCTTGCGGGTGCAGGTGTTGACGTCGGGCATGACCAGGTCGCGCTCCTGCCAGGGATCGGAGGTCAGCACCGAGGCGCGCACCTTGACGGCGCGATCCATCAAGCCGAGTTCCCGCGCCTTCTTCTCGGACGCGATCACGGCCGCGGCGGAGCCATCGACGTTCACCGAGCACATGAGCTTCGTGTTGGGGTAGGAGATCATCTCGGCGTTCATCACCGTCTCGAGCGGCGTCTCGATCTGATACATGGCCTTCGCGTTCATGGTCGAGTGGTGATGGTTCTTGACCGACACCTTGGCGAACTGCTCGAAGGTCGTGCCGTGCTGGCGGGTGTGTTCCATGCCGGCTTCGGCGAAGACCGACGGCATGGTGCCGGAACCCAGGAGCCCCTCCTTGGAAATCCCGCGGCTGCCACCGCCGCCGCCCAAGAGCCCGCGGCCCATCTGTTCGACGCCGACGGCAAGCACGACGTCGTACAGGTCCGCCTTGACCGACGCCCAGGCTTCCCGGAATGCCGTCGCCCCGGTCGCGCAGGCATTGGCGACGTTGACCACGGGGATTCCGGTCTGGCCGATCTCCTGCAGGATGCGTTGCCCGACCATGCCGCTGGCCTGGCCGAGATTGCCGCAGTACAACGCCTGCATGTCGTGGATTGTCAGCCCGCAGTCGTCGAGCGCCAAGAGTGCCGCCTCGGAACCGAGTTGAGGGACGGATTTGTCCGGAAACCGTCCGAACTTGATCATGTCCACACCGACTATGTATGCATCTGCCATGTTGGGTGCTCCTAAAATGCTTGAGTTAGGTCCGTGGTTTGAAGAAGTAGGAAAGGTAGGCGTTGCCGTCGGCGTCCTTGCGGCCCAGCGCGTCGTCGTAGACGACGTCCACGGGCATGCCAAAGTCGATTTTCAACGGGTCCGGCTCGACGTCGATCAGGTTGCCCTTGACCGTGCCGCCGCCCTCGAGGTCGACGATTGCGGAAACGTAGGGGACATCGATGCCGGGGAACGACCGGTGCACGATGCAGTACGAATACAACTCACCCCGGTTGGCCAGCCGAACGGTCTGCATCTTGCCCCGGGCGCCGCACTTCGAACAGTTGTCCCGCTCGCCTAGAAAGGTCGCGCCGCATACGCCGCAACGGCACCCTTCGAGGTACGGTTCGCCGTCGTCGGGAATCTTCAAGTGCGAAACCGCCGGCAGTGGTTTGTCAGCCATCGACCCTCCCAAGTCCTTGCGCGGTTGAGGATGTCGTTTTGCGGGCGGCGGGTCAATGGCTTGCCGAAGACCCGAAACACAAACGAATGGGCGATTTCCTACATACACGCCCAAAATCTTCGTGCATGGTGGTAGCTTACGTGGCGACGGACGAAGTAAGTGAAGGCCACCGTGATCGACACGCTGCGGTATGCCAACCGTCTCAAGGAAGCCGGCGTTGAGGTCGGACAGGCGGAAGCCATGTCCCGAGCGCTCAATGACGAACTCACGGAAGGGCTCGTCACCAAGACCGACCTCGACAGCGCCGTCTTGGATATCGGCGGCAAGATCGACACGCTGGACAGCAAGTTCGAGGTCAGGTTCGCGGAGGTGGACGCCCGGTTCGCGGAGATGGAGGGCAAGTTCGACGCCCGGTTCGCGGAGATGGGGGGCGAGTTCGCGAAGATCGACGGCAAGTTCGAGGCCGTCGACTCGAAGTTCGAAACGCTCCGTTCCCAGAACCGCTACGTCTTCCTCGTCCTCGCGCTGATTGCCGGACTTGGCCTTTACAACGCGACCGCCCCGCACTTTCTCGGCAAGATCGGGCAGATGCCGGTCGCGGAGTCCGGCCGCCCTGCGCCTGCCGCCGAAGCGCGGGATGCCGGGGCTGAAGCCGCCGAGTTACCGAAAGCTCCGTCGAACGGTTGACGCGTTCGCCTAACCCCGCGGCACCTCCACCCCCAACCGCTGGTGCATGATGGGGCTCGTCGTCGTGTACTGCAGGTGGACCTTCTCGTTGGGGTTCAGGCGTGCCTTGATGGCGAACGCGGCGAGCGCGGCTTCGTGGAAACCCGACAGGATGAGTTTCTTCTTGCCCGGGTAGTTGGCGATGTCGCCGATGGCGTACACCCCGGGGATGTTGGTCTCGAAGCGCTCGGTGTCCGTATTGATCTGGTTCTTGTTGAGGTCGAGTCCCCACTCGGCGATGGGGCCGAGCTTGGGCGACAGCCCGAAGAACACCAGGATTTGGTCGATATCGACCTTTGTGATGGACTCGTCGGTGTGGCGGATGTGGACACGCTCCAGCACACCGTTCTCGGCTTCGAAGTCGACGCAATTGCCGATCATGAACTTGACCTTCCCGGCGGATTCCAGTTGTCGCATCTTGGCCACCGTCGCGGGTGCCGCGCGGAAACGATCGCTGCGGTGGATGAGGGTCAACGACTTGGCGTGCGGGGCGAGTTCCACGGTCCAGTCGAACGCCGAGTCGCCGCCACCGAGTACGAGGAGATCCTTGCCGTGGTGGGCCGACGGGTCACGAACCCGGTAGAACACCTGGCTGTCGACGAACGAGTCGATGCCGGCGACCCGCAGCGGCATGGGCTGGAACGACCCGACGCCGCCGGCGACCACCACGGCGCGCGTCTCGATCTCTTCGCCCTGGCTGGTGGCGATTCGGAAGCGCTCGTCGTCGAGCACCTCGACTTCGGTCACCTGGCTCTCGAGGTGGAAGACGGCATCGAAGGGCTCGATCTGCTCCATCAGTTGGTCGACCAGTTCCTGGGCGTTGCACATCGGGATCGCCGGGATGTCGTAGATCGGCTTATCCGGATAGAGCTCGGCGCACTGGCCGCCAGGTGCCGGCAGGGCGTCGACGATATGCGCCTTGATGCCGAGCAAGCCGAGTTCGAAGATTTGAAAGATGCCGCAGGGGCCCGCGCCGACGATGACGACGTCTGTTTGCAGGGTCAAAGTGGTCTCCTTGGATTGCACGGTGAAATCGGTCGTGGGGCGCTTCTAGACGAGATTGAACGGCCACGGGTATCTCAGGGGATGTGGCCCTTGCGCCGCAGCAGGGCGATTACCGCATCGGCGCACGCATCCACGGTCGATGAATCCGTCGCCAGTACCAAGTCCGGCGACTCGGGCTCCTCGAAGTCCGCGTTGACGCCGGGCACGTTCGCCTCGCCCTCCTCGGCGGCATCGTAGAGCCCGAATTCATCGCGTTCTCGCAGCACGTCGAGGGGGGCGGTCAGGTAGACCTCGAGAAACCGCTCGCCACCGATGGCGTCCCGCGCACGCTCCCGCACGGCTTCCTCGGGCGCCACGAATGCCGTGAGGCAGATCAGTCCGGCATCGTTCATCAACCGGGCGGTCTCCGCTGCCCGTCGCACGTTCTCCGAACGTTCCGCGGCGGAGAACCCGAGATCCCGGCTCATGCCGAGGCGAAAGCTCTGGCCGTCGAGGACACTAGCCAGATAGCCGGCGTCGAACAGCTTCCGTTCGACGGCGTGGGCGACGGCGGTCTTGCCCGACTTCGCGAGTCCCGTCAGCAGCACGGTCACGGGTCGCTGGCCAAGGCGCGCTTCGCGCTCCCCCATATCCACTCGGCTCGCCGCGGCGTGCAGGTCGCCGTGAGGCGCCTCGTCCCAAGCGGCCCCGTGGGCGGACCCGCCTGGCGGGAGCACCATCCCGGCACCGACGGTAGCGTTGGTGAGTCGGTCGATGAGGATGAGACTGCCAAGACCGCGGTTGGTGTCGTAGGACTCGAACACCACGGGTTCGGTGAGCACGATTTCGCCGCGACCGATTTCGTTCAACTTGAGGGTCGAGGCCGGCTCGTGCCCCAAGGTGTCGACATCGACCCGGAAGCGCACCGACTGAATCCGCCCGGCCACGCGTCGTGTGCCCTGCTTGACGATGTAGGTCTTGCCGAGGACCAGGGCGTCATCGGACATCCACACGAGGTCCGCATCGAATCGCTCCGCCGTGTAGGGCAACTCCCGAGGTGCCGCAATCACGTCCCCGCGGCTCACGTCCAGTTCGTCGGCAAGGGTCAGGGATACCGCCATTGGCGCGAAGGCCTCCTCGAGGTCGCCGTCCATCGTGACGATACGGTCCACCGTCGAGGACTTGCCCGAGGGAAGCACGGAGACCGGATCCCCGGGACGGACCGTGCCGCCGACGATGGTGCCGCTGTACCCGCGGAATGCGGCGTCGGGACGATTGACGAACTGCACGGGAAGGCGAAACCGATCGGCGTCCTTGTCGACGGCGACCTGAACGGTTTCGAGGAGATGCATCAACGTGGCCCCGCGGTACCAAGGCATGTTGTCGGACGGATGGACGACGTTGTCTCCGTGAAGTGCGGAAATCGGTATGAATTGCAGTTCCCCAACGGCAAGTCGGGAGGCGAAGTCGAGGAAGTCGTTGCGGATCTCGTCGAATACCCGCTCGGCGTAGGCGACCTCGTCCATCTTGTTGACCGCGGCGATCAAGTGGCGAATTCCGAGCAGGCGCGCGATGAACGAGTGGCGCCGGGTCTGGGGAAGTACGCCGTTGCGCGCATCGATGAGAATCACCGCGACGTCGCAGGTCGACGCGCCGGTTGCCATGTTGCGGGTGTACTGCTCGTGACCGGGCGTGTCGGCGATGATGAACTTGCGTTTGGCCGTGGAGAAATACCGGTAAGCAACGTCGATCGTGATCCCTTGCTCCCGCTCCGCCTGAAGGCCATCCACCAGGAGCGCCAGGTCCACGCCGTCGCGTTGCGTGCCGGTGGTCTTGCTGTCCCGGCGGATGGCGTCGAGTTGATCCTCGTAGATCAATTCGGAATCGTGCAGCAGCCGCCCGATCAGCGTGCTCTTGCCGTCGTCGACACTGCCGCAGGTGAGAAAGCGCAGGATTCCCTTGCGCTCGTGCTGCTTCAGGTAGTCGCGGATGTCGCCGCCGCTTTCGGCCAGTTGCGACCCGGTGCTCGCCATCAGAAGTACCCTTCGCGCTTCTTCTGCTCCATCGACCCCGACACGTCGTGATCGATGAGCCGTCCCTGGCGCTCCGAGTGCGTGGCCAGGAGCATTTCCTGGATGATTTCCGGCAATGTTGACGCCGTCGACTCGATGGCGCCGGAGAGCGGATAGCAGCCCAAGGTGCGGAACCGCACCGAGCGCATCTCGGGCGCTTCGTCCTCCGCGAGGGGTATTCGGTCGTCATCCACCATGATGAGCATCCCGTCGCGTTCCACGATGGGGCGCTCGGCCGCGAAATACAGCGGCACGATGTCGATGCCTTCCTGGTAGATGTACTGCCAGACGTCGAGTTCGGTCCAGTTCGAGAGCGGGAACACCCGGACCTCCTCGCCCGGATTGATGTTGCCGTTGTAGAGATTCCACAACTCCGGCCGTTGATTCTTCGGATCCCAGCGGTGGTTCGAGTCGCGTAGCGAATAGACCCGTTCCTTGGCCCGGGACTTCTCCTCGTCTCGCCGCGCACCCCCGAAACAGGCGTCGAATCCGTGCTCGTCCACGGCGTCGCGAAGCGCTTGGGTCTTCATGATGTCGGTGTACTTCTTGCTGCCGTAGGTAAACGGCGTCACACCGGCGGCAACGCCTTCCTGGTTCGTGTGGACGATGAGGTCAAGACCCTGCTCCCGGGCGATGCGGTCACGGAAGGCGATCATGTCCTGGAACTTCCACGTCGTATCGACATGCAGCAGCGGGAACGGCAGCTTTCCGGGATAGAACGCCTTGCGCGCAAGGTGCAGCAAGACCGACGAGTCCTTGCCGATCGAATAAAGCAGCACCGGCCGCTCGAACTCCGCCACCACCTCCCGGAAGATGTGGATGCTCTCGGCCTCGAGTTGCTTCAAGTGGCTTAGGCGTTGGCGCGGCACTGGCGTCGGGTGCGGTTATGGGGTTGGGTATTGTAGTTCTTTACGGGGTGGTTTCTTAGTCGATGGAGTTATAAGCCTGGGTCGGTCAAATCGTCGAACCCGCTGTTCAAAACCGACTAGGTCCCGGACGCCCGGATTGTTGATATCCGTCGACGGGCCACAGGTCGTTGCAGGCGATTCACAGTCTGTTGCGAGGACTGAACATCGCCCTTTTCAGTCGCTGATCGTTCGCGTGCCTCCCTGCGGTTGGCCTTGCGTACGGAAATGATGCGGATCGTCGACCCCGTATGGTGTAGGTCACCACGAACTCCCGGCCCTCTACCGCACCCAGGAGCCCGTTCGATCAGTTGCAGACGGCACACGAGAGCATGATGTTGCCCATGCCATCCGATCCGCCGGCGCTGTCCATCGACCCGATGGGTAGTGCATTCGACAACCTGATCGCGATCATGTGCGCCTCCAGATCGGCAGGCGGATCAGGAAGCGTCCCCGGACAATACCTCTTGAAGCAACTCGCTGACCCGTCGGGGATTCGCCTTGCCACCGCTGGCTTTCATGGCTTGACCGACGAGGAAACCCAGCACGCGTGTCTTGCCGGATCGTACCTGCTCGACCTGGGCGGGGTTTGCATCGATCACCCGACGGACGATGGCCGCGATCTCGTCGCTGTCGCTCACTTGCTTGAGGCCGCGGCTCCCGATCAGTTCGTCGACGTCGCCGCCGTCGTTCCAGAGGGTCTGGAACAAGGACTTTGCGATCTTGCCCGAGATGGAGCCGTCTTCGATCCGCTTGATGAGCTTGCCGAGTTGCGCTGCGGGAACGGGGACCCTGGTCCAGGCGGCTTCTTCCCGGCGTACGGCGGCGGCGACATCGCCCATGACCCAGTTGGCGGCTGCCTTGGGCTGGCCGGATGCTGCTGCGGCGGCGTCGAAGTAGGTGGCCGTGTCCGGGTCGACGGTGAGCCAGCGGGCGTCGTAGTCGGTGAGGCCGAGCTCCTCGACGTAGCGTCGGCGCTTGGCAGTCGGCAGTTCCGGCAGCGTGGCCCGTGCTTCGTCGAGCATCGATTCCGTGACCATCACCGGCAGCAGGTCGGGATCGGGGAAGTAACGGTAGTCGTCGGACAGTTCCTTGCCCCGCATCGGTCGGGTCTCGTCGCGTTCGGCGTCGTAGAGGAGCGTCTGGCGTTCGACCCTGCCGCCGGATTGGAGCACGTCGATCTGCCGTTCGATCTCGAACGCGAGCGCCTTGTCGAGGAATCGGAACGAGTTCAGGTTCTTGATCTCCGTTCGCTCGCCCAGTTCCGTCGAGCCTCGCTGGCGCACCGAGATGTTGGCGTCGCAACGCATGGAGCCCTCGTTGAGGTTGCCGTCGCAGATTCCCAGGGTTCGAACGAGCGTGTGCAGGGTCCTGAAGTAACGACCGGCTTCTTCCGGGGAGGCGAGTTCGGGTTCGCTGACCACTTCGAGGAGCGGCGTCCCCGCACGGTTCAGATCGATTCCGGTCTTGCCTTGGTAGTCTTCGTGGAGCGACTTGCCGGCATCCTCTTCCAGATGGGCACGGGTGAGCCGGATGCGTTTGGTCGAACCGTCCTCGTTTTCGATATCCAGGTGACCGCCGGTTACGATCGGCTCGTCGAGTTGGCTGATCTGGTAGCCCTTGGGCAGGTCGGGATAGAAATAACTCTTGCGGTCGAAGCGGCACCGTTCGGCGATGTCGCCCTCGACTGCGAGCCCGAACACGATCGCCATGCGTACTGCCTCGCCGTTCAGCACGGGTAGGACGCCGGGTAGCGCAAGGTCCACGGCGCAAGCCTGCGTATTGGGTGGCGCGCCGAATGCGGTGGGGGCCCCGGAGAAGATCTTGGTGCGGGTCTTCAGTTGGACATGGGCCTCGAGCCCGATGACGCTTTCCCAATCGCTCATGATCGCCCCATCGCCGGGCCGGCGCTTTGCATTCGCTGTGCACCGTCGCCGCTGCCGGCCGAGCCACGGCGCCCCTCCATGGAATATCTGCCGCCGCTCGTGTCGCTTGCCCGGGCGTTTGTTCCATGGACGGCCGGTGTCCGCTGGTGCCAGTCTGTCTCCCGCTGGAACGACTCGGCGAGGGAGAGCAGTCGATCTTCGCCGAAGTGCGGGGCGATGATCTGCATCCCGACAGGCAGTCCGTCGACGATCCCGCACGGAATACTCAGTGCCGGCAGGCCGGCCAGGCTTGCGGGGACGGTGTAAACGTCCTGCGCGTACATGACCGTAGGGTCTTTGGTCTCGTCGGGCGCGACGAGTGCGCCTTTCTCGAACGCCGTGGAAGGCGTGGAGGGTGCCAGGATCAGGTCGACGGTCTCGAACGCGTCGAGAAAGTCCTGCCGGACCAGGCGGCGCAGCCGCTGCGCCTTGCGGTAGTAGGCATCGTAGTAACCGATCGACAGGGCATAGGTGCCGGTGAGGATACGGCGCTTCACCTCCGCGCCGAATCCCTCGCTGCGCGATCGCGCGTACAGGTCGTCGAGGTCGACGGGCGACTCGGCGCGGTGTCCGAAGCGGACGCCGTCGTACCGCGACAGGTTGGTGGACGCCTCCGCGCTCGCGACGACGTAGTACGCGGCCGTCGCGTAGGCGGTATGTGGCAAGGAGATTTCCAGGCGCCCGTGACCCAGACGCTCGAGGATTGCCGCAGCGTCATCGACGGTTGCGGCGAGGCGCGCGTCCAGATCGCGCCAGTATTCCCGGGGGATTCCTATTCGCAGGCCGGTTCCGTCCGTCTCGTGCGGCGTGGGGCCGACATCCGCGCTGGTGGAGTCGAGCGGATCGTGACCCTCCATGTGTTGCAGCAGCAGGCGCAGATCCTCGGCCGAACGCGCCATCGGTCCGCCCTGGTCGAGGCTGGACGCGAACGCCACCATCCCGTAGCGCGATACCCGCCCGTAGGTGGGTTTCAAGCCGCTGATCCCGCACAGAGCGGCGGGTTGCCGAATCGACCCGCCCGTGTCGGTGGCGGTCGCTGCGGGAACCAGACCGGCGGCAACGGCCGCGGCGGAACCGCCCGACGACCCGCCGGGCACCCGCGTCGCGTCCCAGGGGTTGGATACCGGTCCGAAGTAGCTGTTCTCGTTCGACGAGCCCATGGCGAACTCGTCCATGTTCGTCTTGCCGAGCATGATCGCGCCGGAATCGCGCAACTTGGTGACCACGGTGGCGTCGTAGGGCGGCACGAACTCAGAGAGCATCCGCGATGCGCAGGTGGTACGCACGCCGGCCGTACAGAACACGTCCTTGTGGGCGATCGGGACGCCGACGAGGCCCGTTTGTCCCTGGCAGGCGATGCGCTTGTCGGCCTCCCCGGCGGCGGCGAGGGCGTCTTCTTCGCAGACGGTTACGAAGCTGTTGAGGTCGCTCGCAGCGATGCGGTCCAAGCGCTCCCGGGCAAGTTCCACGGCGCTGGTCGTCTTGGACTTGAGCGCGGCACGAATATCCTCGATCGTCGCGAACCGCCCGACGGTCATTCCACTACCCGCGGCACGAGATAGAGTCCGTCGCGGACCTCGGGCGCGGTTTCCTGGAACCGGTTCCGGTCGACGACCTCCGAGACGCGGTCGGGCCTCAAAGGCTGCACGCCGTCCAGGGGATGGTCGAGGGGTTCCACCGCGTCCGTGTCGGCGGATTGCATGGTGTCGATCAGGTGCACGATCTTCTGAAGATTGTCCTTCAGGAGTTCGCGTTCCTGTGCTTCAAGCCGCAGCGCGGCAAGGCGCATGAGCTTGTCGATGAGGTCTGCGTCCACGTCGGTCCCGAGGTGTTGCTTACCTGCGCGGGATGTTACGACAACGGCACCGGGAGATGGTTCCTGTCAATGCCCGCCGGCCGCGGGAACCGGCCGTTGGCTTCTCCACATTGTCTCCCGACTTGCGTGTGCCGCGGTCGCGAGCGCCGTGTTAGAGTGCCTTATTGCCTCAGTTCGCCGCCAATTCCCGATGCTTAGAAACCTCCGCGGGTTGTTTTCGCGGGACCTGTCCATCGACCTTGGTACCGCCAACACGCTGATCTACGCCAAGGAGAAGGGGATCATTCTCGATGAACCTTCGGTCGTGGCCATTCGCGAAGATCGTCGCGAGCGGCGTGTCCTGGCCGTCGGCTCGGACGCCAAGAGAATGCTCGGGCGGACGCCGATCAACATCAAGGCCATCCGCCCTCTGAAGGACGGCGTGATTGCGGACGACACCTACACGAAGGAAATGCTTCGGCGTTTCATCGGCAAGGTGCAGGAGAATGCAATTGTCCGTCCGAGTCCGCGGGTGATCGTCAGCGTGCCTTGTCGTTCGACCCTCCTCGAGCGCAAGGCGATCCGCGATTCGGCGCTGTCGGCGGGTTCGCGGGACGTGCGCCTCATCGAGGAGCCCATGGCGGCGGCCATCGGGGCGGGACTGCCGGTACACGAGGCGGTCGGCACGATGGTCGTGGACATCGGCGGCGGCACCACGGAAATCGCGGTCGTCTCGTTGAGTGGCATCGTGTATTCCGACACGGTGCGCGTTGGGGGCGACCGGTTCGACGAGAACATTCTCAACTACGTCCGGCGTGCCCAGGGCACCCTGATCGGTGAGGCGATGGCGGAGCACATCAAGTACGAAATCGGTGTCGCCTACCCGCAGCAGGAGGTCCGCGAGATAAGCGTGCGCGGCCGCAACCTTTCGCTGGGCGTGCCGCGCGAGGTCACCCTGAACAGCAACGACATCCTCGAAGCGCTGCAGGAACCCTTGGCGACGATCGTGCAGGAGGTCAAGAACGCGTTGGAGCACACCCCGCCTGAACTCGCCGCCGACGTCGCCGAGACTGGCATCGTGCTGACCGGTGGCGGGGCGTTGCTCAAGGACCTCGACGTGTTGATCGCCGAGGAGACGGGTCTGCCCGTCGTCATCGCCGAGGATCCGCTGACCTGCGTCGCACGGGGTGCGGGAAAGGCCGTTGAGGACTTCGCCGGCTACGTCGACCTGCTGTGGACGGAGTAGCCAGTCCACGCCGCGGTTCCTTAGAATCCAAATAGACGCCCGTTCGCGGGGAACGCATTCACCGGGAATACGGGATCGCCGTCGCGGTCGCGAAAATCCGGCCGTCGGTTGAGGGTGTGGCATGGAAACGTTGTTCGGAGCGCGTCAAGCCCGGGTTCGTCCGCTGTTGCTTGGGCTGACGTTGGCGTCGTGTGTCCTATTGGGCATCGAAAAGGCGGGAGTTGGCTGGTTGGTGCCCGTGCGATCCGTGTTGGCGACGACCGTGGTCCCGGTTCAGTACCTCGCGGAGACGCCGTACCTGATGATGAACTACCTGGTCGAGTTCTTTTCCACACGCGACCGGCTGATGCGTCGAAACGCTGACCTGGAGCGCGACTTGCTGTTGCACAAGGCAGAGACCGCGCGTACCGATGCCATCTTGGCCGAGAACGACCGCCTACGCGAACTGCTCAACTCCCGGGCTCGACTGCCGGACGACGTACTCATTGCCGAACTCATCGAGGTCATTCCGGACCCGTCGCGTCAGGAGATCGTCGTCGACAAGGGGGGTGCCCACGGTGTTGCCGTCGGTCAGGCCGTCATCGACTCGACTGGGGTGTTCGGGCAGGTCGTGGAGACCACGCCGCTCACCAGCCGTGTGCTGTTGGTCACCGACCCGTCCCACGCCATCCCCGTGCAGGTCATGCGCTCCCAGGTGTTCGCGATCGCCTCGGGCGGAGGCAAGGGTCCCCACCTGTTGGACAACCCCCCGGTTACGACCGACATCGTGGTCGGCGACGACCTCGTGAGCTCCGGACTTGGCCGTCGATTCCCGCGCGACTACCCGGTCGGGGTGGTCACGCGGGTCGTGAAAGATCCTGCGCAGCAGTATGCGCAGGTGGTTTGGGAACCCAGCGCGGCGCTGGCCCGGTCGCGGACCGTATTGGTGGTGCTCGGTGAACGCCAAGACGAAGAACAGCAAGCGGTGGCGGAGGCGGAGGGTTGAATCCGTTTCGTGGCGGTTGGCTGATCCTCGTCAGCCTGGTATGTGCCATGGTCCTCGTCGTGGGCCGGGTGGACGCGGCGCCGGATTGGCTGGCTTGGCTCAGGCCGGATTGGGCCGTCGCGGTCATGTTCTATTGGGGTGTCGCGGCCCCGAGCCGCGTGGGCCCCATGTCCGCATGGGTCGTTGGTTTGTTCTTCGATGTTCTCGTCGCTGGCCCGCTGGGATTGACGGGCATCTGTCTCGCCTTCGCGACCTACATCGCCAAGCGCTTCGAAGAACGACTGAGCCTCTACACCGTCTGGCAGCAGATGGCAGTGGTGCTCGTCGTCACCGCGATCATTCAGGTGATCGAGCGGACGGCCCTGTTCATGCTGGACACCGAGTGGTCGACCTGGGCCGTGCTCGGGACGACGCTGACCACAGCCCTGGTGTACCCCGTCGTCGCGCTGCTGCTGACCGTTGCCGCACGACGCGTCCAAGTCGAGGGAATGTCGGGACAACTCGGGCGGGCACCGTAGGGGCGAGCCTAACGCGCCCGTCAGGTCGCGAGGTCGCCCGGATCGGGCGCTTCAATACGGTCGACCGCAAGGGTCGCCCCTACGCGGTATGATCCGTCGTGGCAGCCCTTGAAGACGGGCGATTTCGCGGCTGTCGCACCCGAAGGTTGGCGCCAGCATGTCCGAAGAAATCCTTGTCGACGTGAATCCATTCGAGACGCGGGTTGCCTTGGTGGTGGACGGTACGCTTCGCGAGATCCACATCGAGCGCCCGGCTGGGCGCAGCTTGCGGGGCAACCTATACCGGGGCAAGGTGGATAGGGTGGTCGGTGGCGTACAGGCCGCATTCGTCGACATCGGCTTGGGCCGGCCGGGGTTTCTCCACGTTCGGGATCTTCACGGCGTGCGCACCGAGACGGGGTGTTCCCCGCCGGACATCTTGAAGTTGGTGCGGCCCGGGCAGAGCCTATTGGTGCAGGTCGCCAAGGATCCCCTGAACGGCAAGGGCGTACGCCTTACGACGAATTTGGCTCTCGCGGCACGTACCGTCGTGCTTCTCCCCTTGGACACGCATATCAGTGTTGCCACGCGCATCGTGGACGCGGACGAGCGGACTCGGCTCAAAGACCTCGTGACGCGGGTGCGGGCCGAGGTCGGGACGACAACCGGCTACATCGCGCGAACGGCGAGCCAATCGGCTAGCGAAGATCAGGTTCGAGCCGAGGTCGAGGATCTGGACGGTTTGTGGAAGCGGGTGTCGCGGCGCTACGGTGAGATAGCCGGTGCAATGGACGCTTCAGGGGAGGGCGCGGGGCGCATGGCCGACGCCTGTCTCGTGCACGAGGAAGTGTCCATCCCGACGCGCATCGTGCGCGACCTGGCCGGGCCGAAAACACGCGCGATCGTGGTGAACCACACCGATACCTTCCATCGGCTCGAGGACTACATCAAACGCTGCCTTGCGGAGCTCGCTGAAGCGGTCACGTGCTACGAAGGACGTACGCCGTTGTTCGAATCACGCGGCTTGGAAGCGGCCATCGACCGGGCGCTCGACAAGCGTGTGCCCTTGCCGTCGGGCGGCTTTCTCGTGATCGAGCAGACCGAAGCCATGGCCACCGTCGACGTCAACAGCGGGAGCTTCGTGGACTCTTCCGACCTGGAGTCCACCGCGTTCACGACCAACCTCGAGGCTGCGCGCGAGATTCCCATGCAACTCCGCTTGCGCAACATCGGCGGCATCATCGTCGTGGATTTCATCGACATGGTCGAGGAAGATCATCAACGGGCGGTGACGGACGCGCTCGTCGGCGCCGCGTCGGACGATTCCGCACGATTCCGAGCGTCGGGGTTTTCCGAACTCGGGTTGGTGGAGATCAGCCGGCGCCGTACCCGCGAGAGCTTGGGCCGACAACTCTGCGATACCTGCGAGACGTGTTCCGGCCGCGCGTTCACCAAGTCGCCACAGAGCGCCTGCTACGACATCTTCCGCGGGATTCGGAAGCAGGCCGCCTCGGTTCGCGAGGGGGTCTCGGAGTACCTCGTAAGGGCGAGTCAGCGGGTTGTCGACCGCCTTCTCGACGAAGAGGCACCGTACTTCGCCGCGTTGGAACGCGACGTTGCGCGGCCGATTCGACTTCAGGTAGAGCCGGGCTACGCGTCCGATCAGTTCGATCTGGTGCCGCGTTGAAGTCGTTGGCGCGGGCAACGCTTGTCATGGCGACGGCCATCGCCGTGTGTTTCGCCTTGCTGCAGGTCGGGGGGCGGGTGTTGTTCTACCAACTGCATCGCTTGGAGGACACCATCAACGCGACGTTCGGTCCCGATTTCCTCGTGCAGGGGCTCGAAGGTCGCTGGCAAGGCCTCAACCCGGGGATTTTCGCCGAACGCGTTCGCCTGCCTTCGGTCGAATTGATCGGTCTCGATTTCGAACTCGACCTGGTCGAGAGCATGGGGCGGAATCGCGTGGTCGCGCGGCGGATGACCGTCGCGGACGGTCGCCTGGTCTTCGAGAAGACCGCTACGGGTTGGCAACTGGCGGGCGCTTCGGAAGGGCCCGGCCTGGATGTGTTGGCGTTGTTCGGGTTCAGTGACGAGGTCTGGGTCCGGGGCAGAGTCTTCGCACGGGAAGGCCGCCGGACCGCAGCGCTCTACGTCGAGTCGTGGCTCATCAACGTGGGTGGGGGGCATCGATTCTCCATCCGCGTACAGTCGGAACCGAATTGCACGGACTGCGCGCTCGCCGTCGAGGGGGATGTCACCGAGAACGGCCCTGGAGCGATCGAGGTTTCCGCCACGGCGTTTTCGCTCGGAAGCGAATTGGATGACATGCTTGGCCTTCCCAACTTCGAGGTCGCCCTTGCCGGAGGCTGGCGTCGCGGCTCGGATGGCAATGGCCAGGCCCGTCTCGACATCGAGTTGAACCGGATTGAAACGCCGGCCTCGGAAAGCACGCTCACCTTGGGACTCGGCGCGTGGGCGGAGGGCGGCGGATACCGGGGCCGCATCGACACGTTGTCGGTAACAAGCGGGGATCGTTCCCTCGAGTTCGACGGGGCCGGGTTCTTTGTTCCCGGCGACCTCGGTGAACCCTTCGCCGACTTGTGGCTGCCGACGTTTGCGGCCCAAGATGTGGCTGCGTTGGCGACGACCGCCCTCGGGGTGGGCCATCCCGTTGGCCGATGGCTACACAACCTGGCGCCGCAGGGTCGTATCGACGGATTTCGAGTTCGAATCGACGGCGACGGCGTGGCGTTCGTGTGTCGGGGACGCGATGCCGCGGTCACGGCCTTCCAGGGGGTGCCCGACGCGCAACACGTCGCATTCGTGGTGAGCGGACACTCGCGTGCAATACGCATGGACGTGGACGGCTACGACCTCGCATTGGCCATGCCGGATTTCGTGCCGGCCGATGAGACCTACGTCCAAGGCGGCGGTTCGATCACCTTCTCGTTCGTCTCGGGGAACTTCGGATTGCGCGCCGAGAAACTCTGGCTCGACCGCGGCGGCACAAGGGCCGTTGCCGACATCGCCTTGTCCCGCCCGAGGGGGTCCAGCCGCGTTCACGTCGCGGCGGATGCCAAGGTCGACCGTATCGCCGTCGCGGATGCCGAGGGCTACCTCCCCTTGAACGTTGCGCCGGGATTTCGGGATTGGCTGAGAACGAACGTCCGCTCCGGTCATCTCGAGGACGGCCGAATCCTGTTCCAGGGTGCCGTCGGCCCAAGCGATGGTCCACCCCGCCGACACTTCGAGATCGCTGCGAGGGTCGTCGATGGGGTTGTCGACTACCACGGGGACTGGCCGACGGCGAGCCACATCCGGGCAAACCTCGTCGTAGCCGAAGGGGGAACCCGGCTACGCGGCGCTGCCAGGATCTTCGACATGGATGTCGCCGACGCCGATCTCAGGGTGCCGCCTTCGGGAGAAGAGATATCGCTGCGCTTGCGGTCCCGTACGGATGTGGGGCAACTCCTCCATTTCGTGCGCAACAGTCCGGTCCGGGATGCCATGCCGTTCCTGTCCGATGCCTGGACGGGTGACGGACCGGTGGTTGTCGCAGCCGAGATGGTCCTGCCGTTGGCGGGTACGGGAGACGACGGCGTGCGGCCACGGAATCTGCGCGTCGAATTCGACCTGGAGGGCGCCAACGTCGACCTGGCCGACCTGGGTTTGCGATTCGACGCCATGAACGACCGGGTGCGCTACGAGTGGCCGACAAGCCTTTCCAGCGAACGGCTGACCGGAAGACTGTTCGGTGCCCCGGTTCGTCTCGGAATCGAGTCCGACGACGAGACGATTCGATTCGCCGTTGAAGGATCGGCTACCGTCGCCGACGCCTACCGCGTGTTGGACCTGGCGGATCCCGGTATCGTCGGAGGTCGGTTCGATTTCGGTGCCACGTTCGAGGTCTTCCCGGGCTCCGAGCATCCCGCGGAGCTGCGTATCGAGAGCGACCTGGTGGGAGTCTCGGCGGCGCTTCCAGCGCCTTTGGACAAGCGGGACGACGAGGAAAGTGCGTTGGCGGTTTCGCTGCAATTCCTCGACGACTACGTGGCCGTATCGGCGCGCTACAACGACCTCAGCGGCTGGTTGCACGTGGACGACGGCGGCATCAGGGCGGCAGCCCTGGGGCTCGGTGTGCCCGTCCCCATGGCCGACGCCGCCCAGGGCCGGGTGGTGATCGCGGGCGGTCTGGACGCCGTCAACGTGGCATCGATGGCCTCGGCGCTAGGTCCCACGAAGGGGGACGATCCCGGCTTCGCTTGGGAACTGCGCGATTTCCGCATCGGCCGAATGGAACTCGACGCTCTGGAACTCGCGGACCTGCGTATCGACGGGTCTGGTGAAGGCGGCGAGATCCGCCTGACGCTGGCCGGCAGGGAGCTGCATGGCACCTTGGAAAGATCCGGCGATGCGCCTTGGCGTCTCAACCTCCCGGAACTCAACGTGCCCACCTCGCCGTCCGACGACGCGATCGCCCTGGATCCCGCCGCCATCGATCAACTCATTGCCGCCGATGTGGTTCTCGGGAAGGTCTTCGTCGGTGAGGACGACTACGGCACCTGGCGGTTCGGGCTCCGACCCGTTCCCGAGGGAATCGAGTTGCACGACGTTGTCGCCGATCTCCGCGGGCTCACCATCGAGGCCACGGCGCCGGCGCTTTGGAGCCGCGACGGAACGACGCGCTTCGAGGGCACGGTCAGAGCGGGCGACCTGCTGGAGGTGCTGCCGCTTTGGGACTTCGTACCCAGCGTGGAGTCGGAGAGTTTCGCGGCCCAGGGGAGCGTGTATTGGCCCGGCTCGCCCCTCGAGTTCGACTTGGCCACGCTGTCCGGCGACGCCTCCCTGGATCTGACCAATGGGCGGTTCCTGGACGTCGAGCAGGGGGCCGGCGCGGCGCGCATCATGAGCCTCATCAACTTTTCCACCATCGTCAAGCGGATGAGTCTCGACTTCACGGACGTGTTCGGACGGGGCGTCAGTTTCGACCGTGCACTGGCGAAGCTGTCGGTGACCGAGGGTCGCGCCCGATTCGACGGGCCAGCCAAGATCACCGGCACCGGCTTGCGGTTCGATATCGACGGTGCGGTCGACTTTGCGAGTGGGGCGCTTGACTACACCATGGTTGTCACGCTGCCGCTGCACGCCAGCTTGCCTTGGTACGCCGCCTTCCTCGCCGCGTCGAACCCGCTCGCCGCGGCGGGTGTTCTGTTTGGCCAGCAGGTCCTCAAGGATCCCATCAAACGCTTGTCGAGTGTCGACGTCGTCGTCAAGGGGACCTACGACGATCCGGAAGTGATGCTGGTGAGCAATTCGTCGGCGCTGGCGGCAACCGCGGAGGACAATGTGATTGCCGACGACGCGAATGCGGCGCCGGAGGAGTTGGATGACGGCAAGACGGAACGGGGGGATACACCGCAGTGACAACGAACAACGTGATCGTATCGGCGCGGCAGGCGCTATGGGATCCCGATGAGATCGGCGAACCGGAAATAACCGGCATGCTCGGGCGCCTGTCCGCGAAGGACATCGACACGGGGGAGCTGTTCTTCCAGTTACTTCGCCACGAAGCGTGGGGATTGGAGGATGGGAAGGTCAAGAGCGGTGCCTATAGCGTCGACCGCGGTGTAGGCGTGCGGGCGATCAGTGGAGAAAAGACCGGCTTCGCCTACGCCGACAATATCGCGTTGCCGGCGCTCAGCGAGGCCACGGAAGCCGCGCGGAGCATTGCGCGTACCGGCCACGGCAGCCGGACGGGTGTGCTCACGGGAACCACCTCGGCGGTACGTTACGCGGACGTCGACCCGATCGCTTCGGCACCCGAGGATGCCAAGGTCGCGCTGCTGCATCGCATCGATACCTTGGCCCGCAGTCTCGACCCCCGGGTCAGCGAGGTCGTCGTGCGGGTCTCGCTGGATTGCGAGGTCAACCTGGTCGTGACGACGGATGGATTGATGAGTGGCGACTCGCGGCCGATGGCGAGATTCGACGTCATGGTTCTCGCGGAGCAGAACGGTCGACGCGAACGCGGGTCGAGTGGGGGCGGCGGGCGCTTCGACACGGGATGGTTGTTCAACACGGACGCTGCGGACGAGTATGCCCGGGAGGCCGTGCGCATGGCTCTCGTCAATCTCGACGCGGTCGACGCGCCGGCCGGTGCGATGCCGGTGGTGCTCGGCCCGGGTTGGCCGGGGGTTCTGCTGCACGAGGCGGTGGGACACGGTTTGGAAGGCGACTTCAATCGCAAGGGCACGTCGGCATTCGCGGGCCGGATGGGCGAGGTTGTCGCCTCGGAGCTGTGTACGGTGATCGACGACGCAACCCTGGCCGACCGACGCGGTTCGCTGTCCGTGGACGACGAAGGGACGCCGGGGCAGCACACCACGCTGATCGAGAACGGCGTTCTGGTCGGCTACATGCAGGACAAGCACAACGCACGGCTCATGGGCGCCAAGAGCACGGGCAACGGCCGTCGGCAGTCCTATGCCTACCTGCCGATGCCGCGTATGACCAATACCTTCTTGAGGCCGGGCGCCAGTGAACCCGACGACATCATCGCCAGTGTCGACAAGGGCGTCTACGCGGTGAGTTTCGGGGGCGGCGAGGTGGACATCACCTCCGGCAAGTTCGTGTTCTCCGCCACGGAGGCGTACCTCATCGAGGGCGGCAAGGTCGGACCGGCGATTCGCGGTGCGACGCTGATCGGCAACGGCCCGGAAGTCATGCAACGCGTGTCCATGGTTGGAAACGACTTCGAACTCGACGGCGGTGTCGGCATCTGCGGCAAGGACGGCCAGACCGTGCCGGTCGGGGTGGGTCAGCCGACCCTGAAGATCGACGAGATCACGGTGGGCGGGACCGGCGC
>LXNJ01000593.1_pt1 | contig 24530 bp, 21 predicted proteins | sample 809081 | NCBI WGS metagenome assembly LXNJ01 (sample SAMN04870510, study PRJNA318959) | sponge metagenome | biome: sponge; feature: marine sponge reef; material: water | host: Petrosia ficiformis | place: Greece: Milos, Mediterranean Sea | collected 2013-05-29 | depth 5-7 m | reverse complement strand
CCGAAGAGCGTGGAGCTCATGACCGTGGACCACCTCGGCGGTCTGCTGGTCCGGGACCTGAACGACGCCAGCGCCGTCTTCGGAGCGGAGCGGGGCGTCGGCTTCGGGCTCGGCTTCCGGGTGGTGGAGGACGTGGGCGCGCATGGCGTGCCCGGATCGGAGGGCATCTACGGGTGGGGCGGCGCCTATCACTCGAGCTACTGGGTCGATCCCGAGGAGGAACTGGTCGTCGTGTACCTCGCGCAACTGATTCCCGCCGGAAACCTGGACGACCACGCCAAGTTCCGGGCGCTGGTCTACCAGGCGATCGACGCCAACTGAGCGGACGGCCCGGGATCGGGCGACGGAACCATCACCGGGCCGGCGACGTTTTGGTGTTCCATAGCGAGCGCCGTTTGTTCCACATGAACACTTCGTTACCCGCCGCCCGAGAGCCCTCCACAACGACGAAATGGCAAGCCTGACCGACTACCGGGTCCTGACCTTCGACTGCTACGGGACCCTGATCGACTGGGAGGCGGGGATCTGGGAGGCGCTGCAGCCGGTGGTCCGGTCGAACGGCGCCGTGGCACTCACCCGCGAGGAGGCGCTCCGCGCCTTCGCCCGGTTCGAGGGACAGCACGAGCACGCCACCCCCGACCTTGCCTACCCGGATCTCCTCGCCCGCGTGCACCGGGATCTGGCCGGGAGCTTCGGACTGCGGACGGACCCGGAGCTCGACGCGGATTTCGGGAACTCCGTGCCCCGCTGGCCGGCGTTCCCCGACAGCGCGGCGGCCCTCAAGGTCCTGAAAAGGCATTTCCGCCTCGTCATCCTGTCGAACGTGCACCGAGAGGGCATCGCCGCCTCGGCCCGCCGGCTCGGCGTGGAGTTCGACGCCCTCTACACCGCCGAGGACATCGGCGCCTACAAGCCGTCGGACACGAATTTCCGGTACCTGATCGACCACCTGAAATCGGACTTCGGACTGGAGCGGGGCGACATCCTCCACACCGCCCAGAGCCTCCACCACGACCACCTGCCGGCGAACCGGTTCGGCCTCGCGAGCGCCTGGATCGACCGGCAGCGGCTCTCGGAGGGCGGGACCTGGGGCGCCACCGCGAGAGTCCCCACCATTCCGCGGCTTGACTTCATCTTCTTCACGCTCGGCGAGATGGCGGACGCCGTGACCGCGGAAGCGGCTTGAGGAGCGCCGATCAGCCCAGCACCACCCGGTCCACCACCAGCACGGCGATCAGCGCCGGCACGTAAGCGATGGACGCCTTCAGCACCCGGCGCGCGTCGGGCTTCCCCCGGCTCCACCGGAACTCGGCGGCCGCGGTCATGAACCAGATCGCGAGCGCGGCGGCGCCGAGGAAGTAGATCCAGCCCGCCAGCGCCAGCGCGACGGGCCAGAGACTCAGCGCGGCGAGCAGCACCGCGAAGAGGAGGGTCTGCCGCACGGTCGAGCGCCCCGAGGGATCCACCGCCGGGAGCATCACGAAGCCGCCCTGCCCGTAGTCCTCGCGGTACATCCAGGCGAGCGGCAGGAAATGCGCCATCTGCCAGGCGACGAGGATCGAGAACATCGCGACCCCGCCCCAGCCGATGGACCCCGTGGCCGCGGTCCAGCCGCAGAGCGCCGGCAGGGCGCCCGGGACCGTCCCCGCGAGAGTGTTCCAGTGCGTCCGGCGTTTCAGCGGCGTGTAGACAAGGACGTAGAGGAGGACAGTCAGCAGCGTCAGGCCCCCGGTCAGCGGGTTGATCGCCAGTGCGAGCACCCCGGTCCCCGCCGCCGCGAGCCCGATCCCGCTGCCGAGCGCCGCCGCCGGGGCAAGGCGTCCCGACGGCAGCGGACGCCCCCTCGTCCGGCGCATGCCGGCGTCCGCTTCCCGCTCGACCCAGTGGTTCAGCGCGCCGGCGCCCCCGCTGGCGAGCGTGACGCCGAGGAGCAGCACGACGAGCCGGCCCCAGCCGAAGAACTCCGCGGGCGCGAGCACGAACGCCCCCGCCGACGACAGGGCGACGACCAGCGCGATCTCGGGTTTCGTGAGTTCGAGGTAGGGAGTGAGATTCGCTCGCATGGGTCAGCCCGAGGCCGGACTCCGGCCCCAACGGTGGGTAGCGAGCGCGGCCAGCACCGAACCGGCCATCAGGAGCGCGCCGATCACCGCGTGCGACGTGTTCACCACCACCTGCACGTTGCTCGGCTGCAGCATCCCGGCGTCATCGAGGGTGACAAACCAGGCCGTGAGCCCGAGGATCAGTTGCACGTCCACGAGTCCGGCCAGGACCCACGACCCGCGGTAGAGCGGGCGCGTATCCCGATGTTCCTTCCAGACCCGGAGCAGGAAGGCCGCGACCACCGCTGCCACCAGGACCGCCCCGCCGATGTGGAAGCCCACGAGCACGGGGTGGATGCCGGTGCCCGGATGGCGGAGCAGCGCGCCCAGGATGATCTGGAGCCACACGGCGGCGGGGACCGCGAGCGAGAGTTGCCAGAGGCGGTTGTCGCGAGGACCGTCCGCCACCGCGTCTTCGGCCAGCCACGGCTTCGAGGTGAAGACCGCCAGCGCCACGATCAGCCCGAGGAACAGTTGTGCCGTCGCGGCGTGGACCACGGCCAGATCGAGCGACAGCCACACCACCCGCAGCCCGCCCAGCAGGCCCTGGAAGGACACGAGGGCCAGCGCGCCGACCGCCAGCCAGCGGAGCCAGCGCCGGGACTCGGCGAACCAGGTCCAGACCGCGAGCACCGTGGTCAGCAGTCCGACCAGCATCCCGAGAAGCCGGTGCCCGTGCTCGGCCAGCAGCGGCGTGACCCGCCACCAGCCCGGCCAGGGGTTGAAGGGGTCGTAGGAGTCGTAGGACGAGGGCCAGTCCGGGACCGCCAGGCCCGCCTCGATGCTGGTCACGAACGCGCCCCAGCCCATGAGGACAAGCGTGGACAGGGCGGTCAGGACCGTGAACCGGTGCCGCCAGCGCATCCCCGCCGCACCTGAATCTTTCGTCATGCCGAACCGGCGAAACGATAGCGGGACACCCCTTGCATCGGGGGTTTCGTCTTTGTTGTGGTTACTGCTGACATGAAGTTAGGTCGGATTGGAACCGACCACCCCGCCACCGGAACGGGAACCTTGAGTCTTGGCAGTTCGATGAATCCTGATGGGTTCGCTGGGCAGGAATCGCCCGGAGGGAATGTCAACAGCCCGTGGGAGAGTCGCGCGGCGTTCGAGCGGCGATGCATCCCGGCTGAACCGCTCCGCTCATCGTTGCGCTTCGGTCGAAAGACACCCGGTATTCCTCCCTCGCGCGCCTTGTCAGCCGGGCGCCTCACCGCTCTCGGCGCTCACGCGACTCTCCCACAGGCTGTCAAGAAGAAAGACTGGATCCCGTTCGTCTCGCTCGGGATCGCGCAAGCCGCACTGATGCTCGGCATCGCCGCGTTCGGGTTCGCCCACCTGGACGCCCGGATGGATCGTCTCGAGGCGCGCATGGACCGCATCGAGGAAAGGCTGGACGATCTCGACCGCCGGGTCTCCCGGATCGAGGGAGTCCTGATGCTCCGCGCGGATCAGGACCTGAGCGCGAACTCTTCGGAACCCGGCTGACGTCTGGCCGGGTATCAGCCGATCCCCGCTGGAATCCGCAGACCTTCCCGCTCGGCGGCCAACGCCAGGCGCCGGTCGAAACACATGAAAGACAGTGGACCGGGAATCTGCTCCTGAATCAGGATCGCCGCCGCGAGTTGGCCGGCGTCGGCCGCCCGGAGGGGATGCCGCGCCAGCAGCCGCAGCGCGCGGGAACGCACCGCCAGGATGTCCCCGACCTCGTCCCAGTCGACAGCCAGGCGGTCGAATTCTTCCAGACTGCTGCGGCGTTCGCGGCGATCGATCAGCCCCTCGCGCGCCAACCGTTCGATCGCGCTGACGATCTCGGTTCGCGTCCACACCCAGGTCACGATGGATTCGTCCGCGGCCAGCCAACCGCGAGCCAGCTTGCTTTCCGGTTGGGAGACGACCAGCGGAACGAGCGCCGAGGCATCCCAGTACCTCACAGACGGTCGTCCCGGTCCCGGTCCAGCGCTTCCGAGAGGCTCACCCGCATCTCCAGCAGCGGCCTGCGCAACACGGCCGACGCACCGCCCCGGCCCGGCCTGAGAATGCCGCTCGCGATCAGTCTCTCGCGATCGCCACCCTCGTCCACCGCCTGCGGAACGAGCCTCGCCACCGGCGTGCCGCGATCGAGCACCTGGACTTCGTTCCCCCGTCGAACCTCGCGGAGGTAGCGGGACAGGTTGGCTTTCAGATCGGAAACGGACACGGTCGTCATAATGACTATTTTAGTCGCGTAAATCTGACCTATAAAGTCCGATCGATGGCAACGCTCGGCCGCCGGCTGCTCTCGCGAGTCCCATCATCCCCGCTCCCGGTAGAACGTGATCAGGTCCTGACTCTCCGGCGGCTCCGCCCGGAGTTGGCGCAGCATCGTCGTGACCTGGCCGCGGTGGTAGCTCGCGTGATTCACCACGTGCTGCGCCATCTCCCAGAAGACCGAGCGAACCGGGCCGCCGCCGAGAGGGGCGTATTCAAGCTCGCGGCCGATTCCCTCCGGGCCGAGCCCGCGGACGAACTCCTGCACGCGCGCCCCTTCTTCTTCCCAGCGAACGCGGATGTCTTCGACCGTCCCGAAGTCCTCGGGGGCCAGATGGGCGCTCGGGCTCTGCCCCTCCCAGCGCGAGCACCAGATCCATTCCGCCGAGACGAGGTGCACGAGGGTGCCGCGGATGGATCCGAAACTGTTGCCGAGGTCCCGGTGGAACTCGTGGGGAGAGATCCGTGCGACGGCGTCGAGCGTCCGGTCCCGGGCCCAGTAGTGGTAGTCGAGGAGGGCGAGGAGAGCTTCGTAGGACATCCCCCGAGCCTACCGCCGCCTCCCGATGTCCGGCCCATGGCGATACCGTAGGGCGCCATGACGCCGGCCCAGCTTCTCGCCTTCAACCTCGCCCTGCTGGTGGCCATGTTCAGCCCCGGCCCGGCCCTCTTCGTCGCCGTTCAGACCAACCTGAGTGCGGGTCGGAGATCCGGGATCGCGGTGGGCGCCGGCCTCGGGCTGGTGGCCGCGACCTGGACGCTGCTGGCCCTGGCGGGTTTCGCGGCCGTCTTCGAGCTGTTCCCGGCGGCCTACGTGACCGCCCGGATCGCCGGCGCGGCCTACCTGCTCTTCATCGCCTACCGGATGTGGCGGAACGCCTCCAAACCGGTCGGAGTGCTGCCCGAGCCGGCGCGTCGGGCCTTCCGCCAGGGCCTCTTCATCAACCTGTTCAATCCGAAATCGGTCCTCTTCGCGGCAGCCGTTCTCATCGCGATCTTCCCGCAGGGACTGGGCGCCATGAACAGCGTCGTGATCGCAGTCAACCACCTCCTGATCGAACTGTCCTTCTACACGGTGCTCGCGCTGGTCCTGAACACCGGGGCGGTCGCCGGCCGTTATCTGCGGGCGAAGACCTGGATCGATCGCGGCGCGGCGGCGGTGCTCGGCGCACTGGGGCTGCGGATCCTGCTCAGCCGCTGAAGCCGGACCAGCAATGCGCTCCTTCCCGCACCGCTACGGAAAATGGGCGGTGGTTGCGGGCGCCTCCGAGGGGCTCGGGGAGGCCTTCGCCGCGGCGCTCGCCGAACGCGGCATGAACGTGGCGATGGTGGCGCGCCGCGGCCGCCTCCTGGAACAGATCGGAGGGCGGCTCGCCGCGGAACACGGGGTCGAGACGCGCTGTCTGGAACTGGATCTTTCCGACGCGGGGTTCCCGGAGGACCTGAAGACCGCCACCCGCGGCCTCGACCTCGGGGTGCTCGTCTACAACGCGGCGTTCGTGCCGATGGGCCCGTTCCTCGACCATGACGAAGCCGCCATCGAGGCGGCGGTGGACGTCAACGTGCGAGGCCCGCTGCGGATGGTGCGGGCGCTGGCGCCCGCGCTCAAGGAACGCGGCCGGGTGCGGTGGTGCTCATGTCGTCGCTCTCCGGACTGCAGGGATCGCCCCACATCTCCACCTACGCGGCCACCAAGGCGTTCAACACGATCCTCGCCGAGGGTCTCTGGTACGAACTCCTCCCCCACGGCGTCGAGGTGGCCGCCTGCGTCTCCGGCGCGGTGCCCACCCCTGGTTACCTGGAACGCTTCAAGCGCGACGCGCCCGGCATGCTGTCGGCCGACGAGGCGGTTCGCCAGACGCTCTACCGGCTCGGACGCGAGCCGCGCATCGTCCCGGGAAGGTTCAACCGGTTCGCACACCAGGTCGTGAGGCGCCTCCTGCCCCGCCGGACGGCGATCCGGCTCATCGCGAAGAGCACCGGGCACCTGTGATGACCGACCCGCTGGCGGGGTTCTTCGCACCCTGGGGGGTGTTCGCCGGGATCCTCGTGCTGCACCTCGTCCTTCCCGCCCGCCGCGTGACGGGCTACGCGCGGGACGAACGAAGCGGCGGCGTGCTGCGCTATCGCCTGAACGGCCCGCGGGTATTCCTGTTCACCGTGGGGCTGTGGTTTGCCGCCGGAACCAGCGGTGTCATGCCCTGGGACTGGCTCTGGCAGCACCGCTGGTACGGCGGGGCGGGAGCCCTGACCCTGGGCTTCGTGGTTTCGGCGGCGGTGGTGGTGACGGCGCCCGCGACCGGGAAGGGCCTGCTTCGGGACCTCTACCTCGGACGCCGGGTGAATCCGCAGCCGTTCGGCGGCCACACGGACGCCAAGATGTTCCTCTACCTGGCGGGCGCTCTCCTGCTGGAGCTCAACCTGCTCTCCTTCGCCGCCCACCACCTGCTCACCTGGCCGGACGACCCGTCACCCGGCATCGTGCTCTACGTCGTCCTCTTCACGTGGTTCGTGTGCGATTACCTCGTCTTCGAGCGCGTCCACCTCTATACCTACGACTTCGTAGCCGAACGCCTGGGGTTCAAGCTCGTGTGGGGTTGTCTGTGCTGGTATCCGTATTTCTACGCGGTGGGCCTCTGGTCGGTAGCCGATCTTCCCAACCCGCAGACCCCGGGCTGGCTCCTGGTTCTCGCCGCCGCCCTCTTCTTCGCCGGCTGGACGCTGTCCCGTGGCTCGAACCTCCAGAAGTTCGCTTTCAAACGAAATCCGGAACGGGCATTCCTTGGACTCCGGCCACGGACTCTCGGGGACGGCGAACGCCGCCTGCTCGTCAGCGGCTTCTGGGGTTTGTCGCGCCACGTCAACTACCTGGGCGAAATCCTCATGGCCACGGGTCTGGCGCTCGCCCTCGGATGGCCCGGGATGCTCGGGCCGTGGCTGTATCCGCTCTACTACGTGGCGCTCCTCCTCCCGCGCGAGCGCGACGACGACCGCCGCTGCGCGGCCAAGTACGGCCCGCTGTGGGAGGAGTACCGTGAGCGGGTGCGCTGGCGCATCGTCCCGTGGGTGTACTAGCAACCCGTGCTCCAAACACCCGCGGCCAGTAGAGGAACGCCATGAGAAGGCTCGTTGCGGGACTGCTGGGGCTCTTCCGGCGCGTTTCGCTGGCGCTGCTCAGACTGCGGGGAAAGACGCCCGCCGAGGTCTCCGCCGGGCGGGTGGTCAGCGGCCGGGCCAGCCGGTCGACGCTCAGGCGGTCGTCAAGGCCGAGGCGGTCCATTCGCTCTGCCCGGGGGCAGTCAACTCCAACCTCGCCCGAGAGGCGCCGGCGTTCCTGAAGCCGGTGCCGTTCCCGGTGATGCGCCTGGCTTTCGCGTCGCCCGAGAAGGCGGCGGCGCCCGTCATCTACGCGTGCTGCGCGGAGGACACCGGCCGGCGGAGCGGCGCCTACCTGCATTTCATGCAGGAGAAGGACCCGTCCCCGCACGCGATGGACGAGGCCGCCGGCGCCCGGCTCCGGGAGGCCGGCGCGGCGCGGCTCGCGAAACACGCGCCGGCCGGGTAGGGAACGTGTTCGAGTTCCTGGTCGCTTCCGACCCCGTAGAGATCGAGGCGCCGGCGGAACGGGTGTGGGACATCCTGGTGGACTTCGAGCGCTACGGGGAATGGAACCCGTTCACCACCCGCGTCGAGGCGAGCCTCGAAGTCGGCTCGCGCGTCATGCTGCACGTCAGGCTGGGGTGGCTGAACCGGAAACAGCCCGAGCGGATCGAAACCGTGGAACCGCCGCATTTGCTGGCCTGGGGCACGACGATGGGGGCGCGCTTCCTGCTCGTCGCCCGCCGGGAGCAGCGGCTCGAAGGGCTGGGCCCGAACCGCTGCCGCTACCTGACGACCGACGCGACGAGCGGGTTGCTGACGCCCCTGGTCGCGCTGCTCTTCGGCAGGCTCATCCGCCAGGGATTCAACGACATGGCGGCGGCCCTGAAAACCCGCGCGGAAGCCCGGTAGCGAACGCCGCCTCTCGGGCCGCAGGCGGGCGGAAACCCAGGTCTCGGTGAGTCCTCAATCCGTGGGAACAGGGAACAGCCGCGCGGACCACTACCGGTCGTGTATGCCTTTTCCTTCGAGGATGCGTGCAGCGTGCTTCTCGATTCGCGCCGCCCGCGTCTTCGACTGTTTCGCCGCACTGAAGAAGAGGTTGTATCCCCGCTGCCGCCCCGGCGTCAGCGCCTCGAAGGCCGTCTTGAAATCGGGGTCCGCCTCCATCTTCGCCAGGAGCTCGTCCGCGAACACCAGCTCGCTCTTCTCCCGGAAATCCACCTTCAGGCCGGCCCTCTCCACCTCGATGGCGTTTTGAAGCGTGGCCCTGATGATGGGTTCCTTCGCCTCGATCTCCTGGACGCTCGTGAACCGCAACTGACGGGAAGCCTGTGAGTGGGGCCCCGGCGGAATGAGCAGGCCGTGCGGATTGTCGAGCAGGGAGCCCTTGAAGAAGCCGAGGTCACAGGTCTGTCTGAACCCGCCGAGGATGACCACGTTCGCCCCCTGAAACGTGTAGCAGGGCTGCCGCCACTTCAACTCTTCGGTGAGCGGGAAGTCCAGGAGGATTTCCCGTAGTCGCTGCTTTTCCGCGCGCCAGTCCTTGGTGTGCTGGAAGTACCGGTCGAGTCTGGAAGTCATGTCGCACGAGTGTCGCCCAAGCGCAGAGGACGGGTCTGGCAGTCCCGCAGCAGCGCCGCCATCTCCGGGAGGCTGATCGCCTCCACGCCGTCCCCCATCGGGTACCGGTGCGTGCCGCCGTGCACGACGAAAGCCCGCTCGGCATCGAGATCGCCGCAAGCGATGGAGAACCCGCGGGAGACCTTCGGAGCGGCGCCGCGCTTGATCTCGATGGCCCAAGGGCGGCGGCGGCCGGCCAGGTCGAGGACCAGGTCCACCTCCGCGCCGTTCGAGGTCCGGTAGTAGGAAGGCAACGTCATCCAGGGCGCCGCCGCCAACAGCGTCTCGATGACGAACCCCTCCCAGCTCGCCCCGACGGCCGGGTGAGCCACCAGTGAGTGGAAGTCGCCCAGCCCGAGCAGGGCGTGCGTCAGGCCGCTGTCGCGGATGTAGACCTTCGGGGCGCGCACAAGGCGCTTCTTCACGTTTGCGTGCCGTGGGCGAAGCCGCCGCACCAACAACATCCCCGCGAGGAGGTCGAGGTGGGCATTGACCGTCCTCGCGCTCAGCATCAGACTGCCCGCCAACCGGGCCAGGTTCAACATGCCCCCCTGACCGTGGGCGAGCATGGTCCACAGACGCTCCAGCAGCAGGGCCGGCGCCCGCGGCCGAAACTGGAGGAAATCGCGCTCGAGATAGGCGCGGATCAGGTCCCGCCGGAACCGCAGGCTTTCCTCCGCGCGCTCTGCGAGGAAACTGGGAGGCAACCCGCCCCGCACCCAGAGCCGCGTCACCGAGTCCGCATCGGATTCGATCTCGAGCACGTCGAACGGACCGAGATCGAGATAGGCAATCCGTCCGGCGAGACTCTCCGACTGCCGCAGCAGGGCGGCGGATGCCGAACCCAGCACCAGGAACCGCCCGGTCCCCTTCCCTTGCCGCCGCCCCTCGTCAATGTGCCCCCGCAACTCGGGAAACAGGTCGGGCGCCCGATGGATCTCGTCGAGCACCACCAGCCGATCCTCGTTGGCGCGAACGAAACCGGCCACGTCCTCCAGGCGCCGGCGGTCCTCGGATAGCTCCAGGTCCAGGTAGACGGCGTCGCGACTCCCGGCGATCCGCCGCGCGAGGGTCGTCTTGCCGGATTGGCGCGGCCCCAGCAACGCCACCGCCGCCTGCCGGCGAAGCGCCGCCTCGATCTCATCAGTCAGCCGGCGCGGCACATAATCCATGCAAAAAGTATATCGAATCTCCTGATATGCATGGTTGAACGTCGAGAGGCAGCGCTCGCATGTTCACCAGCATCCGGCTGGTGATACCGACGAGAGGTCAGCGGTCGCCTACCCGAGCCGCCGCCCCTAGTTCGCGAACTGGGCTCGGCGCGCGGCCTTGACCGGCCGGGGCCGGAAGAGCGATAGCCGGACCCCGTCGGTGAAGTCCTCCTCGAAGCGTTGGACTTCCCAGTCGCTCTCGTACATGAGCTTCACGACCGACATCAGGTAACGGAACTGTCCCCTGGCGGCGATCTTGTCCATCCACTCCGGACCGGCGGTCTCATCGGGCATGTCGCAGCCGAGATCGAGCACGGTGATCTGCGGATGGCGCTCGATGAACATCCTGCCGTTCGGGTCCGGCCGCTTCCACATGGAGCTCACGTAGATCTCGTCGCTGAAGGAACCGCCCTCCTGGAAGGAGTAGGAGTGGTCGAACAGGATGTTCATCCCTTCGTAGATCTCCAGCCGGAACGGATCGGGCTGGTAACGCCGGGCGTACTTCTCGAAGCGGTGCACGAGCCGGTCGTTGGCGGCGCGGATGTCGGCGACGCCCTGGACTTCCTCGATGATCCGCTCCCGGAGCTCGGCTCCCACCGGCTTGTGGTCGGGGTAGTTCGGGTCGTCGATGTGGTGCAGGTTGATGTGGTAGCCGCGGGGGATCCAGAAGGCCAGGAACCAGGGCACCTTGTAGCCGGCGAACTGGTGGACCCACTCGTGGCTCGGGTAGCCGTGCGGGTTCATGTAGACGTCCGGAAGCCACCGGTAGTAGATCTGCCGCCGCACCAGCGCCTCGGGCAGCAGCGGATCGTCATCCCAGATGTAGGCGCCCACGTCGCGCGCCACCGAGCTCCAGTACCCCCCGTGCAGGATGTAGGTCGGCCGGAGCTTGTGGAACTCGAAGTGGTTCGCCGCTCCGTCCGGGTTCTCTATCGGGTGGTAGACGATGTTCATCCGCTCGAGGTACTTCCGGTAGTCCGGGTCGGTCGCCACGAGTTCCATGAACCGCAGAGCCCCACTGGTCGCCGACACCTCGTTCGAGTGCTGGCGGGTGGTGAGGAAGAGGACGGGCTTCAACGCGCTGGCCTTTGCCTGCGAAAAGAGCTGCGCCTCGTGCGGCAGCATCACGTCCATCGCCCAGACGTTCCGGCCGCGATAGGTGCGTCCGGCGACGTAGGCGTTGAACTCGGGGAACGTCTGGAGCCGCGGGATCAACTCCTCCTCCAGTTCGTCCGGGCCGATCACGTGGTCCCAGGTGACGAACCGCTCGCCGGGGGTGGGCTCGATGGTCTCGATGCCGCCCGGCTGCGGAAGGAGCGCCGGGTCCACCGGCCGGAGCGTCTCCTCGATCGCCGCGTTCCCGATCCGCGCCGAGAGGGCCAACTCCTCGAGACGCGCATAGCCGAGCGCGGTCCGAAGCGCGCCTGCGGCCTGCAACTCTGCGAGACCCTCGACCATCCGTCCCACGGTCCGGGCGGTCTCGAAGTCGTCGGCATCCACGCTGGCCGTGAGCTGCGCCGCGCGCTCGGCGCCTGCCCGCACCTTCACCGAAGTGATGCGCGGCTGGGAGACGTCCAGCTCGGTCAGGCCGATCCGGCGTTCGCCCACCGCGCCGTCCCGCGTCGTCCATTGCACCGCGATCTCGGGATGCGGCACCGCGTTCCCCACGAAATGCACCCGCACCTCGGGAGGCCCCTCGCGCGGCGGGTGAATCATCGGCATCAGCCGGCCGGGAGCGACCTCCCGGCTCCCCGACTCCTGGCCGCTGAAGATGCCCCAGAAGTCGATGGTGGTGAAGGTGAGGTCCTCGTGGAGCGAGTCCATGGAGGAGATCCGCTCCTCGTCCAGATCCAGCCGGAAGTCCGGCTCGCTCATCTTGATGTCCATGAAGAAGTCCCGGAAGAACGGCTGGTTCTTCAGGCTCAGGTCTCCCCGGGTGTATTCCCGGGCGAACTCGAACATCCGGGGCTGCGCGTCGTGCTGGTAGTAGTCCCAGAGGCGCTCGGGATCGGTGCGGACGTGGACGTCCGCGACCTCCTCGCCGTTCACCAGCGCCCGAAACCCGCCGGAGGTGTAGTGGATCTTGGCGGTCGGGACGTAGGGGAAGTACTCGCGCGTCGTGAAGCGCGGCGCGAAGCGGTCGGTGTGGAGGACGCGCCCCACATCGTCAGTGACCTCCACCTCGTACTCGACCGGCCCCTCGTCTACCTTGATGAACTCGGTGTCGTCAACGTCGATACCCAGTTCCCGCGCCAGGATCCAGTCGATCGGGAAGATCTCCTGGAGCCAGCGGATGTCCTGTCCGTACCAGCGCTCGTTCTGGGGGTAGTGCGCGGTCGGGAACCGCACCGCAATCCGGCCCACGTTCTCGCCCTGGACTGCCGGCAGCACGTAGTCGGCAAGCCAACTGAACCCCTGCTTGTAGGCGCAGATGACCCGGACCCGGGTCTCCGCGGCGCCGGCTTCCCGGAGCGCGGCTTCGAACTCCTGCTGCAGCCGCATCCGGATTTCGGGCGACTCGCTGACCAGGATCTCGACCTCGACTTGGTCCCCCGAGTTCACCCGCGACACGACATCGGCGGTGAACCGCTCGCGCAGCTCGTCCACCTCCCAGCCGAGATCGAGTTCCTCGTCGAACACGGTGACCGGCCCGTAACGTGAGGCCGCGGTGACGGAAACCTCCGGCACCCCCGTCTGCTCGCGGAGCCGCTCCTCAAGGAACGCTCCCACCTCCGCGCTGGCCTCCTCGAGGAAGACATCCACATCGAGCGACGTGATGTCGCCGCCGGACCACATCGAGCTCAGGTCGTCGAGGTGCACCAGCGCCCGGGCCGCCTGTCCCGCGCTCGACCGGGACCGCAGGAAGGCCCGCGCGTCCTCCTCGATGGACGCGAAATCCACCTCTCCGCGACGGGTCTCCCACAGCGAGGGCAGCCGTCCGGCCAGGTAGGTGGCCGCGGCATCGAGCCCGGCGGCGTCACCGCCGCGCACCCGCACCGCCGGGGAATCCCCGAACGCCCCGGGGACGATCTCGACGACCCCCTCGCCGGCTTCCAGCGCCGTCCCCGCCGGCAGCGACGCCGCCAGGTCTCCCGGCCCGATCAGCACCGGGTTCGGGAGCACCGATGGGTCCTCGACCTCGCCATCCACGAAGGCGATCGGAAGGGTCAGGCCGGTGGTCTCGAGCCCGATGCGGGCCGCGAGGTCCACCGCTCCCAGCACCGGACCGGCCCCGGAGCCGATGACGAGCACGGTCTCCGATTCGTCCGGGATCATGTCCTCGCCGCGCGAGTCGCCGAACAAACCATCCGTCGTATAGAGCTTCGTCAGGTTCAGCGGCGCGGCCTTCGGCTGCCAGGGGTTCTCCGGGAACCGGCTCTTGTAAGGCGGCCCGAACCGATCCACCACCACTCCGTTCCCGTCGGGAAGCTGGAAGTCGAGGGCGCCCGCCCCGTAGTAGTTGAGCCGTACCGCCCGGCGGTCGGTGAACCGCGCCTGTCCCACCCGGTGGTCGGCGGCGAGTTCGTCCAGCACTTCGGCGGCGTTTCCGGGATCCACCACGTCGAGCGCCATCACGAGACGGGTCACCTGCTCCCGGCCGTCCTCATAGACCGCTTCGGTGGCTCGAACCCCATCAACGTCCACCCGGCTCTCGCCGAGGAACTCCTCGACATCGTCCATCACCGAGGAGATCGTGTCGCTCCGGAGCTGCCAGAGGTAGGGAAGCCGGGCAGACGCCGAGTTCGCCGCGTAGAGCGTCCCCGCCGGATCGGCGCCCGCCACCACCACCGCGTCCGCACCTCCGAAGGGAGCCGAGACGATGGCGAAGAGTCCCTGACCCGGGGTCAGTCCGGCGAGGTTGATGCGCCCGTCCTCCTCAAGCTGCTGGACAAGGCGGTTCGAGCGGCCCACCAGGAAGAGCGGCGGTGACTCCGCTCCCGGGGCGATGTCGGTATCGAGCACCGCGAGCCCCGGAGTAAACGCCGAGGACTCGAAGCCGAGCCGGGCCGCGATGTTGGCTGCAGCAGCCACTTCCTCGGGAGCCGGGCCGGCCGGCAGCACGATTCGGGCATTGATGAAGTCCACCACCCCGTCGGCGTTCCGATCCTCGAGGAACACGCCGGGGGCGAAGACGTCTTCGAGCCCGGCGAGCGAGGCGCTTGAAGGAGCGTCCTGCTGGGCCTTCCCGGCCGGCGCCGAATAGAGCAGGGCGAGGGCGGCAAGGCTCCCGAGAACCCAAGCGGTGGATTTCCTGCGCATAGTGAGCTCCTTTCTGTTTCGCCGGGTCAGTTCCCTTCCACGACGCCGCGGAGCTCTTCGAGTAGCCCGCTGAGCACCGGATCCAGATCGTCGAACCGCTCGAACGCGGAATCGGTCGGCTGTGAGTCGGCCCCTTCGACGTACCCGTACAAGAGGTCAAGCTGCTGGATCAGCTTGGGGGCGTAGTCCTGATCCTCGCGGTCGTAGTCCTCGGGAAGGGGCACCAATTCCCGCTCGATCCGGGTGAGCCGTTCCGCAACGGACGCGGACGCACCCTCGCGCAGCTCCCGGATCTCGGCCACCGCCCGATGGACGTCGCTGATCCGGTCCCGAATCTTCATGAGCAGACCGAACTGGCTCTCGAACTCCGCGGCGGTGGTGGTGACCCGCGGATCGGGCAGCACCTCGATCGGCTGGGTGCCGCTCCAACTCTCGGTTGCAACCCGGACCTGGTAGGTCCCCGGCACCACCAGCGGGCCGAGCGGCGCGCCGAACGCGGAGGGATGTCTGAGGTCCCAGACGAAGCGATTCAAACCGGCATGCGAGAAAGTGCTCTCCTCCTTGAAGAAGGGCGCCTCGGGCCGGGCGATCACGGAGGGGTCCTTGGGGTCGTCTTCGCTGGAGAACCGCCGGATCACCTCCCCCGCGCCGTCGAGGATCTCGAGCGTGGCCTCGCCCTCAGGGGCCTCGGCGAACCAGGTGTAGATGGTCGCGCCGTTCGGGGAGTCGGTGCCCTGCCGGTCCCGGGTGATGCGCGCGCCGCCATAGAGGTCGCGGGGGTTCGCGACCGACCGCCAGCCGCCTACGTACTCGTCCACCGCTTCCTCTTCCGCGGTGCGCACCCGGTGGACGTCCCGCGGCGCGAAGAGATGGGCCGCCGAGCCCGCCACCTCCGCCGTCAACTGGTGGAGCGGGGAAAGGTCGTCCAGGATCCAGAAGGAACGGCCCTTGGTGGAGAGCACCAGGTCCTTCTCGTGGACCACCAGATCGGTCACGGGAGCGACCGGGAAGTTGAGCTGGAGGGACTGCCAGTGCGCCCCGTCGTCGAAGGAGACGAACACCCCGTACTCGGTGCCGGCGTAGAGCAGCCCCTTGCGGTCCGGGTCCTCCCGCACCACCCGCACCCACTGGTCGGCCGGGATCCCGTTCGTCCCGTCGGTGAGCAGCGTCCAGCTCTCGCCGAAGTCATCGGTGCGGAAGACGTAGGGCCGGAAGTCGTCCAGCCGGAAGCGCACCACCGAGATGAAGGCGCGCCCGGCCGTATGGGGCGAGACCTCCAGGATGTTCACCGTCCCCGAGTCGGGCATGTCCGGCGGGGTGATGTTCCTCCAGTTGTCGCCGCCATCCCGGGAGATGTGGACGAGGCCGTCGTCGGTGCCGGCCCAGAGGACGCCGGGTATGTGCTTCGACTCGGCCAGCGCGAAGATGGTGCAGTAGACCTCCTCGCTCGTCACCTCCCGGGTGATGGGGCCGCCCCAGGTGTTGATCCGCTCGGGATCGCCCGTCGTCAGGTCGGGGCTGATGATCTCCCAGCTCTGTCCCTCGTTGGTGGAGCGGTGGACCACGTGCGATGCGTGGTAGAGCACGTTTGGATCGTGCGGCGATAGCACGATGGGTGCGGTCCGCTGGAAGCGGTAGCGGAGGTGCTTCGCCGGCATCCCGCCCACCTCGGGATAGGCCTTGATCGGGCGAATCTGCCCGGTGGCGCGGTCGAAGCGGGTGATGGCGCCGCTCGTGCTCCCCGAAAAGACGATGTTGGGGTTGTCGGGCCGGATCACCGCGACCCCGCCCTCCATGCCCCCGACCCCGTCCCAGTGCTGGAGTTGGAGCCGCATGCCGTAATGACCGGACCGGCTCGGCACCGAGAGCACCTCCCAGGTGTCCTGCGCCGAGCCGTACACCCGATAGGGGAACTGGTTGTCCACGCTCACCCGGTACATCTCCGAGGTGGGCTGGTTGAGTTGGCTCGACCAGGTAAGGCCCGCGTTCCAGGAGACGTTCGCGCCGCCGTCGTTGCCCTGGACCATGATCCGGTTGTTATCGGGGTTGATCCAGAGGTCGTGGTTGTCGCCGTGCGGGGTGGCGATGAGGTCGAAGCTCGCCCCGGCATCGTCCGAACGGTGGAAGTAGCGGCTCACCACGTAGACCCGGTCCACGTCCACCGGATCCGCGTAGATGTGCATGTAGTACCAGGGTCGGTTCTGAAGCTCCCGATCGTCGTTAACGAGCTGGAAGGACGCTCCCGCGTCGTCGGAGCGGTAGACCCCGCCATCCCGGGCTTCCACGAGCGCCCAGACCCGGTTCGGGTCCGCGGCGGAAACCGAGATTCCGGTCCGCCCGATCATCCCGCCGGGAAGCCCGTTCGTGAGTTCGGTCCAGGTGTCGCCCCCGTCGGTGGTCTTGTAGATGCCTCCCTCCTCGCTGCCCGAGATCATGGTCCAGGGCTTCCGCTCGGCGGTCCACATGGTGGCGTAGAGGACGTTCGGGTCGGACAGGTCCATCGAGATGTCGTTCGCGCCCGTCCGCTCGCTGACGTAGAGCACCTTTTCCCAGGTGGCGCCGCCGTCGGTGGTCCGAAAAACCCCACGCATCTCGTTGGGCCCGAAGGCGTGCCCGAGCACCGCCGCGTAAGCGACGTCGGGGTCCTCGGGGTGGATCACCACCCGGCCGATCTGTCCGGCGTCGGGGAGCCCGACGTTCGTCCAGCTCTCCCCGCCGTCCGTGGACTTGTAGATGCCGTCCCCGGGGGAGATGTTTCCGCGGATGCAGGCGGAGCCGCTGCCGGCGTAGACGACGTTCGGATCGGAGTCCGCCACGTCGATGGCGCCGATGGAACTCGACGTGTAGTAGCCGTCGGAGACGTTCACCCAGCTCTCACCGGCGTCGGTGGTTTTCCAAAGCCCGCCGCCGTTCGTGCCCATGAAGTAGGTCCAGGGTTGCTCGGCGATGCCGGTGACCGCGGTGACCCGGGACCCCTTGTGGGGCCCGATCATCCGGTACTTGAGGGCCTGATAGGTCGCGGGGTCGTAGACATCGTTCTGCGCACCGGCGGCGGGGACCGCAAGCAGCGTGAGGACGAGTAGCCGGGTCATGAGTCTCATCGTTGCTCCTTTCCTGGGAAGGGACGATTGGGGCACGGCCTTTCCATTATTCGAGCCGGCGGTAGATCACCTGGACCGCGGGCCCCGACTCCTCGGTGCGCCGCGGCAGGTCCACGAACATCCGGTCCCCCTCAACCCGCACCCGGGCGACCGATTCGAGGCCGATGATGTCCGGCCCCAGGCTGACGTCCCACTGGCGGCGGAGGGTGTCCCCCTCGATCTGGTAGGTCCCGGCGGTCCCGGAGTAGTTCAGGAGCTGTTCATAGTGCGCCACCTGCTCCTCGGGGGAGAGTTCCGCAAGTTCCGCCGCGGAGCGCGCGGTTCGGTTGTTGTCCATCCGGGCGAGGCAGTGGTAGCCGTTCGTGAAGACCCAGATGCCGCTCCAGGTGGAGTCGTCGCGGACCAGCTCCCCGGTCTCGGTGTTCGTCTCCGAGACGAAGGCCCAGACCCCGGTGATGAGCGTGCCCTCGTCTTCCTCTTCCAGCGGCGGCGCGGGAGTGCAGGCGGAAAGGGCCGCCGCCACGCCCATGGACAGGACGAGGAGGAGGACCAGCGGATCGGTCTTCTTCATGATGGATCTCCCGCGGGCCGGGATCGCGACCCTCAGACGGCCTCCGAAGGCCGGTAGAAGTTGAAGTTCGCCACCCGGAGCGCCGGCATCAGGTTGCCGTTCAGTCCGGAGGACCCGAAGCTCCCCGTCTTGCAGGGCCGGGAGACGTCTTCGATATTCCGGGCGAACTCGTCGAGCCGCAAGGAGTACCAGGCGTTTTGGAGCGGGCCGGCGAGCTGGCCGTCCTCGATCCGGAAGAGGCCGTTCCGGGTCATGCCGTTCACGTGCGGCGGGTCGATGGTCCGGAGCATGGTGTTCCAGTTCTGGGTCATCAGGATTCCCCGGTCCACGCCCGCGATGACCTCCTCGAGAGATTTCGCGCCGCCATCCCCCACGAGGTGAACCGCGGGGCCGTTCTCGCCGCCGGGCAGGTTGCGGAGCACGCCGTTCTCCACCCAGACCCGCTCTCCGAGCGGCATGCCGCCGGGCCCGTAGGGACTCCCCATGATCTGCGGATGTCCGGGCTGGGTGCTCAGGGTCAGGTGCTCGCTCGCCACCTGGGTGCCCGCCTCGGAGGGGGCGCCCCAGGCGCCGACCGTGCGCGCCGACCCGCTCCAGACGCCCATCAGGAGGCGGATGAAGGAAGCGGCGGCATTCGGCTCGAGGACGACGGTGTGAGGTCCCATCTCGAACGGTTGCGGGTCCACCGACTCCAACGCCTTCGCGATCGCGACATCGGTGATTGCGGGGATATCGAGATCGGCGAAACGCCGGAGATCTCCGGCCGCCGCCCAGCCCGAGCCGATCCGGCTCGACTCCCGTCCGGTGGTTTCGTCGGAGCGCACCGTGACTGCGTATCCGGTTTTGGTCGCGCGGCGGTAGAACCACGCCCCGGCGCTGTTCGCGTGCGCCTCCAACGTGTCGTCCACATGGAAGTAACCCGAGCCGTTCAATCCGTCGGCCTGCAGGCGCTCGATCACGCCGGCCACTGCCTCGTGGCGCTCGTCGTCGGTGAGCGCGGCGGTCGCCTCGTCGAAACCCGGGATCTCGGGGTACTCCTGCGGGCCGTGAAGGGGACGGTGGGACGCGTTCGCGGCGGCCGCCCGGGCGATGGCCTCGGCCCGGGCCACCGCGTCGCGGATGCCGGCCGGGTCGAGCTGATTGGTGATCGCGGCGCCTTCCCGGTTCCCGAAGGCCACGTGCACCTGGAGCGGGTGACAGGGCTGGACCACGGTGTCGTCCCGGATGTAGCTGTTCGAGAAGCGGATGACCTTGGTGCTCCCGCAGACGACCTCCCGGTTCACCTCGTGGTACCACGCCATCGAGAGGTCAACCTCGTCGGCTGTTGCCGCCTCGAACGCGGTGTCGAAAATGGTGCGAACTTCTTCTGGGGTGAGGATCAACTTGCCGGCCCTCCCACGTTCAGGTTTCGGAACCGGGCCCAGGGCGCCCCGTGGGTGTTGTGGTTCCGCTGCGTCGGCTGGCCGATGTCGTCCGAATCGAGCGCCGCCGGTTCCCAGGACGCCGGGTTCGTGACGGTCTCCAGCCGGTGCCAGAGTTCGCTCGGATTCTTGCCGTAGTAGTGGGCGCCCCGGAGCATCCGGGTCTTCTGGCCGTTTTCGATCTCCCAGACGGCGTTCGCGGTGTAGGTGTGGTAGCGCCGCTGGTAGTCCTGGACGATCCGGCTCGAGAACCCGGAGAACAGGAGGCCACGCCGGGTGTCGGCGATGAGTTCTTCCGGCGACGGGGCGTCCTGGCCGCCCGGTTCGAGGCTCACGTTCGGCATCCGTCCCTGGGGCACCCGGTCCCAGGACTCCGTCATGCAGCAGCCGCGGCTCTGGTCCTCACCCACGTAGGTGGCGAACTCGCGGGTGGTCTGGAAGCCCACCAATTTCCCCTCCCGCACCACGTCCCACTCCTGGGTCTTGACGCCCTCGTCGTCGTAGCCGCAGGTGGAACGCAGCATCGGACGGCTGCGGTCGGCCACGAAGTTCATGACCGGCGAGCCGAACTCGTAGCTCCCCATGTCCTCGGGGCCGAGGAAGGTGGTTCCCGCGAAGTTCGTCTCCACCAGCACCGTCCGGTTGAGCTCCGTGGGGTGCCCCACCGTCTCGTGCTCGAAGAGGCAGAGGTTCTGCGGATCCATGACCACGTCCATCTGCCCATCGATGGAGATCATCGGAGCCTGGGCCTTTTCCACCGCTTCGGCGGCAATCCGCTCGGCGTGTGAGGGGAGATCGAGCCCGCGGATGTACTCGTAGCCGATGTTCAGCGGGTTGACGAAGAAGCGCCGCTGCGCGGTCACCCCGTCCACGTGCGCCCGGGCGAAGAAGGATCCGTCGGAACGGACGAGGCGCTGCTGGATCTCGGCGCCCTCCGAGTTCGCGTAGAACTTGTTCTCGTCCCAGAAGTCGAGCCACGAGAAGGCGCGGTCGGTCTGGGGGTTCTTCCGGACCTCTTCGTTGATCCGGAGCAGGAGCGCGACCTTCTCGTCAAGCGGCACCGTGAAAGGGTCTTCCTGGTGGGGTGTCACCCAGGTGTCCACGTGCACCGGTTCCGGCACAAGGCGGATCGGCTCGGGGACCGTCCGCGCCGCCTTCTCGGCCAGATCGCACGCCAGTCCGGCCACCGCCACCGCTTCGTCCTCGCTGAGGACGGGACTCGCGGCGAACCCCCAGGCGCCGTCTTTCAGCACCCGGACGTTCAACCCGATGTCCACTTTTTCCAGCACGTGTTCCGGGGAAGATCCGTAGTGCCACTCCCCGGGGACCCCCTTGATCTGCTGGTCGTCGGCGGCGATCGTCTGGATGAGGTTCCGGACGACCCGGACATCGGCGAACGTCGCACCGCGGCTGGTTGTCGCGCGGAGGACCGCGTCCGCGAGCCCCTTCTTCCATGCAACGTCTTCGATGAGTTCGTGGGCCGGCCGGGGGGCGGCGCAGCGGGTCAGCCCGAAGGGCAGCACCACTGCGGCCGTGCCTCCGCAAAGCCGAACGAACTGGCGACGGGTGATGTCCATGGTGTCCTCCCCGGAGCGCCGGCGGCGCGGCCCTCCGGAGAGGACCGCGCCTGGCGTAAGGCCGGCCGGGGCCGGGCTAGAAGCGGATCCGGAGGGCCAGCTCGATCTGCCGGGCCTCGGCCACCTGCGTCGACTGTCCGAAGGTGCCGGAGCGGAGGTTGCCGTTCGGCGGGAACCAGTTGGAACGGTTCAGCAGGTTGAACACCTGGAAGATGGCCTCGACGTAGGACCGATCCCCGAAACGGAACTCCTTCGACGCCAGCACATCCACCGTTGCGTAGGCGGGACACTCGACCGAGGACACCGGCGTCAACCCGTTCGCGGTCCGGTAGCCGTTCGCCGCGTTCAGGTCGAGATCCCGGCAGCCGTCGCGGAGATTGATCCCCGGCGGCCGGTCGCCGCCGATGCCGTCCCCGTTCAGGTCGCTGCCCGCCGTAACGTTGAACGGCAGGGCGCTCTGGTAGCGGATGATCCCGCTCAGGTTGACGCCCCCGGGCAACATCGCCAGCCCGCTGATGGTCAGCCGGTGACGCCGGTCCGCGGGCACGTGCCCGTAGTCGGAGGCGCGGTTGTAGTGGTCGGCGGGGAAGGTCTCCGAATCGGCCTGCACGTCGGCCAGCGTGTAGGAGCCGAGCAGTTGCCAGCGGTTCGCGAGCCGCTTCGTCACCCGGGCCGACAGCGCGCGGTACTGCATCTCGCCGTCGGTCATGCCGGCCGTGACGCGGCCGATCGGGGCGTAGGGTCGTTCCGCTCCCGCCGTCGCCGGGTAGTTGAAGTCGAGCTGGGTGTGCTGGTTGAAGCCATCGGCGGCGATGCCGTCCAGGCTGATGCTCAGATCGTCCCCGAGTTGGACGCTGTAGCCCACGCTGTACTGGCGCGTGTAGGGCGTCCGGTTCTCGTTGCCCTGAATGGAGTAGTTCCGCTGGGAACGGGCGACCTCGAAGGGATCCTGCCCCTCGTAGGGATCGGGATAGCTGGGGTTCTGGATGACGACCAGCAGGTCCTCGGGATTCCGCTCGGCGCGGGGGGCGCCGTTGGCCCGGTAGCGGTTGTAGAAGACGCCCCAGGCGGCCCGCACCGACTGCCGGCCGTCGCCGGTCGGGTCCCACACGAGTCCGAGCCGGGGACCGAAGTTGTCGCTGTCCCCGCGGGTGCTGTTGTCATAGAACGGGAAGAGCGACGGATCGAGCAGACCGGCAGGACGCACGACCCGGTCCCGGACCAGGATCTCGGGGACGGGTTCGTCCAACAGGTTCTCGTTCCAAACCCCCTGCTGGAGGTCGTAGCGGAGACCCAGGTTCAGCGTGAGCCGGGGGTTCACCGTCCAGGTGTCACTGATGTAGATGGAATGCTCCGTGTTCTCGAAATCGTCATAGCGGGGCAGCAGCCGCTGGCTGAACCGGTCCGGGTAGGTCGCCGGATCGTCCGGATTGAAAGGCGCATCGGTCGAAAACCAGAACTGCTGCGCAATGCCCACGTTGTCCGGCTCCCAGTCGATCCAGGTGAGATCCACGCCGAGCTTCAGTTCGTGGGATCCGACGTAGTGGGAGATGTCGTTCTTGACCTGGATGTGAAGTTCCGGGCCGAGAAACGCCGACTGGCTGCCGGTGCGAAGGCTGGGCCGGTTGATGAGCGTCCCGACGTCCACACGCTCGGCGGGGAACTCGCCGGAGGCGCTCCATTTCTGGTGTCCGGGTGGCCAGCCGATGTAGGTCGCGTGCGCCACCTGGACCCGGAAGTCGTTGAAGGTGTTCGGGCTCAGGAACCAGGTCTCGCCCAGCACCAGCGAGTGCCGGGGAGCGCCGAAGCTGAAGCCGCTGCTCGCCGCCCGGATGCCGCCGGAGCCGCGGTGGGTCAGTTCGTTGTTGTGGTGCGCGTAGCGGACGAACAGCCGGTGATCGTCGTTGATCGTGTAGTCCAGCCGCCCGAAGCCCATGAAGTTCCAGTCGGGCTTCTCGAAGGTGCCCTCTTCTTCCGGGAACACCCCGCCGGTGTTCACAGTGAAGAAGGTGGACTCGTCGGTGTACTCGGCGGAGACGTAGAAGTGGGCCTTGTCCTCGACGAGCGGGCCTCCGAACGACCCGCCGAACTGGTGACGGGAGAAGTCGGGCTTCTCGTCCTGCAGCTCCGTCTTCGAGTTGAGCGCCTTGGTGCGGAAGAACTCGAAGACGCTCCCGCTGAATTCGTTCGTGCCGCTCTTGGTCACCACGTTCAGGTAGCCGCCCTGCGCGAAGCCGAAGTCCGCGCTCGCGTTGAACGCCTGCACCTTGAACTCGGCGATGCCTTCCTGCGGGAAGTCCTGCCGTGGCTCGCCCTGCTGCTGCCAGTTGTTGCTGACCCCGTCCACGTAGAAGCCGTTCGAATAGAAGGTGACGCCAGCGCCGATGTTGACGTTGTTGTAGTAGACGCCGCGGATCGCGTCCTGGCTGGTGGCGGGGCTCAGGGTGGCGAGATCGAGCCACTTCCGTCCCTGCATCGGCAGGACCTCCACCTGCTCCTCGGTGATCACGGTGGAGAAATCCGCCTGCCGCGACTCGATCAGCGGGGCCGATGCGGTGACGGTGACCGCCTCCTCGACCCCGGCCAGTTCCAGTGAGATGTTGAGGGTCACCTGCTGCGACACCTGGAGCCGCAGGCCCTCGTTGGTCACGGTCTGGAACCCCTGGAGGCTTGCCATCACCGAATACGTGCCGACGGGTAGTGACGGCACCTGGTAGAGCCCGTCGCCTCCGGAAGTCACCGTTCGCTGTAGCCCGGTTTCGGCGTTCATGACCGTCACGGTCACTCCGGGCAGCGCGTCGCCGCCAGGGTCGGTCACGCGTCCGTAGACCCCCGCTTCCTGGGCGGCCGCGGTGACGGCCATCCCGACCAGCAGCGCCGCGAACAGCGCCGCCAAGGGCTTCGCCCTGACACAGCTATTGACACTCATATCCCTCTCCTTCTGGGGGTAAACGCGCCTCTGACGAGGCGCTACGGACAGATGCCGTCGCGAAGCCGGTCAACCGGCGGGACTGGATCGGTCCAAGTACGCAACGGAGGACCCGGTTTGAATCGGCCTGCGGTACCCGCACGAACCAACGCGCGGCGTCCGAGCGACGGGTTACGCTGGCTCATACCGCAGTAGTCCTCCTGAGGCGCTCTCAGGTGAAGAGCGCCGAACTGGAAAGCCGATTAACGCGCTTTCGCTAGTGCCCCGTCAAATGCGACTCCCTTGGTGGGTGCACGACATATTTGTGATGGGAGGCGTAAGCGCTTGATCCTTCGCGGAGTATCTGTCATGGTGGCCTGTTGGCAGACAGAGGAGACTGCTCCATG
>LXNJ01000592.1_pt1 | contig 24551 bp, 23 predicted proteins | sample 809081 | NCBI WGS metagenome assembly LXNJ01 (sample SAMN04870510, study PRJNA318959) | sponge metagenome | biome: sponge; feature: marine sponge reef; material: water | host: Petrosia ficiformis | place: Greece: Milos, Mediterranean Sea | collected 2013-05-29 | depth 5-7 m | reverse complement strand
GCCCTTGAGTCGCGAGGTAATGGGTGCATGATGACGGTATTCGACTCGCAATATTGCGAGTAGATTTCCTGATTCAAGCGAAAAAGACCGCGATAGTAATTCGCTTCTTCCTGCGATGCGAACCGTTCCTCTTGTACACGGGTGACATACAAGATGTCGACGTGCTGAATGCCTTCGCGTAGGTCATGTGACTCTGACACCCGAGCGCCTGCTTTGCGTAAAAGCTCAATTAGTTCGGGTGGGGTATCCAGGCCCTTCGGTGAAGCGAGCTGCACCGTTACTTTTTTGAAAAGCGTTAGTAACTTCAGTAGCGAATGAACCGCTCGCCCGTTTGTCAGGTCACCAATAAGCGCGATACGAAAGTCATCAACGCTCTTACTCTGTGACTCAAGCTCCTTACGGATTGTGTAAAGATCCAAGAGCGCTTGCGACGGGTGTTCATTCGCGCCATCTCCACCGTTTATGACGGGAACCTGAGATGCCGTTGCGAATTCTTCAGCGGAACCTATTTCTGGATGACGGATCACGATCGCATCGCTATAGCCAGACAACACGCGCGCAAAATCACGCATGGACTCGCCTTTGACGATGGAGGATGATTCGATACCGGTGGTTTCGCGGACGTTGCCACCAAGCAGGTTAAACGCACTTCCAAATGACACACGCGTACGTGTACTAGGTTCGAAGAACATGTTGGAAAGGATGGCGCCTTCAAGCGCTCGGGTAATACGTTCACGACCTGCGAATGGTCGCATGCGATCGGCGACTTGGAAGATTTCCTCGACGTCGGCACGTTCAAACTGTTGCACCGAAAGGATGTGATCGCCGTGAAAGTTCAGACTTGTACCCAAGCTAGATGCATCGAACGAACCGATGGTTCGTTTCAATGTGAATTTTAAAAAGTGGTTTTGGTGCACCGTGAACGGCAGTCCGTTTACTTAAACCTTCGGACCGTAGTTGGACATGTAAGGGTGTACTCCGGCGCAGTTCCGGTACGCAATAACAAGTGCTAGGGTAACAACCGTGCTTGTTCCTTTCCTAAATTAAGCAGTGTCAACACTATATCCTTTACATTCAACTCACCGGGCGGCGCGACCTTAGTGGGCTTTTCAGCTTCACGTAGTCGATCAATGTGCAAGTCGGTGAGTGCGATAAATAACAACCACGCTTTCATACAGTTGCTCTCTGTTCCGTAGCCAAGGGTTCTGACGTGCACGATGCCATGACGTGCAGGCAGGTCCGCAGTCGATTCAGAGGTTTTTTCTACAGTTTGCGTTAGTGCACGAACTAACTTCGGAAATACCGACTCGTGGCCGACGAACAAGTCGAAAGCTGTAAGGTCGGAATCCTTACTGAATAAATCAAGTTTTAGAACATCCTTTGCGAATCCTTCACAGGCGATGAGAATCAACGGAATAGCGCGGATATAGCATTCTTCTTGAGTCAGTTCAAGTGCTTACTCGAGTTGATCCTTCCGTAAATTGTGATTACCGAAATATCCACACCGACCTATTGCTAAGATTTTGATGATGGGTGGATCAAACCACTCTAGGATCACTTCCTCCGATTCCTCAAAACGCGCCTTCTCGTGATGTGCCAACGCTTGGCGCATGATGTCCAATCGGAGCGACTCGGTTGCGATCCAGCCATTCTTTGCGAAAGTTTGATTGAAGCGTTCAGCGACATCCACGTAGTCCGCTCGATCCAGCGCGTATTGAGCGCCAAGAAGTAGATAGTTCAGCACATCGTGTTCGACACCCTGATCTTGCAATAGCTCGATGACACAGTGAATCACTTCGGCTTGCTGAACTATCAACGGTTGTAGCCGGGCGGCGGGAATATCTGAGAGCTCGGAGTGTTCTCGTTTGTTTGTTTTTTCTTGTCATTTCTATAACGTTTTGGATAAGTGTGAGGTTAGGGCGATCGGGTAGAAGTCGACCGAAACCTGGCGCGTGTTCTTATTGAATTGATCGGACATGGTTAACTCAGCACCTCTCTCTTTTCTCGCGACCGTCTCGTGTCATTCCTATACACCGCATCTGTACCCGATCCACGACTCGTAGTCTGGTCCTCTCGTTCGAATAAACGCCAACCAGTGTTCATACCCCTATTTGAATAGCTCCCTCTCTCCGCTAGGCTATACAAGACCAGTTCCAACTCATCGCCTCTCAACGGTCGTTGCCGGTTTGATTTATCCCATTCCCGAAGTCGAATGTAACGCCAGAGCTCAACCCCTATCGGCACTACCGATTCTCGTCTGCTGATGATCCCAAAAATCAACCCCTTCTTCTGGTAACTATTCGAATCAGGGGCACATACCAACCCGTCGAAATCCTCGAAGAACTCTTCCAAGATGCTGAGAATTCGATCCCTACAAGTTCGAAATGGTGATTTCTCATCATCAATCACCATGACTAATTCAGTTTCCTCTTGAGGTTTCCGGGCTTTCCATGAGATGGACATTTGAGTCGGTTAGACAAACACGAAGTCCGAGAATCAAATTGACAAATCTAAAGCAAGAGAAGATCAATGGATTCCCTCTCGAGTGTTGAACTTTCTGTAATGCACATGGCACCGTTTCGTAAGAAAGTTTCTTGTAATTCTTGCCTACGCGATATGTATTTTGCGACTTGTTAGAGATTCGTCGCTATGCACGATGCTGGATTGCTTAGAGGATCAATATGTGCCGTAGTTTGAGTCTCTTCGGGAATCCAAAGCTCAGTCCACTGACAACGGTTGCGAGACGAGCTCAAGCAACTCATTCACATCGAATCGTGCAACTTGATCGGTGCCTTCAAGCAACTGGTCCGCCAGCTCGCGCTTTCGATGGTGTAATGAGACGATTTGCTCCTCGATCGTGCCCTGCGTGATTAGGCGGTAGATGGTGACCGGTCTCGTCTGTCCGATGCGATGACTTCGATCGGAGGCTTGGTCTTCGATTGCGGGATTCCACCAAGGATCCATGTGAACGACGTAGTCGGCGGCGGTGAGATTGAGTCCAGTCCCACCTGCCTTTAACGAGATAAGGAATACGTCGCCTTGACCCGCTTGGAAATTTGCGACTCTTGCAGCGCGTTCCTTCAGCGGCGTGCTGCCATCGAGATATTGATAGGAAATTCCCCGCTCATCAAGGTACTCCTGAACCAGTTTCAGATGTCGAACGAATTGAGAAAACACGAGGACTTTGTGTTGGTTTTCAAGCAATTCGCCTAACAGCTCCGAGAATGTTGAGAGTTTTGAACTCTCGATCTGAGTCGATGCGTCTTCAAGTACGAGCCGAGGGTTGCAACATGCGAGACGCAGTTTCGTTAGGTGCTTGAAGACTTGAAAACGATTCTGTTCTGTCGTTCCGTCCTGATCGCACTCTTGCTGTTGGAGTTCGTTCACGGCAAGCTGTCGAAGCGCTTCATAAAGTTCAGCTTCTTCCGCAGATAGCGGGACGCTCAGCACGACCTCAGTTCGTTCTGGCAAATCATCGAGCACGTCGGACTTGAGTCGACGCAACACGAATGGCGCAATGACCTTTCTCAAGCGTGACCGCGCCGCATCATCCCCCGCTTGTTCGATCGGCTCTGCAAACGTCTTTCTGAATTTGGTCTCAGAACCTAGCAATCCGGGGTTCAACACATTGAAGATCGAATGGAGGTCCATCAGGTTGTTTTGGATAGGGGTGCCGGTGGTCGCGATCATGAAGGCCGCATTGATTTTGCGCACGGCTTGCGCTCGCCTCGTCGCGGCGTTCTTGATTGCCTGCGCTTCGTCGATCACCACGGTTCGCCAAGGGATGGTTGCGATCGTCTCGATGTCGTTCATTAGGAGACCATAGCTCGTCACAAATAAATCAAACGGCGATGGATCGTTAAACATCGTGGCGCGGTCTGCTTGCGAACCCGAATAAAGCGTGACGTTGAGAGTTGGAGCAAAGCGCCGAGTCTCGTCAATCCAGTTAGTCACAACGGAAGTCGGCGCAACGACTAGCGATGGTCCCTCGACCGCCCTTTCCAACAGGACAGCCAGCGATTGAAGGGTCTTGCCTAATCCCATGTCGTCAGCTAAACAAGCGCTCGCGCCTATGCGACTAAGACGCGACAACCAACGGAAGCCTTCAGTTTGATAGGGACGCAATTCCGCTTGAAGCGTACTCGGAACTTCCGGTACGGATTCCATCACAGCGGCAATCTCATCACGTCGATTAACCCAACTCTCATCAGGGTCCGCAACGGTTTCATCGAGCAGTTCACCGAGCACTGCCGAGGCAAGCGGGTGAACTTTAAGTGACCCAGATTTTTCGGTCGTCGACAGTGCCGCAAGCTCATCGAGCTGATTTCGAAATCGCGACGTCAACGCGATAAATTCGCCGTTCCCAATTTCAAGGAAGCGCGATTTAGGGTTAGTGTTAAGAAGCCGCAGAATCTGCGATAGATCGAAGACCCGCCCTTCGTCGAGCACTAATTCACCATCAAAAGACAGCCAGTTTTCTATCGGCGTAACTGAAATCGAGAGTGCGTCTGATGAGGTTGCAGCAACGATTCGAAATGATTCGCCATTGGGCCATTTGCATCGAATAGAAGCTGCTCGGAGTTGCTCAACAATGTCAAGACACTCTTCTTGCGAAGTAAGCAGCAACGGATCCGTCTCGGTTGGTCGAGCAAGCAACGGCAGGCAAGACATCAGTACGTCATCACGCGCGACTTTTTCTTGCTGAAGGTCCCGAATTGCCTCGATGCTTTCCCCGTCAACAGTTGCAATAACGCGTTCGCCGCCTCTTGCAGGTTCAAAGTAAAGCTCGCTCCCAGGGATTGGTTCGACGACCAGCGCAATAGAAAGACCTTCGTCGTACGGTTGCATTAATACCCATGGTTCGTAATCTGCATCAATTTGGCGAAAGTCCGTCGTTAACGCTGCAGAACTTTGGGTTCGGAATTGTGATGTCAGACCTGCTATCGCCTCAAGTGCACGCGACTGGCTTTCAGCTGGGAATACGATTTCACCGTTATAGACAATTTCATAGAGAGAACGCATCTGGCGCGTGAATTTAGTAACGCCCAATTTCCGATCGGATATTTGTGTGACGGCGTAGTCTTTTTGGCCTAGCCAGAATCTGGGATGGAGCGTTAGGACAGTCGAACCGTCGTCTCGCTGGTGCACAGACATTTCCGATTCGTGCAGCACAACGTCCATGGATTTACCGTCTTCATTGAAAACGTACGGATGACCAACCAGCGCATATAGGGACTCGATAGACGGCGCGTATTCGAGAGTCCCGCGCCAATGGGTGACAGTGATTGCTCTCGCTGCTGCCAAATCTTCTTCTCGAGCATGGTGAAAATCAGCCACGTACTCTGCTAAGCGTTTGGCGGCGATTCGACGACCCTTGCTCCAAGTCCCGTTCTTATTGAGTCGTTGCTCGATCGCGCGTAAACTGAGTTTGTGACCATCTACATCAACGACCCAAGCGATGCGTTCATGGCTTGTTGAGTTCTTACTAGCTGATTCTCTTGATTTACTATTGGATTCATTGATCTCTTGAGCAAGTTGCTCCAATGAAATCAAGGTTCGCTCCCATAATGGCATCGGTATGTATAGTCTGGTAATCGTTCGTTCACTGCCGCGGCCAAGTGGTTGATCGTCGATCGATCGTGGATAGGTACTACGACTTTCAAATAATTCGGCGAGAAGCGCGCATTCCTGATGAACCCACTCATAGCCATTGTTTCGTGATAGCTCCAACGTCGCTTTGAACGCGAGAGGGTTCAACGTTCTGCGGTGGTTTCTGAACTCTTCTATCCAAGCGTACGCGTACGCGTTAAGGAAAAATCTATATCCAGGCGCTTGAATGTAATCGACACGATAGTGAGACTCCGTATACGCTCTGAACGCGTATTCGATCAACGAAACTTCTGCGGAGTGGTATTTTTGACGTTTCGCAGCACGCCGGATCTTTTCCAGTAGGTCGAGTGACTTATCGGTTTCCGTCCTAATCAAGGCGATCAACGCCATTGCGAATGCGCGGTGAGTAACCCAAGCGATCTTCTTCCTCGATCCTTCAATCTCAAGCGTGATAGCCTCGTTTATGCGCTCAATTGCTTCTCCGTTCTTCCGCTCGAGCATTGCAAGCATTGCACGTGTTGAAGCCTGGCCTGTTAGCGCTAACTTACTTCGAGCAGATGTCCCCGACAACTGGTGAAACGTATCAAGCGCTGCATCGAAGTTTCCTTGTAGGATGCGGATATACGCGATTTCAGTAGCATGAATTTCAGAACGTGAAGCGCGACTATCCGCAAGTTCGATGAATCGCTGTGGAGGCACTAGTCGCTCGATGCATGCGTCTAGGCAGCCTGCTATAGCGGGGTCTATGAAACGCTCGGGCAGATTCAGCAATATTTCGCTGCCTTCGGGATCGATTAAGAAATTCCAGAACCAGGTTGGTATGCGGTCGTCGTTATCAAGACGTTCCAACTCATCGAATCGACCTAATGTGGTCAAGGCTTTGTGCCTCATAAGGCGAACGCCCGTCGCGTCTTTGCGCCATTGCTGTTCAGCAATCTTTAAATACGCGTTCGAAATGATGGAGAGAGATCCTTCGTCGCGTGCTGCAATCGTAAGTCGTAGTTCCCAATCAGGATCTATGGAAACTTGTCGGTCAAATCGTCCGCCTTTGAATCGATGACCGATCCCACTACTAACGATCTCCTTATTCATGTTGGTCAAGAAAGGTTGTTGGCGAAACGAACTATCTGTCAAGTTAAGCTGACCCAATATCGCAATCGTTTCTTGTCGAGTTAGAACGTTGGGGTAGACAACGCCGTAGATCTGAGCGATGACCTTCGCGGACGGTTGTAGGCTTGTGTACGCCGCGAAGGCTTGCTGTAACGGTTCAGTTGTCAATTCACTTTTCCTTGGCAATGCGAGGTGTGTCATATAGTCTCTGTGAGTCGGTGCTGGTTCGTGTCCAGTAACAGCCAATTGTCCGGAGTACGAGCCGCGAAATTGACATAACTTGGTCATATTTCTGAGTTTCGCAAATGGGACTCGGCGAAACGAAGTGTTCAAAGCGGGTGAGCGGAATATCTCCTGTCAGCTTGATTTCGTTACCACTGAGAATTTTCGTCAAGTTAAATAGCCGGATTGCAAGATTTCTGTCTGACGCATTTCCTCTGACGGCGAATGTTGGTGGCATATGGTTTGACCGAATGTATGATAGATTTTGTGATATCAAAGCCGTTCGTAACGCTGGAATTGGTAGCGCTTCGAGATACTGGCTGTTTTCCTCGCTGGACTGACTGACGTACTTCGAACGCGAACGAAAATTCCTGGGTCCTGGCAACTCTGTAGCCAAACGGTGATTTCGAGGTCTTGTCAGCTTGTTCCGGAAACTAGGCCGAGATGTAGTTTTTATTAGTACGATCAGACCACAGAATGCACTGTCTAATTTCGATTTTCATGCTCTCAAATTGAGGGGATTACCCATCGTCAAAGCGGGATTCACAGATCGCTGAGATGCTCGCTAATATTGAAGAAACGAACTCGTTCAATGCTGAGAAGTGATGGTAAAAAACAACCTGGTGTCGAATCCCATCGTATCTCGTGTTAATCATCGCGCAACGGAGATTTTTTGCTCGGTGGCGTTGTGCTTCGCGTTTCTGGCGGACGCTGAAACACAAGATGACGATTTCATCATGGAAGTTGACGGTACTCGTGTCGCGTTCCCAAACGTTGAGACTCTACCTGAGACGTCGGCACAGCGTTCAATTCGAAGAGGCGATTGGACTTTCTCCGTTCTGCAGGAACCGACTCGTAAAGTCCTGCACGCCGAGTCAGGAGATTTTCGTGTTTCTCAATCCATTTCACAGAACGCGGTCTTCAAACGCTTCGTTTTCGATTTAAAACGACAACGCTTTGAACCCATGCGGCAGGAAATCCGTATCGAACTTTCTGATGAGCGAACTGCCGAATGGATCAAGCAATTGGAAGGCGTAAGCGAAGTAAAGCACTTCGAGAGGCTCGGTTTCGCGATTATCAAGATAGACACCGAAGTTAACCCAGTAAGCGTATTACGAGAGCTGAGACGTAAGTTTGAAGGTATCGATGCGAGGATTCTCACAGGCTTTTTTGACAATGAGCCGATGTGAGTACATTGCGACGTGAATTTCTTTATTCCTATTTTGCGGATGATCACACATTTCAGACGACATCTCGTCATGCTTGTGTTCCTTGCGGCACCATGCGGTGCTGCTGTGAAGATTTATGCGCAGGCACTACCGGGACACCACGATGACACCCGCGTTTCTGTGTCATTAGCGATTGACCAATCTTCGATTGTTGAATTCGAAGGGGACGCGTTCGACATCAAACTGGTAACAGATCGAGCAGTGACCGAGCGACTCGTCGCGAGGCTGAAATTGAGTGGGACCGCCACCAGAAATCTAGACTATGAAATCGATTCAACGCATGTGGTTTTCGAGGAAGGTGAAGACATCGCACGAGTACGGTTGGAACCGTTGCGAGACTGGATCTGGGAAGGCGACGAAACGATACGAATGGAGATCGATTCGCTACTCGGAAATGGCCAAATCGGATCACCCGCGGAAGCGGAGATCACAGTCCTAGACGATGAGTTTGAGCCGGCGGAAGGTGAGCCCAATTACCGCGAATTGCGCAAACTCTCGGACATCTATACCTTCGGTTACATGAGAGTCGAAGAGGATAGCATCTGGATTGCAGTGATCGTGCGCAATCATGGTACATTACCGTCAGCGCAGACAAGAGTCACGCTAACGCTCGCCGACGACCCTTCGGGTGAAAACATCGTGCATAGCGCATCGAGGATCGTGCCGGAACTGAGTGGTCGGGAAGCTGCAAATCGTTCTGATTCGATTTGGGGGGAGTGGGTTGTGATCCAAACGAACGGATTAAGACCTTCGACCACCTACTACGGTGAAATCATCCTTGAGGCATACGAAGGAGAAGCGTACACATTCAACAACGACGACAGTTTTGGTTTTGTGTTAGACGCGCAGAAATACGTTCAATCGCAATGTGATCATGAAGCGACAGGGCTGGTTACTGGTACGGACCCGCTTTTATCTGAACAGTGGTACATTCAGAATAACGGGCAGCGGGCGTTTTCTCGAAACAGAGCACGTTTTGGCGAGGACCTTCACATGCACGACACCATCGCAGAAGGTGTTGTAGGCCGGGACGTCAAAGTCGCCATTGTTGATACCGGACTAGAGATTTGCCATCCCGATCTGGTCGAGAACATCGAGGCAGACAGTTCCTACAACTTTCTAACTGTAGCGAGCAATTTCGATTACGTGTACGGATCGGTTGTTTCAGATCCTTTCAATCCAGATATATATGGCGATCACGGCACAAGCGTCGGTGGATTAGTAGGTGCCTCAGCGAACAATGGAATTGGCATTCGTGGCATTGCGCCGAACGTGAGATTGCGGGGGTACAACTTTCTCCTCCGTGGGACCGATGCGTCTGAATTCGCCAGCTTAGGTGGCAGCTCAAGCGAACCAGACTCGACGGACGTCGACATTTTCAATATGAGCTACGGTTCCACGAGCTGGCGCGAACCCAATGAGGATACCTATCGGTTGTTTGAAGTCGGGACGACTGAGTTGCGCGACGGGAGAGGCGCGATTTACGTGAAGTCTGCTGGAAACGGCTGGCGTGGATGTGACACGATATTTCATCCGATTCATCGGGAAATCGGTTGTACCAGTACAGCCTCAGACTACAAGAACCGGATCCCGTATCTATTGACAGTCGGCGCACTTGATGCCGATGGCAGACCCGCGCCGTATTCAAGTAGCGGCTCGAATATCTGGATCTCGGCACCGGCAGGATGGTGGGGTCGCAATCAACCTGCGCTTCTGACCACCGATCAAATCGGCGAAGAACGAGGGTATCACCTATATGGATCGCATGGACTACGTCCCGAAAACCAGCATTCGGGCGGAGACTATATCAGTACGTTCAATGGGACATCGGGCGCGGCAGGGATCGTTTCTGGTGTTGTTGCGTTATTACTCGAAGAGCAACCGGATTTGACGTGGCGCGACATTAAGCATGTACTCGCTTCCACCGCTCGTGAATCAAATGTGGATACGCGAAGAATCCGTGTTGTGCTTGGCGAAGAGGCATACACGCTACTCAATGAGTGGCAACTGAACGACGCGGGCTATGCGTATCACAACCGGTACGGATTCGGTGCTGTGGATGTAGATCGTGCGATGGATTTCTTGGCCACGTATGAACCGAATTCGTTGGGCGAGTTCAGAAAAACGGAGTGGCACACAACAGAACTTGCCGAAGATCTAGAGATTCCAGATGGTGACGGGACGGGAACGATCGTTGAGGTGGGTGTCGAGTCTCCTCGGAGCGCAGAGATGTCACTCGAAGCGGAACTGGAAGCGTTTGCTGCCTCGAATATTGAAATGGTCCAGCTGCAGCTTGAATTCGAACACGAAGATGTAAGTCACCTGGGGGTTACGCTGATCTCGCCGTCTGGGATGGAGAGTATCGTAAACCCAATCTTTAACGATGCGCTGCCACGCGATCCATCCGAAGTAAAGACGCTTTTGTTTGCTTCAAATGCGTTCTACGGCGAATCACCTGTCGGTATTTGGAAAATCAAGATCGTCGACGCGATGGTAGGCGAGACTGGTACACTGAATGACTTGCAACTAAGGTTTTACTATGGCGCTCATCCTTAAATCCGCTCTCAATCTCGTTCCTTTTTTTGCTAACTTTGTAGTTATTCGAATCCAAATTTGGCGTATTTATGTATCCGTCGAAGCTTGAGATTACGGTACGCCGCAAGAAACGATATTTCTCTGTTTGAGCGTGCGATTTCGAAGCGATGTGATAGCGGAAAAATCGTCGAGTGTATGCCTCAACGCAAATTCGTCAGTCGACGCTCACACTCAAGCAACTGCGGTCGTTGCCTATATCACGCAACCGCACTCAAGCCGTTTTTTTCCACTAGTGTCAGCAACTTCAACGATGCGCCTCGCGGTCGCTTCTCGCCGCGCTCCCATTGACTTACCAATCCTGGGGTCACGCTGAGGTAACGAGCAAACACAGCTTGGCTCGTATTCTCACGAAGTCGGAGTGCTCGAATATTCGCGGGCGACATCTCTTGAACTGGCGTTAGGCACATTTCGTCGAAAACACGCATCGTCTGTTTCGAAACCCGACCTGCCTCTTCGAGACCCATAGCTGCCTCGTGTACCGCCGCCAGCGGCTCACTCTTGTATTGCTTAGCCAGCGCTCTTCACCTCGATGATCGTTCCATTAGATTGCAGAGCTTTGAGTCCCTCCTCTTCAAGATCGAGATACTCATTCGCTAGCATTCGAAATGCCATCAATTCGTCAGGTCGCAGGTTTGTACGGTCCCATTTGGCGAAACCGTAGACGAAGAAGGCTAAATCACATTTGCGGAACAAAATTATGGTTCTGAATCCGCTTGCTCGTCCGCTGCCTACCCTTGCCACACACTGCTTTATCACGCCTCCGCCAAGATCGGCATCGATCAATCCCTGATCGGCACGTCTGACAACGCCAATTAAGTCGTCATCATCCAATTTCCAGCGTTTAGCGAAACACGCGAAGGACTTGGTCTCGTGCGTGCGCAATCAGGAATCTTGACAGACACACTGAATTAATTAGTCCATAACTATAACACTAAGTGTGGTGATATGTGTGCGATTCCTCGTTTGGTTCATTGTTTTGCAGAGCTGTATCGTCGTGTAAATCTGGCGCTGGTTTGTTCAAATGACGCGACTTTTCTGACCGAATGCGCAGCGCGAGAAATTGGCTTTGAAGACTGATTATTCGTTCGGCGATTAGATGTCGAGTTTTTTCAAGATTTTGCATGATTCGCTTCGTCGCATAGGTTACGCCATAGTGTGTCGAATACCGGACTTGACCACGTGAGCGAACCGTACGAAAACGCAATCGTGTAGCGAAAAAGTAGATATCCAACTTAAAATTGATTCGTTGTCCAGACCGTGAAATGGCTGCGCTTGAGCGACATCGACGAATACCCGCAGAATACGGCGAATACCGACGGCCAAGCGAGTAATGGCGCGTCGGTCGCCACGATGCGACCGCTGCCATTCGGTTTTGCACGCCGTTTTGGTGTATTGATTGATTATCAAAACGGTACACCTGTTGTCGTTCATAAACCACCACTCGAATTGTCGGTGGTCGCTGAAGTACAGCGCTTCCTGCGAACTACGGCGCAATTTCAAGCAGTAAGCAATGACGAATTCGACGTACTTCTTTCGACGACATACGCCGATCTGAATTCCGACACGCGTCAGATCGTGGAGGACTTAGGTGAAGAGATCGATCTGGCAACACTTGCTGAATCCCTGCCGGATGAAAGCGATCTTTTAGAACAAGAAGGCGATGCTCCTGTCATTCGCCTTATCAATGCATTAATAGCGGAAGCGCTCCGAGAGAATGCTTCCGACATCCACATCGAGACATTTGAAACGAGCGTTCGCGTCCGTTTTCGAATCGACGGCGTACTTCGTGAAGTAGGGACGCCAAAGCGCGCGCTCGCGCCCCTTATCGTGTCGCGTATCAAAGTCATGTCGAAACTTGACATTGCTGAACGCCGAGTACCACAAGACGGGAGAACGACCGTCAGGATCGGCGGGCGCGAACTCGATGTTCGTGTCTCGGTCATGCCGACTGGGAGCGGCGAACGTGTCGTATTGCGTCTCCTGGACAAGCAATCTGACCGGCTCACGCTACCAGCGCTCGGAATGGACGAATTGACGTTGACGGGTGTGCGTGAACTCATGCGTGCACCGCATGGGATCTTTCTGGTAACCGGTCCGACAGGTAGTGGTAAGACGACGACCTTGTACGCGTCGCTTTCCGAATTGGACACGGACGTGCTCAACGTCCTTACCGTCGAGGATCCAATTGAGTACAACCTTCATGGCATTGGTCAAACCCAAGTCAACACGAAAACTGGGATGACCTTCGCTGCTGGCTTAAGAGCAATGCTGCGGCAGGATCCGGATATCGTGATGGTAGGTGAGATTCGCGATTTCGAGACGGCGGAGATTGCGATTAGGGCGAGTTTGACGGGTCATTTGGTGCTTTCGACGTTACACACGAACACGGCGATAGGCGCGGTCACGCGGCTTATCGACATGGGTTTGCAGTCCTATCTGCTATCCTCAAGTCTGATTGGAGTGCTAGCTCAACGCCTCGTGCGCGTACTTTGCACCTCGTGTCGCGAACTAGGCGAGCCGGATGCGGCTGAAGCGAACTTTCTTGGGATCGATCAGAGCCACCACATCTACCATGCAGTTGGCTGCGAAGTGTGTCATGGCACCGGATTCCAAGGGCGAACAGGAATCTACGAACTAATCAAGGTAGATAACGAACTGCGCGAGACCATCCACGAGCATTCTTCGGAACAGCTGTTGAAGCAAGCCGTGGTGAGTAAATCTGGCAGCATTCGCGAGGATGGTCGTCGTAAAGTGCTGAACGGCATCACTACAGTTCAGGAAGTACTCCGCGTCACGCTGGACGACTGATCTTGACAGCATTTGAATACGTCGCGCTCAACGACCAAGGAAGCGCGAAGAAAGGCATCCTTGAAGGCGACAGTAGTCGCCACGTACGCCAACTACTCCGTGAACGCGGTTTGACCCCGGTTGAAGTCACGGTTACGCGAGCAAACGTCCACAGCAGTAATTGGCTTCAGTGGTGGCGTCGAATTCCGCCGATGGAACTCGCGTTGATCACCCGGCAGGTGGCTACGATGGTTGGCGCGGGTTTGGCGATCGAAGAAGCCATCCAAGCAGTCGCGCAACAATCGAGCAGTCGGAAAGCGACCTCGGTGCTCATGACGGTTCGCGGCAACGTGATGCAAGGACAGTCACTCAGTGCCTCACTTGGAGAATTTCCCCAGACTTTCTCATCGATGTTTCGTGCGACGGTCGCGGCCGGTGAGCAATCTGGATTTCTCGACACCGTACTCGAAAACCTCGCCGACTATCTCGAGCGTTCCTACGAAACGCGACGCAATGTTGAGATGGCGCTTTACTACCCCGTGATATTGCTCGTTTGTGCAATAGCGATTGTGGTGTTAGTGATGACCTATGTAATCCCCGACATCGTCGAAGTCTTCGACACGTCAGGGGCAACGCTACCCGCGATCACGAGTGCGTTAATCGCAACTAGTGACTTGCTCCGAGCATATGGATGGATGATCGTAATAGGTATCGCCGCGGCGTTCATTGTTTTCAATCTCGCACTACGACAAGTCACATTTCGACTGGCGTGGGATCGTTTCAAACTCGGTGTGCCTGTGCTTAGGTGGCTGGTGAGGTCGACGAGCGCGTCTCGCTATGCGAGTACGCTCGCGATCTTGGGAAAAAGTGGCGTACCGCTCGTTGAAGCGATGCGGATCGCATCGGAGGTCGTTTCGAATGTTTGGATAAATACGAGACTGAGCGAAGCAGTTGCTAAAGTAAGTGAAGGTTCATCGCTTCGAAACGCGCTTGAAGCGACAGGGAACTTCCCACCTATTTTTCTCCACATGATTGCGAGCGGCGAATCGAGTGGGACGTTAGATGAACTCATGGCGAAGGCTGCAGACTTCCAACAGCGCGAACTTGAAAGACGAGTCGAAACTCTCGTGCAACTCTTCCGCCCGATGATGTTGCTCGTCATGGCGGGCGTGGTGCTATTGATCATGCTGGCCATGCTGCTGCCGATTCTCAACATGAATGCCTTGGTGCTATAACGTGGATATACAAACAATCCAACGAGCGCGTGAACGTGGATTCACGCTTCTCGAAATCATGGTAGTTGTGATCATCATTGGGGTGTTAGCGGTAATCGTGGTTCAGAACGTATTGCCTCAAGCGGATAAGGCACGAATCACCGCGACGAAAGCGGACATCCGTACGTTAGCTGCAGCCCTTGACACGTACCGACTGGATAACAGCTTTTACCCGTCGACTAACCAAGGACTTGAAGCGTTAGTTGCACAACCCAGCGGCACGCCCGAGGCACGTAACTGGGGACCTGAGCCTTACATGCGAAAGTTGCCAACCGACCCTTGGGGAAACACCTACGTCTACACGAACGATGGCTTCGTGTTCGAGATTGTGTCTTTTGGCGCTGACGGTGAAGAAGGTGGCGACGGTGTCTCGGCGGATATCAAGTTCTCTGATCTGTAAGCGCCGAGCTGGTTAGCTCGACCGTTATGCGACGAAGTCGGCGAAATAACGTTATTCGGCGAGCAGGCTTTTCGTTACTCGAACTTCTCACCGTGTTAATCATCATCGGAGTGCTCGCTGGCGCTGTTGTGCTTAGCTATACCGGCGCGACGGAAACCCGTACGCTTCATACTCATGCCGAAAGATTCATGTTCACGGTGGAACTAGCACGTCAGCAGTCGACACTCACCAATGAGATCTGGGGCGTGAGATTGCGTTCGGATTCGTATGAATTTATGCGCATTCTCGATGATGATGAATGGCACGTCGTCGCTGAATCGCCGTTTCAATTCACGTCCGTAGGTACTGATTACGCCATTCGAAGCAGATTGCTTGGTAAGTCGCAAAGTGCGCGATCCTTCGCATCACAAAAGTTCGTGCCAGACATTGCAATCTACCCGAGCGGTGAAATCAGTCCGTTCGAAATGACGTTGACACATCTAATCACTCAAATGGAACGCTACGTGATTAGTGATGGCATACAACGAGCCGTGGTGTCTGACGAGCCCTACCGACCGGTTGCCAAAACCGATGAAAGTTAGGCGTCACGGTCGCTCAAGCGGCTTCACCTTGCTCGAGATGATGGTGGCAATCGGCATCCTTGCGGTAGCGTCAGCGGCTGTGTTCTTCAGTAACTCTGAAGCTTTGCAGGCGCAGGCGCGTCTCGAGGAGCAGACAGTAGCGCAATGGGTTCTTGCGAATCAGATTGCCTACTATCGTCTTGCGCAAGAGATGGATACGAGTGCACTCCACGCGACTGCAAACGCATCACTTAGTCCTCAACAGATGAGTGTTGCAGGCTACGAACTCGAAGTAACAGCGACCGTATTGCCTTCGGACTTCGTTGGAGTTCGCCATATCCGTTGGGAGGTCTACCGGATTATCGATCGCGATCGGATCGGGCCTATTCGTACTCTCACGGCATGGGTTCGCGATCAGAAATGAGACTTCGTGGCTTCACGCTCCTCGAAATGATCGTGACAGTATTCATCTTCGGCATAGTTGGTGTGGTTGCAGTGCAGCTGCTTGCACAATCGGTGCGAACTACGGAGAAAGTCATCCATCGAAGCGCAGTACTCGGTGAGTGGCATCGTGCGATGAACATCCTCGAGCAAGATGTGGTGCAGGTGAACCACCGTGAAGTACGTGACGAACACGGGGACTATCAACCTGGCGTGCTCGTCGATGCGTCAGGTCAGATTGAATTTACTCGTAACGGGTGGCGGAATATTCTCGGCCATCAGCGATCTGAACAACAACGCGTCGCGTATTTTCTGCATGAAAACCAGCTTTTTCGCCGCTATTGGGATGTGCTTGATCGCGCGCAAGACTCAGAACCGATCGATCAGTTACTCCTGCAGAACGTCTACTCGGTCGAATTCGAAATGATCGACCGCACGGGGCGGGAACACTATTTCTGGCCGCCGAGTTCGTATACCGATTCGACTGAAACCTACAGTCCGTTGGTCGGTATCCGTGTGACGTTGGAACTGGCTGAACTGGGAACTATCACGCATCTTTGGTTAGTGCCTGAAAATCTGCGAAATTCAAGCGCGAGTGAGGCGATTGAATCATGATGCGGACAAATCGTGGTGTTGCACTGATTAGCATTTTGATGGTTGTCGTTTTGTTTAGTGCGCTGGCATTCCAACTCTATTCGCACCAAACCATGGTTACTGCGCAGACGCGTGTCGGATTGACGGCGAACCAGGCGCGACATTCATTAATGGCTAGTGAAGCGCTGGCACAAGAACTTTTGTACCAAGATTGGATCGATGAGGATGGCCGAGTCCGTGACGACATGGTTGAACCTTGGGCACAGTCGCTCTTGCCAATCAACACAGTGTCAGGGTCAGTGCGCGTACAGATCGTTGACCTAAGTGGCCGATTGAACTTGAATTCACTCGTCTCAGAGAGTAGCGAGGTGTCCACTTCCGCGTTCAGTTACATTCTGAATCGCATCGGGATCAGTGTGGAACTTACGCCTGTCTGGCGAGATTGGATTGATGCTGACGATCAACGCTTCTTTGTCGAGGGCTACCAAGGACGGGAAGAGTTGGATTGGCTGAGCAATGCGACACCATTCCGCACTCCCAATCGACTAGCAGGTCATTTAAGCGAACTTAAGATCTTAGCCCCCTTTGCATCCGATGTCTATACAGAATTGACACACCTTGTAACGGTGTTGCCGACGAGAACGTTGAAGGTCAACGTAAATACCGCGCATCCTGAAGTGCTGAATTCACTGCTACCTCCTACCAGCTCGAAGATGTCTTCTCGCGCCGGTGTTCGAAACTTTGGCTCGGTCGAAGCATTCATCGACCTGAACAATGACTTTTCAGCCGTGATCGATCACCTAAGCGTCAGGAGCGATTTTTTTGAGGTGCGCGCAACGTTGGAAGGTGCGGATTTGCGTATGGACATGACAAGCCAGATATATCGCGATCCGAGATCGGGTGAGTGTCGGGTCTACGCTCGCGATTTCGCAACGCGGCACGTTTGGTCGACTTAGTACGAGTTCTGACCAATGGCTACGCTGTATATAGAGCTCATCGATATCGACTCGGGATTGCCTGTGCGTTGGTGGTTGTGTGACGACTCGTCCATTGCGGCTGCGGGTTCCGATCCCCTTGATGAAATCGCCAATTTAGATCCTGGCAAAGCGCAAAATAAGCTCGATACCGTCGTGCTCATTCCGGATCGTGAGATTCTGTATGTGCACGTCGACGTTCCTGGACGCAGCCAAGCTCGAGTCCGTCAAGCGGCACCGTTTGCAGTCGAACCGCACCTAACGGAAGAGATCGACGAAGTCCACATTGCGCTATGTGATTTCAAGCGCGGCGAATCCGTGCCATGCCTGGTCATAAATCGTGCTCGTTTTGAATCATTTTTGGCGACAATCGACGCGGCGGGTATTCGAGCAAACGTAATCACGACGCCGGGGATGTTGGCAGATTCAACGGCTGACATTCATCTGATTGAGGCGGGTTCGAATATCACGGTTCGCACGACTGATCAACTTGCAGTGGTTGCCGCCGACACACTCGCCACAACACTATCCGCAAAACTTGCGGATGAACAAGAGCATGTTCGTCTCACATGTGTTGGAACCGACGCTATCGAATCGGTTACTCGTCAGTCAGTTAGCCACATGAATGCGGAGGATGTTGGGATTCAATTGATCTCCTTTGAGTCGTTACTTCTAGGAGTGAACGCACCACTAGCTATTCCGAATTTACAACAGGGTTCATACGCGATCGTGGATAGCGGAGCGACTATCAAACAAATCCTCAACAAGACCGCGCTGGCAACAGCAGCGAGTGTGATCATCGTCTCAGCGATCTTTCTAGTACAAGGTGTTTGGGCGGACGTCCAGACCGAGAGACTGCGTGAAGACGCACTAGACGTCTATGAGTCCGTATACAACACGCGCGATGTGGCTGGTAATCCAGTGTTTCGCATGCAGGAGCGAATGGGGACACGCATCGACGAACAAAGTACGTGGCTGAATTTACTAGAAGGTGTCGTCGGAGCGACGTCAGGAGTTGAAATCAAGAATCTTGATTTCAATGAAGTTCAGAGCAAGATGTCGATCACGTTCTACGCGGATAGTTATCAGGAGTTCGAAGCGATTCGCACTCGAATCGAGGAAATGGGTTTGAGTGTGGAGGTAAACGTGGCTGAACAGCAACAGAACCGGGTTTGGGCAAGAATCACGCTCGCTGCGACATGAGCCGTCTACTCACGTGGTTTCCGTCAATCGCGCCGCTTCAACGACGCTTTGCCGCCGCGAGTTCGCGCGAGCGAGTGTTGATTGGCGTGAGCGCCTATCTTCTAGCTGGAGTATTCCTCTACTACGCGGTTCTCAATCCGGCGATGGACTATCGTAGTGAACAACTACGCGCTCAAGTTGCTGCTGCGAATGGATTGAGCTGGATGATCGCGAATCAGACGGAAGCCAGACAGCGAGGAGGCGATCTCGAACCAACTCGCGGCGAGAGTAAGTTGACCGTGATCTCCAGTAGTGCAGAACTGCATAACTTAATGATTAAGCGAGTGCAACCTGCTGAGAACCGAATAAACGTCGAACTTTCTACTCAGGAATATTCTGCAGTGATCAAGTGGTTGATTGCGCTTGAAACCGACCACGACATGACGATTGTCGATGTTCGACTCGAGAAGGTGGATGAAGGGATCGTCGACAGTCGAATAACGTTGCGCTAAAGCCAACACGTAAACGAAATGACGCTTAGTTCATCATTTCAATTGCTTGTTGCCTCACAGCTTCTTCGATTTCCCACATGATCGCGCGATTCAGATGGAATGAAGCGCGGTTGTTATTCCCAATCTGCTTGTATGCATCACCTAGAAACAGGTTTATCCGAGCGTTCCACGGTAGGCGTTCGTATGCAACTTTTAGGTAATTAAGCCCGTCGCCAGCGCGCGCGGATCGCAGCAGCGACACGCCGAGTCCAAATGCGGCATCCACACGTAATGGATCCCCATTTAGTGCATGCCTATAGTGCTGAGTTGCGATGCGGCGGAGGTTGTTACATTCCTCCGTTAAGACATCTAGACAGTTGTAACTTAGCAGGTCTCCCATGCGTACGTGAGCGTCTACGTTGCTAGGATCAAGTTCAAGTGCTCGCAACGTGCGTTCATAGGGTGTCTTAGAATCGTAACTAGGCAAGTACGACCACAGCACCTGAAACATAGGATGGTTGGCATCGATCTTCATCCCGCGGTCGATATGGAGAAGTGCGCGTTCTGGATTGTTACGTACCAGTATGCTCGCAAGCAGAATTCTGGCGTCCAATTCGCTCATGCAACTCGGTTCGCTTATCGCTGAGAGCGCATTTGTGTCAATGTCAATCCGATAGCTCAATGGACGAGTCTTGCGGAAGTGGTCGATGAGTTTTCGCATGAACTGTTCTGGCTCAACCCCTGCTGTCCTTGGCAGCAGCTCGCTTGCTCGTGCGCCATTGCTGATGTCAATTAAGATCGCGTTGACCTTCTCACGCATCGGATTGCCGGATTCATCGACACCGTGGTGAAGGAAGTGCGTCACGGCGTGGGCAAACTCGTAATGGGCTGCGTAGTCATGCTCGTGCCAGTCCAATCTAGGAACGCCGTCGAGTATGGTGCGCCATTTCGGCTCATTGCGTCGAATGGCCCTGATCATGCGTCTGTGCGGAACCTCACCGATCGTCGCTCGGTCACTGGCGACTTTAAACGTCCCTAGGTACTGGGCGAACCCTTCCTCATACCACATCGGGATGAAATAGTCGTATCGACTGCGTGAAATGTAATGGGTGTATTCGTGATAGGCGACTTGATTAGGGTGGGTTGTATGCACCGCCAACCCAAACGCAAGAACGTGCTGACGCATCGAAGGCTGCATAAAACCGATGAATGCGTCGGATTGGAACTCCGCGACGAACGAGTCAATGTCTTCGAATGCGACGATTTTTAAGCGGGATCGTTTTGGGAATTCGCCGGGGACCAGATCGACGGCGATCGAATGCAACGCTTGTAGTGAACTTGCAAGTGATACCATCTGACGCTTAGGCATCGCGGAGTACATTTCGAACTCCGCCGTGCGCAGTTCACACCACTCCGGCATGATAGGTTTTGCGCCTAAGGGGGATACGAATGCGACACAACATACGAATAACACCGAGCGTATGGTGGTGTTGCGCGATTTTTGCGACATGCGCTTTAGCTCAAGATTCAACCGACAGTGAAGGGAATTCATGGTTACCGACTCGATGCGTTCCGCTCGAGACGATAGGTTTCCACGATGAACCCGAAGCCGAAGGGGATTCCGTTGAGGTATTCAGTCCAGCCAAATTCAAATCCACCACGTTTACATTGCGGGAGAACAAGACGCTCGCTAACTTGCTTGATGATGCAGATGATGTAAATCTCTTTCTCACGATGCAAATGGAAGAAACCAATGAACTGTTCGAGTTCTCGTGTAAAAACGTACTCGGCGCGAATCGCGAAGAAGGTTTTAGTTGCGTGAACACGCCACCGTCAGATATTTTGATGTTAAATCCCAAGTCGCTGCGATTCAGTCGAGCTGCAATCGGAAGTTGGACGTTTCAGAGTGAAACGAGTCTTCGTGCCGGTAGCTCGCTCTTTGTGGAAATGGGTCAGTGCTACTCGCTGGAAGTCGAATCGGACTCTAACTGAGAGATTTCATCCAAGATCGACTCGACGTCCTCATCTTTCTCGTCATCCGGGATCGCCAGTAGTTCCTTCTTACTGGTGATCTCGATGGTTTCAAGCAGTTCGAGCTTCTCTTGCACGGTAAGCGTGTGAGTAACAACGGTCGCTGGATCGTTAGCAACGAGCGACGTTGTGACGAATGAAGCGACGAAAAACGCGAAGGTGCAAAGTAATTTTCGAGACATGACATTGATCCAACAGAACCTCTGCAAAGCATATACGAAATTAGGAATCCGTTAAGATCTTGCGAGACAGCAAGTCTCGCAGAACACACTTTAGTAGTAACCGACGAATGGATAAACCGAATGCGCTAATCGCGCTTGGGAACTCGTTCTTACGATCGATTCACCGAGAGGTATGGTCGCTGTAGAGTGGATTGCTGTACATGCAACTCTTGCACAGTTTCGTGTAGATCGCGGCGTAGGTGAAGGATCACGAATCGCGCAGAAAATGTCAGCGTGAAGAATTAAGCGGTGCTCGTCAACGACATCATGGTCGACAAACCCATGACATCAATCTGATCTGTTAACGGATAATCTATCTCGCCAGGATGAATCACTGTGAGACGATCGAGTCTTAGTTCCTCTATTGCGGTATACATCGAACGTGTGGCCCTTGGCGTCGATGAATACTTGAATTCAAACCCTTCACGCTCGTTTCCCTTAACAACCAGCAAATCTATCTCCGATCCTGAGTGCAATCTCCAGAAATAGGCTTGGCCGACATCAAGGTCGAGCTTTCGTATTGTTTGCTCAAGTGCGAATCCTTCCCACGAAGCACCCAGTCTCGGATAGCTTTCTAAAGATACTAAATCAGAAAGATTGAGTAGGTAGTGCAAGATGCCTGAATCTCGTAAATAGATCTTTGGAGCCTTTACTTGACGTCTCGAAACATTCTCAAACCAAGGTGCGAGTTTACGTACGACGAATGTGGACTCCAAAATATCGACATACCGACGAACAGTCGGTGAAGTGACACCCAGACTACGCGACAGATCAGAGTAATTCAGAACGTTGCCGTGACAATGAGCCAACATGGTCCACAGTCGTCGGAGCATCACCGTCGATAAGTCGATACCCAACATCGGAAGATCTCGCTCCAGAAAGGTTGACACGTAGTTCTTTCGCCAGCTGAAGCTATCACCTAATGAGTTCGCGAGGAATGAAGGTGGGTATCCACCGTTGAGCCATAGTGCTTTATGGTTGGAGACTTCGAAATTGGAAAACGGTGTCAGCTCAAGGTACGCGATCCTACCGGCAAGCGACTCCGAAGATTGGCGAATCAGCTGAGGTGAAGCACTGCCGAGTACCAGTACTTTGATAGTAGACTGGGGTCGGTCCACCAATACACGAAGAATCGGGAATATTTCAGGAAGTCGTTGGATCTCATCAAGGACAATCAATCCTGACAATTGGTCAAGTGCTAATCGTGCATCGCTTAATCGGTTTAGGTCTAGTGGATCCTCTAGGTCAAAGTGGTGTACCTCCCCATTAAACTTGGCGGAAAATTCTCTGGCAAGCGTAGTCTTTCCGCATTGCCGTGGTCCTATCAGTCCCACAACTGTATGTGATCGAAAGAGTGACTGAATTTGAGCAAGATAGTGATTGCGTTCGATAAAAACCATGATATATTAAAGTGACAATTTAAATATTCCATCTATTGTAGTAAACAGGACAGCAAATCGCATGGGCTACCTCAATTATTTCGATGCGATATCGTGCTGAGTTTCCAGTATGGAATACTCAAACTTTAGTTTCAGCACGTTTGTAATCAATTTGACTACCGCACCTCCGTCAGCAAAACTAATCCATATAGCGAGCTGTGCCAAAAGAAGCGACGGCGGAGCAAGCCATGATCGCGAACTGAACGAGTATGTAAATGTGATTTTTCAAGTTGACACGACGGTCAGTTCTGGACGGCTAAAGAATAGTTGGACCGGTCGCGCATAAAGCGGATGAATTTGGCGTGTGGCTGATTAGACAATAAACTACTAATTTAGTGCTTTAATTAGTAAAAATATCTAAATTTACTTGTATTTATGTCTAATTTGGTACGATATAACTGCTTTGTGTGTATAAAATTCGCCTATGATGCTTGCACGAGAAACACAACGCGCACCGGTTGCGCAGTTCAGCGTTAGTCAAAGATATGATCGTTACGTAGACGCCGATCATGAATCTTGGCGTTGTGCGATGTGTGCGCTTGCAAACGTGCTTGAATCAAGGTGTGCCGTTCCATACGTTAAAGCTCTTCGGGAGTGTGGGCTGAGTGTGCTCCGTCTTCCAAAATTGTCAGAGATCAATCAAGCGCTGGAGCGCTTCGGCTGGCAGACAGTGATGGTAGATAGCTTCATTCCGCCACCGGCCTTCATGGCGCTGCAAGCGGAACGGATACTGCCGATCACGCGTTTTGTGCGCGCGCATTCGCAATTGGGGTATACCCCTATCCCTGATATCATCCACGAAGCGGCTGGGCACCTGCCGATGCTGGTCGATAGTGATTACCGGTGTTTTCTACAGCGATTTGGCGAGATAGGGAAGAACCTTAAATACTCGGACTTGGATGAACAGGTCTACCTCGCTCAGAAACGGTACGCCGAATATGCGGGATTGCATCGAAACGAAATCTCGACGCTAAACTCGCTACGAAGCGAGCTCGAAGACCTACGTCGACGACAGAAGGATGCGCTTACACCTGCTTGCCTGTTGTCACGGTTCCACTGGTGGACGGTGGAGTATGGATTGGTGGGTGAAGATGCGAAGCTATTTGGAGCTGGACTGCTCTCGTCGTCTACTGAAGCGTTGGCTACAGACGAAACCCCAAAGCGACGCCTGTCGTTAGAGTGCCTGGAATTTGACTACGAGATTTCGAGAATGCAACCGCAGCTCTTTGTTGCTGATGATTGGAGTCATCTGAACGATCAGCTCACTCGAGTTTTAGCGCACATCTCCTAATCGTCTGACGGCTCCCGCACCACGACGCGTGTGCGAGTTTCCGCAAACACATGCTTAGGCATGATCGAGTGGACGTGCCCACAGGCATCGCAGTAGACGA
>LXNJ01000591.1_pt1 | contig 24583 bp, 25 predicted proteins | sample 809081 | NCBI WGS metagenome assembly LXNJ01 (sample SAMN04870510, study PRJNA318959) | sponge metagenome | biome: sponge; feature: marine sponge reef; material: water | host: Petrosia ficiformis | place: Greece: Milos, Mediterranean Sea | collected 2013-05-29 | depth 5-7 m | reverse complement strand
GCGACCGACACCCTCTGCTGCTCTCCCCCTGAAAGCGTTGTTACTTTTCTCTGGGAAAATCCTTCCATGTCCACAAGCGAGAGGCAGTTCTCGGCGCGCTTTATATCCTCGTCGCTTTCACTCTCGAAAATTCCGAGGTACGGATACCTTCCCGTAAGCACTACCTCAAGCACGCTCAGCGGGAAATCGAAATACGAAGTCTGTGGGAGAAACGCTATTTTTTTGTAAAGTTCTTTTGCTTCGTATCGGAAGAGGTCTTCTCCGTCAAGCAGGATGCGGCCTCCGGTGGGAGAGAGTATCCGGGTTAGAAGGCGGAGAAGCGTGGATTTCCCCGCACCGTTGGGGCCGACTATGCCTAGAAACTTGTTTTTTTCGACTTCAAAACTTGCGTCGGCGAGTATGGTTTTCCCGTTTACGCTGTAACTCAGACTCGATATTTTTACGGATTGTTTTTCTTTCCGCATTCTACGCGATTCCTCTCCCGCTGAAATTTCGCCTCAGCAAAAACACAAAGAAAGGAACTCCGATAAGAGAAGTAATTATTCCTAGGCGCAGTTCTTGGGGACTCATGACGGTTCTTGCTATAAGATCGGCTAAGGGGAGAAATATTGCTCCCGCAATGAAACTTGCGGGCAAAAGTCGGCGATGATCCACTCCGATCAGCAGTCTTACTGAGTGCGGAATTATAAGTCCGACAAATCCTACGATACCGCTTACAGCCACGCTTGCTCCGACTATGAGAGAACTTAGGACTATGAGATGTTTTGTTGTTTTTTCGATGTCAATGCCGACGGTTTTTGCCGTCTCGTAGCCGAGGAGTCTCGCGTTTAAGTTCTTCGCGTAAAAAAGCAGTATTACCGAGGCGGCCAGCACGGGTACCGCAGCCATCCCAAAATGAGTCCAGGTGCGCGAGTCGACCCCACCCATTATCCAGAAAAGCATTTCTTTCATGGACCATGCGTTTGATACCGAGAGCACAAAAGTCGTGAGAGAGACAAAAAGCGTCCCAAGCGCTACTCCGCAGAGAAGAAGGGTCGTGTTCTCTACAAAACCTCTGTAGCGGGATATTCCGTAGACCGCATACGCGGTGAGAAGAGTGCCGGCGAAAGCGACAAGAGGGAGCAGCAGAAACCACTGCTGATAAATACCGGTGTAGATTGCCAAAACGGCGAAAAACGCTCCTCCGCTCGACCAGCCCAGTATTCCGGGCTCGGCGAGAGGGTTTCTGAACATCGCCTGCATTACCGCTCCTACGATTGATAGTCCCCCGCCTATGGTCGCGGCGAGCAGAACCCTCGGAAGCCTTATGTTCCAAACGATAAGCTCATGTGATTTCTCGACTCCCGCTCCAGCATCTAACCAGAGCAATTTGCCGGCTATTACTCTAAGCACTTTGTCAAACGGAACGCTAACAGCTCCAAGAGATACGCACGTGACGATGACTAATACAAGCAGGGAAGCGAGTATTACGTATACGGAAAGCGTTTTTTTACCGGTCGGCATTGTTCTCCGCTCTGAAAATCAGGTCCACTAGATCACTTATGGCCCGCGCCGCGTAATGAGACGCAGCGTCAAGATGTTTTCCCGCGACGACTATAATCTTTTTGTCCTTGAAAGCGGGATTTTCAAATATCTGGCCGACAAAATCCGGGTGAGAAGGATTATAACTACTTGTAAGCATCAGGTCAGGATTGTTCTGGATTACGTATTCGGTCGATATGTTGCTGTGTCCGCTTATCCCGAGGCGGGCCGGGAGGTTAATGGCTCCGGAATTTTCTATTATATCGTTTACGGTAGTGCGTTTGCCGACCGTGAACCCCGGAGCTCCGTAGAAAAGAACCGTCGGAGGTTCTACGTGCGACGGAATCTTTGCTCTGGCGTCTGCGATCTGTCTTTCCATGTTCTCTACGAGGGTTTTTGCCGCGGCACCCTCGCATACAGCATCTCCCAACATCTTTATGTTCTTTTTTATGCTCTCAAGCGAGACGATCTCGTGGAGCACAAGCACCTTTGTTCCCGCTGCCTCAAGGTGTGTGCGTATGTTCGGGTCCGTGTGGTCAGCGAGTATCACGAGATCAGGGGATTTTGTGATTACCTGTTCGAGGTTTGTCCGGACCTGGGGAATTCCCCGTGCTTTCTCCGCTACATTTGAAATCAGCGAGTCCGTCGAGAAATAAGTGAGCGCAGCTATTCTTTTTCTGTCGCCGACAATATCAACGAGTATCTCGTCTGAGGCTAAAGTGAGCGAGATTATGCTCTTGGGGCAGGGTGTTCTTGCCAAGCACGCCGCAGGTGCGACGGCTAGGACAAGCAGAACCACCGCAAACAGATTTTTGATGCTCACCTTGAACCCCCGGCTTTTCCTTACGGGTTCAGAATGACTTTTCCGAATTGCTGGCGGTCTTCAAGAATTTTCTGCGCCGCCGCCGCTTCGCTCAGGTGAAACCTGCTGTGTATTGAAGGTTTAAAAGTTCCTTCATCGGCAAGCTGCGCGACTTTTTCGAAATGTTCAACCCGCGCGTTAAACACAGTTACTCCGAGTACGGAGAGGTCTTTCATTATGAGTGGACCGATAGCCGCTTCGGTAACTCCGCCTCCTGCAACGCCGATCAGCAGAAGTTTTCCCCCGGGGGCTAGGTACTGCGTGTTTTCCTTCCACACAGAAGCTCCCACAGGATCGAAGATCATGTTTATCTTGTGTTCTTTAGTGACCTGCTTGAGTTCTTCTCCGAGATCCGAGGAGTTGTAATTTATTGTGACGTCAGCCCCAATTTCCTTCGCCTTCTCAAGTTTTTCGTCGCTTCCCGCGGTAGCTATCACGAAAGAATCAAAAAGCTTGGCTACCTGGATCGCCGCGCTTCCCGTTCCGCTTCCCGCCGCGTGCACGAGCACCGTTTCTCCCTTGCCAATGTTTGCTCTTTCGCAGAAGGCATACCAAGCGGTAACGTAGCAGGTGGGAAGAGTTGCCGCGTCATCAAAGGAAAGTCCTTCCGGGATCGCGACCACGTTTGATGAAGGTATCTTTATGTATTCGGCAAATCCTCCGTGGAGGTTTACCCCGACTATTTCAAGGCCCCTCTCCGAGCGGACAGCTGGCATGATTATGACCCGCTGGCCTGTCTCCACATTGGACACGTCATCGCTTTTCTCGCATACAATGCCCGCAACGTCTACTCCCCCAACATGCGGCAGGGGCACTGGACGGGGGGATTTCCCGCTTCTAAGCCTCAGGTCGACGAAGTTTATCGAAGAGGATTTTACTTCTATTAGGACTTCTCCCGGGCCAAGCTCCGGATTGCTTACCTCCTCATACTTAAGAACATCGGTTTCTCCGAATTCGTGATAGATAATGGCTTTCATTACTTGCAGACTCCTTTGGAATATTTGTCGGATTAAGGTACTTGGCTTTGAGGGTTTGGCAATATTACTTCCCGGAACTGCTAGCTCCAGAAAGTTAGATGGGACCTTGAATTTATTTCTGGGGTTTTTGTACAAACTGAACAACCAAGAGGGGTGATGTTCCAGCTTTAAAACAGCTATAGAATCGGCGCGGGGAATAATAAGCCGCCGAAAAGAAGCCATGCCACGATCAGTGTCCAGATTACGTTCATTCCCTGTGCTATGAGAAACGCGTAGGCGGGGCGGCCTTCTTCCATGCTGACCAGGGTGGAAAGGCGGGTCTCAAGACCTATGCAGACAAAGGCAAGGGCGAACCACCAGCCGCGAAGCCCTTTCATGAGCCCCTTTGTCTGCGAAACGAGATCGTCTCCCACGACAAAGGAAAAAAGAAGCGATGCTGCCATGAACCCCAGAATAAACTTCGGAAAGCGTTCCCAGATGACCCCGACAGACGGCTTTACCCCTTCATCCGCGCCTTGGCGGAACGTCCACCACAGGGAAAGAGCGAACGCCGCGAGACCCAGCATGGCGTTCTGCGAGAACTTCACCACCACGGCTGCATTCATCGCCGACTCTCCCACCAGTTCGCCGGCGGCTACCACCGCTCCGGTGGTGTCGATGGTTCCTCCGACCCACGCTCCTCCGATCACCGCGGGAATCTGGAAATGCTCTATGGCCCAGGGCATGATCAGCATCATGGGGACGGCCACTATGAGAACGAGAGAGGTTACGTAGGAGAGCTTTTTTCTGTCTCCGCCTATGGCTCCGCAGGCAGCGATAGCGGCCGAGACTCCGCAGATGGAAACGGCCGTGGAGAGCATGGCGGCAAACTCGGAATCCACGGCGAACTTCCTGCAGATCCAGTAGCAGGCGTACCATATGACGAGCACGACGAGGAGGGCCTGCAGAATCCCTGCCATCCCCGCGGAGAGTATCTTGCCGAACAGAATGCTTGAACCCAGGATGATAAGCCCGATCTTGATGTAGTATTCGGTGCGGACCGCTTCCCGGAAGCGATCGGGGAAAACGTTGCCGACGAGCATTCCGATGAAGAGGGCGAAGATGACGTAGCTTATGCCCCATTCCTTGGCCATTGCGTTTCCGGCGAGAAACTTGGATGCCCACGCAAGGGCGAAGACTATGGGGAAGCCCAGGGCATAGCGGGCGACCGATCCGCCCAGCAGACGGACGCCGACACTTGAGAGAAGCAAAAAGGCCACTCCCAGCGAAATGGAAAGGGAGATGTTCTCTGCGCTTAGGATCTTGCCTACGGAATCGGGGGTCCACGAAAACTTGGGAAGAGAGAGATAGGGAAAAAGAAGTCCGAGAGCGATAAGGACAAAAGCCGGTCCGAAAACCACCCAGTCTTCCGAGAGTCCGTTACTTTCCTCGGGAGAACCTGCGGTTTCGTTTTCCATGTGAGTAAGCTTGACACGAACCCCCGGTTTTTCAACACTTTGCCGCCGACTCACTGACCGGACGGTCGGGAAGTGGTCGTGAGCCGTTCTCCCCTTCGCCAGTTCCAGGGCGGGACGAATTCCCCTGCCCACAGGCCGCGGCCGTTTTCGCGAGCCTCCTGCTCTGCGGAGACGTAACGGCGCGAGTAGTGCGTGTAAGCTAGAGCGTAACCGTTTCGGACCAGCCAGCCGTTTAAGTCAAGCTCATTTAGGTAGCATATCCCGAGAAATCGTCCGTAGCGGTCACGCTTTGTGCCCTCGCACGTAATGGAATTGCGTCCTATTTTGGTTTTAAGGGCCGAGGTTGAAACAAGGCCGCAGTTGTAGCTTTTTCCGGAGGCGTCCCTGCAGCGCTGGTTTGTCTCCGGCGCGTCAATTCCTTCAAGCCTGATCCGTTCCCCTGAAATCTTCACAGTGTCGCCATCCGTTACGTAAGGTTTGCCCGTCAGAGTCTCGGCTTGCGCCGGCGCGGGGCAAAGCAGCAAAAAAAGCATTAAGCACCATAATTGGCGAAGCGACCCGTGATCCCGAAACGCGGGTCTGCTTGCTGGGCTTTGAGTTTTTACACCGCGTCTTGGATCAGGAGCTTTTTTCATTACGTACTCGGCGGTTGCAGGCTTATTTCTGGACGTTTTCGCTGTCTCCAGCGGTGAGTTTTTTCGCTGTTTTTCTTTTCCTTCTTTTTTTCTGCTTTATTATTTTTCGTGCTTTTTTTCTTTCCGCGGAATCTTCTCCGTAAAGCAGTGCCGCGATTTTCTCGGCAAGATTTCTCCTTGCGAGAAACCTGTTAAGCGCCTGGGAGCGCTCCCTCATGACCTTCACGGTAATACCGCTTGGGCGGTGTTGCAGGCGAACGCAGGTGGCTACCTTGTTTGTGTTCTGTCCTCCAGGTCCCGAGGATCTTATGAAGGTTTCCTCAATATCTTCTTCCCTTATGCCCAGGCGATTCATTTCCCGTGCAAGAGCCGTCTGTTTTTCCTTTGACACTCCAAAGCTTTTCATGATGGCGTGGCGGGCTGGGATGGGTTATCTTACGATCAGTTTCAGAAAATCTGATACGGAGACCAGTCCCACGGGCTTTTCGTCCTCAACCACGACGACGCTGTGGATGCCGGCTCCGGCCAGTTTCTCAAATACCTCTTTTACAGATTTGTCCGGGCCGATGGATATGACGGGGCTGCTCATTACTTCCCTCGCGGTGGTGCGCTTGGCCTCCTTGTATGTCTTTTCGATTTCTCCCCTGTCAAACCATTGTCCGAAAAGCTCGAGGACTTCGGTTCTAGAGAAGGAGACGGTGGCTTTCTTGGCGACAAAGTCGGTTACGGAGAGAAATCCCGTAAGTTCTCCGTCGTCGTTTACCACGGGAAGTTCGTCGATTCTAAGTTCAAGCATCTTGCGCGCGCACTGCTCAAGCGAGTCGTTTTCGTTGGCGGTTACCACTGGACTGCTCATTATTTCTCTTACTTTCATCTGCGCTTGAAACCTCTTTTCCTGGGTACATTAAAGATAAAACAGCCGAGGATTTTTGCAAGACAACTCGATACTGAGCCCTTTTCTTGGAAACGTACTTATATGCGTATATAATTTCCCGCTGTGATGGAAACGCAGCAGGTTCGCGAGATGATAGAGCGGGGTATTCAGACGTCGTTTGTCGAGGTCGAGGGGGACGGAACGCATTTTCAGGCGGTCGTGGTATCCGAACAGTTCAGGGGCAAGCCGCCGCTTGAGCGTCACAAGCTTGTTTACGCGGCGCTTGGAGATGCTATGGAGTCCGAAATTCATGCCATCTCGATAAAAACCTATACGGACGATCAGTGGGAGAAGCTTAAAAAATAAGGAGCAGAGAAATGTCGGATATACAGAAAAAAATAGAACATCAGATCGAAGAGAATCCTATTGTTCTCTACATGAAGGGTTCAAAAGATGCGCCTAAGTGTGGTTTCTCGGCGCAGGTGGTAAATATTCTCAACTTCTACCGAGTGGATTACGAAACCGTCGACGTTCTCTTGGATTCGGAGATCCGCCAGGGGATAAAAGACTACTCGCAGTGGCCGACGCTTCCGCAACTCTACGTTAACGGCAATTTCATAGGCGGATGCGATATATGCACTGACATGCATGTAAACGGGGAACTCGGGGAAATTCTCACGGGGGACGCGCAGGGCTGAGAGGTTTTGGCGACGGTCAATTCTGTTGCTGGGGGTATTAACATTTTTCGGGGATTCGGTATAATTGCGGTTCCTTAATAATTTTTCACCATAGTTTGGAGGTTCCATGAAATCGAGGCACACCATATCCATAACGGTAGACAATGAAGCCGGGGTACTTTCAAGAATTGCCGGGCTTTTCAGCGCGAGAGATTTTAACATAGAGAGTCTTAACGTTGCGGAAACCCAGGAACCGGGAACATCTAGAATAACTCTGGTCACAACCGGTGACGAAGCCATAATTCAGCAGATAATCAAAAGATTCAACAACATGGTTAACGTGATCAAGGTTGTTGACATGACCGAACTTGACCGTGTCGAGAGAGAGATGGTTCTCATAAAGATCGACGCGAAGGCCGAGTCCAAGGCGGAAATTCTGCGGATCGCCGACATATTCCGGGCCAAGGTCGTTGACGTATCTGCGAGGTCCTACACATTCGAGGTTACGGGGGACGAGCAGAAGATCCAGGCGTTTATGGAACTTCAAAGACCTTTCGGGATAAAGGAAATCGCAAGAACGGGAACCGTCGCCATGTTCCGGGCGAACAAGAAAAGCAAGTAAAGGAGGATATAACGGGTGAAAGTTTACTACGATGAGGATATTGATTCGTCTAAGCTTAAAAAGAAAAAAATTGCGATAATAGGTTACGGAAGTCAGGGCCACGCTCATGCTCAGAACTTACGAGACAGCGGAGTTTCGGTCACGGTTGCGGATATTAAGGACGGGGCCAACTGGAAAAAAGCCAAGGAGGCGGGCTTTAACGTAAAAACCGTCTCAGCCGCTTCTAAATCTGCGGACATAGTGGTTCTGCTGGCTCCAGACACTTACCAGCCGGCGATATACCATGAGAATATTGAAAAGAACCTGGTTGCCGGAAACGCACTTATGTTCAGTCACGGTTTCAACATTCACTACGGACAGATAAAACCTCCTGCGGATGTGGACGTGTTCATGGTTGCTCCGAAGGCTCCTGGGCACACGGTAAGAGACCAGTACGTCGGAGGTGCCGGGGTACCGGGACTCGTAGCAGTTCACCAGAATCCGACGGGTAACGCGAAGGATCTTTCCCTTGCTTATGCCCGGGCCATTGGATGCTCGAGGGCGGGCGTTATAGAAACAACTTTCAAGGATGAAACCGAAACCGACCTTTTCGGGGAGCAGTCGGTCCTCTGCGGGGGACTCACGGCCCTTATCCTGGCTGGATACGAGACGCTTGTCGAGGCCGGTTATCCGCCCGAGATGGCTTATTTCGAATGCTGCCATGAAGTCAAGCTGATAGTTGACCTCATATATGAGGGCGGAATAGCGAACATGCGCTATTCGGTAAGCGATACGGCTAAATTCGGAGATATAACCAGAGGCCCAAGGCTCATAAACGACTCCGTAAAACAGGAGATGAAAAAGATAGTCGGGGAAATCCAGTCCGGGCAGTTCGCCACGGAATGGATACTTGAGAATCAGGCCGGAAGACCCACCTATAACGCGCTTCTGAGACAGGGTGAAGAACATCCGATTGAAAACGTCGGAGCCGAGCTTAGGGGCATGATGAGCTCGCTTTTCCAGAAAAGGCTGGTTGATAAAGACAAGAACTGATGGATTTTCGATTTGTGAGGGTCGAAAGCGAAGGACTCAGTATAGTTTTTGTTTCCGCCGCGCTTTGTCTTATCCTCGCGCTCTTGGGCTTTTTCCTTCTTTTCGTCGTCTTTTTTCTGCTTACCGCTTTTTTTGTCTTTTTTTTCAGGGATCCTGAGAGGGAGCTTCCTCCGCTTGATCCCGGTTCCGTGATTTGTCCTGCGGACGGAAAAATAATAGATATTTCCGAGGTCTTGGAAGACGACTACCTTAAACGAAACACGAGAAGAATAAGTATTTTCCTCTCGATCTTCGACTGCCATATAAACAGATCCCCCGTTTCCGGCAAAGTTGTTGGAACTACCTATTACCCTGGGGAATTCAGAATGGCTTTCGAGAAAAATTCTTCCGATGCCAACGAGCGGCTCATAACCCTGATCGAGTGCGAAAACGGTGTCAGGGTAGTCATTGTTCAGGTGGCCGGTTTTCTTGCGAGAAGGATCGTATCGCGCGCAAAATTTGGCGACGTGTTGGAAATCGGGGAAAAATTCGGGATGATAAAGTTTGGTTCAAGGGTGGATGTGTACCTGCCCGCCGACGTGAAGGTGGGTGTTGAGGTGGGGCAGAAGGTTGTGGCCGGCAGGACAGTTATAGCATGGTTAACGTGAAAAAAAAGAAAAAGAGAAGATCCCCCCGACCGGGGAGGCTTATTCCGATACTGCCGAGCCTGCTCACAACTCTGGGCCTTACGCTTGGGCTCGCATCCATCGCGACTTCGATTTCCATACACGGTGACTACGGTTCCGGAGGTGTTTCCGAGCAGTGGCTTTTCAATCGATTCTGGTGGGCCGCGGCATTTATCGGCATGGCGGTACTTGTCGACATGCTTGACGGCAGGATAGCGAGAGCTCTTAACTCGGAAAGTCACTTCGGTGCGTCCTATGACTCTCTCTGCGACCTTGTATCATTCGGAGTTGCGCCGGCGGTGCTTCTTTACGTGTGGGGGCTCTCGGATTACGGAAAACCGGCACTGATGGCAATGCTTTTTTACGTGGTCTGCGCGGCGCTTAGGCTTGCGCGCTTCAATGTGCAGTTCACGACAAAGGAAAAGCGCATGTTTACGGGTCTTCCGAGTCCAATGGCTGCGGGGCTTATTCTGTCTCCGATACTGCTTTTCTCCGAGTTTCAGATCATTACTACCCCCCTTATGGAATCTTTTTATCTTTTCTTCGCTCCCATTGTGGGACTTGTCATGGTGAGCGAGGTTCCTCACAGAAAATTCCCGCGGCTTGCCAGATTCGGGCCTTTCAGCACTCTTGTCGCGGGCTCCATAATCATTACGGCGCTTATCACCAACCCCGGAGTGGTCGCGGTCGCTATAACTTACTGCTATTTTCTCCTCGAGCTCGGACATTGTGCTTGGAAGCTTGCCGGGAAGGCAAAATCGCGGGGCAAAGAATCGGAAGCCTTAGCGGGTGATGAATCCTAAGGTTTTTTCCTCAGGCGGCCGGAGTTGATGAACGGGGTTTTCAAATTACTTTTTTTATTCATTTTGATTACAGGAGTAAATTTTATGAGTTTGAATGCGAAGCCCTTGAGTGGTGTTGACGGAGTAACGAAATACAGCCTTGAGAACGGCATGACCGTGCTTCTTGAGAGAAACGATTCCTCTCCGGTTGTTGCCGTCAACGTGTGGGTTAAGACCGGAAGCGCGTGCGAGGTGGAGGGCGAGTACGGACTTGCGCACGTGCACGAACACATGCTTTTTAAGGGGACGGGGAAAAGACAGGTAGGAGAGATAGCCGGGATGGTCGAGGCGGGCGGCGGAGACATAAATGCGTTTACCTCTTTTGACGAGACTGTTTACTACATCGTAAGCGCTAAGCGCTTCTTGCCAATGGCTCTGGATCTGCTCTCTGATGTCATGGAGAATTCGACTTTTGACCCCGCCGAGCTTGAGAAAGAACTGGAGGTCGTTCAGGAAGAGATAAGAAGGGGAGAGGACTCTCCTTCAAGAGTGCTCAGCCAGAAGCTTTTTTCCACCGCCTACAGCGTTCATCCATACGGGCGGCCTATAATAGGAACCAAGCAGAGCGTGGGGAGCTTCACAAGAGACGGAATTTTGGATTTCTACAGAAAATGGTATTCGCCTGACAATATGATTCTCGTTGTGGTCGGGGATTTTGATCCCGAGGGCATAAAAGACGCAGTGGCGGGAACTTTCGGAAAAATAAAGAAAAGAAAAACTCCCACGTGCGAGCTTCTCCCCGAACCCGAACAGAAAAGCGCGAGAACCTTCGTTCTTGGTCGTGACGTGAGCACGGGCTACTTCAGCTTCGCTTTTCACACCCCTTCGGCAAGCCACGCGGATACGCCGGTTCTTGACGTGATAAGCGGCATACTCGGTACTGGGGACAGCTCAAGGCTCTACAGAAAGCTAAAAGAGCGCAATGCCACGGTAAACGATATATACGCCTACGCTTACAGCCTCAAGGAAAGCGGCCTTTTCATCGTGGGTGGAGTGCTCGATCCCGGGAAAGTCGAAAAAGCCTCTGGGGAGATAATAGCCGAGATAGAACTTATAAAGACTGAACCTATTGAAGCCGAGGAGCTTGCCCGCGCCAAAACGAACATAGAAAGGGACTTCATCCGCGCCAAAGAGACAATGCAGGGCCAGGCGAGAAAACTCGGGTACTTTGAGATTGAAACGGGGGATCACGGCTACGAGCGTCTTTACCTTGAGAGGGTGCGAGGCGTAACCCCCGAGGACGTACTGCGCGTGGCTAGGAAATACCTAGTGGAGAAAAATCTCACTGCGGGAGCACTTCTTCCGAAAGACAAGACCAGTGGGGTCGAGCGAGATTTAAAGAAAGCCCTTGTCTTTCCAAAGGTGACTTCCAAAAAAGAAAAGAAAAAAGTTTCCCAAGCACAGGCAGAATTTAAGAAATACGAGCTTTCAAACGGAATCCGGGTTCTTTTGAAACATAATCCCGCAGTTCCGCTTTTCTCCATTCACGCGGTGTTTCTTGGCGGTCTTAGATATGAAGATGAAGGTACAAACGGAATTTCAAATTTCACGGCCGAGATGTTCACCCGAGGTACCTTAAGCCGCTCCGCTGAAGATATAGCCGTACAGATAGAGGGGCTCGGGGGAACGGTTGATGGCTTTTCGGGAAAAAACAGCATTGGAGTGACTCTCTCAGCTCTAAGCGAGAACTTTGAAGGGGCCATGGATATTTTCTCCGACGTCATACTTAACCCATCTTTTTCCAATGAAGAGATGGAGCGGGGAAGAAGGGAAATTCTGGCCGCTTTGGAAAAACAGAAAGACAGCCTCACGGGAAAGACAGTGAGAAATTTTCTCGGGACCCTTTTTCTTAAGCACCCCTACAGGTTCAACGTTCTTGGGACCGAGGAAAACGTAAACGGGTTTACTTCGGCCGATGTCCGGAAATTCTACCGAAAAGTCATAAGGCCCGAGAACATGGTTATCTCCGTTGCGGGTGATGTTGATGCGGAGAGGACTCTTGGCACTCTTGAAAAGCTGTTCGGCGGCATGAAAAAAGATGGTTTCAAGAAGATCCGCCCGCCTCGCGAATCCGCCCTTTCTGCCGCAAGGGAAAACGTCGAATTTGAGAAGGAAAAGGCCCAGACCCACATTATTGTGGGCTATCATGCTCCGGGTTTTAAAAGCCGGGACCGCTACGCGTTTGAAGTTCTCAATACTGTTCTTTCCGGCCAGGGAGGGAGACTTTTCATTGAACTTCGGGATAAAAAAAGCCTCGCGTACGCTGTAACCTCGTTTTACATTCCGGGGATGGAGGGGGGCTATTTTGGCGTCTATATAGGAACCGCCCCGCAGAAGGAAAAAGAAGCTCTCGGGGCTATAAAGGAGCAGCTTCAGCTTGTTTTAAATGGAGTAGGGGAGCAGGAGCTTGAGAGGGCGAAAAACTACATAGTCGGAAGCTTTGAGATAGGCCTCCAGAGAAATTCGGCCCAGGCGTCCACGGTCGGGTTTGACGAGCTTTACGGGATAGGAACTTACGAATACAGAAAATTCCCGGAGAAAATCCTTGCTGTCACGGCGGATGATGTGGTGAGGGTAGCCAGGAAATACATAAATCCCGAGGCGGCCGCCGTCGCTGTCCTGAAACCCGAGGAGAGTTCCTCGGGGGATAAACAGTAGTAGATTCGCTCTGGTTCAGGAAGTTGGACTTTTTCCGTCTGGGCTCTCCTGCGTATACGTGTAGAAACGCGTCGTCGGGTAAGCGAGCTCGATATCGGGATGCTTTTCAAACTCGTCCAGTATCACTTCCCACAGACCCTGCTCCGAGCCCCTTTTCTGTCTCGGGTTTATCATATACCTGATTGAGAACAGCACTCCGCTGTCTCTTGCAGACATGTAAACCGCCGGGGTGAGCTTCGAGAAATGTATCATGTATCTCTCAGCGGCTTGACGCAGTTGTGCTTCAGCCTGCCTTGCCGAGGATTCGATTTTTTCTTTTGCTATCTTCTCGAGAATCTCGCGGGTTTTTCTCCAGTTGCTCTCAAACGTCACGAGAATCTGTATTTCATTCCATATGTAATTGAATCCGCCGTGGTAATTCGCGGTCCTTTCCTTCATCACCTGACTGTTGGGAATATGTATAATCCTGCCCGTGCTCTGTTCCGCTTCAACCCAGTTTCCGATCTCGACCATGCTGAACTGAAACAGCCTTAAGTCTATTACGTCTCCCTTGTCTTCTCCTATCTGTATCCGGTCCCCTATTACGAAGGGTTTTCTCCAGAGTATGAAGAACCATCCAGCGATGTTGGCTATGGTTTCATGAAGGGCTATCGCGATACCGGCACTCGCTATACCCAAGTAGGTTCCTATGGAACCGAAACCCTTTATCCACACGCTGCCGAGCAGTATTACGAGAAGAAAAGCGTGGCCGTACCCGATGATACGTTTGGAGTGATAAACGGTCTTGGGATCTTTTACATTCTTGGCTATGAGGGATATGAGAATTCTTCTCAGGAAAAGCAGAATTACCACTATCAGAACAGACAGCGCCAGGTTTTCTATCTGCGTGTGGTAGGCGTTATGATATTCCCTGAAGTGATTTATTAGATTTTCCACGGTCTCAAAAGTATACAATTTTAGTGGAGAGTTCAAAAAGACAGGAGTTTTTCAGTTGCCTCAACTGAAGGGTGTTGCAGGTTTCATTTATTTTCTTTTCTGTTATTCTGTTTGCGGGCTGCTAGCTCAGTCTGGTAGAGCAGCTGACTCTTAATCAGTCGGTCGTGGGTTCGAATCCCTCGCAGCCCACTTCATTTTGCGTCTTACGGCGCTGTCCGGAAACATAATTCCGGGCCTTGCCGATTTTGACTTAAAAGGGCGAGAGTGGCGGAACAGGCAGACGCGCTAGATTTAGGATCTAGTACCTTAGGGTGTGAGGGTTCGACTCCCTCCTCTCGCATAAACACGGTTTACGTAATTGTGAAGACATGCGTTTGCTTGCGCTCTTAGTCCTGCTTTTGTGTTCCTGTTCCCACGGTGCGGAAAATCTCTACCAGAGATCCTTTTACTCGATGGGCTCAACCGTGGAGCTCAAGCTCTATTCCCCGAGCGAGGAGCTTTTCCACCGGGTTGTCGATGCCTGCGTGGAGAGAACCAAGGAAATAGACCGGCTTTTCAGCAACTACAGGGATGACAGCGTTCTTGCGGAGGTGAACAGAAACTCGGGGGTCCGTCCCGTCTCTGTCCCTAGGGAGTTTCTCCGTCTCGTGCGGACCTCGATTCGTTACTCAGAACTTACCGACGGGGCCTTTGACATAACTATCGGCAGTCTTTTCGAACTCTGGCGGGGAGAGACCGCTTCGGGACGGCTTCCTGAGGAATCGCGAATCCGCGATGCGCTTGGATGTACGGGTTTTCGGAAAATAAAGATAGATGAAGCCAAATCTCAGGTTTTCCTTGAGGGAGATTGCGTCAGACTCGATTTCGGCGCTATAGGAAAGGGCTACGCGGTTGACGAGATGGTAAAGATCGCCAAGCGAAATGGAATTACTAGGGGACTTGTGAATTTCGGGGGAAACATATATGCGATGGATCCTCCCGCAGGCAAAAAATTCTGGGATGTGGGAGTAAGAAAACCCGGGAGCGGCAATGAAATCATCTCGAAGATCGACCTTGTGAACAAAGGCGTTGCGACTTCAGGGGATTATGAGCGTTACTTTGAGCACGGGGGGAAGAGGTACTCCCATATAATAGACCCTAGGACAGGTTGGCCTGCCGAGGACGTGACTTCCGTTGTAGCCGTTTCGCGAAGCGCTACGGAAGCTGATGTTTTCTCAACCGCCGTTTCAGTTTTTGGTCTGCGTGGCGCGCGGATGTTTGCCCAAAGAGATAAATCCCTGGGTTTTCTGGTCATTGAGAAAAACGGGGAGAAAAAATCCTGCTTCGGGTCTTATGTGTGCCGCTGATGTGCCGGGATTACTGCGGTGACTTTGGATACTCGGGTTTTTTTCTGTAAAGGTAGTACGTTACGAAGATAATTAGGTAAAGAAGAGATATCTGAAGGACTAGGAAAGAGCCGATTTTAAGATAGGCGAATTCGGCGCTTACGTACCTTACGAACCAGCTGCTGGCTATATCGAGAAACGCCGAGCCGTACGACGCGACTATCACGAGGAGTTTCTCGGCGGAGCCTCTGTTTGTGAAAAGAAACAGGTGATTAAGGGTTACCAGCAAGACGGCCATTGAGAAAAAGTGGAAATGGGCTTCTTCAAGCAACCCCAGGTAGCTTCTTGGAGACCTGAAGCTCTCCTCGGAACCCCTGTAGTACTCAACGACGCTTTCGTAGCTGAATCCCACCTTCAGAAAAAGCAACAGGTTCGTGATCCACAAAAAAAGAAAGAAGATTGTCGTAAGCAAAACGACAAGTTTTAGCAGATCGTTTCTTCTTATGTCTCCTGAGATAAAAAATTTCATTTTTCTCTCCCGAATGGATAATTACGAATCAGTCAGAGTGGGGAACATGACCCGGTAGACGGCGAGGACTCTTCTCGTAGCTTGCGAAAAAGATCCTGCGCTTATCGTGGCTCCTGTAATGTTGGGAATTCCTTTTCCTATCTTCATTTTGTCCATCTTGATTCTTCCCGGGAACAAGTTTATCCATTTTCCGCTCGGCATGTAATCTGTGGGTTCGAAAAACGCGAGAATTTCGGCGTGGTGAAGCGTTCCGTCGGGATTTATTACGAACATTACGGTTTCGGTAAGTGTTCGAAGAGTGTGGGTATCGATGACCGCGTAGCCTGTCTCCTTCCCGTCGGACTTTGCTATGTAGAAGGTGTAAAGTCTTGAATCCACCTCGGCCTTGGCCATTTCGCGTACGCTCTCAGCCTGGCGTTCGGTAAGAAAAACATGTCTTTTTTCTACTTCTTCTGCTTCCGGGAAAACAAGCTCAAGTGCTTTGCCTTTGGTAAGAAAGACCTTGGCGGAGACATCTCCCGCACCATGCAGAAGAAACAAAAGCGTTATTAGAATAAGGATTTTTGTATTCATGATGAAACAAGGGCAACATTCTATCTGAATATTGCCCTTGTGAAGAGAGAGAAAGAGAGAAAAAAAGAAACATAAACCCGCGCCCGTTTATCGCGGATTTAAGTCCTATATCCTAAAACACATATCCAAGCCCGAAATTAAACTGATCCGTTGCCTCATCCGCCGCGTTATCAAGCTTCTGATATTCGGCTTTTACGACCACGTTTGAGATCGGCTTGTAATTTATACCGAAAGTATATTGGGTTCTTTCATTCGCGGGGTTTCTTTCAAACCCGGCGGGAACCTCTTCCTGTGTATCAAATTTTTCATACCGGAAAAAAGGTGCCAAGTACTCCATGTACGTGCTTCCGGAGTTAAGCAGAGAGAAAATATTGTATCCTCCAAGAACATACCAGCCAGACTGTTCTTCCCCGACGGATTTGTTGCCCACAAGCCCGTTGTTCTGGTTTATAAGCTCAGCGTCATCGAGCTTGGTCCAAACCGACAACGCTCTTAGGTCAAGTCCCGCATACTGAAACTGCGCATCCACCTCGTACATCCGGAAGAGTCCATCTATTGTCTGTCCGTTAACTTCTTCGTCCTGACCAGTGTTGCCGTAGAATATGGATCCTCCGATTTTGAGTCCCGGAATCGGGTCGTACTCAAGCCTTCCGACAAAGGCCATGTCATCGAATCTTGCCCTGTTTCCCTTGACCCGAAGACCTCTGTTGTCCGATGCCTTAAATCCCCGAGAATCGGCACTCGACATTGCATAGGCCCTGTACGAAAGCGCCCCGGCACCACCCAGATCAAACGTTCCATGCGCCCCAGCTCCGACCTCTCTCCAGGTGCTTGGAATTATCCGTCTTTCCACCTCGGGTCGTCCCACTCCGTAGAATGTCGTAGGCTCGTGAATTTCGTTTACGACTCCGAAAGGAGTCAGGAGAAGTCCACCCCTAAGGTTAAACTCATCGCTTATAAGAAAATCAATCAGCGCAAACTCAACCGACGCCGATCCCGCTTTTCCGTCCTTGTTGCTCCCGGTAGTGCCGTGTTCAAACTCTATTTCCGAGTTGAAAACTATGTGGTCGTTATATTTGTAGCCGTTATAGAGCACCAGTCTCAGTGTATCCACTATGTCGTGCGAATCCTCTTTTACGTTGCCTACAAGCAGTTCACCGTATCCTCCGAATGATACTCCATGGTCAACTCTGTAGACCTTTGAAGCCGCTGGGGCCACACCGAATTCTGTTTCGTAGACGGGAGGCTCCGTTACCGAAGCGGATTTTATGGCTTCTATCTCGTCTGCGAGAACCTTTATCTGTTCTTCAAGCTTTTTTATCCTTTCCTCAGAAGCTGGGCGCGCGAGAGAAACCTGCGTGCCTGCGAGAGAAAAAATCAGGAAAAAAACAAAAAGCGTTTCCCACCGTTTTGTATAATTCACCATCTGTTAACATCCTCCTTTTAGGATTTATTAGGCTTGCACAACTAATAGATATTGTGGATATTTAATATCTACGATGCAGATTAATAACATTATGGAGTGAGGATGTCAAGAATATTTTTTAAAAATATCTGCGAAGAAAAAAATCAGCTGGGTTGCCCGCCTAGCTTCCTCTTTCCTGTCAAAGATAAAGGGGAAGATAGCGGCAACGAGAATTATTGACAATAAAGGTCTAGAATGGTAAAAAGTACCTTCCCTTATCCCCAGATGGGGAGATATCTGTAGATTATGCTTAAAAAAAGTTTCTTCTATTTATCCATTCTCATATTCTTTCTTTTTCCTCAGCTTTCCTACGCCGGAGAGATAGACAGGGTCCTCTCTTTTGTCGACTACATAGGAGGAGATTACTCAAACGCCGTAAAAGATGGGGAGATAGTAAACGAATTTGAGTATCAGGAGATGCTGGATTTTTCTTCTGCCGCGGTTCACCTGTGGGAAAAGACGGCTGAGAAGGGAGAAAAAACGGCTGATTTTTCCGAAAAATTTGCGCGGCTGCACTCAATCATAGTATCCAAAGGTCCTGTCTCCGATGTGGAAAGTCTTGCCAATGAGCTTAAGGGGCGGATCATTTCAGCCTATGACATCAAACCTTACCCGGCGAAGATTCCGGATTACGAAAGCGGAAAGGCGCTTTACGCGGAGAACTGTTCCTCATGTCATGGGATTTCCGGAAGGGGAGATGGGGTTCTCTCTAAAAACCTTAACCCTCCCGCCACGGATTTTACAGATCCCGACATAAATCTTGGATTTTCCCCTTTTAAGGTTTACAACACCGCCACTTTCGGGATCGAGGGCACCGCTATGGGATCGTTTGAGGAGGTGCTTGATGGAGAACAGAAATGGGACGTGGCCTTTTACGTCCTATCGCTCGGGTATCCGGATATCCCAACGGGCGGGAACGGCTCGGGGGGTTCTCCGCAGAACATCTCAGACGACACGAGAAAGCTTGAGAATCTTGCCCTAGCGAGCAACGCGGAGATTCTCCTGTCTGCGGGGACCGGGGACCGTGACGAGGATATTCTTTTTTACCTGAGAACCGCTTATTTTCGGGACGGGATTGCCGGGGGGGCTTCCGAGGCTATTGCCCATACCATTGGTAAGCTTGAGAAAGCCATCAATCTTTACGAGGCCGGCAGAAAGGATGAGGCATTAAGTGAAGCTCTCGACGGGTACCTGGAGGGCTTTCAGAAAATCGAACCCGCCTTGGTCTCGAAAAAGAGGTCACTTGTTTTTGAGGTTGAGAAGAAGATGGGATTTTTCAGGTCATGGGTAATGTCCGACCGGAACTCTTCAGAGCTTCGTGATCTGAAAGCGAGTATAGAAGAGGATCTTCGCGAGTCGGAGCGTATCCTTAAAGGCGGCTCGTCTCTCGGCAAATACCTGAGCTTCGTTAATTCCTTTGCCATAATACTCAGAGAAGCTCTTGAGGCTCTGCTGATAATCGCGGCAATTATCGCCGCTTTGGCACATTCGGGAAACCGCGGGATGATCAGGTACGTTCACTACGGATGGGTGGTCGCCCTTTTAGCGGGTTTGGCCACATGGGTTGCGGCGAGAACCGTGATAGATATCTCGGGAGCGAGGAGGGAGATTGTAGAGGGAGTAACTTCTCTTTTGGCGGCCGTGGTTCTTTTCTACGTGAGCTATTGGCTTGTCTCAAAGGCGGACGTAAAAAAATGGAAGGAATACGTCCGCTCCAAAACCCAGGGAGCACTTACCCGCAGAAGCGGGCTTACTCTTGCCTTCGTTTCATTCCTGGCCGTTTACAGGGAGGCTTTTGAGACGCTGCTTTTCTACCAGGCGCTTTTCTACCAGACAGGTTCCTCCACGCCCCACGTGATCTACGGGCTTGTCGCTGGAGTAGCGGTTGTGTTCGTAATAGCTTTTCTTATGTACAGGTTTACTCTCAGGATTCCTCTTAAGTACTTTTTCTCCTTCGCAAGCGTTTTTCTTTATCTGCTCTGCTTCATACTGCTTGGCAAGGGAATACTGGAACTTCAGGAATCGGGAATTATTCCTTCAACTTCAGCGGATTTCATTCCTTACATGGATATTCTCGGGATATATCCCACTTATGAAACCGCGATTCCCCAAGCTGTTCTGCTTGTCCTTGCCTTGTTACTGTTCGTACGGCATTACGCGTACCGGGAAAAATATTCGTAAGCTGCGGGCGGCACTCAAAACGTGGCATCTCGCGAGTGCTGTCTTTCAGCAAGTATAAATATGCGCTGATCATGAGTCCTACGGTGTTCAAAGAGAGAGGGTATCGATTCTTCTTTTTCTCAAGGGAAGAACAACGAATTCATATCCATGTAGTATCCGGTGACGGAGAGGCAAAGTTTTGGCTTGAACCCAAAATTGAGTTAGCGAAGAATTATCGTTATTCTATACACCAACTCAGGGAGATTGAATCACTCGTGGAGGTTCACTACGATGAGCTTATCACATCATGGAAGCAGCATTTCGACAGTTGAGGTAACAAATATCTCCGCTCATGGAGTATGGCTTCTGGCTCACGGAAAAGAACTGTTTATGTCTTATGATGATTTTCCTTGGTTCAGGGATCAGTCTGTGAAATCAATCATTAATGTTGAAGAACCGTCACCAGGCCATTTCTATTGGCCCGATATTGATGTTGACGTTACGGAAGAAATAATTGAAAATCCTGCAAAGTTTCCCCTAAAAGCAAAGAGCAAATAACGAATATATCAGCATCCCAGAGAGAAGATTGCTTCATCTGGAAATTATTTACCGAGAGGTCTTAAACTAAATGAAAATAAACATTGAGGATATTGACAGCACCAGAAAAAAAATCAGGGTTTCCCTTTCCTCAGAACAAGTTGCGGAAAAAAGAAACTCAGTGTTCCATGATGTAATGGGAGGAGTCAGCGTCAAGGGATTTCGAAAGGGGAAGGTTCCCCGCCACGTGGTGGAGTCCATGTACGGAAAGGAAGTTGATCAGGAAACCGCGTCGAACCTCGTTTCGGAAACCTTGTCAGAAGCCCTAGCGGAGCGCTCGCTTCTGCCTGTGACGCGTCCCGACATTACGGAGATGGATGAGGTCAAGATGGGAGAGGAGTTCACCTACTCGGCCGAATTCGAGGTGGTTCCCGATTTTGAACTTTCCGATTACAGCTCGATTCCCGTGAAAAAAACCGTTTTCCAGGTGACCGAGGAAGATATAGACGCCGAGATAGAAAAACTCAGGGAAAAGGGTGCGCAGTCAAAACTTATTGAGAAGGACCGTCCGGCAAAGGAAGGCGACTACGTATTTGTCGACTACAGCGGCACGTTTGAAGACGGAGAGACAATAGACGATCTTAACAGACAGGATGTCAGATTCTTACTGGGCGAAGAGCAAATCTCCCCCGAGTTTGAAGAAAACCTGCTCGGGAAGAAAACAGGGGAAGAAGCGAAATTCTCGGTTCCCTACCCGGAAGATTTCCTGATACAGGAAGCCGCCGGAAAAACGGTTAGCTTTACCGTAAAGGTAAAAGAGATTCATGACAGGGTGCTTCCCGAGGCAAACGATGATTTCGCCAAGGATTTCGATGTCGAGAGTGTCTCTGAACTGCGAGAAGTCATAAAGGAACAGCTTGAGCGTATTCACGAAAACGAGCAGCTCTCCTCCATGAGGGAGCAGATAGTCGACAACCTTCTCTCAAACAACCAGTTTGACGTTCCGCCGTCGATGCTTGAGAAGGAAGAAGAGAGTCTAAAAGCAAGATTCGTCTCCGACATGCAGAGGGGCGGAGTTGCGGAACCCGAGATCGGGGAGGACGTGATGCCGAAATTTACCGAGAAGGCCGCCGAGAGTGTCAGGACCTCGATAATTCTCGGCCGCATCGCGCACAAGGAAGACGTAAGGGTAACACGAAAGCAGCTAAACGAGCACATAGACCGCCTCGCTGCGTCATACAATCTTCCCCCCGACCAGGTGCATAAGGCTTACGAGCAGCCGGGGACTATGGAGCACCTTGAATCTCAGATTAAAACGCAAGGCGTTCTGGGTCTTCTTCTGGAGCGGGCCGAGGTTGAGGAAGTGGAAGGCGGGTCCGAGCAGATTGACAAGGAATAACCTGCTTAGTATAATCGGTTTTTGATGATAACCGATTTCATACCTTATGTTATTGAGCGTACGAGCAGGGGCGATCAGGGTTATGATATTTTCTCAAGGCTCCTTAAGGACAGGATCGTCTTCATAGGTTCCGATATAAACGACACGGTTGCTAACGTCGTTATCGCGCAGCTTCTTTTCCTTGAATCCGAGAATCCCGAAACGCCTATTTACCTCTACATAAACTCCCCCGGAGGGCATGTTACCTCGGGTCTTGCCATCTACGACACCATACAGTACGTGAAGCCCGAGGTCTCAACCATATGCATCGGGCAGGCGGTCAGCATGGCCGCGGTTCTTCTGGCAAGTGGCGCCGCGGGCAAAAGATATGCGCTGCCCCATTCAAGGGTGATGATTCATCAGGTGCTGGGGGGTGTTTCCGGGCAGGCAAGCGACATAGAAATACACGCAAAAGAGATCGTAAGGGTGAAACAGCAGCTGAATTCTATACTTGAGAAGCACACCGGACAGACTCTTGAGAAGATAGCAAGTGATACTGACAGAGACTTTTTCATGACCGCTCAGGATTCCATTGATTACGGTATAGTGGATGCCATAATTACCGAAAGGGAGGAGGCAACCGGATGAGTCCCAGAAAAAGCAAAGAAGAAGCGAAACACTACTGTTCTTTCTGCGGGAAGAATCAGGAGGAGATTAACAAGCTCATAGCGGGCCACGGCGTCTATATCTGCGATGAGTGCATAGATCTCTGCAACCAGATCATAGCGGAAGAAAAGACCAAGGACAGCGCTTTTCCGAAGCCGAAAAAATCCTTTCCGACTCCCCAGCAGATGAAGTCTTTCCTTGATGGATACATAATAGGTCAGGAAAACGCCAAGAAAGTACTTTCAGTCGCTGTCTACAATCACTACAAGCGGATGCAGTTCAGCGATTCCAGCCGGAGAAGAAGCGACAAAGTGGAAGTGGAGAAAAGCAATATACTTCTCATAGGCCCCACGGGTTCGGGGAAAACCCTGCTTGCGCAGACGCTGGCCAAGATTCTCGATGTTCCTTTCACCATAGTGGACGCTACATGCTATACAGAAGCCGGTTACGTGGGTGAGGATGTCGAAAATATGATCGTAAGCCTGCTTCAGGCGGCAAACTACGATGTCGAAAAAGCTTCCCGCGGAGGCATTATCTATATAGACGAAATAGATAAGCTCACCCGCAAATCAAGCGACAGTCCCTCAATCACAAGAGATGTCTCGGGGGAAGGCGTGCAGCAGGCATTGCTCAAGATAATGGAAGGGACTCTGGCGAACGTTCCTCCCAAAGGGGGGAGAAAGCATCCGCAGCAGGAATTTACCCAGGTGGACACTACGAACATACTCTTTGTATGCGGCGGCGCTTTCTGCGGCCTCGAGGATATTGTCCGTGCGAGAATAGGGGAGAAATCCATCGGGTTCGGGGCGAAATTGTCAAACACAACTGCGGAGGACGAAAGCAACCTTCTCAGCAATGTTCAGCCTGAAGATCTTGTTCAGTTCGGGCTGATTCCCGAATTCGTCGGGAGGGTCCCGATTATCGCCAGTCTGAGCGAACTCACCGAAGAGCAGCTGGTCGAAATTCTGACCAAGCCCAAAAACGCGATCGTGAAGCAGTTTGAGAAGATGATGGAAATCGAGAAGGTGCAGCTGGAGGTAACGGAAGACGCGAGAAAGGCCATTGCCGGGGAGGCAGTCTTGAGAAAGACTGGAGCCAGGGGGCTTCGGGCCATCATAGAAGCGATCATGCTTGAGGTTTTCTATGAAGTGCCTTCGCTGGAAGGTGTGACGCGCTGCGTCATTGACGAGAGCGTTATAGCCGGGCGGAGCGATCCCAAGTTTTATTTTGAGAAATCGGATGAGGAAGACCAGAAGCTGCTGGGAACCTAGAAAATTTCTTACAGGCGGAGATTCCCCTGCGGCTGCATCCCAGCGGGTACCCCCGGAAACCACAAATCCAAAAACCGATGATTGATAAGGAACTGCTTGAAATTCTCGTGTGTCCTGAGACCGGAGAACCCCTCGAAGAGGCTGGTCGGGAAATTATCGAGAGGCTTAACGAACTTGTTGAGATCGGAACTCTTGTTGACAGGTCGGGAGAGCAGGTTTCCGAGAGGATCGAGGGGGGTCTTATCTGCCGCGGGGGAAAATATCTCTACCCCGTAAGGGAAAACATACCGATTCTTCTGATCGAAAGTTCCATCCCCGCAGCTTGATTTTTCCTCCGGTCATAGCATACCCGTGCGTTTGCTATGACCGGGGGTTTCATGTCGCGCTATAAGTCCGGTTATGCAATAATCTCTGATGGCTTAGGTTTTTCGTGCAGGATTATGTTATAATTCCTGACAAAAAGGAGGGCATCACAATTAAAAGGAAATTCAAATCAGAAATGAAGAGATTTTTAAGCTTGCTTCTCGCAGGTGTGCTCCTAGCGTTGCTTGGCGGCGTTGATGCAGTTGCGCAGGACGATGACGCAGCTGCACAGAGTGTGTTCGGGATAAGCGGTGTACTTCTCAAAAAAATTACGGTCACCGCCCGAAAACGAGAAGAACTTATTCAGAACGTTCCCTTGGCGATCACCCATTTCAGTTCCGAAAAGATTGAAGCCTTGAAGGTAAACGACCTTGAAAGCCTAGCAGTAAGCATGCCCAATGTGGCGCTTGACGATTCCATCTCGGGAATGGCGATAGCCAACTTTTCCATCCGCGGTGTCGGAATTAACAACTCAATAGCGTCTGTTGATCCGACCGTGGGAGTGTTTACCGACGGCGTGTATCTAGGGCAGACAACCATCGTTTTGTTTGATACCTT
>LXNJ01000590.1_pt1 | contig 24622 bp, 21 predicted proteins | sample 809081 | NCBI WGS metagenome assembly LXNJ01 (sample SAMN04870510, study PRJNA318959) | sponge metagenome | biome: sponge; feature: marine sponge reef; material: water | host: Petrosia ficiformis | place: Greece: Milos, Mediterranean Sea | collected 2013-05-29 | depth 5-7 m | reverse complement strand
TTGTTGACCCATTTGAGGTCTACATTTCTGAAAAAATAAGTGAAACCCAACTCTTTAGGACTGTCAAGATGGTTGAATTGTTGGGTTTCGCTCTACCCAACGGACATCTACATTTGGGTCTAATTATCAAACTCACGTTAAGATATACGAATAAGTATACGTCCACCTGTAGACGTGCTTTGTAAGCGCGCAGGACAAAGATGTATCGTTGATTTGAATTTATCGGGTGGACAAAGCCCTCCTACAAGAAAAGTGACATCGTTAATGCCAAAATATTTACACACTCGGTCTATCTCATTAATTTTTAAACATGGTCACCTTTACAAAGTCTAATCTTAATCGTAGGGTGGGGCTCTGTACCCATCCATTGTTCCGTTCTCAGACAAGGCACGGACCTTACATACATGTGATTTATGAGATACACTCTACTAATGGAGTTAAATCGGGATTAAAAGTATTCCCTCAAGAATACTTTAGCACAGTTACCAATGCGCATGCACAGGAGTTTCCCGTGCCTTTTCATACAATTCTGTCCATTCTTTTGTGCCATCGTCAAAAGTCAACTCAAGACGCGCGCCTTCAACGTAAGCATCTCCGTTTCCAGCGTTGAAATAACTCAAGCCATCGCCTACCATGTGGATACAACTTCCATCCGGATAGACTGCTGTTTTGATTATCCGTGGATGTGGGTGAATGGTATAACCGTCAGCATCTAATTTTTCAGCAGGGACATGGAATTTCTCAACAGCAGCTTCGTCAACTTCAACCCCTAATCCGGGTGCATCGGGAACGGTATGGCAGCCCTCTGAAACTTCTATCGGTTTCGTAAGCAGATGTTCACTATAGAGATTGAGACATGTGATCGCGGGCCAGGTTGCATGCGTAAGCACACTTCCAAGATGTGCAGCCCATGTCGTTGTTAATCCGTTGCCGACGATTTGTAGCCAGAACGGCATATCAGCAGCTGCACTAAGATATCCGTCGTACATTGTCCGAGATTTGCCACCGCCGATGACAAAACCGTCGCATACTTCTTCCCGAATACATGTGGTATAAGGCGGTGAACCGAAGTGCATCGCAATAGGACAATCAATTGCCTGCCGAATCTGTTTGTTGCCCTCTACATCCCCTTGCGGAATGGGCGATTCAAAAATTGCTACGTTCGGATGGGCCGCAAGTTTCCGCAATATCGGAATAGCAGTATCAGCATCGCGCAAGGAACCGTTCGGATCTAAATCAAGTTTGAAGTCAGCAGGCACAACTTCTGCAACAGCCTCTACCTGCTTGACGATATCCCACCATGGACGTGGTTTGTTTTTGAAACTGGTATAGCCTTTTTCAACAGCATCTGCTGCTTCTGCCGCCCAATTTTCAGGTGATGAATCAATGCTCCACCATGAAATAGGCACAGCCTCACGACACTGTGTGCCGAGGAGTTGATAAACGGGTACCTCCAAGATTTTGCCGACAACATCAAAGAGTGCCATCTGCAGCCCTGCACCGAGTGAGTCGTCGTTCATGTGCTCAGCGGGACTTTGCCCAAGCACACGTTCGACACTGGAGTCGCTGACACGCGAATAGGTGTAGTGAATGACCGTCTCACCCCACCCGACATGTCCGGTATCAGTTGTGACCTTGCATAGTTCAAGAAGTGACCAGTTGTAAACAGTTGAAACGCTTTGTGTGGTAATTTCTTGTTGGCGTGGTGTAAAGGGGACATCAACAAGGACACGTTCTATATTTGTGACTTTCATAAGCAAATTCCTTTTACGGTAGGGAAGATAGGTTCTATCTCTACCTGTTCTTCTTACTTTTTTTAGAATACCTTTTTAATTTATTTTTCAGTGTCCGCAGACTAATTTGCAATATTCCTGCCGTTTTTGTGCGATTTCCTTCCATCTGGTCTAAAGTTTTCAAGATAAACGTTTCTTCTACCTGTTTCATCGGTATTCCAATAGGGAGTGTGAGTGTTTGTTCTTCTTGGGGTTGTTTTTCTTCTGGCAAGTCAATATTTTGTACTTGAAAAGTCCGAATTTCTGCAGGTAGGTGTTTAGGTAAAATCTCTTCTCCTTTGGCAAAAAGGACAGCGTGACTCATGACGTTTTCAAGTTCCCGTACATTCCCGGGCCACGCTTAGTTATGGAGTAGGACAAGTGTTTGCGGTGCAATTTTGTGTTTGGTCGCTCGGGTTCTTGACTATATTTTAGTAAAAAGTGTTTTGCCAAACTATGAATATCTTTTTTTCGCTCCCGCAATGGCGGCAGGTGAATGTAGATCACTTTCAACCGATAGTAGAGGTCATCACGAAACGTTCCATTTTCAACATCTTTCTGAAGGTTACGGTTGGTAGCTGCCACAAGTCGGAAATTTATTGGAATCGACTTCGTGCCGCCGATTCGTTCAATCTCGCGTTCTTGAAGTGTTCGTAAAAACTTCGGTTGGAGAGACAAAGGTAACGCGCCGATTTCGTCAAGGAATAGGGTGCTATTTTGTGCTTGTTCAAACCTACCGATACGTTGCGATTTCGCATCGGTAAAGGCACCCCGCTCATGCCCAAAGAGTTCACTTTCTATCAGGTTCTCTGGCAATGCAGCACAATTGATTGCAACCATCGCTTTTTCTGATCGGTTGCTGTTTTTGTGCAATGCACGCGCTATCAACTCTTTACCTGTTCCTGTTTCGCCATAAATTAAAACTGTTGCATTCGTGTTTGCCACTTGCTCTATTTCGGTGAGAACTTTAAGTATCTGTGAACTTTCACCGATAATCTCCGTATAATCCCCGCGTAAGATATTCCTTGATGTTTGAAGTGTAGCTCCAATCTTTTCTGTTTCTATTCTCGTAGGCGCGCTCAGCATCCACCGGGTATCAGTATTATTCACCGGTCTCAACAAATATGCCTCTGGATTTGCGTTTATAATTTGATGTAATTCCTCGCTGTCCTTGCTGGCGATAGAAACTTCGCAACCGGACTGTTCAAGTAGTTTACTTATACTATTTAAAGTATCGGATGGTCCCCAACAATAATTATGTGTTTTGGATCAATAGACGGACCTTTTTCGTTTTGCATCTTGAATATTTTCCACTTTTCAGCTGTTCAGTATCTACATGCACTAAAATAACGCAGTTTTAGATTGTTATTTCATCCGATAGCATAGCAGATTTGCGAAAAATGTCAAGTGAATATTAAAAAGATTTAGTGCGGGAACGGACACAAAAAGTTTGGGAATATGGTTAAATCAACGAAGCACAATAAGATAGGCAGGTAACGCATTGGTTACCTGCCTATCTTATCAACGATATGTCTGTCTTGTGAAACACTTATTCAGACTGATGATCCACATAATCTCGGGCAATGCCGTTTGCTGTCTGATCTTCAACAGTCGCACTCGCCGACCAGACAACATCTGTATGAAATACGTCATCGTCCGAAGCGTTGAAAGTAACTTCAGCTAAAACGTAACATCCACCTTCAAAACTGCCCTGCTTGTAATCATCGGAAGGGTAGTTGTCACGCCCCCAATCTTCATCTTCCACCTCTGCTACCGTGGCAAGGAGGTATAATTTCCTGTGCGGTTCGAATGCGCGTAGCCGAGGCAATGGACATGGACATCTGTTGTTTCACTTTGGGCATACCAATCCGCATGTCCATGGACCTCTGCATAAGGACTCGCATCTATGTCGGACTGACTCCACATTTTTTTAGTATGTCCATTATATACAACCATTAGAGCGAAAGTAAAAATGACGCAAAGCGGGAGATAAAAAAGTTTCTTGTTCATTGTTTTTTCCTTTTTGATAGGGTAAATTTAGGAACTGATACGGATCAATCCCTGAAGTTTCTATATCTAAAACACGTAGATGTGGGGGTGGGTTTAAGAGATCATACGAACTGAAATCAACATGGGGTCCCGCTATTCCGCCTTGGGCGTATCGGACAATTTCTCCATTTGACCGACGATATTCACCAAAACGGGTATAGACGGTATTATAATAGTGAGGATAGACCCTTCCGTTGTTAGTGCTTCCCCCATAAAAGTCTCTCTCCCCCTCTGTCCATAACTTAATGAGCACACGGCTTAAAAGTTCTGCTCCGCGAGAAGAAGCGGGCCACTTGACAAGATGTTTTGTCGGGTAATCCTCAGGCATCTCTGGATAAGGCCCAAACCCGTATGGTGACACTTGAACATCTGTTACCTTGGCATTTTCCGCTGGTGTTTGAATATCAGCTTGTACGCGTGCCTCAACTTCGGTATTTTCCACCACTTCACTGTTTATCTCGGTTGTTATAGGTTTCTCTGTGGTTAGCGTTGTGTTTTCCACAGAAACATTGGTTGCCTGCTCTGTTTCGCTATCCGCATCGGAGACCTTTTTGGCTATTTCCGATTGGCGTAGCATTTCTTCGGCATCGGCAGCGGCTTTTCTCTCATCTGCGATATCGTGTTGATACCACAACACACACGCAACGGATAACACAATCAGGAAACCAACGCCACCGAGAAACCATTTGTTCGTAAGGATGTCGCGATACATCTGAGACCTCCTTTTGTTTCTGTTTATCCCACGCCCATGTGCGCGGGATATTCGTTGGAAACATATTAGCAATTTCCGTGCCAATTACAAAACATGCGCTGTTAAGGGATTTTATGAATTTCTTTACCGTGCATATATTGCACGGTAAAGAAATCTGCACGGTCAATTATGCAAAATTTGCATACCTTCAGAGATATTAGCGCAAATTTGGAAAATAATGCCATTTCTATATTGATCGTTTTTCATTAAAACATTGCGTTTGTAGTTGCGCAATTTATTGCACTTCTTTTTAGTTATGCGGTACAATTGCACGATTCTGGAATAGAAAAACCGACATCTAAGTATATCTGAAAATTGTTTCTTTTTGTAAGTTTTACTGGTCAAAAAGGAACAGGCGAGGTTAGAAACCTCGCCTATAAAAAAGTAGTTGGAAGGATGTATCAGAAAAGTGGGTAAACCTACTGATTCGCGCGCTGAAAGCGGTACACACCGTTCTGTCTTGTACCGATGTAGAATGTATTGCTATCAATAGCGAGGGAAGTTGCCATGTGTGGCACTTCTGGGATAATCTGCTTCCACGTGTTTGTCTGCTTATCTGCTTGATAGATACCGCTATCACACACACCGTAAGCAGTTTCGCCATCGACTGCAATATAGTCTATCAAAATTACATTCCCATCAACATCGGTGAGATCGTGCCATGTTTGCCATGTTTCACCATCGCGTGAACTCATGACACCTATATCCGTTGAAACATAGACAGTTGAACCCGCGAACAGTATCTCCTTAAAAAATCCAGGAAATGGTAAGTTTGCAGTGACATCACGCCAAGTGTCTCCACTATTTTGTGACAAGAAAAGCTTTCCTTCCTGTTTACCGACATAGACGGTGTTCCCAGAAGCAGCAAGCGTGAAGCCTTCTTGATCTTCCAAATCCAAACCTGTGTCGTGCCACGCCGTTTCGCCGAACCGCCATCTGAAAAGTTTATGCCTATATACCATGAAGACGGTATCGTCAGAAACTGTAAACGTTCCATTTGTCCTCTGTTCTTCAGCGATCTTGTTTTGTGTAGTAATAGCCATCCGCTGCTTCACTACTTTGTCAAGATTCACTACTTTGTCAAGAATAGAGTCAAGATCAGTATCAGGATCGATGTTTATATCGATCCTGATATTGTCCCTTATCGTCTTATTATTATTCCCCGATGCTTTCATACGCACTTCTATCCATTCCACCATAAACTGTTTCATCGCTTTGTCAATGTCAACATTAGGATTATTTTTTATTGCCTCTATACGTTTTTTATCCCATTCCATCTTAAACTGTTTTGCCGCTTTTTCAGTTTCGATCTTTGACTTTTTATCCAATTCCGTTTGTAAGGTGTCTATTGGAAAATGCGGTACACCTTCAACGGGTAGGAATACATCACCAGCAGCAGAGAGACGAAAGAGTGTGACACCATTAGGTTGACTATTGTTTGCATAAAGAACACCATTCGATGCTGCAAATTTCAATTGTGTTCTTTGGAGAAAAGGCAAACCTTTTTCGTCAGCACTCATTAAGTCAACAGATTCCCAGGACTCCCCACCATCTGCGGATTTGAGCAGTTCTGTAGGTGTTTGCGCTAATAGGACGTTTTTGCCCTTAACCAGATTTCGAACATGAGAGTTCACTATTCCAGTCATAAATGGATGCCACGTGACACCGTCATCCGTGGATCGATTTATTCCGCCAGGGCCGATGCCGTATAAAGTGTTTTCGTCTAACGCAATAGCAGGAAACACACTAATCATCCTAAGGTCCTCTTCAGGAGCCGTCCATGTTTTGCCACCATCTTTAGACCGTAGACCGTAACCAGCCAATATCAGTGTGTCTCCGACTGTAACGACCTCAACAGTACTTCTTAATGAATGTTTGGGGGGCTTCGGCGTAATATCGGTCCAGGAATCGCCGAGGTCAGTGGAAGAGAAAACTGCTGCGCGAGGTATCCCTCCTCTCATAGGTCTCGGCCCGACCATTGGTCTCGGTCCGACCATCGTCCCAACATAAAGCCTTTCTTTGGCGGCTGCCAACGATTTGATACCTTGTGATGTCGGCACCGGTAGTTTTTCCCAGTCATCGGTAAATCGGAAAATCCCTTTACTTGTTCCAATAAACAAGGTGTTGTCAATGGCGAGTGCATCCCAAATGCGGAAAACCATGTTACTAATAAAGGGAGGGGACTGGGGACGAAAATTGGGATTGTCTGCAGCATCACGATTAGGACGGGTCTTGGGATTGACCGCCTCCAGGACGTCGTCGCCTTGTAAGGCATGCAAGGTATCTCCTATAAATTCCCACGCATGACCGACATCCTCAAAACGGAGACGAAAGACATCTGTTGTGAGGACGAGGTACATCGCCGTATCCGTGACAACCAATGCAACGGCATGCCCTTCTGGGCGTCTGCCGAGGTTGTCCCATGTCTTACCTTCATCAATTGAGGCTAAGATTTCATAAGGTGTAAGGAGATAAAGGGTGTCGTCGCGTTCCGCCATAATCCCTTCATAAGCACCGGAACTGACAAGTGTCCACGCGTCTGTTTTCTCTGTGAGTTTATAAAGTTCTGTTCTTGTAATCGCGTAGAGGGTTTGGTCGGACGTAAGAAAGAGTTTTGCGCCTGAAACACCAAGACCTCCTGGTCCCTTTGTCTGAATCCATTCAGATTTTGCTGCTGGAAGATCGGTCTTTTCCTCTTGCGCAGCTGCGAAAAGCAATGATTCCGCTTGGAATTCAGTTTCACCGTTTCTACCAATTCCATCCAATCTTCCAATTTGGGTCAGTGCGTCGGATTTGCGTTCTAATTCACGGACAATAGGTGTGTCAACCAATTCTATTTTCGTCTCCGATGCCGCTGCCAAACTGTAGGGCTGCTGGAAACGCGATAGAGTCCGAGGTCCCATTCCCACCATCAACATAACCAAAAGGACCGATGCGAATGAGAGACCCCACGGTATCCATGGCTTGCTTACAGAAGTGGGTGCCGGTTTGATGCGCGCTATTTCACGCATAATGTTTTCGGTTAGGGTTGGTGACAATTGGAAAACCTCTGCGGCATCGTGGAGTAGGTGTTCTTGTTTTTCCAATCGCTTGCGGGCGCGGTGCAGCCGACTTTTAATAGTGTTCTGCGATACGCCCAAGAATTGACTGATCTGTTCGCAGGTCATTTCTGCCAAATAGTGCAGCGTTACGACGGTGCGCTCGCTTTCTGGGAGTTTCTGGAGAAGACGTTTGACAATTTCGCGCTGGTGTCGAATTGATACTGTTTTTTCGCGTTCTACCTCATAACGTGTATAGCACAATTCCTCAAGTTCCGCTGTGGGCATAGCGTCCAGAGATTCAGTTGGTTGCTGCTTTTTTCGTTGCCATGCAATACAATGCCGCGAGGCAATGACATACAACCACCCCGGAAAATGTTCAGGCGGTTTCAAGGTTGATAACTTTTTGTATGCTTTTAGGAAGATATCCTGTGTAATCTCTTCCGCAATGTGAAAATCACCAATCTTTCGCCATACAAGGGAATGTACCCATTTCTGATATTTATTTACGAGTTCGGTAAACGCTTTCTGGTCACCATCTAAAGTGCGCTGGATTAATACAAAGTCGTTGGTTATCATGTGTTTCCTCAAAATAAAAAATGTCTTTGTAAGTTAATAACGCGTACCGAAGACAAAAAGGTTGCATAAAATGGATTTCTTCAATGAATGCCAAGGATATGTAACCTTTTATTTGGGAATTTAGCAGAAAAGGTCAATTATAGTGTTTATGTATGATAGGGATTGTTACAGAGGGTATGTTGGGTCTCTGATATTACAGTTAATCTCAAGAACCAATACATTTTCTTTGACACAAATATAAGGCGATGGTATGATAAAAAGATAGAATTAGAAAAGATGTGAGGGTTAGTCTTACTGGATAAAAACCTGCAGGGCGGAGGCGCGGTGACCTGCCCTGCAATAAGTAGTTTTTGGATAGAATTAGTTGTTTTCAGCACCTTCATTGATCCAATCAATAAAGAGTTGGATCTGTTCTCCGTTTAGAGGGGGTCCGCCTGGTGGCATGCCGCCACCATCAATAAATTTTACGACAAGACTTCCTTTACCATCACCTGCAACAAAAGCGGGGCCTCTATCTCCACCCTTTTTGAAGGTATCATAGGTGGATAGATCAAGGTTAGTGAAATGTCCTGCGACGTGACAGTTTGCTGTAGCACAACTCTCAGCGAGGATAGGCATAACATCATCCTTAAAGGAAACCTTCGGTTCTTCGGGGACTTCAGGTTCTTCAACAACTGGCGGGTCAACAACAGGTTCTGTAGGATCAGGTTCTGTAATTTTATCACCATCTCCGCTGACCATATCTGTGACTGGATCACCTTCGTCACCACAACCAGTTATAAGCCCAGCAGTGAGTAAAAGACTAATAGAAAATATGATAAGTAAAACGGAGTAGAAACGATTTAAATTCAAGTTTATCAAGTTTTTCCTCCTTTTTGAGAAAAACACGCTTGGATAAAGTAGTTTGTTTTATGTATAGCATACCAACAAATGGAGAAGATGTCAAATGAAAATTTTGATTAACTCGGATATAACATCGGAACAACAGCAACAGATAGAAGCAGTTTCTGACACGATAAATATTGTTAAACCTAAGAATTCTGCAGAAGCGCAACGCGAGATTGTAGATACCGACATTGTGTTTGGTGGATTTAACCGTGATCTTTTTGAAAACGCAAAGCAACTGAAGTGGGTACAAGTGTGGGCAGCTGGTGTTGATGGCATTCTGTTTCCAGAGTTTGTGGATAGTGATGTCATTTTGACAAGTGCGAAAGGGTTTGTCGGAACACATCTGGCGGATCAAGCGTGGGCATTGATTCTTGGGCTGATTCGGGGTGTAGGTCGTTCGGCGCGGGAACGAACGTGGGACAATAAGATGTCTATCCGTTTGGCGACGTGGGAACTGGGTGAACGGACACTTGGGATTGTCGGTCTTGGCGGAACAGGGATTGAAGTTGCCCGTCGTGCACAGGGGTTTGAAATGCAGGTGATCGCTGTTGACCCTGAGGCTATTGACGCGCCAACGTTTGTCCATGAAATCTGGAAGATGGACAGATTTGATGATCTGCTTGCCCAGTCTGACATCGTGTGTATCTGTGCCCCTTTGACACCAGAAACAGAAGGTATGTTTGACGATGCAGTGTTTCAAAAAATGCAGTCACACGCCTTACTTATCAACGTCACACGCGGCAAGATTGTTGATGGGGAGGCACTCATCCGCGCCCTAAAGGATGAACGCATCGGTGGGGCAGGGTTGGATGTTACACCTGTAGAACCACTACCTGCTGATAGTCCGTTATGGGATATGCAGAATGTGATTATTACACCGCACGTCGCTGGTGGTTCACCGATTCGGATGGATCGGACTGTTGCGTTATTTTGTGATAATTTGGAGCGATTTCTCGTTGATAAACCGCTTCTCAGTGTGATTGATAAGCGCAAGGGATATTAAGTTAACGTGAGTTCAACATAGATTAGAGAAATCCGACACGATAATATCACGCTATCGCATATTTGATGACGGATATGTTCCGCACTCCAGCGGAGTGCTATGTCTATAGAAAACTCCGTTGGAGCAAAGGCGGACGTTTTGGGTGTCGCATTGGGGCTGTCTTCGGTTCAATTGAATTTACGTGATGAACCAATTTCTTATATCGAACGCACGTTAAGTTATCTTTCCAAATAGGGTTATCAACTGAGATCGGCAATTTTGACCAGTTGTTTTCCGATATTGCCACCTTTGAGCATGCTAATAAACGCTGCAGGTGCGTTTTCTATACCGCCTGCAGCAATTGTCTCTCGGTATTTTAGTTTGCCTTGTTTGAGCCATTCTGCCATTTGAACGAGCGCCTCCGCATGTCTGTCGGCATAATCAAATACAAGAAAACCTTCAATTCTCGCACGTTGTGTAATCAGATGCCAGAGAAAGCGTGGGCCCGTCTCAGGATTTTCCAAGTTGTATTGTGAAATCTGTCCGCATATCACAACGCGCCCCTTTACTCTTAAATTGGGAAATACAGCATCTGTGATACGGCCGCCAACGTTGTCAAAATATACGTCAATACCATCAGGGCAAAGTTCTGCCAACTTTGCGTGGTAATCTGTGACGTTCTTGTAGTTGAATGCAGCATCAAATCCAAGTTCGTCAACAATATAAGTAATCTTTTCGTCTGACCCTGCTGACCCAACAACCTGACACCCCTTGATTTTTGCAATCTGCCCGACAACTGAACCGACCGCGCCTGCAGCACCAGAGACGAACACTGTCTCATTATCTTGAAGTTTGCCAACCTCAAGTAAACCGAAGTATGCGGTCAATCCCGGCATACCGAGGATACCCGCACCCGTTGATATTGGGGCGATTGACGGATCAATTTTCCGCAATCCTTCGCCTTGAGCAATACCGTATTCCTGCCATCCGATACTCGCGTTGACTATATCCCCGACCTGAAAATCGGTATATTTTGATTCAATAACCTGTGCGATTACACCACCTACCATAACTTCATTGAATTGGACGTTGGGTGCGTAAGAACGCCTTTGATTCATTCTCCCTCGCATATAAGGATCAACTGATAAGTAGATGGTTTTTAGTAGCACTTGTCCATCTTCTGGTATAGGGATTGGGGTTTCAACCACTTTGAAATCCGATTCTTTTGGGTATCCGACAGGTCGGGCAACTAAGGTTATTTGACGATTCATATTAACTCCTTTTATTGAATTGGACAGGGTCTTTGCCGTGAATTACAATCAATTCGTGTTGTGGCGAATCCCAATCAAAGACTTTGACAATCGGAACAATGACGCGAATAGCCAATCCGATACGTCTTTTGTCTGAACGGTTTGCCTCTGAATGATGTAGTGTGCGTTCATTAAATAGCACAAATTCACCGGGTTGCATCTCCAGATTGACGAAATTGGACGTGTCAATAAAATCAAGATCGCCCATCTGATTGAATGCCATCTCGGAAGTGGCTTTTACATGCGGGATGACTTTGCGATGCGATCCCGGCACAATTTGGAGACAACTATTTTCGAGCGTTGCCGAATCAATAGCAATCCACGCTGATATGATGATTGGCGGTTCAAGGGGCCAATAGTTGAAATCTTGATGCCACGGAATCTCTTTTGCACCGGGTTCTTTGACGAAGAAGTTAGTGCGCCAGAGCAGTAGATCCGGTCCGTATAGCGATGCCATCCGTTCAACGATGGTTGGATGTGTTGAGAGGTCATGAATTATCGGAAAATCGAGATGGCGGTTATGCACCCTATTTTTGTGGTCAGGTGCATCAGTTTCGAGTATATGTTCAATTTCCGGCTGCATGTTGAGCATATCTTCTGAACTACAGAGCGTATAGGGTCCGAGGTATCCCTGTTTCCGAAATTGATCCGTCTCTTCTTGACTTAATTTATGGTTTGTATTTGACATAGTAAAATTCCTTCCAAATCGTATGAATTGTATTACTCCTGACAGACATGTACCTTGATAGCGCCAGAGGTTTTATCGGCAGAAACACGGAACGCTTCCTGAATATCTTCAAGCGGATAATAGTGTGTCACCAACTTTGTTGCATCCACTTTTCCGCTGTCTATCAGTTCAATTGCCGCTTCAAAGTCGGTTTCCATACCGCTGTATCCGTAGCAGTTAGAACCTGTAATAGAAGCCTCCGACCAGACGATAGTTGATAAGTTTACCTCAAGCGGTTTGTAGTATCCAGCAACGAGGACGACAGTGCCCTGTTTGCGAACGATAGTTGTGGCAGTGTTGAAGTTTTCTGCACCACCTACCGTTTCAATAACAGCATCAAAACCGATGCCATTAGTAATGTCGTTGACGTATTCTCTCACATCGGTGTCGCCAATGTTGACGATATGGTCAGCACCGAGGGATTTTGCGAGTTCTGCTTGTTGTTGATACTTGACGGTAATCAGCGTCTCTTTCACACCCGCAGCAACAGCATCTGCTAAACAGAATTGACCGATGGTGCCGCCACCTATAATTGCCATCCTGTCACGCGAATTCGCACCTGAACGCGCCACAGCACGATGCGAGACAGCAAGCGGTTCCACAAGTGCGCCTTGTTCAAATGTCATGTCTTGTGGTAGTTTGAACAGACCTGACTGGTGTGTTGCAGTGTATTCTGAAAATCCACCGTGCATATTCGGAGAGATCCAGGCTCTATTGAAACAAAGATTGTATTGACCTGTTTCACAATATTTGCATGTGCCGCAGTGAGAAAAACATTCCACTGCAACCTTGTCTCCAATCTCAAATCCTGTTACGCCATCGCCGAGCGCAGTAACTGTCCCACATGTTTCATGACCCGCGGCGTGTTCATGAGATTGTCCCCAATGTCCGAAGTAGCTGTGGAGATCACTGCCGCAGATACCTGTCTGCTTCGTATCAACAAGGACAAAACCGGGTGGTGGTTCGTTAAGTTCTACCTCTTGGATCGCAATTTGTTCAATACCTGAATAGATAGCAGCTTTCATTTTCATAGCAATTCTCCTTTTTGGCTTGCTGTGATCAATTCCATAATAGCATGCTTGTCGGTTTTGCCAACACCTGTTTTCGGTATTTCATCAACAACAACAAACTTGTCAGGAATCCAGAATTTGGGAAAACCAGTGGCAAGATGTTGTTTTAGTATCTCCGAGATATTTTCAGTTTTCTGTGGTGAGAGGACAACAATAGCAAGTGGTCGTTCACCCCACTTTTCATCTGAGATGCCGATAACCGCTGCGTCTTTTATGGATGGATGTTTTAACAGGACATTCTCTAATGCGACAGGCGAGATAGATTCCCCACCACTGCGGATTATTGCCTTCGCGCGGTCAACAATCTGCATGTAACCTTCAGCGTCGATAGTCGCAAGATCACCTGTTCGCAACCATCCGTCAGCAGTGAAATGTTCGGGTGTCGGTTCATTTTTGTAGTAGCTGCGCGCTGTCCAAGGACTTTTTACCTGTAATTCTCCGATTGTCACTCCGTTCCAAGGGAGTTCGGTTCGGTTTTCATTTGCGAGGCGGATCTGAACTCCGGATATAGGTCTACCCTGCATCGCTTTAATTTTCCATTTTTCAGTGTCTGACAAATGCTGATTTGCACTACGGAGTGTTGAGAAAGTGCCTGTTGGAGACATTTCAGTCATACCCCATGCATGGCGCACCTCAACCCCAAGTTCCTCCTCATAAACCTCAATGAGTGTAGATGGCATCGGTTCACCACCGACAATCAGTCGCTGTAATGAAGATATGTCTTGTTTTCTTTCTCGCAATTCAGGAAGAAGTTTCGTCCAGACTGTCGGTACGCCGGCAGCAACGGTAACACCAGTTTCAGCGATGAGATCAACGATTCGCTCATGATTCGCATTAGCAAATACAATATCCGCACCGGCAAACATTGACGCATAAGGTAATCCCCATCCCATAGCGTGGAACATCGGAACAAGCGGCATGACTACATCCAATTCGGTTAGTCCGAACACATCTGCTTGATTAACCGCTAAAGTATGGAGAAACATTGAACGATGTGTGTAGAGTACCCCTTTCGGTTCACCATCTGTTCCGCTTGTGTAGCATAGTGCCATTGCCCAATTTTCGTCCTGAATATCCGATGTATAATCATCATCTGCTTCGGAAAGAAACTGTTCATATTCAATAGAAAGGTTACCGAGGTTTTGATTCTGTCTAGTATCTATATTAAAAAAAATAACATGCTTGCAGTCAATTTTATGTTGTAGTTGAGAAAACTGTTCGGCACAAGCTCCATCAACAAAAATGAGTTTATCATCTGCTTCCGCCACAATTTTTGCGAGTTGTGCTGGTGCGAGCCGCACATTGAGCGGGTGAATGATTGCGCCAGCATAAGGAACTGCATAGCAGAGTTCTAAGTGTTGATACGTGTTAGATGCGAAAGTTGCGACTCTATCACCTGGTCGTCCACCCAATGTGGTGATAGCGTTTGCTAATTGCTTGACACGAAGGTATAACGTATCGTAGTTATAGGTATGCAATCTTCCATTTGGCAACAGTGAGTGAACCTGCTTATCTCCATGGATACAGTGCGCATGCTCTAAAATCTGCGCGAGTGTTAAGGGATAGTTCATCATTGTGCCAAGCATGTTGTTCTCTTTCTACCAGCAATAAATTCAGAACAGACAATAGTGTCTGTGGAAAATTGTCAAAGATGGTAATAACACATTTAAGTTTAGCATAAAATTTGAGTTTATTGTTAAAAAATCAATGCGTTTGGATCGCAATTTTCTTTTCTATGAAATAGAGGGAAAATCATAAGAAAACAATTTCATTTGCATTTTACAACAGAATAGGTCATAATTATAGTGTTTTGAGTGGAAACACAGATAAACATCAGGGGTTTTTGTGGTTCCACTTCATAATCTATAAAATTATAGATACTATTTAAAACTAAAACCTAAGGAGTAAAAGTATGCTAATTTCAGAGAATAATAGGTGTTTTTGGTATGTTGTCGCAATTTTATTCGGCATCGTCTCAGTAATACCGTTGACAGCAAATGCAGACGCTCTTAAAGTGGTCGTTCAAGACCAAGATGGGAGCGCAATTCCATCAGCAAAGGTGCTGATTGGTAGCGAAGAACAGACAACAGATGATAACGGCACAGCCATGTTTAGTGATGTGGCAGGTGCGCAGGCAGTGCAAATAACGGCACTCGGTTTCGCTGATAGGCGGGTTAATGTTACCGCAGGACAGGAAGAATTAACGGTGGTACTTGCCCCTATCCAAACTATAGAATCGGTCGTTGTAGTAGGTACACGGAGTATTGGACGGCGTGCATTGCAGGCACCCGCGCCGATTGATGTGGTTGAGAGAGAACAGCTTAGTCTCACAGGACAATCTGAGACTGGACGTATACTACAGATGTTAGTGCCATCCTTTAACTTTTCAAGTTCCTCAATTAGTGATGGAACGGATGCGTTACGTCCTGCTACTTTACGAGGTTTGGGACCAGACCAAACATTGGTGCTTGTTAACGGCAAACGTCGTCACAAAAGTGCGTTGTTACACATCAACACTTCGGTAGGTCGTGGTACCGCTGGCACAGATTTCAACGCGATACCATCTTCCGCTATCAAACGGATTGAGGTACTACGTGATGGTGCCGCTGCACAATACGGTTCTGATGCTATTGCCGGTGTAATCAACATTGTGCTGAAAGACGATGTTGATACGGGCGACGCCAACTTTTATTGGGGACAAACCTACGAAGGTGATGGCGATACATGGATCGGAAACGCCAATTACGGTATGAAAGTGGGTGAATCTGGTTTTATTAACCTGACAGCAGAATGGCGCGACAGATACCGCACGAACCGCGCGGGTCTCACAGGCACACGTCAATATGATTGGGTAGAAGAAGATCAGGGCAGACCTGCTGACCACATGCTTGAAATTGAAAATGATGATGGAACGGTAACAGAAAAACCGGTATGGTTTGATTCACGTGAATACACATTTGATCGTCAAAACTTCCGTATTGGTGATGCCGATTCTACACAAAAAGTCGGATTTTACAACTTCGGTCTACCGATTGTTGGTGGCATGGAACTGTATTCATTCGGTGGGTATTCCACACGTCAGAACAATAGTGCTGGTTTTTATCGTAGGGCAAACCAAGCAGAACGAACAGTAACTGATATTTATCCTGACGGTTTCCTGCCTGAAATTAACACGGGTATTGAAGATGTCTCTCTTGCATTTGGTGCAGCGTGGACACACGAAGCGACTGACCTGAATGTTGATGCCAGTGTCAATCATGGGTTGAATACGTTTGACTTTTTCATCTCCAATTCTATGAATGCGTCTTACGGCGCAGCAAGTCCTACCTCTGCTGATGCAGGTGGATTTGAACTCTCACAGACAGCGTTTAATTTGGACGTTACCTATCCGCTGGAGTATCAATCCTCTCTCATCAATTTGGCGGGCGGTATAGAATTTCGGCGTGAAGGCTACGGTATCCATGCAGGTGAACCTGCTTCATGGATAAACGCTGGACTCGGTGCTGATGGTGCCGTTGCAGGTATCCAAGTCTTTCCTGGGTTCAGTCCGAACCGAGAGACAGACGAAAGTCGAACCAACATTGCCGGTTATGCTGACTTTGAATCGTATATGAGTGGACTTCTTGTCGGCGCAGCCGTGCGCGGTGAACAGTATAGCGACTTTGGAACAACCGTTACAGGAAAAGCAACAGCACGTTACGACCTTACAAAACAGGTTGCAGTACGCGCTGCTGGTAGCACCGGTTTCCGTGCACCTTCACTACAACAACTCTACTTCAATAACATCAGTACACAATTCAAAGTAGATGCTGATGACCTTGATGGTGACGGTAACACAGAGGAACTTATACCGCTTGAAGTTGGTACGTTCCGCAATGACAGTGACGCCGCACGTGCGCTCGGTATTCCTGAACTGAAAGAGGAGATAGCGTTCAACGTCTCTGGTGGTGTCGTCCTGAAACCAGTAGAGAAATTATGGTTCACAGTCGATGGATTCCTCATTCAGATTGACGACCGTATTGTGCTGAGTGGTAGTTTTAGTGCTGATAATGTTGAAGGTTTAGCTGAAGCAGGTGCTAACAGCGCGCAGGTCTTCACGAACGTCGCACAAACACGTACACAAGGGGTTGATGTTGCCGCCGGTTATCTTCACGCTTTCGACAACGAATCACTTCTCAATCTGAAAGTTGCGTTGACTTATGCGGATACTGAAGTGATCGGCGATGTGGAAGCACCCGAAATTCTTGTCGGTCTTGAAGATACACTCTTCCCATCACAGGAACGTTCCATGATTGAAGAGTGGCAGCCGAACACGCGTATTAACTTTAGTGCAGATTACATCGTCGGCGATCTTACTATCGGTGGAGCGTTACGCTACTTTGGCGAATATACTGTTCAGGAAGGTAGCGGTGACGATCCAGCACGTCAAACCTACGGTGGTAAATGGCTTACCGATATCCAAGGCAATTATCAACTGAATGAAGGACTTTCACTGACCATCGGTGCGAACAATCTGTTGGATCAAGTCCCTGATGAAAACGAGATTGGACAGTCGCGCGGTGGAACATTAGTGGATGGTGCTGGACAGGTCATTGTTGACTCCCCTGGCGTATTCACGTATTCAAGAAGGTCTGCTCCGTTCGGTTTCAACGGTGGAATTTACTACGCGAAGTTGTCCTATAGTTTTTAGGATCGTTTTATAGCTACTACGAATTTTAGGCGCGGTCTAAATCGCGCCTTTTTCTATTGCATCTATTTGTACAAAGTGCTAAATTAACGTGTGATTTGCACAAGATTTGAATTTTATAGGAGAAATGAAATGCGACAAAAACTTTTAATATTTGGTTTAACGATACTTTTCATCGGTGTCATAATAGCGATAAGTATCCAGTCAGTCGAAAGCCAGAATGATATGGTGGAACGCGGGAAATATCTTGTTGATGCAGTTGCTGCGTGCGGATATTGCCATACACCACGTGCGGGTGCTGAATACAATATGGACATGTATCTCGCGGGACATCCTGCAACTGAATCTTCTCCGCGTTATAATTTTAACATGATGCGACAGAGCATTTTTCTATTGACTTCACCTAAATTGAGTGCTTTTTCAGGTCCGTTCGGAACAAGTTTTGCATCTAATTTGACTCCAGACAAAGAAACAGGATTAGGTGAATGGACAGAGAAGATGTTCATTGATGCTATACGTACCGGACATCATCAGGGCACTAAAGACAATCGAAAGATTTTTCCGCCGATGCAGACGCTGACAACAAAGCATTATGCCCAAATGAGTGATACTGACTTGAAGGCAATTTGGGCGTACCTGAAATCAATTAAACCTGTCAAAAACGAAGTCAGTCCGATATTGAATAGATTTGGCAGACCATTTTAAAATAGAGGCACATGCCGCCGAATACTATAAGTGCATTTGGTGTGCCGTAACTATCAAAATTGGAGACACTATTATAATGGCATCTAAGAAAAAACAGGTCCGCGTTGCTGTTGTCGGCATGGGTATTGGTAGACCGAATGGGGCAGCACTCTCAAGGAATGCAAGAGGAAAAGTTGTAGCGCTTTGCGATCTTGATGAAGAACGCATGAAAGGTTTTGCCAAAGATTTACCGGGTAAAGTCAAACTCTACACAGATTACAAGGAGATGTGCAAAGCGTCGGATATTGACGCAGTGTTTGTTGGGACACCGAATCAGTGGCATGTGCCGATAGCGTTAGAAGCAGTGCGGAATGGTAAGCATGTCATGGTAACAAAGCCGCTGGCAGATTGCGAAGAAGCAGCGGAAAAGTTAGTCCAAGAAGCCGAGACTGCAGGAGTCGTCAATATGATGTCTCTTTCAACTCGTTTTGGTCATAGCTGCCAACACCTTGGTAATCTTGCTCGTGACAACTATTTCGGTGAACTATATTATGCCCGTGCGCGAAGTGTTCGCAGAAGTGGAATCCCCGCATGGAATCTCGGTTTCATACAGAAAGGTGGCGGCGCATTCCGTGATATGGGGGTGCATGTGCTTGATTCTGTCTGGTGGATTATAGGTATGCCGAAACCTGTTGCTGTTCTTGGTGCTGCGGGTGCAAAGTTTGGACCGCGCGGACTCGGCTATTGGAACCGTACAAAACCGCCGAAGGAGACGTACGAGAAATATGACTCTGACGATTATGCTGGCGGATTTATTACCTTTGAAAACGGAATAGGATTACAAGTGGAAAGTTTCTGGGCATCCCATCAACCAGGCGAATTTCAGATAGAACTGTTCGGAACGGAAGCTGGTGCGACACTTAGCCCCTTGAAAGCATATAGAACAGATAAAAAAGGCGAATTTGAAGATATAGATATAACCTTGCCTAAGAGTAAATACAATGAAGCATGGGATGCGATTGCTGATCATTTCATTGAATGTATCTTAGATGGTGTCCAGTGCAAAGCACCGCTTCGGCACGGACTGATCGTTCAGCAGATGATGGAAGGTTTGCTCAAAAGTGGTGAGACGGGACGCGAGGTTCACATTGAGGTAGAATAAATATGAATGTTGAAATGTCAACCCTATGCGACGATTTTGCTCGGACAGGGTTTGCTATCGTTCCCAATCTGTTCACTCGAAACGAGGTGCAACGGCTAAAATTGGAATGTATTAACATTCTGGAGGCAGTTAAGAAAGAGACGGGTTCAGTTGCGGGACACGGTGTTTATGTTGGTTTAGCGGCACGAAGTCCTGTCTTTCAGGAAGCAGTCGGCGATGAACGAATTCTTGATGTATTGGCGGAAATACTTGCACCTGATATTGAATTTCTGAGCGATAAGGTTGTTTTTAAGAGTGAGTCAATGACCTTTGCAAGTCCGTGGCATCAAGATTGGCACTATTGGCATGGCGCGCACAAGTATTCAATTTGGGTTGCGCTTGATGATGTTACTGTTGAAAACGGATGTCTCAAATTATTTCCGGGTTCACATAAATCCGCGATTGTGCATGATGGCGATGCAAGTGATGGGCACGGGTTTGGAAATCGTTTGCGTCCCGATGCTGTTGATGAAAGTCTTGCTGTTACAGCAGAGTTGGAAGCAGGCGGTGCAGTCTTTTTTCATGATCTGACGCTTCACTCAAGTCATCCTAACCGCTCAGGTGAGGAACGCTGGGTGTGGATTCCTACCTATCGTGATGCAAAGGCGGAAGACAATGACTATCCTTGGGCTGTTGCTGCGAAAGTTTTGCGAGGCGAAAAGCAGTAATAATTTTGTAGGCGTCCTCCGACAAAATTGAGACAATAAATGGAAAGGAGAAATTATGTTTAAAAATCTAAATACTGGTGCAATTGGTATCCATGCAGATATGAAAAAGGGTTTAGCATTAGCAAAAGAAGCCGGATTTGAAGGGCTTGACCTAAATATCGGTGAAGCGAGTCAACTTGCTGAAGAACACTCTGTCCAATATGTAAAAGACTTGTGGACGGACGCTGGCATCGCGATGGGCGGTTGGGGATTCGGTGTTAATTGGCGTGGCTCTGATGCTGATTATTATGCTGGATTAGCACAATTACCTGCCCGTGCAGAGCTTGCAGCTGAACTTGGTTGTTTCCGCACGACTACTGTTGTCGGACCTGCTTCAAACGATATGCCGTTTCAGGAAAATTGGGATTTCTCAGTCAAACGACTCCGTTCTGTTGCCGAAATCCTCAAAGCGCATGGTCATTCTATCGGTCTTGAGTTTATTGGACCGGCGACAAGTCGGAAATCTGCAAAACACCTTTTTGCATATTCAATGGACGCGATGTTAGGATTGGCTGCGGCGGTTGACACTGGTAACGTTGGGTTGCTCTTTGATACGTGGCACTGGTACACCTGTCGTTCTACCGTTGACGATGTTAGAAAACTTTCCGCATCGGACGTTGTTTATGTCCATATCAATGACGCGCCAGCAGGTATTGATCCAGATGAACAGATTGACAACATCCGTTGTTTGCCTGCTGAAACGGGTGTTATTCCACTTACCGAATTGATGCAAATCCTATCCAACATCGGTTATGATGGTCCTGTGACTCCAGAACCTTTCAGTAAAAAGGTGAATGAAATGGAACCCGCTGATGCCGCGAAAGCCACCGCGGAATCACTTAATCAGGTGTGGCAGAACGCAGGACTTTAACGCTAATACTACTCGCGGAAGGGACAAAACGTGCAACTTATCAATAAAGAAAACATCCTTGCAATGACGCATTTATGGGAAGGTGACCGATTCCCTGATGGACGACCGCGCGTTTCTGATGATATTCTTCAACGGATGAAAGCAATCTCTATAGAACAAGCATGGGGTGTGCTCAACGGGAACGGTTATAGGTTTCAGTTTGCAGGCGATTGGATGAATCTGCATCCGGACCTTGTTCTCGTTGGCAGGGCAGTAACTTGCGCTTTTGTCCCGGTCCGTCCTGACTTTAACGATGCCGTTTCAACACAAGGTGAAAAAGAAGGTCGTGTTGGTGGTCAAAACTCATGGGTGATTGATACGCTTGTCCAAGATGATGTTATCGTCGTAGACCTTTTTGGAAAAGTTAAAGAAGGCACTTTTGCTGGTGATAACCTCGGCAATTCTATCTACGCGAAAACAAGGACAGGCATGGTAATTGACGGCGGTATCAGAGATTTGGATGGTATTTATGAATTGTCAGATTTTGCTACATTTGTGCGTGGTGTAGACCCGACTGGGATTGCAAACGTCACACTCACCGGTATTAACATTCCTATCCGCATCGCTGAAGCGACCGTTTTACCTGGAGATGTGGTTTTAGGTAGACGGGGCGGGGTAATCTTTATTCCACCGTACTTTGCACAGCAGGTCGTTGAACAAGGTGAGGAGGTTCAACTTCGCGACCGATTTGGACACCAACGTTTGCGAGAAGGCGTCTACACCCCCGGCGAAATTGATCGGAAATGGTCGGAAGAGATTGAAAAGGATTTCGCTGAGTGGCGAAATACACAAGAATAGGTTTTATTGCAGATTGCTCCTCAATAAAGGATTCTCATATTGCGCGATTATAGTATGATAGTTGATCGTCTGAACAAAATAGAAATACCGATGAAAATAATCGGTAAAGTTTCCGACTATCCAATACATCTACTTCGTCTTGAATCATCAACAAACACGTCCAAGAACATCCTAATCACGGGTGGCGTACACGGTGATGAACCCGCAGGTATAGAAGCAGTCCTACAGTTCTTAGAACGCGATAATACCGAACTCCTGAAAAAGTTTACGTTTGTGGTAATTCCGTGTGTCAATCCTTATGGTTATGTCCACGATACACGAGAGAATAGCGATGGTGTTGATATTAACCGTTCTTTTGAGACCGAGAAAATTTCTGAGGTGGCAATCGTCAAAAAAGCATTTGGTCAAACACAATTTTCATTAGCGATAGACTTTCATGAAGACTATGAGACAACAGGATTCTACCTCTACGAAGGAAAACAGGATGAACAGTATATCGGTCCCGAAATCGCTAACACTGTCAAATCCATAGGTCCGATAGATACCGAAGATTCGGGTGAAGATGCGCCTGACATCGCCCAAGGCGTTTACAAGGTTGCCTCAGAATGGGGCACGCAAGGTTTAGCTCCCTACCTATTACATTTCCACAGCAAGCATGTCATCATCACCGAAACACCGACCGTTTGGCCACTTGAACAACGCGCTTCACTACATTTGGGTGTGTTAGATGCCGCGTTATTATTTCACTAAACCAAATTCAGTTTTTTGTATGCAGGAGCGTAGGCGGGCACGGAGACCCGCCTCTACATTTTAAAGGAGTAAAGGAGATACAGATGGAAACACAGTCCATATTATCGAATGTCAATACTGCTTCTCGTCCCTCAGAACTCAAAATCAACGATATGCGTATTGTTCGAACACAAGTGGGTGGACCTATCTTGAAACTTGATACAAATCAGGGTATACATGGACTTGGGGAGGTTCGCGATGGCGCGAGTCCAACTTATGCATTGATGCTCAAAAGCAGAATTTTGGGGGAGAACCCTTGTAACGTTGATAAAATCTTTCGGCAGATAAAACAATTTGGTCATCATGCAAGGCAAGGTGGCGGAGTCTGTGGAATTGAGATGGCATTGATGGACCTTGCGGGGAAAGCTTACGGTGTGCCGTGTTATCAACTTGCAGGCGGGAAATTTCGAGACAAAATTCGATGTTATAGCGATACGCCTTCGCTCAAAGACACTGAAGCGATGGGCAATAAACTTCAAGAACGCATAGATAGAGGTTTTACGTTTCTGAAGATGGACATTGGTGTCGGACTGCTTCGTGGTACGTCTGGCACCCTCTCGGCACCCGATGGACATTTAGACACAAACAATCTGATGCATCCGTTCACAGGCATTCGCCTGACGGAAAAAGGCATCAGTATATTGTGTGAATATGTAGAAACGGTGCGGAACATTATCGGTTATGAGGTGCCGCTCGCGGTAGATCATTTCGGGCATATCGGTATTGAGGATTGTATTCGTCTTGCAAGAGCATTGGAGGAGTATAACCTCGCGTGGTTAGAGGATATGGTGCCGTGGCAATATACCGACCAATATGTTCGCCTTTCCAATTCGTGTGCAACACCTATTTGCACGGGCGAGGATATTTACTGCAAAGAAGATTTTATGCCGTTGTTCGAGAATCGGGCGATTGCGATCTGCCATCCCGATATTGCGACATCGGGTGGCATTTTGGAAACGAAGAAGATTGGGGATCTTGCTGAAGAACACGGCATTGCAATGGCACTGCACATGGCAGGCACGCCTGTTTGTGCAATGGCGAGCGTTCACTGCGCTGCGGCTACATCAAACTTTATGGTGTTGGAAAATCACTCTGTGGATAATCCGTGGTGGGACGAAATGGTAACTGGATTGCCAAATCCGATTATTCAAGATGGCTATATTGCAGTGCCAGAAACGCCGGGTTTAGGCATTGAACTCAATGAGGAAGTGATCCGAGAACATCTGCATGCGGAGGAGACAGGTTATTTCGTCCCGACGACTGAATGGGATGCGGAACGTTCGCATGATAGGTTGTGGAGTTAGGGGTTTGCATTAGTGCAGTACTTTTGCTTGTCGTAGAACATCTGCTAAATTTTCACGTGTTCCACATTTATTCCGACGAATAGGTGTTTTCTCACCACGAAAGAGAACTTCTGCTCGTCTGAGATCAGTATTTTGCACTTTAGGAATTCCTTTGCCATGGAACAAGATTGGGATACAAGTAGTTGCATATTCTTTTGGTACTAAGTCAGAGATAAAATCAGCACTTGCTTGCAACTGCTGAAAACTTCCCGTGCTTTAAAATCTCCACTCTTGAGTTCAATTATAGTAAAATCCAATAATATGTTCACATTTCAATGAACAGCAATTCCCACACGCATGCGCTGGCGAGGTTTCCTAACCTCGCCAATGTAAAGGT
>LXNJ01000589.1_pt1 | contig 24650 bp, 23 predicted proteins | sample 809081 | NCBI WGS metagenome assembly LXNJ01 (sample SAMN04870510, study PRJNA318959) | sponge metagenome | biome: sponge; feature: marine sponge reef; material: water | host: Petrosia ficiformis | place: Greece: Milos, Mediterranean Sea | collected 2013-05-29 | depth 5-7 m | reverse complement strand
ATTTTGTTTGGAGATCGACCCCCTCTCCCACAGGTAATCTTGATGACCTCAGTTTCGGCCTCGCTACCCGCCGCAGCCAGTTGGCTGCCCCGGCCCAAGACCTCCTCCGCTCCCGCCGGAGTTCGGGGTGTCGAACCGAAGCGGCTCGACCTCCCGTCGCTCGCCGACGCCGAGCTCGTCCAGCTCGCTTGCGGGAACCACCAGGATGCCTACCGAGAGATCGTCGTGCGTTACGAGCGGCCCCTCTTCTCCATGATCTTTCGCATGGTACGCGACCGCGGCCTGGCCGAGGATCTAACCCAGGAAGCCTTCGTGCGCGCCTTCAAGGCCATCGACTCCTTCAAACCGAGCTACAAGTTCAGCAGCTGGATCTTCAAGATCGCCCACAATCACACCATCGACCACCTCCGCAGGCGTCGTCTGCAGACGGTTTCCATGCACGGGTCGCCGCACGCTCGCACGGCGGACGAGGCGGAGCGCTCCTCCTTCGACGCGGTGTGCACCGGTGAACGTCCCGACCAATTCGTGGAGAACCGTGAACTGGGCGGCCAGATCGAGGCCGCCATCGCCACCTTGCGGGACGAGTACCGCGCCGCAATCATTCTACGGCATGTCGAAGGCTATTCGTACAACGAGATCGCCGAGATCATCGGAGTGCCCCTCGGCACTGTGAAGACTTACATCCATCGAGCTCGCAACGAGCTCAAGGCGCAGCTCGCCCCGGTGGTGGGATAGCATGACCCCGATCTCCCCTGGAGCCAAGGGCTGCACAAACGGCCCTCCCGCCGAGATGCTCTCGCAATACGGCGCCGGCGAGCTCGAGCACCTAAGCGGCGACAGCATCCGCGACCACCTCGAGGAATGCCACGAGTGCCGGCGCGAGGTGGAGGCCTGGCGCACCCTGTCCGGAATTCTCGGTGATCTTCCCACCGCGCCTCCGCCATCGGGACTCGCCGATCAGGTCCTGGACCGGACGCCGCATCGGCCGGTCGTTCCGAGGCTCCCGGTGTTCGAGAAGGCGGCGCGCGGCGAGGAAGCAGGAGGCCGCGGGCTTCTCGGAAGAAGCTGGCTGGTGGCCGGGAGCAAGCTCCTGAGCCCGCTCTCGAAAGCGCTTCGCGGCGACGAGCACCTCGACTCCGGACTGGTCGAGGATCTGGCCGACAGCGTCGCCGCCGCAGCCGGTGCGATCCAGGCCGAGTCGCACACTCTGGAGTGCGAACTGTGCGCCGACAAGCTCGGGCGCGCCCGGGCCACGGTCCATATTCTGGATCGGCTCGGGCACCTCGAGACCCCTCCCGGATTCACGGACCGCGTCATGTGCGCAGTCGAAGAAGCTGCGACCGCTTCCGAACGGGCGTCCCTTCCGGACCGGGCGATGAGGCGCCTCCGGCGTCTGAGCGTTTCGAGCGTGGTGCCGGACACCATGGAGGGCTGGGGACGGCTCGGAGGACTCGCGCTGACCCCGGCCGTTTGCATCGGCCTGGTGGCTCACACACTCATAGCCCACCCGACATTGACCTTAAGCGATCTGCTCGCATACGCATCGCTCAGGATCACGGAACTCGGAACCGGACTGGCGAGCGAGCTCACGGATTCCGCCACCGGCCTCGTCGGTGCGCTCTCCACGTCGTTGGCCTGGGTTGTGACCGGAGTCGCTCTATACACGCTGGTTTGCCTTCTTTCGGCAAGAACCATCTACCTCTGGGCCCGGCCCATCGACGGAGGCAAGACCCGTGTGCCCGACTAGCGGCCCTTGGCGAAACTCGCACGAGCGCAGAGAGCGGCGAAGTTCCGGACGGCGGTCGCTCCGCGGCGCGGCGGCCCTGCTTCTCGTCGTGGCGGCGGCCGGCGCCCAAGCCGCCGGTGCGCAGTCGGCGGAAGCTCGACTCTCAGCACAGGCCGCTCCCGAGGTGGAGACCTGGCGGCTGACCCTGGGAAACGCCACCGCCAGCGTATGGATCGAGCTCGAAGACGGACGCTCGCTGGCGATCGACCTCCGCGAAGACGGTTGGTGGATCGACGGATCCCGTATCGGATCGTCGGATCCTGACGGTATCCTCTGGAGCTCCTGGCGTTCCTTCCTGCTTAGAGACCGGGACGGAGCGGGCCTTCCCGAAGCCCTCGCGACCTGGAGTCCGCCCAGCGGTCTTCAGGAGAGCTCCGCTCGTATCGCGGCGAGGCTGGAAGACGCTTTGTCGGTCCTCACCGGGCCGGGGGCCGACGGCGCTGAAATCGAGGCGGAACTCACGGCGCTGGAAGCGGAGTTCGAAGCGGAACTCGCAGACTCCAGGCGCCGATTGGCCGAGCTGGAGTCCGAGGTGCGAGAGGCCAACGCCCGCGCCGACCGTCGAATCCGGCAGGAACGACGCGAGAGCGAGGGCGGATTCTGGCAGCCGGTCAGCCGTTTCGCGGGTGGGTTGGGCAACCTGCTGGGCACCGTGGTCTTCGGCGGTCTGCTGGCCCTGGCGGGAGCCTTCGGCGCTCAGGCGATACCCGGGAACCGGGTAACCGTCGTCTCCGAAGTGGCCCGGGCGCTGCCGAGCCGGTCCGGCGTCGTGGGCCTCATGGGAAGCCTGCTCTTCCTGCCCGGTTTCACCATCCCGATCATCGTGCTCTCGATGACCGTCATCGGCATTCTTCTGGTCCCGGTCTGGGTGTTGGCGTTTCCATTGGTATTCGGCGTTTCCGCTGTCGTCGGCTCGCTCGCGGTCGCCAGAAACCTCGGTGCCTGGATCATCGCCAAGGGGTACCCGGGAACCGGGTGGGCCAACGGCTACAACGACCTCCACGTCGGGATAGTCGGCCTCCTCGCCCTGTTCCTGCTTCCGGTGGCGGGCGACGTCGTCAGCCTCCTTCCCTTCCTTTCCGGTCTGGGCGCCGCCATCGACGTGTTCGGATGGTTAGCCGTAGGTGTCGTTTCTTGTATCGGACTGGGGGCCGTCATTCTCACGAACGGCGGGTCTCGGCATCCTCGGGCCTGGGACCGATCCGACGACCTCCAGGGCATCGACTAGCGGACTGTGGACCGACCTGTTACGGTATTCCAACGACGCTGCGTCCACGCCGGACCGCCTTTGATGTCGCGCTTCCACGGACCGTTAGGATATTGACCATGACCGCACCTGTCGTCGCCGTCGCCACCGCCGTTTCCTTGACGATGACCGCGTTCGCCGGGGGCGACGCGTCTGCGATTCCAGCCGGGCCTAACGAGAACGAACTCGCACGTCAGGAGGCCTGGCGCACATCAACGATCTCGCGCGACTACGACGGCGACGATGGCGAACCTCTACGGGTCCGGGTCAGCTACGGAGGGGGCACCCTGACCCTGACCTCCGGCGAGGTCGGAGTCCTCTACCGGATGGAGGTGCGCTACAACGAGGAGCACCAGGAACCGGTAGCGGAAGTCGGCGACGGGCTGGTGGAGCTGGGGATCGAGTCCTTCGGCGACAAATTCAATCTGGGGCGCTCGGGAGATAACGGCAGCCTCGATCTTCGACTGGGTTCGGACGTTCCCATGATTCTCGAGGTGGCATTCGGTGCCGGCAGGGCTGCGGTCGACGTCGGCGGACTCTCTCTCTCCGGGCTCTCGGTCGAGACCGGAGCCTCCTCGATCCGACTCGAGGCCTCGACCCCGAACCGCATGGGCATGGATGCGGCGGAGTTCGCGGTCGGGGCGGCCGACTTCGAGGCGAACGACCTTGGCAATCTCCGAGCGAGCCGCGTCTCGGTCGACGCCGGGGTGGGCAAGGTCGTCCTGGGCCTGGGCGGAGATTGGCGGGAGAACGCCACACTCCGGGTCGACATGGGCGTCGGCTCCCTGACGCTGCGGGTTCCCCGGGGGCTGGGGTTGCGGGTGGACCGGGACGGCTTCCTGACCACCTTCGACTCGGAAGGCCTGACCAAGCGTGGCGACTCCTACTACTCGCCCGACTGGGAGGATGCGGAGCGACGGGTACGCGTCGAGCTCGACGCCGCTTTCGGACGGGTGGCCTTGGAGTGGTTCGACCCCGATGAGGAGTAGCGGACCATGATCCGCGCACTCCTCAAATTCTTCCTGGTCGGGCTGCTCACGATCGTGGCGGTCAGCTTGGCGCTCGCGGTTCTGGGCGGCATGCTCAGCATCGCTGCCGGGCTGGCTTCCTTCCTGCTCTTCAAGGTCGCGCCGATACTCCTCCTTGGCTGGATAGCGGTCAAGATCTTCGACAAGCTGCGGAATCGCAACTCCCTGAGCGCCGCCGATCGCCACTGGCTGGAAGGCGATTGAACCGACCGACGGCTGCCTGCTGCCTGAGGAGCGACACCTGGTGCAGCTTTCATTGCGGATGCGGCGCCGGCCGCCGCTGGAGGTTCCTTCCGCGGGCGGCTAGCTCTCAGCCAGTCTGAGCGCGACCTCGGTCGCGAGCTCCATGAGACTCCGGGCTGCGGGCGACCCGGAGGCGGAGACCACGGTCGGTGACCCCGCATCGCCGGCGGCGCTGACAGCCGGGTCGAGCGGCACCCTGCCGAGGAACGGCGCCTTGAGCTCCGAGGCGAGGCGCTCGCCGCCTCCCGATCCGAAGACGTTAGTGACTTCGCCGCAGTGCGCGCAGGCCAGTCCGGACATGTTCTCGACGATCCCCAGCACCCTGGTGTTCACCCGTTCGAACATCTTCACGCCCCTGCGCACGTCTCCGGTGGCCACCTCCTGGGGGGTGGTGACCATGACCACGCCGCCGACCTCGACGCTCTGGACGAGCGAGAGCTGTGCGTCACCCGTTCCCGGGGGCATGTCCACGACCAGGCAGTCCAGAGGCCCCCAATCGACCTGTTCCAGGAACTGCTTGAGCACGCCGGAGATGAGCGGACCGCGCATGATGGCGGGTTGATCGCGGGCAAGCAGAAAGCCGAGCGACATGAGCCGCACGCCGTGAGCCGAGAGCGGTTCGATCATCTCGCTCCCCTTTTCGCCAGTAACGCGGGGTCGGGCGTGCACGCCGAACATGCGCGGGATGTTGGGGCCGTAGATGTCGGCGTCGAGGAGTCCGACCCGACGGGCCGAGCTTCCGGCGCCGGCCCCGAGAGCCAGAGCGGCGGCGAGATTGGCGGCGACCATCGACTTCCCGACCCCGCCCTTTCCCGAACTGACGGCTACGATCCGCTCCACTTCGGGGAGCAGGTTCGGATTCGGCGTCGGCGCCGGGACCGAACCGGGTTGCAACCCGCCGCCTTTCGGAGGCTTGGCACCGCGCGGCTGAGCACCGGGTGCGCCGCCGGCGCTCATCTGGGGGAGCTGGACGTCGATCTTGACGCCGCCCACCCCCTTGACCTTGGAAACCGCGGCGCGGGCGCGTTTCACCAGATCGGGCGGATCGCCCGTGCGCAAATTGAAGTCCATGCGCACCGTATCGCCTTCGACCCGCAGCTTCTTCACATGGCCGGTGGAAATCAGGTCGGCTCCGGCGGAAGGATGCCGCACCCGGCTCAGGGCCACCATCGCCGAACGGCGTAAGTCTTCAGGTTTCATTCCGTAGTCTCCAGGCTGGCTCCAGTCCGGTCAAGCCCTTGCCAGCGAGTGGCCTTGACGGCAGGATTAAGTGCTCGCCCCATCTAGAGAGAACGCCAATCCCGGCCCAGCGACGGCCAACTACCCCATCCCCGGTCATGAACTCACTTCCCACTACCCCACTTCCGATCAACGAGCCCATCCTTGCCTACGGGCCGGGCTCCCCCGAGCGCGCCGAGCTGCGCGCCGAACTTGAAAGACAGGCAAGTGAAATCGTCGACGTTCCCCTCTTCATCGGCGGCGAGGAGGTGCGCACCGGCAAGACCGTCGACGTGGTGATGCCGCACGACCGCGGACACGTCATCGCCCGGGCGCATTGCGCCGGTCCGGCCGAGACGCATCGCGCCATGCGGGCGGCGCTGGAGGCTCGCGAAGAGTGGGCGGCGGCCCGCTGGGACGACCGCGCCGCAATCTTCGTCAAGGCGGCCGAGCTCGCGGCAGGCCCGTTCCGGGCCGCGCTCAACGCCTCCACGATGCTCGGTCAGAGCAAGACGGTCTACCAGGCGGAGATCGACTCGGCCTGCGAGGTCGTGGATTTCTTCAGATTCGGTGCCGCGCACGCCGAGCAGATCTACGAGATGCAGCCGCTCTCGACCGACGGTGCATGGAATCAGGCCGAATACCGAGGCCTGGAGGGATTCATCTACGCGATTTCGCCCTTCAACTTCACTGCCATCGGTGCGAACCTGGCCGGGATTCCGGCCCTGGTCGGCAACACGAGCGTGTGGAAGCCGGCCTTCACGACCATGCTGTCGAGCTATTACCTCATGCGGCTCTACGAGGCGGCGGGGCTGCCGGCGGGGGTCATCAACATGATCGCGGGAGACCCGGCGGCCATCACCCGCGAGGTGATCGCCAACCCGGCGCTCGCAGGCATTCACTTTACGGGATCGACCGCAGTCTTCAACTCGCTCTGGAGCCAGGTGGGGGCCAACATCGGCTCGTACGACTCCTATCCGCGCATCGTCGGAGAGACCGGGGGGAAGAACTTCGTGCTCGTCCATCCCGATTCCGACGTCGACGCGGTGCGCACCGCCCTCGTCCGAGGAGCCTTCGAGTACCAGGGACAGAAGTGCAGTGCCGCGTCCCGGGCCTACATCCCTGCCAGCATGTGGGACGAGCTCGCGCCGGAGCTCATCGAGGAAACCGAGTCGCTTGCCGTCGGCGATCCGCGCGACCTGTCGAACTTCGTGGCGGCGGTGATCGACGACCGCGCCTTCGCCAAGATCTCGGGCTACATCGAGCGAGCCCGCGCCTCTGAGGACACGGAGATCATCGCCGGCGGCACGACGGACGACTCCAAGGGCTGGTTCGTGTCGCCCACGATCATTCGTACCCGACGACCGGACTCCGAGACCATGTGCGACGAGATCTTCGGCCCCGTGCTGACGGTCTTCGTCTACGAGGACGAGGCCTGGGACGATACGATCGAGGTCCTGAAGAACACTTCCAGGTACGCGCTTACCGGAGCCATCTTCGCTCGCGACCGCCACCTGGTGCGGGCGACCACCGACGCGCTCAGAGACGCGGCCGGCAACTTCTACATCAACGACAAGCCGACCGGCGCCGTGGTGGGCCAGCAACCCTTCGGCGGGGCGAGGGCGTCGGGCACGAACGACAAGGCCGGCTCCATGTTCAACATCCTCCGCTGGGTAAGCGCGCGGACCATCAAGGAGACCTTCGTGTCGGCGACCGACTACCGCTACCCGTTCATGGAAGGGGACGGAAACGCCTGACGGCGGGAGGCCGGCCGGCGGCGGCCGGGTAAACGGACCGGCCGACGGGACTGCGGCGCGGTGTCCGCACCGGCGTTTCCGGGGCACGCGTCTGACGACCGCCCCGGCGGCGGCCGCTAACCCGTCAGCGCGCGGGCGAAGTCCCGCTTGAGGTCCTCGACGTCCTCGATCCCTACGCTGATGCGCACGAAGCCGTCAGGCACTCCCAGACCGTCCCGGTCTTCCCGGGAAAGGTCGGCGTGAGAGGTGTGGCGGGGTTGTGAGACCAGGGTCTCGACCCCGCCCAGCGAGGGCGCGGCGACCGCGACCCGCAGGCGGCCGAGGAAGCGATCAGCTGCCTTCGCGCCCCCCGTGAGCACTATCCCGAGCATGCCTCCGTAGCCGTTCATGAGCTCGGTAGCGAGGGCGTGGTCGGGGTGATCGGGCAGTCCGGGGTAGACGACCGCGCCGACGCCCTTCCGCATCTCGAACCAGCGGGCGAGCTCGAGGGCGTTCCGACCGTGCCGCTCCATCCGCACGGACAAGGTCCGCAGCCCCCGATCCAGAAGCCAGGTCGCGTGAGGATCGAGCGAAGGACCGTAGAGCTTCGCCGTGCCGCGGATCGCGGCGATCATCTCCTTCGAGCCGGCGACGGTCCCGGCGATCAGGTCCGAGTGACCGCCCAGGTATTTGGTCGCGCTCTGTATGACCAAGTCCACGCCGAGGGCGGCTGGGCGCAGGACGGCCGGGCTGGCGAAGGTCGCGTCGCACGTCAGGGCGGCTCCGTGCTTGCGCGCGAATTCGGCCACCGGGCGCGGGTCGAGTATCCTGAGCGTCGGATTCGTGGGGAGCTCGATGTGGATGACCCGAGTGTCGGGCCGTATGGCCGCAGCGAGCGCGGCCGTGCCGTCAAGGAAGGGATCCACGAAGGTCACGTCTATCCCCCTTCTGGGAAGCTCGTCCCTGAGCAGGGCCACGGTCGCTCCGTAGAGATGGGTGGAGGCTACGATATGCTCTCCGGCTCGCGCCAGGGCAAGGAAGGTCATCGAGGTCGCGCCCATTCCGCTCGCCATGACCATGGCGTCCTCCGTGGCCTCGAGGGCCGCCACCTTCCGAGCGAGATCGAGATGGTTGGGGTTGTTGGCGTAGCGCGTGTAGCGAAGATCGCCGTCGGCCGGTCCTCCCCAGAAGAATGTGGAGCTCTGGGTGATGGGCGAGACCACGGGCGAGCCGGGACGACGCTCGGCGTGACCCGCTCCGTGAATGGCGGTGGTTGCCTGATTTGGCATCTGGGTTCTCTGGGTTAGCCGGCTGGCGCAGCGCCTTGACGCAGAGGCGATGAAAGAGGCGCGACTATTTGGAAAGGATGCTGCTGAACGCGTGGTAGGCTCCGGAGCGTTCGCACCGGAAGGCGAGACCGCCGGCCGCGAGGGCGCCGTACCCGGCCGGAGGCTCCGTGGGTAGGCCATCGGAGTTGGAGCCGATCCCGGCTTCTTCGAGAGCCTGCCACGCACTCCGCGTATGAGCCTCGACCCGGCCCAGGAGCTGAAAGCGACCCGGACCAGTCTCGGCCACGGCGGCCAGGGAGTGATGTTCGAGGACGGTGCCGAGCTGGTCGGCGTGACGGTCCTGGGTGCACCTGAAGACGACCACCGAGCTCGCGGTGGCCCGAACGCGAGCGGCCACCTCGTCGGCGCACGAGTAGTCCAGAACGCCGACGCCTCGGAAGTCTATCATGCACACGCTTCCGGGCGGGCGCCGCGCCAACTCGGCTTCGATCAGCGCCCGAACCGCCCTGCCGGTCTGGCGAGTGACCAGATTGGGATCGGAGTCCCCTTCGGCCGCAGCCAGAAGATCGAGAACATTGATCGAGAACACCGTCACGGACGGGACCGTGCTGCGGGAAAGCTTCGGACTCACCGGCGACCGTCCCCACCGACGGCAGGAGTTACGGCGACCGACCGCGCTCCGGAGAACGGTCTCGGTCCGCTGACCGGTGCGGACAGCTCGCTCCACGGGGCCCCGCCTGCAACTATGCGCGATCCGCCGCTGCGTAGGCTCATGATCCAGGAATTGGAGGCTGAAGGAGGCCTGGCCGCACCGTGAGCAGGCGCACCGTACATGATCATGGAAAACGCGGGGACGGGCAAGAAGGCGGCCATGGCGAGGGATGCCGCACCTCGGCCTGTTGCGACCGAACGGCGGCCCGCCCGGGGACCGCGCGGCGGGACAGCTCCGGATTCACTGGCGACCGTCCTCCTCGGCGGCGGGGATGATAATGACCAACTGCGCCCCGGGGAACGGTCGCAGTTTGCTGACCAGCGAAGGCTGCTCGCTCCACGGAGCCCCGCCCAAAGCTATGCGCGATCCGCCGCTGCGCACGCTCATGGCCCCTCGCCAACGAAGCACCTGGCGGCGCACCTCGCGAAGCCCCTGCCCTCTCCCGGTCTCGGCGAAGCGGCTCAATCCCCTGAAGACGGCGGCTCTGAGCGCAGCCGTGTCGTCCCACGCCCCACCGTGATCCGCTCCGTGGCGACGCTCCAGGGAGCGCCTGAAGCCGATGCCGCAATCCATGACCGAGATGACGGCCGCGTAGCGTCCGAGCCTTTGCGCCCAGTTGTATACCTGCACCGCCACCCATCCCACCTGGCCGGGTCCGGCGTGTTCCACCACGTTCTGGCAGACCTCGGAGAGGACGATGGAGAAGGGAATCACCGCCGTTCCGGGGAGTCCGAGTCTGCCGGAGAGAATGTCGCCCGCCCGCGACTGGATCTTGCCGACGAGCGCGCGCACGTGATGGTGCGAGTCGATACGCGTGACCTCCAGCAACGCGTCCGATTTCGCGAAGGAGGTTCGTCCGGCGGTGCGCCCGGCCAGCTCGAAGACCGAGTCGGCCTCCTTCAGGAAGTTCATGCGTCTGAGGTAGCTGACCACATCCGCGTTCTCGGGGAGCTTCAGGATCGGCTTCCCGCCTCTGAGCGCCTGATCGCGCCCGGCAACCAGCAGGGCGAGCATTCCGCTGGGATCGATCCAGCGGACCCGATGCGCGTTGAAGAGGACGCGCTCGTCGCTCTGGGCGTGGGAACGGTCGAGGAGACCGTCGACCCCGCGGTGGTCGAAGGAGGCGGGAACGGTTACGACCCTCAACGCCGTCCACCCCGGGGTTGCGATCTGCCGAGCCGGCCGCGGCCGTTTCTCAGATCGTCAAGGAAGACGCCGGCGGCGCCCACGACACCGGCGGCGCGCCCCAGCTCGCCTCGGAGGATGCTGCAAGCATCGGCGGCGCAGCGGAAAGTCCGCCTCTCGACCTCTCGACGGACAGGAACGAGAAGCTGGTCGGCCGAGGCGGCGACGCCCCCGACTATGACCACCACCTTCGGACTCAGCAGATTCACGACGCTTGCCAGAGCCGCGCCGAGAGCTCGTGCGGTGCCGCGGACCACTTCGCGGCCGACCTCGTCCCCGGTCGCGGAGGCCCGGAAGACATCGGCGGCGCAGAACTCCCTCGATGCGGAGAGGACGGAGCGGGCGCCCACCTCCAATCGCTCGCGGGCTCGCTGGGCGATCGCGGGACCGGCTACGTAGGCCTCGAGGCACCCGTCGCTCCCGCACGGACAGGCTCTGCCGTCGATCTCGACGACGGTATGACCCAGCTCGCCGGCGGCTCCCGACGCTCCTCTCACGACGGCGCCGCCTATGACGACCCCACCCCCCACACCGGTCCCCAACGTCACCCCCACCACCGAAGCCGCGCCGCGGGCCGCGCCGCGCCACCACTCTCCGTAGGTGGCGCAGTTGGCGTCGTTGTCGAGCGTGGTCGGCAGATCCAGCTCCGCGGCGATGCGGTCGCGGAGCGGGAAATCCGTCCAGTGCAGGTTGGGGCTTTCGAGCACCAGGCCGGCTTCGCGGTCGATAGGACCCGGACAGCCGATGCCGACGCCGAGGGGGGTCTGACCGCCGGCCGCCAGTTCGGCGCTCACCTCGCGGGCCATCTCGATCAGGTCGGCGACGACGGCGTCCGCTCCCCGCTCGGGTCGGGTTGGGCGAACCCGCAAGAAGCGCGTCGAGCGCTCCGAGGCACCCTCCGGAGCCGGTACGAGTCCGACGCAGAGGTTGGTGCCTCCGACATCCACGCCGATCACCCAGTCGGCCTTGGAGTGCGTCACTGGTCCCCGAGAGAGAGCACGGCCAGAAAGGCCTCCTGGGGGATCTCGACCATTCCCACCTGCTTCATGCGACGCTTGCCCTCGCGCTGCCTTTCCAGGAGCTTGCGCTTGCGCGTGACATCGCCGCCGTAACACTTGGCTGTGACGTTCTTGCGGAGCGCCCTGACATTCGTCCTCGCGATCACGTTGTTGCCTATGGCCGCCTGGAGCGCGACCTGAAACTGCTGGCGCGGGATCAGCTCCTTGAGCCTGCGGACGAGATCCCGCCCATAGTAGTATGCCTTGCTCTCGTGGATAATGACAGAGAAGGCGTCCACGGGCTCGCCGTTCACGAGCACGTCCAGACGAACCAGCTCCGACGGCCTCATTTCAAGGAATTCGTAGTCCAAGGTCCCGTAGCCGCGCGTGCCGCTCTTGAGCCGGTCGTAGAAATCCAGCACTATCTCGGAGAGCGGCAGATCGAAGCTGAGCTCGACCCGGCCCTCGTCGATATAGGTCAAACCCCGGGAAACGCCGCGCCGGTCGTGGCAGAGTCTCTGCACGTTGCCGATATAGGTCGCCGGACACATGATGCGGCTTCGGACGATCGGCTCGGAGATACGGCTGATCCGGCCCGCGTCGGGTAGAGCCGCCGGGCTCTCCGCTCGCAGGAAGGAGCCGTCCGTGAGATCGACGTGGTATTCGACGTTGGGCACCGTGGTGATCAGGTCGACGTGGAATTCCCGCTCGAGCCGCTCCTGGATTATCTCCATGTGAAGCAAGCCCAGAAATCCGCAGCGGAAGCCGAAGCCTAGTGCCACCGAGGTCTCCGGTTCGAAGCGCAGGGAGGCGTCGTTGAGACGAAGTCGGGCGAGCGAGTCTCGCAGATCCTCGTAGGCGTCCGGGTTGGTCGGGTAGAGGCCGGCGAAGACCATCGGACGCACCTCCCGGTAGCCCGGGAGCAGCTCGGGAGCTTTCCGCTCCACGTCCAGAACCGTATCGCCTACCTTGGTATGGGAGACATCCTTGATGGCGGCCACCAGGTAGCCTACCTCGCCGGGCCCGAGCGACTCCATCGGCACCCTCCCGAGCTGGAGACAGCCGACCTCGCTGACCTCGTGGACCACGTCGACATTGCCGAAGGTCACGCGCATACCTGCCCGAACCTCGCCGTCCACCACGCGGATCGACGGGATGGCGCCCAGGTAGCGGTCGTAGTAGGAGTCGAAGATCAGGGCGCGAAGCTCGTCATCCGGGTCGCCTTCGGGCGGGGGCACCCGGTCCACGACCGCCTCCAGAACCTCGGCTATGCCGCGTCCCTCCTTGGCGCTTACCTCGAGAATCTCTTCGGGATCGGTCCCCAGCAGATCCGCCACCTCCATCCGCCAACTCTCGGGCTCGGCGCCGGGAAGGTCGATCTTGTTCAGAACCGGGATGATCTCCAAGTCGCTCTCCAGAGCCAGAAAGAGGTTGGAGAGCGTCTGCGCCTGGATCCCCTGGCTGGCGTCGACCACGAGAATCGCTCCTTCGCACGCCTCCAGCGAGCGCGACACCTCGTAGCTGAAGTCCACATGGCCGGGTGTGTCGATCAGGTTGAGACAGTACTCCTCGCCGTCTCGCGCCCGGTAGTTCATACGCACCGCGTGGAGTTTGATGGTGATCCCGCGTTCGCGCTCCAGCTCGTTGTCGTCGAGCACCTGGGCGCGCATCCGGCGCCGCTCGACCGTGTCGGTATGCTCGAGCAGCCGGTCGGCCAATGTGGACTTTCCGTGGTCGATGTGCGCAACTATGCAGAAGTTGCGGATTCCGGTTGTTACCAATGTTCGGCTCAGCGCCGTGCTTCCAGGATTGCGAGCACGAGGTCGGCCGGGATCGAGATCCGGCTCAGCTCCTCCGAGCTCAGGTCCGCGATCGCCCTGGCCAGGAGCTGCCGAGGCGTCTCGGGCTCGGCGGGCGCATCGGGTTCGGCGGGCTTGGTGGTCGGTGGCGCGGGAGGGGTCGCGGCCTCGTCCGCGCCTTCGGCCTCGACCACTGCCGGCGAGGCGGCTCCGTTCGACCTGCCGCCTCGGGCCGCAGGCGGCTCCAGCCAGCCCGGATGCCAGTCGAGATCGTTCTGGGCGAGCCAGGCTCGGATGTCTTTGAAGATCAGGTTGAAACGGAAGTGATGCCAGCCGCGGACGTGGCTGGTGCGATGTAGCGTCTTGGAAAACGCGGCGAAGGGGCGGTCTCCATCCAGCGCATCCGCAAGCAGATCGCGTTTCACGCCCTGCGGAAGCTGTTCGATGAAGGCTTGCCGAATGGTCAGTTCCCCTCTGAACGAGCGTTGCGGGATCATCACCGCACCCTCCTGGGGCGACCTGTGGAGGCTTCCGGCGACCATCCTGTCCTCTTCGGGAAGGTACCAGGTGCCTCCCTCCCTGACCGTGGTGAAGGCGGAGAAGACGTCGGACCGGAGGCGGAACTTGACCGGGCCCTCCAAGACGGCCTTGCCTTCGCCGGCTGGAATGGCCAGCACGGCCTCGCCGCTCGGAACCAGCCAGACCTCTTCCATCTCCTCGATCAGGGCGACGAAGCTCTCGATCCCGATACGCACCTGGTCGGATCCGGGGTCGAGGAGTTCTCGATGAAGATCCTCCACGCTGAGAGGCCCCCGGCCGGCGGCGACGGCCCTGGCCACCGCTTCACGAGTCGTTTCCTTCCAGGATGCGATCTTGGACGGAAAGGAGACCTTGGGCGACAGGTCGGGCCCGGGGGCGTCGGCGGACGGCCGAACAGCTGCGGCGGGCGGCTCGCGGACGGACGATTTGGTCACCGCGACGGTCTTGTTTTCGGCTTCGGTATCCATTTCCTGGGAAAAGCTCAAGTACTGTCTCGGACGCGAGACCGGCCACCTTCGAGGCCTCGGCTACCAAACTATGGAAGATAGCCGCAACGGCGGGCAGCGGGAGTTGCCGCCGGATTCCGGTGGTTTGCATTCCGACACGGCCCGACCCGTCGTCCCTTCTACCGCCCTTTCGAACGAAGCGTCGAACCCCGGACGAGCACCTCGCCTCCGAAGCGGTCCGCCAGTTCGTCGATGGCTCGGGTTACGTGACGGTCCCGAGGCGTCTCCGGAGTCACCGTCTTGCCCTCGGCGGACTCGGGGAAGATCTCGAGCTGAGCCCCGCCCGATTCCGGCCCCTCCAGGCCACCGAGTCCCACCCCCAGAAGACGCACCGGCACCCGCCGCCGCGCCCGAAGGTCTGAGAGAAGGCAGGAGGCGCATCGGAACACGGCGGTATCGGACTCGACCGGCGTGTCGAGCGTCCGGTTGCGTTGACGGGTTCTGAAGTCGAAGTCTCGGATCTTGACGGTGACCGTGCGGGCCCGCAGGTCCTTGGAACGGAGCCTCGCAGCCACCGAACCGCACATAGTCAGCAGTCGGCGAGAAAGCTCGGCATCGGAGTCGATGTCGCTTCCGAAGGTGCGCTCGGACGAGATCGAACGTCGCCTCTCCTGCGGATCCACCTCGCTGTCGTCCAGTCCGCGGATACGGCGATGCAGCCAGCGTCCCCGGCGGGTCCCGAACCAGCGCTCGAACCAGTCCGGCTCGATCGCCCATGCGCTCTCCACGCTCACCAGTCCCTTGGCGGCGAGTTCGCGCGCCAACTGCGGTCCTATGCCGGGTATGTGACGCAGGTCGAGGGTTCGCATGAAGGCCTCCTCTCCTCCTGGGGGAACGATGAAAACGCCGTCGGGCTTGGCGCGCCCGGTCGCCAGCTTGGCGATCACCCGCCGTGTCCCGCCTCCGATGGAGGTCGTGATGCTCGCAACCTCCCGAACCCGTTGGCGGATGTGCTCCGCAGTCTCGGCCAAGGAGCCGGGAAAGAGCCGTTCGGTCCCGCTCATATCGAGGTAGAACTCGTCCACCGAGGCCGCCTGAACGACCGGGGCGAGCTCCGTCAGGACCGACCGCACCGCCCGACTCCACTTCCCGACCGCGTCCCGAGGCACCGGTACGATGGTCGCTCGCGGACAAAGGCGTAGGGCCTGCGCCGCCGGCATCGCCGACCGCACGCCGTATTTCCGAGCTTCGTACGAGGCCGAGGTCACGACTCCCCGTCCGCTGGCCGACCCACCCACCACGAGGCATTCGGCCTTCCCCGCCCCGTGCGGGTCTTCGAGTCGCGCCACCTGTACGAAGAAGGCGTCGCAGTCGACGAGCAGGATGCGTCTGGGAGCGCCTGGAATTCGCTGCGCCATGAGACCTCGAACTTCCGCAGGTGAACGGATGGTGCCGACCGATAGAGGGAGGAGCGCCCGCGAGCTTGATCGGGAGCTCCAACCAGTATAGAATTCGCCAGTTGTCCCGGACTCCGCAAGCCGACCACCTCAACACCCTTTTCCATGGCCTACCCGTTCGAACTTCCCAAGCTCGGTTACGATCACGATGCCCTCGAGCCACATATCGACGCCCGCACGATGGAGATCCATCACGGCAAGCATCACGCCGCATATACCGCGAACCTGAACAACGCTCTCAAGGAGCACCCCGAACTCCACGACCGGTGCGTTCACGATCTGGTGGCGAATCTCGACGGGTTGCCGGGGGGGATCCGTCAGGCCGTGAGGAACAACGGCGGCGGGTACGTCAACCACACCCTCTTCTGGGACATCATGACCCCGGGCGGAGCTTCGCAGCCTTCCGGTGCGATCGCTGCGGCGATCGACAAGGCTTTCGGAAGCTTCGAGGCCTTCCAGGGCAGGTTGGAGACGGCTGCCGTCACCCGCTTCGGATCGGGCTGGGGGTGGCTGTGCGCTACGCCGAAGGGCGGGCTCTCGATTTCATCCACACCCAACCAGGACACGCCGGCCATGATGGGCGACACGCCGATCCTGGGAGTGGACGTCTGGGAACACGCCTACTACCTTCGCTATCAGAACCGGCGGCCCGACTACCTCTCCGCATGGTGGAACGTCGTCAATTGGGATCGTGTGGCCGCCCGATACGCGGAGGCGTTCGGCTGACGGACCGCCTAAGTCGGGAGCAGGCTCCGTAGCACCTCAGGGGCGGCGCCTCCCACGGTAGCGGGACGCCGAGTCCGCGCCGGACGCTACGCTCGCTGCTCGCGCGAGTTCGCTGCGGGCCGTCATGGGTGCGCGCAAGCGGAGCGGTGAGTCCGCCCCGAAGGCGCCGTTCGGGAATGGAACATCCGACCTTGCGCATCGTAGGACACTCGTTTATCCTTAAAGCCGTCACAGCCCCGAACCCGTAGCGCCATGAAGCGTACCCTCTTCCTGACTCTGCTGGCAGGCTTGGCGGCCGGCTTGGCGTACCCTCTCGTCGCGACCGGGCAAAGTCTGAGGGGAAGCCGCGCTTCCCTCGATCGCCAGAACCGGGTCGCACGCCAGAACGATTTCACCTACATCGCCAACGACGCGCAGGCATACCGTTTCCGTGAACGGGGCTTCCTCGTTCAGATTCGGCCCAATCCGGATTTCGTGCTGCACGACGTGTCGTTCCCGATGGCTCGAGCCGAGGTCGGGGTTTTCGTCGAGAGGCTGGCCGGCCAGTACCGGGCCGCCTGTGGAGAGCAACTGGTGGTGACCTCGCTCACCAGGCCGAAGAGTCACCAGCCGAGGAACGCCTCCGACCGCTCCGTACACCCGACCGGCATGGCGGTCGATCTGCGGCGTCCCAACAATCACACGTGCAGGTCCTGGCTTCAAAGGGTCCTGCTCGACCTCGAGGCGAAGGGAGTTCTGGAGGCCACCCTGGAGCGATGGCCGCCGCACTTCCACATCGCGGTTTTTCCGAAGCAGTACTCCGACTACGTCGCACGTCTCACCCAGCAGGCCAAGCTCGCCGACGACGGGGAGGTCGCCGAGTTCACTTACGTGGTCAAGAACGGCGACACCCTGTGGAAGATCGCGCGCGATCACACGACGACTATCGAGGCGTTAAAACAGCGAAACTACCTTCGAACCGACAAGATCCGGCCGGGTCAGAGTCTGGCGATTCCGAGGGTCGCCCGCTGAGATCCCGTTCCGGGAGGAGAATAAGATCCAGAGCCGGGCGAGATCGCCGTAGACCGCGAACGAGAGACGGCGGTCGCGACGGCCGGAAGCCTGCCGACGCGACAAAGGACGTCGGCGTCCTTCCGGGCTGGGTGCCTTGGGCGCTCTTTCCAGCGCTGGGCGCAGTCCTTTTCTGGTCCTTCATCTCCACCGACCTGATGCTCTGGGGCACAGACCAGATCCCCGCAGGCACGGTCATGCGCGAAGGGTTCGTCTCCGCCTTCAAGGAACTGGGAAGGGTGCCGGGATGGACGCCTCACGTTCTGGGAGGCACTCCCTACACCGAGGCGCTCAGCTACGGCGACTCTCTCTACCCGCCCTCGGCGCTCCTTCTCCTGCTCTCGTCGGAGATCCACCGGGCGCTGAGCTGGCGCTTCGTGCTGCACATCGTCGCGGCCGGCTTCCTGACCTACCTCTGGGTTCGACACCTGGGCGTATCCAGAGCCGGAGCTCTCGTCGCAGGAACGGGCTACATGCTGGCGCCGGTCATGGTGTCGCTCGTTTATCCCGGGCACGACGGCAAGATCTTCGTCACCGCACTCGCTCCCCTGCTCTTCTGGGCGACCGACCGCCAACTCTCCCGGCCTTCCCTCGGACGCTTCACCTGGCTGGCGCTCGTCGTGGCGGCGATCATTCTGACCCCGCATTTCCAGATGGCCTATTTCCTGTTCGGCGCGGTCGGGCTTTTCGCCATCTTCCGCACCGTGACGGCGAAGCTGGACGCGAGGCGGGCAAAGTCACGTGGAGCCGTCGAGGAAGGTGCTTCGGAGTCGGATGCGAAGAAAGGGGGACGGGCGGGTGCGCCGGGAGGCATGACGAGGCCGCTCGTGGGGTTCGGTTCCTTCCTGGGGGCGTCGCTGGTAGGGGCCGCCTTGACCGGCAGTCTCCTCTTTCCGGCCTTCGACCACGTTTCCAACTGGTCCCGCCGGTCGCTGACCTCCGAGGCGGCGACCGGCGAGGAGGCGATCGCCTGGTCGAGCTCGTGGTCGATCCACCCCGAAGAGGCGTTCGGACTGATCGTACCCGAATTTCCTGGAGCCGACGTGGGACGGGAACCGGGTTGGGCGACCGGCACCTACTGGGGACGCAACGCCTTCAAGCTGAACAGCGAGTACGCGGGCCTGGTCGTGCTGGTGCTGGCGGCGGCTTCCTTCGCGGGAGCGGCGAGACGCAGACTGCGCTGGTTCATGCTGGGGCTGGGTGTCACAGCCGCGGCTTTCGCCCTCGGAGCCAACACGCCGGTATGGCGCATCTTCTACGAGGTCGTTCCAGGCATCGATCTGTTCAGGGCGCCTTCGCAGGCGATGTACCTCTTCGGCTTCGCCGTCGCCACCCTTGCGGGTTTCGGAGTCGACCGCATTCTGCGTCCCCTCGACCGTCGTCGACAGCCTAGGAGATGGCTCAAATTTCTGGTCGTCGCGGCCGGCGGCGTGGGCGTCGTCGCCCTGTTGCTCCAGGCCGGTATTATGACTTCGCTCTGGACCGGAACGGTGTACGGCGAAATAACCCCGGAGCGGGCACAACGCCTCGCCGTCGCGCTCCCCCATATCCAGCAGGGCGGGTGGATCGCATTCCTCCTCGTCGGCGCGCTCGCCGCCCTGGGGTGGAGTTACGCGAACGGAAGGCTGGGATCCCGGGCCCTCACCGGCGGAATCCTCCTCCTGGTCATCGTCGACCCCATCCGCATCGACCGAGCGTTCGTCCAGACCTTCGACTTCGAGACTTGGGCGCAACCGGGGGCGGCCCTCCAATCGATCATCGACGATCGCGCAGGCTCTCCGGAGCCCTACCGACTGCTTTCCTACAAGGACCGCGGAAACGGGCAGGACATCAAACCGGCCCTCCACGGCATCGAGCTGGCCGGAGGGCACCATCCGAACGATCTGGCTTTCTATCGGCAACTCATCGGCATGGAGGGGTCGAGCGCACCTAGGCACCTTTACACGAGCCACCGGATTCGGGCTCTGCTCAACGTGCGTTACGTGCTCTGGCCCGACGCCGAGCTGGGAGTGTCGGTAGTCAACTCGACGGCGGGCGTTCGCGAGGCCGGATTCTGGCCGCCGGCCGAGCCGGACGCACCGTTGGGAGCTGCGGTAATGAGCCGGACCAGCCGGAACGGGGTGCCCCACGAAACCATAATTCGGGAACCCGGGCTCGCCCGCGCCAGACTCGTCGGCAGAGCCGTTGTGAAGACGGATGCGGAGGCGGTCCCCTACATGCTCTCGGACGACTTCGATCCCGCAGCGGAGGTGGTCCTTGCAAAGCCGCCGCCGATCGAGCTCGCCGATCCGGCGCAGGGAAGCGTCACCTGGATCGAGCGCGAACCCGACCGCCTGAAGCTCCGGGTGGAATCGGACGGCCCGGCGCTTCTGGTGATCGCCGACAACTGGTATCCGGCGTGGTCGGCCCGGGTCGACGGAGCCGAAACCGAGGTTCTGCGGGCTTATCACGCCCTCCGGGCGGTGCCGGTCCCGGCAGGCGTCTCCGAGGTCGAGATGTGGTACGATTCCGACCTGATCGGGCTCTGGCTCAATATCGGCGTAGGGATCCTGGCCGCACTGGCCGGCGCGAACCTCGCCGCATTCGTGATGGAGAAGCGGCGACGCGACTGACCCGCCGTTGACATCTCGCGAGCGGCGATGTGGCGAGCCGGCAGGGCGCGCCAAGGCGCGACAAAGGAGAGCGGAGCATTCAAGCGACCGAAGATCGACGCCGAGCGCTGCGGTCCGGGGTGGATAAAGCGCCGTTCGCATGACGTGAGAGGTCCGTACACGGACCGATAGGTGCCGGCGAACTGCCGTCGGGTTCCGCAGCTGGCGGGCTCGTGCACGCTTTCGGCGGCGCACCGTCCGCGGACCGCCGGTGAGAAGGTCGTCGACCCGACCGACACCTTCTTCGCGGTGGGTTCGCCTTCCTACTGGTTCCCGGCGACATCCCCATCCGGATTTTCAGCACACGTTTGCGCACGTCCGAATCGACGTCCCAAAACGCCATTCATTTGTCCCGCCCGAACATCCATCTTTCCCGGGAAGCGCGGCCCACGCATGGGCACGGCCGCCCGCCCGTCGATCTGCGACGGGCATCGCCCCAACCAACCAGCATCTCAGGAGACGAAAAATGTACGAATTCCTCAAGCGCGCGGGCTGCCCGACAGGATCGGCGGCGCCCGGACGCGACCCGTCGAACCCGAACACCGCCGGCACGGTCCCCCTCGGGCGCGGGCGACGGCCAGGGCCTCGGTCCGGCTTCACCCTCGTCGAACTCCTCGTCGTGATCGTGATCATCGGCATACTCACATCCGTCGCCATCCCTCGCTTCAGCGACGCGCGCGAGCGAGCCTACTTCGCCACTCTCCAATCCGATCTGCGCAGCCTGGCTCTCCATCAGGAGGTGCGCCACGCGGACTCGCTCAACTATGCCGGCTCCATCGGCGAGCTCGAATTCGTCGCCTCCTCCGGGGTCAACGTGTCGATCACGGCCTCGACCACCACAGGCTGGGCGGCGACGGCCTCGCACAAGGGTCTCGCCAGCTCGCAGGGGTGCATGACCTTTTCGGGAGCGGTCGCGTCGAAACCCGCCATCGGTTCGGATACCGCCGCCAACGACGGACACATCACATGCGTGCGCTGATGCCGGGCGGTCGTGGGGAACCTGCGGAGTCGTGCAGGAGGTCAGCGAGCAGGCGACGAGGATTCACCCTGGTCGAGACCTCGACGGCGCTTCTCCTGGCCTCGCTTGGCGCAGCGGCGGTTCTCCCGCCCGCGCTCCGGTTCGGCGATCACCTCAGACTCAATGCCGCGCGAGAGGCTCTGGCGGCCGTCATAGCGGAAGGTCGCGGCCGCGCGATCGAGACCGGGAGCGCGGAGATCACCGTCGCGAACTCTCCCTGGCGGGTCTGGGTGGAGACGCCGGACTCGAGCTACGCGCCGCTGGCTCTTGCCGACTTCGGGGTCGCCGTCAGCCTGGGAACCGGAGGAAACGGCCTTCCTCGATCTAGTCGAACCCTGCGGTTCAACTCCCTTGGGCTCGGTTCGGTCGCAAGTCAGACCATCACCCTAAGCCGCGGTCCGGTCTCGAAGGAGCTGGTGATCTCCTCTTACGGAAGGGTGAAGCGCAAGTGAGCGGGCCGCGCCCGAGCCCGGGCTTGAGGCTGAAAGCTCGCGGGTTCACGCTGGTCGAGACGCTCGTGGCCCTGGTCGTCGCCGAAGTCGCGGTGCTTGGAGCGATGGGCATGGCGACGACGGCGCTTGCCCGGATGAATCGAACGAGCGCCCTAGAATCGAATCTGGTTCGAGTCCACGCTGTCTGGGACTCGCTGTCGCGGTCAGGGAGCGTGAACGGGCGCGACAGCGCCGACCGGCTGGTCATATCGTGGGTGATCGATTCCCTCGACCTCTTCACCATCACCGCGCGGGTTCCGGGAGCGGACTCCTTCGCGGTACGCGGTGCCGTGCGGTGAGCCGGCGCCCGAGCACGGGGAACGGCGGCTGGACGATCCTCGAGTCGCTGATCGCTCTCACCCTGGGCGCGGCGGTCGCGCACATCGCGCTCCAGGCGCTTCTGGGAACGCACGAGCTCCAGGAGGGCATGCGGGAGGAGGTCGATCGACTGGTCGTTCTGCGGGTGGCCCGCAGCGCCATCGCCGCCGATCTCGGACTGGGCCTGGAGGGCGCGGACTGGCGGGGATTCCCGCCGGATTCGGTAAGCTTGCGCGCCTACCGCGGCGTGGGGCTGGTCTGCCTCTCCCTAACGTCGGGGGACACCCTCTACGTACGGTGGCAGGGCGTACGTCTTCCGAACGCGCGCAAGGACTCGGTGGCCGTACTCGGGTCGAACGGCCGGTGGGAGCAGCTCGATCTCGTAGACGACCGCAGGGTCTCGTCGAAGTGTCCGGCCGATACGACGTTCGATCTCCGTCGCTGGATCGTCGACCCGGCGCCATCGGCGGTTCCGATGGTGGGAAGGCACTGGGAGCGCGGATCCTACCATGTGGTCGACACCGTTCTCTCCTACCGAAGCCGCCCGCGAAAGAACCTCGCCGGATCCGGCAGTCGGCAGCCCATCACGCCGGGCGCGCTGCGGACCCCGGGCACCCGCTTCGTGGACAGCCTGGGAGGGTTTCATCTTCTGCTCACCGCCAAGGACACCAGCTGGCGGAGGTGGACCCGGCTGACCGGCGGCGCCCCGTGAACGGCCGGCGAAGCTTCCGGCCCAGCACCGACTCTGGCCGCGAACAGACGGCTGGCGGACCGGCCGGCGTTAACGGGACGGCACTCGTTTCCGTCCTCGTCGTCGCTTTGGCCCTGACCGCCCTCGCACACGGGATGATCGTGGTCGCCCAGCGCGAGTACCGCGTGGCCCGGGCCGGGGTCATGCAGCTTCAGGCGCGTGGGGCGGCCGAGATGGGCACGGCGCGCCTGCTCGCGCTGGGCGTCACCCCGACCAGCTACGCAACAGCGGTCTGGTCGACCGGCGGCGCCATTTCCGACTCCGCCGGACGGATTTCGTACACGGCCGAGCTCCTCCGACTCTCCGACGAGTTCTGGCTGGTCCGGGGCGAAGCCAGGGTCGGGCGGGTGGTTTCACCCGTCGTCGCGAATGCGGTATGGATCATGGACCCGGCGGCTCAGGTAGCGGCGGCGCGGGCGCTGGTGGCCGCAAGGTCATTCCAGCGCGAAGCGGGGACCGCGGTGGAGACGGTCGCCTTCGCCGACACGATCAACGCCCCGCCGTCCGGGTGCGGTTGGGGCGGCCGGGTCGCCGCGCTGCGCCCGACTTTGCCGGCGGTATCCCTTTCAGGCAGCTTCCCGCTCGCTCTCGGGCTTCTCGATGCGGACTCCCTGGCGCTACGGATCAACGACACGACGGTGGTGGTGGCCGACGGTCATCTTCGCACCGGGGGAGCGGCCGGAACCGGCCTTCTGGTCGGGTTGGGCGACCTCACTCTCTCCGGCCACGCTCACAGCGGCTACATAATGGCTGCGGGGAACGTGACGATCGAGTCCGGATCCGACGTCAGAGGGCTCGTGCGCGCAGGAGGGTGGGTGGCGCTCCGGGATTCGTCGAGCATCAGAGCCTCCGCGTGTTGGGCCGCCGAATCCCTCGCTCTTCCCTCACTCCGTCGACCGATCGTTCTCACCGGACTGGTGGGACCCTTCTGATGCGCTGGCTACCTGCGCGAACACCCGAATCGACCTCCGCAGGCATCGATGTCGGAGGTGATCGGATAAGGACCGTGGTCGTCGATCACGCGGGCGACGAGCCCGAGGTCGTCGGAGTCCGGCTCCACGACGGGTTCGAGGGCGACGAGGCTCGGGGCTCGGCGCTGGCCGAAACGTTGAAGAGTCTCCCCGGCAAACCCCGCCTGGTAGCGGCGGTCGGCGGTCGAGGAGTCACGGTCGCTCGCGTGGTCCTGACCGGCGGGAGCCGCGGTCGCCCCGAGGAAATCGTGCGTTGGGAGGCGGACTCGTGGGTCGAGTCGGAGTTGGGGGAGACTCCCGAGGACTACGCCTTCGCCGTCGACCTGGACGATCGCGACCTCGTGGCCGACCCCGGTCGGGCGAGCGCACCGGTTCTGGCCGTGGCGGCGCGGCGCGATCTCGTCGCCTCGAGGATGCGGATGTTCCAGAGGGCCGGGAGGCCTCCGGAGGTGATGGATACGGAGGCTACCGCACTCCACAACGCCCTCATGTTCGCCGCTCCGTCCGCAGTGCGCGGCACCTGTCTGCTCCTCGACTTGGGCAGTACGCGTAGCGTCGCCAATGTCGTGGCCGAGGGCGAATTGGTCTTCTCCGGCTCTTTCCGGCTCACCTCCGGGGCGGCCCTCGACGACCCCGAGGAGAGCGCCGGGATGGCTGCGGACCAGTTGGACACCCTCACGGCCCGGTCGTCCGGGTCCGACGCGTTGGAGCCGGGCAGAATCTTCGTCACCGGCGGAGTGAGCCGGGACGTGACCTTCATCTCCGCATTGAGCGAGAGCCTCCTCGTGGAGTGCGAAGCCTTGAACCCCTTCCGCAGAGCTCGCTTCGCACCCGAGCTCACCTGCGACTTCGACCTCGACTCCCAGGCGCCGCAGTTCGGGATAGCCCTAGGACTCGCCCTACGCGGTGTGTAGCCGCTCGCGGCGCTCGCGCGGAATGCCTGCGGACCGACATGGGAGCCCGTCGTGATAGAGGTCAACCTGCTCGAGGT
>LXNJ01000588.1_pt1 | contig 24685 bp, 22 predicted proteins | sample 809081 | NCBI WGS metagenome assembly LXNJ01 (sample SAMN04870510, study PRJNA318959) | sponge metagenome | biome: sponge; feature: marine sponge reef; material: water | host: Petrosia ficiformis | place: Greece: Milos, Mediterranean Sea | collected 2013-05-29 | depth 5-7 m | reverse complement strand
GTTTGCATAAGCCATTGGCGGGAAACGCATCGGCTTGCAATTCCTCCCTCCTCGGTCGGAATTGACCCCTGACAAGGGGGGGTAGGGGGGGTTGGTTTTATGGGTTTCCCTCTCAAGGGGGTTGCCTTTACCCTTTCAGGGGACTTTTTCAACAACCCCTATCAATCGGGTTCGACCCCCCACCCGGAGCGCGCCAGTGAGCGATACGATGGATTTCGATGAGCGCGCCTCGCGACGCGCCGAAGCCATTTACCAGACCCGGGACATGGTGGAGGCCAGACGGCGGACGATAGAGGCTTTGCGTCTCACACCCGGCGCGCGCGTTCTGGACGTGGGTTCGGGCCCCGGCCTCTTCGCCGATGAGATGGCGCAGGTGGTCGGCCCGGCGGGTATGGTGCGCGGTGTGGACATCAGCGAGTCGATGCTCGGGATCGCCCGGGCGCGCTGCGCCGATAAGCCCTGGGCCGAATTTCAAATCGCCGACGCGGTGTCACTCCCGTTCGGAGACGGGGATTTCGACGCCTGCGTGAGCGTGCAGACGCTCGAGTTCGTGGCGGACGTGGATGCGGCCCTGCGCGAGATTCACCGCGCCTTGAAGCCCGGCGGACGACTCGCGGTCAGCGACGCCGACTGGGGCTCCACGACGTGGCACTGCAAGGATGCGGCGCGCTGCGAGCGGGTGCTGGCCGGCTGGCTGGAGGGCTTCGCCCATCTGAGGCTGCCGCTCACGCTCAAGTCCAGGATCGAGGGGGCGGGCTTCGTCGATGTTTCCGCCCACGCGATTCCCGTGCTCGACACCGCCTATGGGCCCGAGCGCTTCAGTTTTCACTTCATCCGCATGTTTCAGGGCGTCCTGCCGGAGCGCACCGGCCTCACGCAGGAAGAGGTGGACGCCTGGGCGGACGACTTGCGGGAACAGGGCGACGCGGGCGCTTATTTCTTCGCGCATAACAGGTACCTGTTCACGGCGGATAAGCCGCACTGAGAAAAGACTAGCCTTCTTTCGATTTTATCTTCTTGTAGACCACTGGGATGAGGGAGAGCACGGCGAGTCCCACGAGCGCGATGATGACCTGGGGCGTCAGTATCCCCTTGGCGGAGAACTCTCCCCCCGCCTCGAAGATGCTGCCGAGTCCTGCGCCCACCGAGGCGAAGACGAACGAGCCGGGAATGATTCCCAGGAACGTGCCGATGAAGTAGACGCTCAGGGATACCCCCAGGAACGCGGGCACCAGGTTCACCACGAAAAAGGGAAAAATCGGCACGAGCCGCAAGACGAGCAGGTAGCTTAGCGCGTTTTCCTGAAAGCCCTCTTCCATCTTCTGTAGCCAGGGGCCGGCCTTCGCGCGCAGGGGGTCGCCGAGAGAAGTCTTCGCCGCGATGAAGAGAACAGTCGCCCCCACCGTTGCGCCCACGACGATGTAGAGCGCGCCCCAGACGGTCCCGAACAGGAAGCCTCCCGTGATACTCATCACCAAACCGCCGGGGAGGGAAAATATCGTCACCGCCGCGTAGGCGAGCATGTAGGCGACGATGGCGAGCGCGCCGTTCGCGCGCACCCACTCCTTGAGTGCGCCCTGGTTTTCCTTCAACGCCTCGAAGGAGAGGTAGCGGCCCAGTCCCGAGTAGAAGAAGGCGACGAGTACGAGGAGGAGGACCAGCGGGATGATGAAGTTCTTGTAGGATAGTTTTTTTTCGTTTTCGCTCATTTTCGGATGGCTGCTTTCATGATTTGGTTGGCGACGCCGGAGGTGACGGCTGCTCCGCATGAGAGCGGCCCGGCGCATATCTGCGCCGCGTTTTGCTTCTACCACATTTCGCGCGCGGGTCAAATCGTCCTGGAATGAAAGAAAGGACTGGCGATATCCGCGCAATTGCGCGAAAATACCCTTTTATATTGAACGGGGAAGAGTCGATGAACCCGAGGTTGAGGCCGTATCAGACATACGGAATCGCTTTGCTTCGCGTCTCTCTGGGCGTCTACTACGTTCTGCATGGCTATTACGGCTGGCTGGTGGTCGGCGTGGAGCGTCTCGCCGCCCTGAACGCGTCGATGGGAATTCCTCTGCCCACTGTCGGCGCGTGGGTCGTTCTGCTGGGCCACCTGGTCGGCGGGGCGCTCCTCGTCATCGGGCTTTACACCCGTATGGGCGCCTTGATGAACGTTCCCATCATGGCGGGCGCGGCCTTGCTGGTGCATTTCGACCAGGGCTTTTTCATGCACGGGGTCGTCACGAACCCCACGACCGGCGCCGCCGTCGCCGGCGGTTACGAATACGCGCTTTTCCTCCTCCTCGCCACGGTCGCCGTTCTCCTCCTGGGAGGCGGCCCCCTCTCCATCGACGCCCGGACGAGAAGCAGAATGCGTATGGGTGAGTGAGGTCATACCCGACCGGGGAGGGAAGGAATGCGACCGAAGAAAGAGGCTTACTGAAAGCTCAGGAGCCTCACATCACCGATGAAATTTTCGAAGGATATTAGCTCAGGCCGAACATCCCTCGGGTAAGAGTTCTTCAGCCCGGTCGGAACGACCAAGCGGACGCCGGATTCCCTCATTTCCTGAAACTGTCTGAGAGAAACCCCACGCTGAAGCGTCATGAGGTGTTTCGTCGTAATTCTCTCTGCTTCGTTCAGAATCTGGCGCCATCGATCCCGACAGGTGGTTTTTACGGCAAAAGCCTTTCATCGGGATCGAGGGAGGTTGAATCGGGACGCATCTCGACCGCGTTTAAGCAGAAACTAAGGAAGAACCGTGATTATATGAACAGATAAATTGTCGACCGGATTCGACCGGCCACCCAACCCAGTATTCGGCCACCTCTTCTTCCAAAACTGTCTCACAGACCCAGACGTGAACCTCCTTGGCAATTTTCGCTTCATTGAGAACAAACGCGAAGATTGTGAGAGCGCCCGTGCTTTCCGGATCGAGCAGCGCCGAGGGGCTGCCGCCAAAATCTGTCAGACGCGCCTCATCCGTCGTCCCGCCACGGAGCTTGTCGTTGTACCAGACGGCGCGGCCAGTCCGCAGATCATCATGGGAGTCGATATAGAGAGGGAAACGAACATCTGGATTTTCCGCTTTCGGCTTGGAAAGCGAGGGGAAGATCACCCACGTCGCGGCCGCGGCCCTGCGCCTGCTGATGCTGACCGGATGCCGGCGCAACGAGATCGTGTCGCTCAAGTGGGAGGACGTCGACTTCGAGCACGAAGAGTTCCGACTGCGCGATTCGAAGACCGGCGGACGCATGATTCCACTGTCGCCGACGGCGAGGAAGGTCCTCGACGCCTTGCCCCGCCAGCCCGGCAACCCGTGGGTGATTTCGGGGAGCGCGCCCGGCAGCCGCCTCGGCAATCTGAACGCAAGCTGGGGGATCGTCCGCAAGAAAGCGGGGCTGGAGGAGGTGCGGATTCATGACCTCCGCCACAGCTTTGCCTCGCGGGGCCTCGCCCTCGGCGAAAGCCTGCCGATGATCGCCAGGCATCTCGGCCACACCAATGTCCAGACGACCGCCCGCTACGCCCACCTTGCCCGCGACTCGGTCAAGACCGCCGGCGAGCGGGTTGCGGTCAGCCTCGCCTCCGAGTTCGGGGCATTTCGCGACTACATGCGGACGTGTACTGCACCGGACGAATGACCACGCGGACAGCAACGCCTGGCCTCTCGCGGAGATATGAGGAAATCTCCAATTGACAAACAAATCGGCGTCTCTCCCCGAGGCACTGCCGGTATTCGCGATCCGGCGCAAGGCTTTCGCAGTCAGGCAGTGACCTTGCACCATGACCATCCACCGTTGGGACCTATGCCGGGCGGGTACTGGAAGGGATTGATGTCGCGGTTCTTGTGCCCGAGCCGAACGTCGAACGATCCAGCGCATGGAACGGAACACCGCTCCGTCGGACAGATAGATCCATCGGGCATGAAGATGCACTCCTCCCCGCGCTGCCCTTGCAACCGGATGACGGCGGTTTCGCGGCCCGTTCTTACTCTCTCGAACCAGTTGAAGGCCGGTATCTGCCAAAAATAGATCATCGACAGCGAGTGACCGGCACCCAGAGGACGACTGAAGCCTTTGCCGGTCCCGTCGGGAGGAAGTTTGCCCGCTCGAAGGTTGATCGCAAACGCAGGCCCCCATGGGTGTGACCACACGACCAGGCCAGGGATGCGCCTGGCGGGGTCAGTGCTGGGCTCGCCGATCACATGCACCCGTTTTGAGCCGGAGGTGGTCTCGTGAATCTCGACGGTCGCCTCGTTCCCTTTCCTCGACACCTGCAGAAAGTGGCACCGGCACTTGTACAGCGGCCAGTCGGTCAGTTGCCCTCTTCTTCGATCGTTGCACTGGGGGCACTCGGGCTGGCAGTTCTAGTCGGCGTTGAAATCGGCCTTGCGGGCGCGCCCGAATGACTTGAAGAACGACCGGTGGACCATGTGACCGACTTCGGCATCGCGAGCAGAAGACAGCAAGCGGCCGCACCCTTCGATGTGCGTTCCGCAGACACCTTCGTCCCTTGCCATGATGCGGCGCAACTGGACCCTGGGCTTGGGCGGCATGGCGTGGCTCCGTCGTCGGTCGTTCTTGACAAGGGCTACCGGCCGACTGGCTCCGAGCAGCGTTCAAGGTGCCACTCCGCGCGCCATCGACCAGGATCGTTCTTCGCGCGTCCTATTGTGGCGTGTAAGGAACACCAGACTTCCTCACCGTCACCGCCGGCTCCATCGTTTCAACGTCCGGCAACGGATTCCCGGTCACGCCCGGTCCGAGTACCAATTCCGTCGGATATACGTCCCGGCCGAATTCGATATATTCTTTCCTGCTCGTCGGATTCGTCTCGATTCCTCGCTCGTCCGGCCACACCATTACCGCCACACGCGCTTCCTTCTCGTAATCGTAGTTCCTGGACTTGAACAGGAACCTGATCTCTTCGAGAAGCACCTTCACGCAGTTCGAGAGCACGCACTTCTCGCCGTCGGTCGCGACGGCGTGCTTGAGTTCTGCCATCCGCTCCACATGCCGCCGAATTCCTGCGACCAACTTTTCGGCACCGCCGGCTTCATATGCCACGCTGTAAAGCCGCGGCGAAACGGCTTGCCACCGCGTAAGCCGTCGCAAGACCGAAGGCGCGGCCAGTAGCCCATCTGCGTGGTACAACGGTGCACTCTCGTGGGTATCCCAGTTCGGCCGGAACAGACTGCACGGATAAGCCAGGCAGGCACCGCCGCCCTCGACGCCATCGGATTTCCCATACAGCCGCCAGTGCAGCAGGTTGTCGTCGGCTGGAGTGCCGACAGGATCGCCTTCGGGCCGCAGGACAAAGCTGGCGATGTATGCCGACGGCACGTCCTCCGCGCCGTCGAAGTCCAGGAACTCCGAAGCGAGGTCCACGCCAATCATCTTTCGCAGGACCTCGCCTTCGGACGGGTCGTTCATTTTGTCCGCCCGATGAGCCCGCAACGGCGACCGCGCAACAACAACAGCCCTCGCAGTATCGAGAGACGTGTAGTGAATCGCTGACCCTTTCCTGTCGTCGCGGCACAGCTTCTCCTTCACGTCCACGACCGCACGACGAAGGCCGCACAGCGCCTCGAACGCCGGAATTCTCGACGGCCCCTGGGGATACCGCTCGCAGAAGTACGCGGCAAAAGGCGTTCTCGTCCGGCAAAGGCGCGTCACCTGCGTACTGTCAGGCAGTTCGTACATCCGGTCGAACCACTCCAGCGCCGTGGCCGGGTCGGTTTGGTCTTCCAGCCAGAACTCGGCCAGTGCTTGGCAAACATCGGGGTCTTCTTCGTTCAAGGCCAAGCCGGCCTGGTAGGCTTCAATCGCTTTGGCTGTCACTCCCGCGCGTCGGTACGCGTTACCCGTCCACAAGAACGCGTCGGAGGTTTCTCTCGACGAAGCTGACTTCGTAAAGCAGCCGATGGCCTCCTCGATTCTTCCCATCTCCAACAGCGCCCGACCGAGGCCCATGTAACCCAGCCCCTTGTCGCCGCCGAGATCCAGGGCCTGTCCGTAATGCCATGCGCCCCGCTCATATTCGTGCAGCGCGTTGTAGACAGCACCGATGGCTTCGTGAACGTGCGCCGCGCGGCAGCTCCGGAGACAGGTCTCGAAGTAGTACAAGGCGTGTCGGTAGTTCGAATCGAACATGAAGAGAAGACCGAGCTTGTAGAGCGCGTCCGCTACCCTGTGCGGGTCGAGCTCGGGCGAGCGCACCGCGGCTTCCAGCGGATTTATCGCCTGTGCCCAAGAGAGAATGCTGTGATTCTGAAGGAAATCCGTGAAGTGCCCGACCCCTTGCGCATATTCCTTCTCCCCTTCCGTGGGCGTCATCGCCGCATCCATCCCGACAACCAAAACCGGCGCCAATCTTCCATCTTCGAAACCTCGCTCAACCCGTGCTGTATCCCGGCGATCCGAAACGCTTCCTGTCGACCGGGTTGCCGCGTCCAGCCACTTCTCGCGGACCCGCCCGCTGACCCTTCCAAAGTCCGACGCCCTCGACACCGCCTTGACGCCCAAATCGTCCGCCGATTCAACTCCTGCAACACCGCGCCCGCCCGACATCGCCAATTCGGCCCGTTCCACCCGCACGGAATCGTACGCTGAATTCGGCCCGACCCCTTCATGACGTGTAGAGCGACGCAATCCCGACATGCTTGCGCGGTGCATTGAACGGCCCGTCGAGGAAGAAGGCGAGATATTCGGCGACAAGGCCGAGCTCTTCCTGTTCCTCGTCTGCCGACGCGCGCCCGAACATTTCCAGGGCGGCCGCATGCAGGCGGTCGAAGGGCCGTGGATGAATGACGAACCGGGGCGACAGGGGAAAGTCGAATTCCGTCGCCATGACCGCGAAAACCGCGCGTTGAACATGGCCGTTGCCGTCGAGGAATGGATGAATCTTCCCGAACCGGCAGAAGGTGTAAGCGAGAGCGATCAGCTTGTCGTAATCCTCCAGATCGGGCTCATAGAGCAATGAACGGGTGTTCAGCCGCAGTTCTGTCATAAGCCAGGGCACTTCGCGGGGCGAGCAGAATTCGTATACGACATCGGGATCGATCTGGCTCGCGGTGGACATCGCGCCATGGTTCCTCAATCTCACTCGTCAGGCGTCATCGGTGGATATGGTATTAACCGCCGGGCAGTTTACAAACCGGGGCGACCCTTGTCATCCGGCGGAATCGGTGAGCCGGAAGCGGTATGGTTCGTTGAGTCTGGTTGCATTCGTTCGAACAGGAAAAAAGGGAGCAGATGACATGAGCTTGAGATTTCTGATCATTTTCCCCCGCGCCGGAATGACGAACGAAACCGCACCGCATCATAAGGACAGGTCGCGGTCTCGGACAGGCTAGTTTGTTTCTAGATTCCACCATGCGCCGGAATGACGAACGAAGCGAAATTTGCGGGCGGCCACGGGGGGCCGCCCCTACGCATAGAAAGGCCATCCAAAATCGCCGACATTCCTACCTCCGGGTGCATGCGGGGCTTCGTTGCGATAGAGTTCTGCGCTGGTTCACGGGATGGCCGCCGCCGAACAACGATCTCACAACCGACAGGAAACATTGATGAGCTTGCGCAGGTGGAAGGACAGGATGGTGGCGCGTCTGCTGACGCGCTATCCGGGGCTGGTGAAAAGATGGGCGGGGGGGAAGGATTTCTCCACCGAGATGGCCGGCTGGCGCGCGGGGCCCGCGTTCACGCCCTGGACGCCGCTCGCGAGGCCCGTGAGCGAATGCAGAGTCGCGCTGGTGACGACGGGCGGGGTGCATCTCAGGACGCAGGCCCCCTTCGACATGGAAAACCCCGACGGCGACCCGACGTTCCGCGAGATTCCGGGCGACGCCGCGCGCGATGCGTTGACGATAACGCACGATTACTACGACCACCGGGGGGCGGATGCGGACCTGAACGTCGTCTTCCCGCACGAGCGGCTCGCTGAGCTGGCGGCGGAGGGCGCGATTGGCGGGGTATCGCCGGTTCATATGAGCTTCATGGGCCACATCGATGCGGAACTCGTGGAGCGGCTCGTGGAGGAGACGGCGCCGGCCGCGGCGCGGCGGCTGCGCGAGGCGGGGGCGGAGGTGGCGCTGCTGGCGCCCGCGTGAGGGCTGTGCAACCGCTCGGTCGGGCTGATTCAGAACGCGGTGGAACGGGAGGGGCTGGCCACCGCCTCGGTGAGCATCGTCAAGGAGATAACGGCGGAGCTTTGTCCGCCCCGGGCGGTGTTCGTGCCCTGGCCGCTGGGGCATCCCTTCGGACGAGCGGGAAATATTGAACAGCAGCGGGCCGTGCTGTATGATATGATCGGGTTGCTCGAGAGCGCCGGGGAGCCGGGAACGCTGATCGAGCGGGACCATCCCTGGTGAGCTCCGGGGCGCTCGCAGGGGCGGAGCGAAACGGCCCGGGAGCCCCTGGAAACCGGCCGGGACGGCGCTTCCGGACGAGCCTCATGGAGGCTTGAGGAAGCGCCCGGGAATAATGGAAATTGTCGATATAATGAATAGTAATTTCGGTAAATATCGATAAATTCGGATAAATTCACGGGGTATTTCGATAAAATACCGGTAATTTATCTTATTGAATATGAAGGCGTTATCCCGATTTCAGCGATCAGGAGGCCGCCATGGACACAGTCGCAACCCCCATCACCCGCCTCGCCGAGGAGCTCTCGGGCGTATATGAAAACGGCGCGCGTGGACGGGACTTCATCCGCGCCGCCGAACCTGCCCTGAAACGCTTGCTGGGCGCAGGTTCTTTCCTCCCGCCCGAGGCGCTCGAGCCCTCGGACGAGGGATATGCGCGGCATCTTCTGTATCGCGACCCCGAGGAGCGCTTCGTCGTAGCGGCCATGGTGTGGAAACCCGGGCAGGGCACGCCGATACATGATCATGACGGTGCCTGGGGGATACTCGGCATGGTGGCGGGTGGCCTCGAAGTCGTTAATTATTTTGCGGATTCAGAGATCGCCGAGGGCGAGGTCGGTTTGAGATACGATGCGCCCCACAATCCTTCGGCAGATGGGCGGAATTCAGTTTGTGGCTGTGCGGACATCCATACGGTGCGGAATCGGCGTGACGAATTGGCAGTATCTATTCATGTATATCCGCGTGATTTGGAAGCGTGTCATTTCTTCGAGCCCATCGAAGGTGAACAAAATCGCTTCCACGCGCGCCGCGTCACGATTTCCTATACGGAAGATTCTTCCTGAGCGATTTCCTATCTACGACCAAAAAGCCATAATATAGGGTGGAATAACGAGAAGCGAGTATTTTACGCTTGTGCTTTATGGGGCCTGAAGTTCGCTGGCTTGCTGAATGTGCGGAGTATGGTTTATCGGCAACCCTTTTAACAGGGGAGTGAAACATCGCTTTCCCGATTTGATGAAATTCCTCACGTAAATTCACTATCTCATGCCAAGAGGTTCATATGCGCAGCAAAGGTGGCTGGTATGCCGGTTTCGAGACGGTATCGAATTTTCAAATGTTTTTCCGGGACTGGAGACCGGCGAAGAAAAGTTCGTTCTTGCCTGTTATCGCATTGCATGGTTCGCTGATTCAGAGCGGTATGTGGAACGCTACGGCGGAAGGCGCGGGCTCGATACGCATGATATGCCCGGATCAAAGAGGATTCGGAAGAACGGATGACCCGGGTGCGGGTGACTCCGCTGCGGATTTCGCCAGAGACGTAATTGGTTTGGCCGACGCGCTATTGCTGGATCAGTTTGTGGTGATGGGGCATTCCTTCGCCGCTTCAATTGCCTTGGCCGTTGCTGCGAAACGCCCGGATCGCGTCGTTGCGACCGTGTTGATGGACCCGACAGTTCGTGATGTCTCGGGTGCCAATGCGAACTTGGAGGTGTCACGAAGTCGCCCGATGGACTTCGAGGATTTAAAGCAGGCGCAGAAATTCTTCACGGAAAGCGAAGAAGGAAACTGGCCTCCCGCCAGGACGAAACGATTCTTGAGCGATGTGTTGGTGCGCGATGGAGCAAATGACGTTTGTAGAGTTCCTTACGAAAAAAGCAGAATTCTGAGATTAAGGAAATTCCAATCCTCCTCTACGAGCGATTACGATCCAGTTTTCTGTGCGAAAAAGACTAAATGTCCTTCTCTGGTATTTCGTGGAGGGGCAAGTAATCGATTTAACGAGAAATCGGAAAAATTGTTGATGGATGCGTTACCCATAAAGTCGAGAGTGGTCGTATGTGAAAAAGCCGGCCATTTTCCGAGTGTTACCGAGCCGACCACCGTGCAGCGAGAACTCAAGTCGTTTCTGGCAGATCTGAAATGAACAAACGTAACGGCAATAGCCTGCATATTGAAACCGAACTCAGTCGAGATTTGGGGCTCACGTCTGCACTCTCTATCGGTGTAGGTACAATGATAGCGGCGGGTATATTTACGTTATCCGGCTTGGCCGTCAGAGACGTGGGTTCATCGGCCGTCATCGCTTTTCTTATAGCTGCGTTTATCGCTGGGTTCACCGCGCTCACCTATTGTGAATTCTCATCTCTGTATCCGGAATCCGGAGAAGGGTATCTCTATGCGAGAAGAACCTTTCCGCCGCCACTCGCCTATCTTGTTGGGTGGACGTTGGTTCTTGGCTACACTTCTTCATGCGCTTTCTACATCAGCAGCCTTTCTTCTTATTTCAATGAATTCGTTTGGCATTCTCCTTATGAGCAAATATCGGGAACGATAGGACTAATTTGTCTTGTATTACTTAATATCAAGGGAACAAAGGAGTCGGCTCGTTTTCAAATCCTCATTACTGCTGGAAAGGTCATCCTTTTATTTTGGTTTGTATATGGCGGGCTAGGAAATTTGGACACAAAAGCCCTTGTCGATAGAATGAGTATGGACATTCCGAAAATCGGCGCGACTGCCGGTTTGGTTTTTATTACTTTTTTTGGTTTTTCGGCAATTGCAGCATCGGCTGGAGAAGTCACGAATCCCACGAAGACAATACCTCGCGCGATATTTATTTCCATGACGATAGTGACGATTCTTTATACTTTGGTAGTTTTTGTAATCATTGCCGCGAATCTCACGGAATATACGGAAGCGGCGATGGGCAATGCGGCGCGTCTTTTCCTGGGCCCCATCGGGGGGATGGTAATTGTCGTTGGTGCGCTTTTCTCAATGATTTCCGCATCGAATGCATCAATTTTGGCGGGTTCGCGAGTCGTTTTGTCCATGGCGCAGCTTGGACACTTACCTTCTGGCATCGCTGCTATAAATCCAAAGACACGCACTCCTATTATCGCGCTTATTTTAGTGGGAGGAACAATTGTTGTTTTTGCACAGAGTTTTCACTTGGAGAAGTTGGCGCACTTTGCGGACACCATTCTGTTGTTGGCGCTGATTTTGGTGAATGCGGCGCTCATTTATCACCGACGGAAATTTCCGAACCTGCTAAGGCATTTCCGTGTTCCCTTCGTGCCATTATTGCCATTGATAGGAATCGCCGCAAATATATATTTACTTTCACTGATACTTCGGCATCCCGAGCCGGTTATCATGGCCGTCCTTTGGCTGATCGTGGGGATGCTTGGTTTTCTAGCCTGGAAAGGCTCTCAGGCCGAGGAGGAATTGTTGCCGGGCGAGCCCTCCCGAGTTGCACAGGTCAGCATGGAGGGCCAGGAAAGCAATTTTAGAGTGTTGGTTCCCATCGCAAACCCGACAAACGTTGCTCCCCTGATAGATATGGCCTCGGCGATTGCCAACGAAAATGATGGTGAAATCGTCGCCATGAGGGTTGTATCTTTGCCTGAGCAGGCACCGACGAGTCGCGAGACTTCATACGTTGAACGAGAAAGACGAATTTTGGAGCAGGCCCATATTCGCGCCAAGTCGAATGGTGTCAAAATCAGTTCACTTGTAACGATCGGGCGTAATCCGGCGCGCGCCATTCTTGAGACAGCCAGAGAGCGCCATTGCGATCTGATCGTGCTTGGCTGGAAAGGCTACACTTCTACCGCCAATCGAATATTGGGAGAGATTGTCGATGACGTCGTGAATCTCGCGCGGGCAGATATTATGCTGGTGAAACTTGTAGGTGAAATGAATTTTAAAAATATTCTCTTGCCCACAACTGGAGGTATACATGCACGTTTGGCTGAGCGATACACAGCCCCAATCGCAAGTGCTTACAATGCCAGGCTTGTTGTATCGACAGTTGTTTCTCCAGATGCCGATGCGACTCATAAGTATTCCGTTGAGCAAGGCCTAAGTGAGGCGGTAGGCCGAATCAACGATGAGAGCAGCGCTCATGTAGAGAGCCAAATCATCACGCACAAATCTGTATCCGTGGGAATTATCCAAGCGTCGGGAGAATATGACGCCATTGCAATGGGAGCCGCTGGCGAAAGTTTCTACAAACAGATTCTATTTGGTTCTATTCCTGAAAACGTTGCAAAACACACGGACAAGACAGTTATCGTGTATAAACAGTATTCGCCAGTGAAAGCATTAGTGGGAAGAGTAATGGAAAGCTGATTGAATCACCTTGCCTGCTGGCATGCAAATGCTTGAGCATGACAGGCAAGAGCAATTCAATTTTTCTCATTGAGGTAGTTCACTTGTCTAAAGTTGTATTGAGTTCTATGGAAGCTGTTTCGGATATTCCCAGCGGCGCATCGATTCTTATAGGTGGGTTCGGCATATGCGGGATGGCGCATAACTTATGTAAAGCAATGAGCATACGAAGAGATGTCGGCGATTTTCATTTGGTATCGAATGCAGGAGGAATTGACGGTTGGGGTGTTGGCATGATGTTTGAAAATCGACAGGTCCGCTCCATTATCGCCAGTCGCGTGGGTCCGGCTTGTAAGGCTTATGAAGAACAAGCTTTAAAAGGGGACATAGAAGTCGAACTCTCGCCTCAAGGAACATTCACGGAGCGTATTCGAGCAGGCGGGGCTGGCATCGGTGGTTTCTTTACGCCAACGGGAGCAGGCACTGTAGTGGCTGTAGGAAAAGAGATAAGAATCGTTGATGGACAGGAATATATTTTTGAAGAACCTATCCGGGCGGATTATGCTTTCATCAAGGCCTGGAAAGGGGATGAGCGTGGGAATCTGATATACAGGATGAGCGCGCAGAACTTTAATCCCGTCATGGCCACTGCTGCCGAGGTGACGATCGCAGAAGTGGAAGAAATCGTTCCCGTAGGTGAAATTGCCCCGGAAAATGTGCAGACGCCCGGGATTTTTGTACAGCGTGTAGTTTTGGGTGAAGATATTGAGAAACCCATCGAAATTATGATGACTCGGCCCCGAAATAACTCTGGAGTGAGTTGAATTGACTTTAAGCAGACACGATATTGCCAAGCGCGCGGCCATGGAAGTGCCTCGAGGGGGTTATGTCAATCTCGGGCTTGGAATACCTACCTTGGTGAGCAATTACATACCCGAGGAATACGGCGTCACCATCCATTCGGAAAACGGTGTATTGGGTGTCGGCCCATTTCCATACGAAGGGGATGAAGATCCAGACCTGCTGAATGCCAGCAAAGAAACTGTGACGCTTATGCCTGGCGGTTCATATTTCGATAGCGCCACATCTTTTGCCATGGTCAGGGGCGGGCATATAGATGTCACCATTCTCGGGGCTATGGAAGTCGCCGGGAACGGCGATCTGGCGAACTGGGCGATACCCGGCAGGATGATATCCGGCATGGGAGGTGCGATGGATCTCGTTGTGGGCGCCCGAAAAGTTATTCTCACCATGGAGCATGTTTCAAAGCGCGGTGCGCCGAAAATTGTGAAAGCATGCTCTCTGCCTTTAACCGGAAAAGGCGTAGTCGATGTCATCATTACTGATCTCGCGTTCATTACGGTGGAGACTGACGGACTTTTACTGCGTGAACTCGCTCCTGGCGTAAGTGAAAATGAAGTAATGGAAAAAACCGATGCGTCATTGGGGGTAGCTTCGGATATGCGCGAGATGTTTGCGACCTCTTCAGCCTCATCATGATCGATCTTGAAAAATATACCCAAGAATACTGGGGGTTGATGCGACAACACGCTTATCGGCTCACCGGCAGTATTTTGGACGCGGATGATATCGTGCAAGATACGATTTTGCGAGCCATTGAAATGGGTCCAGCTCTGGAGAATATCGAAGATCACCCTGAATGGCTCTATACGGCGTGCACGACAGCGGCCCTTTCTCGATTGCGAGAGAAAACACCGTTGGAGTTGAATGAATTCGACCTACCCGATTTGATACAAACAAGGGGTTCGAGCACCAATGGCGAGACCAAATCAATAGAAGCGAGTGCCATGTGGCCTAGCGTTGCGCTCGAGTTTTTGTTTCCCCTCCAATACATGATGCCTGAACAGCGCGTTGTCATCGTGCTCAGGGACGGAGTGGAAGATGGCGATAGGATCGCGGCATCCTCTATAGGAGTAAAGATTCAAGAGGTATTCAAAATCGCCGACAATGCGGAAAAAATACGAGCACAAATTCAAAAACACTGGAGAGGTAACATATTCTTCGCCTCTCCCAAGGTTCCTTCGAAAATAGCGCGGGTATTTGAACGGTTCGTGGAAGCACTCGGCTTTCGTGATAAGGTTTTATTGCAGGGGTTGATGTCACCGGGCGTAGAACTTATCGTCCGTGACGAGCGAAGAACGGGTGACGATTTTGTAGCCTTGGCTTGTACGGAGCTTCTTGGCCAAATGGGAGAAAAGCTAACGTTCAGCCCCGTTTGGCTCAACGGTTGCCGAGGCGTGCTTATCTGGACATGGCGGACAAGAAGAAACGAATGGCTAAGATGTGGCGCCATCACGGTGTTATGTGATGATTCGAACATTAAGGCTATGAAGTGGTATTTGGAAGGCCATCTTCTGCGTGCTATTCAGACCGAAGCGCCCCGAGTATCTTGAAATTTTAGATTGGTATAATCGAAGTCTTCTAACCCATAGCCGATATTATGTGCTTTCGGTTTTTACCGATCGCTTCGCATATGTGGTGCGGACCCACCGGCATCTCGAAAAATCGAGTGTCCACCGCATCAGCGATGGCGTTCATGATGGCCGCGGGAGCGGCGAGTATGGGTGGTTCGCCAACGCCTCTCATTCCATACGGCGTATCATTCGCCTTGTTATCAACCATTATGGTTTTGAGTTCGGGAACATCCAGACTAGTGGGCAGGAGGTATTCATGGAAAGTTCCGCCATAGATATTGCCGTCCTCGTCTCGAGGCTGTTCTTCCATCAGCGCCAAACCGATTCCCTGAAGCATCCCGCCTTCCATTTGGCCGATAACGGAAGTCGGGTTCATGGCGAAGCCCACATCTTGGGAACAAACCAGCCTCAAAACTTTCACCTCCCCCGAATCCGCGTTTACAGCCACCTCCGCGATTTGCGCCGTGTAGATCGGGCAAAAAGCCGGCGTTTGTGTTTCACCTTGGCCCATAATATAGCCAGTAATCCCTGGCGCCGCTTTTGCCACTTCACTCAATGACATGGTGCACTCGGGCGTGGAAATCGAAGAAACGCGCCCTCCTTCGATTTTTAAATCGTCTGGAGCGGCTTCTAGTTTTTCGGCGGCCACGATTCGAATTTTTTCTTTCAGATCGTCTACGGCTACGATAACGGCGGCGCCCATCGAGCGGGTCAGCATGCTGCCCGCCGCGTGGATGGACTCGGGTGCGGTGTCGGTATCGCCGCTGTCAAAAGATACTTGCTCAAATCCGATATCCATCATTTCCGCGGCAATCTGGCACATAGAAGTTGTAGCGCCCGTAAGGTTCACGGAGCCACTTAGAAGTTGGACGCTGCCGTCTGCGTTTAAGCGCGCCGTGCAAGCGGAAGCTCCGCCACTCCCACGCCAAAAACTAACGGCAAGGCCTCGACCAAACTTCCAGCCTGGACCTTCCAATTCCACATTCGTTTCAATTGTCTCGCCCCAGTTTCCTTCTTTAGCTGTGCTTTTCAAGACTTTCAGCATGCCGTCGTCTTCTTGCGTGCCGAACAATCCGGTGTCACCTTTTCGAATGGCGTTATTCCGCCTGATTTCAAGGGGGTCGATGCCTAGTTCGCGAGCAATAATATCGAGATGGACTTCCGTTGCGAAAAAACACTGGGGACCGCAAGGGCCTCTTACCGAACCGCATATAGGGCCATTGGTGTAAACGCTCGTCATTTTCACATGAGAGTTTGGTATGTGATAGCAACTTGTGAACATCGGAATGCGGGAACTCGCCTGGGTCGGAGCGCCGGGACCATATGCGCCATGGTCGACGATGACATCTGATTCGCGAGCTAGAATTTTGCCATCTGAGGTTACTCCGGTCTTTAAGTGTATTCGTAACCCTTGCCTGGGATTGACGCCGTTGTGATCGTCTTCCCGCGTCATCTCATGGCGAACGGCGCGCCCGCTTTTGAGAGCGAGCAGTGCGATGATGTGTTCAACAAAAGAATGAATTTTCCCTCCGAATCCACCACCGATTTCTGTGGGGATGACTTTTACTTTCGTCAGCGGAATCCCCAAAGCCGCTGCGACTTGTTCGCGGATGACGAAAGGCGCTTGCGTTGTTGTCCAAATGCTGATCTTTCCATCGGCCCCCGGCTCCGCCGAACAAGCATGAGGTTCGATATAACCAGAATGCGCGTATGGAGTCTGGAATGTATGTTCGAATATGCGGTCCGCTTTTTCCATAGCAATTCCAACATCACCCATGGACATTTCATAGCGACCAATTACATTTCCTTCTCCATCGGGCCCTAAGCCTACTTTTTCCCAATCTTCATGCACGAGTGGACCCATGCCGTCACGAGCTTTCAAAAGGTCCACCACAGGCTCAATTTCCTCGTAGCCAAGTTTTATCGAATCTAGCGCCGCCTGAGCCGCATCGATTGATTCTGCTGCAACTGCCGCAACAGGGTCTCCGATGTATCGAACAAAACCATCGCGAGCCAGCCAGCACATATCTTTGATCTCAAGACCGAAATGGTGTGCGGGGCAATCATTGCCCGTCAATACGGTTCGCACACCCGGTATTTTTATCGCTTCTTTCGTGTTAATCGAAACGATACGAGCATGTGGGTGTGGACTTCTTAGGATTAATCCAACAAGTGGTTGTACAGTAGTAACGTCTGCTGCGAATTTTGCCATACCCACAGCTTTATCCGGCAGATCGTATCTGGGTATATCTTTCCCAGCTACCTTAAAATTATTCATGAGGCCCTCAACAAAGTGGCGTATGTCTTTGGTGCGATATTGAGTTTACCAGCTTTCAAATCCCTAAAGAGGTGAAATGTTATCTCGATTGCGTATGAGCTTTTAAAATTCTAGTCTGTTTTTATATTGTTACAACAACAAGTTTTTCACAAATACGGCGTTAGACAATAAACGATGGAATGATGTTAAGGAGAACATTCATGCCAAATCCGATACCACTGGGTGTTTTTGGATTCCCGGCAAGGCATATATTGTCACCTGTGCTTCATAATAAAGCAGCTGAAGTTTTAGGTGTGGATTATCACTACCTTTCCTACGAAGTGCACCCGGATTCTTTGGAGGAAGCTGTGCAGGGAGCCCGGGCGATGGGATTTCGTGGACTCACGATCACAATTCCGCACAAAGTGGCTGTTGTTAAACTCATGGATGATCTGAGTGAAGATGCCCGGTTGATGGGTGCAGTGAACACGGTAGTTTTTGAAAAAGACGGAAATCTAATCGGCCATAACACGGATGGTATCGGTTGGCTTCGCTTTTTGGAGGAAACAACGGGAGAACATCCCAGGGATAAGAAATGTCTTGTTTTGGGTGCGGGAGGGGCTGCGAGAGCAATTGCCGTCAAAATAGCTCAGTGCGGAGCGGCTCACCTTGAAATTAGAAATCGAACATATGAAAAAGCTTTGGAGTTGGCACACTTTGTGGAAAAAAGCGTTCCTTCTTCGAAAGTAAAAGGTGGTGACTTGGATGATCTGTATTCGGCGGCTGATGGTTGTGAGATAATCGTGAATACGACAAGCCTCGGGATGTGGGGAGACGCGGAACTTATGGCGACCCCTCCGATTCCCGAAGACGCTATACCTAACGGCTGTATCTGTTCGGATGCGGTCTATATTCCTCCTGATACGGAGTTTCTGAAAGCAGCCAGGCGGGCTGGAGCTCAAATTGTTCACGGAACGGGTTGGTTGGTATATCAAGCAGCAGCAGCTTGGAAAATGTGGACAGGAGTGGAAATGCCTACGGATGTAGTGATGGAAGTTCTACACGAAGCTTTAGAATTGCGCCTCGGTGCCGAGGGTTAACTATCGAATGTTTTCCGTTTTTTTACACGCTCCTCACATGGGGTTGTCGAATCATTGCCCAGCCATAAGTCCCATGCGACGTGATGACCAATGTCCACTCCTTCTTTTTGAGCTTTTTTTTGAAGCGCGAATTGTAATTCATCCAAAAACTCACTATCCATAAGCTCAAGGTGTTCTCCGATGTGGCGATGCAATATCCTGTAAACGAGTTTCATTTCATCTATGGATGTCTCGAATGAAAATGAATCGCCTTGTTGTGAGAAAGACATTTTATTTTCCCGTTGAATTAAAGGATCTAGAAAGACTAATGATAAATGTCTTCTAATTCTACAGGATTATTTTTACCAGTAAAATCTCTGTACAGTCATTCTATAAAGAAGGGACCGGGAGCCCGGTATTGCGCATGGGGCCGGGCCCCCGGTAGGGGGGGTGGTGCTCTTGAAGATCAGTTTAGACAGACTTGTTTGAAGTCTTTTAAGTGATCCAGCACGTGTCCAGTTCCACGGACGACTGTGGTTAGCGGGTCTTTTACTCTATATATAGGGAGACCTGTCTCATCATGAAGCCTGGTCCCGAGCCCTTTCAAGAGTGAACCGCCACCAGCCAAAACGATTCCTCGTCGGTAAATGTCTGAAGCAAGCTCAGGGCTTGTCTTGGCCAGCGCTTTTCGAATGGATTCAACAATAGCCTTCACGGGACCGTCGAGAGCCTCGCGCACCGACTCATCGGATATCATGATGGTGCGGGGCATTCCGGTGGAAACATCTGCCCCTGAAATTTCCATTTCAAGCGGTTCAGAAAGAGGAGCTGCTGTTCCAATCTCCATCTTGACGCGTTCAGCCTCGAATGATCCGATCGATAAGCCGTGGTGTCTTTTGATGTGGCGTTGTATGCATTCGTCCATCGCATCTCCCGCCATACGTAGAGATTCTGAATATGCAACGGCGTATTGGGAGATAACGGCCATTTCGGTTGTTCCTCCCCCGATGTCAACAATCATAGAGCCGGCGATTTCGTGAATAGGCAGTTTGCTTCCAATGGCCGCCGCCATGGGTTCTTCTATTAGATGGACTTTGCCAGCCCCACATTGCGTGGCGGAATCAATCACGGCTTTCATTTCCACGCTGGTGATCCCTGAGGGGACGCAGACCATCATTGTGGGTCGGCTGAAAGACCGTTTGGGCACGATTGCACCAACAAAATGACGTATCATGGCTTTGGTTACATCAAAATCGGCGATTACCCCATCTTTCATGGGGCGAATTGTCCGAATTGAATCTGGGGGAGTCCGGCCGTACATCTCCTTGGCTTTTTTGCCTACTGCGAGAATGGCTCCTCCATTTTTCGAGTTCAAGGCGACAACAGAGGGTTCATCGAGCACAATTCCGGCATTTTTTGTATAAACCAGGGTGTTCGCTGTGCCTAGATCCATCGCGATATTTGGCCCCATCCAGGATCTGAGGCGCTTGAAAAAATTTAATTCCATGATCTATCTCCCCCCATAAAACAAAGTTGATTTCCAGCGCCCCCTTTTTGAGCGAAACCCAATGCTGCAAGAGATGACTTGATTAGGCTATTTGAATTTTGCGCAGTCTCAGGGAAACATGCGGCGCCTATTGAAATTGTGATTTCGAACTCTTTTCCATCAAGATAGAAGGGAGTGTGATTAACGACATGGATGATCCGTTCTGCTACAGCCTCCGCATATTCTTGAGAGGAGTCATGCAATAACAAGAGAAAACGAGGCCCCTCATGCCGCACCAGAATATCGTTTCCGGCAGCGAATGGTTTAAGTGAATTTGAGAGATGAAGAATGACTTCTTCCTCAGGTGTGTCATCAAACCCTGATGAAGCGTCAGGAGCGATGCTGAGCAATGCAAGTTGACGCCCCGTTGCTTCGGATTCGAGGATGATTTCATGAAGGCGAGAATGCAGATATTCTATATTCTGTTCGCCGGTAAGGGGGTCGATTTCTAATCGTGCTTGCCAGCGCAACTCGTTTTTCCGGTTTGCGATGGCATCCGCCACAAGCGCTGCAATAATTTCTCCGCGCTGGACAGAAGAAGCGTCGAATTGAGCTCGACGTTTGCTTGCGAATCCTAGACATCCAAGAATTTCACCTCTTGAGATAAGAGGAAAACATGCAGCGGAACGTGACTCAAAACGGGGCTCATCTTGATGAAATAGGGGCCTGGTTTCTTTTTTCCCCTTCAGGTCCGGGAGTCTTAAGCTTTCTTTTTTGCTTAAAACGTATCCTGCCAGACTTGCATGTTCGCTGATTGTGATTTCGCCCAGGAAGAGTTCCCCGAACCCGGAGGTTCGCACGAGGCGGGGGACGCCTGCTTCCTCGTCGATGAGGACGAGGAAGCAGGCGTCGAAGGGAAGCAACTCGCGCGGTACCTGGCATATCGCATTCAACAATTGACCTTCGTTCTCGCTTACGCGAAGCGAATTCAGGTACTTGCTGAATGCGAGAATGTTCATGGAGCGACGCTCCATTTGAACGCTCGTCATGGCACCGTCTGCAAGATAGGCGAATTGCTGGGCGAACCCCGCGAGTATTTTCTGGTCTCTGGATGTGAAGCACCAGCTTTTCTTGCTGTCGATGGCGAGCGCCCCTTTATTGATGGAAGAGGGCAGGGGGGTCGCCATGAAGGACTTGATATCCTCGTTTCTGCTGTAATAGCCGAGAACCAGGGTGTCCTTGTCGAACTGGTTGACGCTCAAAGGCTCGTTATTCTCCAGAACCCAGCCCATGAAGCCCTGACCCATTTCGACCGAGGCATCCGCGAGAATGTACGGGCTGAGGCTGTGGTACGTGGTGAGCTGATACGTCTTACGGCGTTTGTTTTCAAGGAATAAGCAGGCGGAGTAGGCTTCCGTTACGTTGCTCACGAGCGTGATGAGGGAGAATAGGTCTCTTTCCAGATTCGTCATTTCGAGCACCCATCGGGACGGATTGGAACGCTGCCGAATATACCAAGGGCCCGGAATATATTTCAAGTAATATTTTCACTAGCCGATATATCTTATTGATTTTGAATGCTTTATGTATATTATAAAATAATCAACGCTCGCCATGCTTAAAGCGATTCTTGCATAATTAATCATAACGTATTGATATTATGTAGATTATGGTTATAGAAATTGATTTTTCGGTGGATTTTCTTGCTGAGAGAATCATTTCGCACATATATAGTGTGAAGATTCTGGAATCAGACTACATGTTGTGGCGTATACGGAAGTCCGGGACGAGCGCCCGTCCGTGGTTTCACCCCCGCAGTTCCCCGCATTTGCCGCTGCGCGCATGCCACCGGAGCCGTGGTATCCTCGCGACGTGTCTTCGGCGAGAGATTTTCGCCCCCGCAACTGCCCGCAGAAATTTTCGGAAATACCCCGTGAATTTATCTAATTTTATCTGAATTTATCGAAATTTACGGAAATTCAGTGGGCGGGGAGCGCCGGTTTTCCCTTCCTAGTGATCATACGCCTGGGTGGCGCTCACGGGAATCATGCAGACGAACTCCATGGTCTCGTCCGAATCGTTGTGGAAGGTGTGGTTCTCGCCCGGCGCCACGAATATGGCAGAGCCCGGCGCGATGGCCCGCGTCTCGCCGCCGGCGATTACCCGCCCCTCGCCCTTCAGCATGAACACCTGGTGCTCCCAGGAGTGTGCGTGGTCCGGCGTCTGCCCGCCCGCTTCAATCTCGATGACCCGCATCGCCATATCGGTCTCGCCGTCGCGCTCGCTGAGCAGCCAGCGGATGCCCGCGCCCTTCGCCGCCTTCTCCGATTTCAGTTCCGCATCCTTGTAGTTCATCACCTTCATGGCGTCACGCCTCCCCTGGTTTGATTCTGCCTGTAGAACTCCAGCCGGAACCCGCGAATCATACCATATCCGAGCCTGAGCGTGTCAAAACGACTCCCCCTTTGAGATTAATCGCGACCGATTAAGGAGCGATTAACGCGACCGATGAGGGAGTGATTAACGCGACCTACGAGAGAGGCGCCCGCTCTACCCCCTGAAATCGGGCCTTTTTCAACATCCCCGAGAAGGGGAATACCGAACGAGCCGCCCGCATTGGGAACCCGGCGATCTTGCAGGGGTGTCGAGTTTCACTGTAGGGGCGGACCCCCGTGTCCGCCCCTTCGAGTTTCATTGATTAGAGATTTTCCGTGGTGGGCGCATACATGCGCCCGTATGTGGGGCTTTTTTCTTGCCCCCCTGACAAGGGGGGGTAGGGGGGGTTGCTTTTCCAGTCGAGAGGGGCGTCGCCTTTGCCCCCAAAAAGGGGTCTTTTTCAACAAACCTATAAATGCGGCCCGCATACGGACAACCCCAAAGGCCGTCCGCCCCCCGCCGTCATCCTGAGGTTCTTTCGCGCCGTCATTCCGGCGCATGTTGGTGGCGTACGGAAGGCCGACCAGATTCGTTTCCGTTCGTTCGATTTATGGTTTTTCGTAGAGGTGTCGGTATCCCCGATGAGGGGAATACCGAAGGTGTCCTCCCACCCCTATCCGTTTGCTCCGCTTTCGCTCTCTAGCCATTCCATCGCCGTTTGCTCGTCCTCTTCGATGGCGATTTCCACCGCGCGCTTGGCGCTTTCGAGCAGATGTTTGGATTGTTTGCGCAGGTCGAACGATTCGGTGACCTTTTGCTGAATCTCGGTTTGGATTTCGTCGGGAAGGATGGGGAGGTTATGTGCTTTCACGGTGGTAATACGGTTTACGATTTTCCCGTATGGGCGTCTAGCGAGTCGCCTGCTTAGCCCATGGAGTGTCTGCGTATCTTAAGAGATGTTTGCCTATCTGCTCGGCAAGCCTGACCGGAACGGCGTTCCCTATATGCTTGGCGATATGTGTTTTGTATCCGAAAAACTCATAACCATCGGGAAATGACTGCAAAGCGGCGGCTTCACGAAGCGATATTGCTCTGTCCTGCTCCGGATGTCCGTATCTGCCATTGGAAATGCTGTGGCAACGCCCCGTTAGGGCAGGTGCCGGGTTATCCCAGCGCATTCGTCCATAAACGTCGGTATGACCTTTATATTCACCATTGTGGCATTCTAATATCAGGTTGTCTGGCCATGACTTCCGGTCTCCACCATCGTGTGGTGTTGCTCGCAGCCTTTTCAGATTTAATTCCGAGATGACTGCGGCAACGTGGTTCGGAACCTCTGAGTCATGTTCTCCGGCGGCGATTGCAGGGAAATGAGAAATGGCTTGCCGTACAGTCCTGAATGGACGATTTTGATTGCCGTATTTCGCTTCGGGCAACGAAGGTTGTCTGTGTTTCGTAGCCAATAATACGAGGCGTCGTCTGTTTTGCGGAACCCCGTAGTGTTTTGCATCAAGGACGCGATAATCATATCCGTAGTCTTGCGCAGCAAGCATCTTGAGGAATCGGTGAAAGGTGCTGTAGCCGGGTACTTTCGCAATACCGGGGACATTTTCTATCAATACATATCCCGGCAATACTTCCTCAACGAGTCGTGCAAAGTTACCCAGCAATGTTGCGTCATTTCTTTTTGCAGACCCTCTACGTTGCGGACTGAATGGTTGACATGGGGCACATCCGGCAAAAAGAACTTCGTCATAAGATTCCGACTGGCTCTTCAGGTCCAGATCTTTTGGTTTAATCTCTCTAATATCAGCCTCGACAAAACGGACTCCCGGATTGTTGTGCTCATAAGTGACTTGGCAATGTTCATCGCTATCGAATCCGGCAACAACATCAATACCAGCGTCTAATAAGCCACGGGTCAGGCCTCCAGCTCCGCAAAAGAAATCGTAGGCTTTCATCAATTTTGCCTGCTGCGTTCTTTTTTCACATTTTCTATGATCTCGTCGCGCCACGCATCTATATTTCGATCCGGCAGACCCGGCCGACCGGCGGTTTGCAGATATGCCCAAGCAATCAATTCCCGGAATGGACTGTCAAGTGAAGCAATATGACAAAACTTTTTGTTGATTTTTTCGATAGGGATTAGTTCTAAATCTCTCAGGTCGGCCACCATAGGAGGAATTCGATTCTTCAAGCTTGGAAAAGGGACGATGGACTCGAAATAGCCCTGCGTGAGAGTTCCTGGTAATCGGTCTTTTAGTTTATTATTCGTTATGTTTTTCCAGCTCGTAAGTTGCAGGCCATTATTTATTGAATGACATCTCGCAACCAGAACGTCGCAGACTTTTGGGCTGCGACCACCAGAAGATACGAGATCGCATGATGGTGTAAGTACCACTCGAAATACAGCAGGCTCATCATCAGACCCTTCTTTTAGTTTCAAGATGTCGCCTAACCGAATGTCCTTACTTATCGGCGGGTGCAAGTACTGTTCCAAACCGGTAAGTTTGGTTCCGTTTTCGGAATTCTCATCCATCTGTGCAGCGAGCCGGCGTCTGCCCGATCGTTTAATCATGT
>LXNJ01000587.1_pt1 | contig 24725 bp, 16 predicted proteins | sample 809081 | NCBI WGS metagenome assembly LXNJ01 (sample SAMN04870510, study PRJNA318959) | sponge metagenome | biome: sponge; feature: marine sponge reef; material: water | host: Petrosia ficiformis | place: Greece: Milos, Mediterranean Sea | collected 2013-05-29 | depth 5-7 m | reverse complement strand
GAGGAGCGGCGCCATGACCCGCCACTGGTCGAGACGCATGCAGTCGAGAACCACGAAGCAGACAGGTGCGTCGCCCACTCGCGGGGCCAGGTGCTTGCGCACCACGTCCACGGAAAGAAGGGGGCGTTCGGACGGCCGCCTCCGTCTGGATTTCCTTTTCCGTCCCCGGCCGCTTCCATCCGGTCGGTTCCAACTCGGCACGTCGTACCCGGTCGGGACCTGACCGCCGGCGTCGTCGCCGTTCGCATCCGCGGCCAGCCAGGCCGGGTAGTTGCGCACCACCCAGCCTCCGAAGTCGCGGCGCAGATCCGCCATCAGCGACGAGACGGTGTCCAGGAGGCCGGTCTCGCCAGCTTCGGAAAGGCTGACGTGCCAGTCGGTCAGTTCCGAGTAGACCGCAGCATAGTCGTCCGCTTCGCCGGCGTCCTTGAGGTCGATCGAGAGCTTGCCGAAACGCGCGGCGAAGTCCTGGGCCAGACTCTGCTGGCGGATGCTCGGCCCTTCCAGAACGCGCGTCACCGCCGAAAGAAGCTGGAGCGGCGAAACCGGCTTGACGAGGTAGTCCTCCACGCTCCGGCCTATCGCTCCGGTCATGGTGGCGTCGTCCTGGGACTTCGTCAGCATAACCACGCGCTGCTGCGGCATCTCGCGCCTGAGGACCTCGAGTAGCTCGAGCCCGGTTCTGCCCGGCATCTGCTCGTCGAGGAGCGCCAGGTCGTAGGTCCGCTCGGCCAGGAGTTCCAGAGCGTCGTCGCCGTTGGACACGCCGTCCACCGCATAACCGCGGTCGCGGAGGAACAGCAGGTGGGGACGAAGGAGTTCGACTTCGTCGTCGACCCAGAGGATGCGTCGTTGGAGCCGGGGCGAGGCGGTGGCGGACATGCGGGTGGTTACCCCGTTTGCCGGCGCCGGGTTACGGGTCGCGGATCAGGCGCGTCTCGACGGTCCGGGGATGCGGGCCACCGGACAACGGTCAGCCGGCGGGCGTCATTCTCGTTCGAACCACATGGTGCACGTCGAACTCGTCCGTCACGACGAACCAGACGACGTCGCCCTTGACGACCAGTCCGATTTCGGCCGACGGAGCGATGCCGGGGGCGAGCGCGGCGGTCCCCTGGTGGTCGCCCTGCTCCGAATACACGTCGTAAAGGACACTGCCGTCCGTCGAAGGGGTGCGAACCCACAAGTTCCCCTCGGGCGACTCGAAGATGCTCTCGACGGCGGGCTTGACCGTGGGAATCCGCGACCAGTCCCACTGGCGACTCACGCCCCGGTCCGCAAGCATTTGCCGAAAATCTCCGATCACCGAATCGCGCTCGGCTTCGGGCACCCGGACGGCGGGACGGCGGGTCTCGATCACGAGGGTCGTATCCCCGCCCGGCTCCACCCGAACGATGCGGTACTGGGGATCGCCGGCGCGAGCGGACCACACCGCGCCTCGCGAATCGATGAAGCTGGGGCCGTATGCCCGGTAAGGGATCGCTCGGTACATGAAGGAGCCGTCGTCGAATTCCTGGTAGAACGCATCGGGCGGATTCTCGGGATCGTAGTCCTCTTCGTCCGGATGATCGGCGAACAGCGGCAACGAGTCCGCCAACGTCATGGTCAGATCGTACACGCGAACCCAGGCCCGGTCCTGGTCCGGCCGGTGGATGCGACCTCCGCCCACCATCCGCCCGTTCCAGGCCCAGCCGCTGTACAAGGTGGCGAAATGGAACGCCTCGATGAAGCCATCCTCTGGATCGAAGACCGACATGCGGGCGCCCCGCGGATCCGGGACCCAGAGACGTCCGAGCGAGTCGAGCATGAGGCCGTTCGGATTAACGAATTCGCCAGGCCCCTGCCCCCTGCGGCCATGGGTCGCGACGTGGCCACCGTCGGGGCCGAAGACTCGCACTTCCCGATATTCCGAATCGAGGACGGCGAAGCCTCCTCCGTCAAAGGCCACGAGCCCTTTCAGGAAAGCGAAAGCGTCCGGTCCGGCGCCTTCGAGAGAGCCGACGCGGAGCTCCTCGGTCAGATCCCAGGTCGGGGAGATGTTCGCCGGAGGGAAATGCGTCATGTGGACCGTTCCGGATGCCGCCGTGTCGTGCCGGGTGATCCAGTCGCTCCGCGGATCCGGGTCGCCGCAACCGACCAGCGCCACCGTTGCCGCGACGAACAGGGTCGCCCTTGGTTCCAAGTTCATGGTACACCTCTTACGAAAGTGGATACGTGTCGCCCCCGGACCGGAAGGGCTCCGAGGGGACTCCGGGCACCAGTGGTTCCTACAAGACCAACGTATACGCCAGGGGAGCGAGGAGCAAAGGGCTCGGCGGTCGGACTCTGCGGACGTGGATCGACTGTCGACGGCGCGGTCACGATACCGATCAACTGCCCGGGCCTCTGTCGAGACCCGGCCGGCTTCCGGCGCGGGCTGTGCCGGGCACTCGGCTCGTTCTGAGGAAATTCACCTTTAGCGGTCGAGGTTGACTTCGCCGCTTCGAGACGCTCTCTTGACAAGGCAATGCATCCAAGATGGTCCCGGAAGACGTGACAGCGGAAGGGACGCCGCACCAACATGGGAGTCCGTTTTTGCCCTTCAGCCGCTTCAACCCACAGTTCAATCGCGAGGCCCTTTCCGGAGCTATCAGCGCGGAGGGTTTCCGGTATGTCTTCCCAAGTGGCGAGCTGGGAGGACGGCCCACCGACCTCGCCCGCGGTCGGGTTCGCTACGAGCGTGCCAGGAGCTCGGATTCGTTCAGGCGAGGACTGATCCGCGTCGTCGATGGAGCCAGGAAGCACCGTATCGCCCTCATGTGCACGAAAAAGGAACCGCTCGACTGCCATCGCTCGCTCAAGGTCGCCGCTCAGGCTGCGGAGGAAAACCTCGAGTGGATCGGTGCACTGCGCCTCGACCCATCATGAATAGACGAGACTTCCTAGCCGCTTCTTTGCTGGCGCCCCTCGCCACGTCCGGCCCGGCAACATCCGGAACTGCTGTGCGCGACACCCCCCTCGTCGGACCTCCTTTCTCAAACCGGTCGCGCGCGCAGTCGGACCCCTACGCCCTCGTGCTGGGCACGGCGCAGGACGCCGGCGTGCCGCAGGTCGGCTGCTACACCGAACGATGCGAGCGCGGACGCGAGGCCCACCTCCGGGGCGAAGGCCGCTACGTAGCTTCGCTGGCGCTGGTCGAACCCGAGCGGGAGAGCTTCTACCTCGTCGACGCCACGCCCGACATTACCCGACAGACGGATCTCATTGTCGAACCCTCCTTCCGAGCCCGGGCCGCCGTGCGGAGACCATTCGACGGCATCTTCCTCACCCACGCCCACATCGGCCACTACCTGGGGCTGGCTCATCTCGGGAATGAAGGCATGGGCGTCAGCGAGGTTCCGGTCTACTGCACCGCCTCGATGGCCCGCTTTCTCGACACGAACGAGCCCTGGAGCCACATGATCGGGCAGGGCCGGATCGTCCCGACCGCTCTCGACACCGAAGTCTGGCATCGGATCGACGACTGGCTCGAGGTGAAGCTCTGGCAGGTTCCCCACCGCGACGAATTTTCCGACACCGCCGCCTTCCTCTTTCGCGGCCCGTCGGCCACCCTGCTCTACCTGCCGGACATTGACTCCTGGACGGCGTGGAGCTCCTGGGACGGCGTCAGGCGCGACGTGGCGGAAGCGGTGACCGAGGCGGACGTGGCGCTTCTCGACGCCTCGTTCTGGTCCGCCGACGAACTTCCAGGACGCGCGGTCGAGGATATCCCGCATCCGCTCGTGCTCGACTCCATGGACCGGCTTCAGGCGGTGGTGGATTCCGGCGCGGCGCAGGTCGTCTTCACCCACCTCAACAACTCCAACCCGGCCCTCGACGAAGACGGTCCCGAACAGGCCGAGATCTTGCGGCGAGGGTTCGCAACGGCCCGCGAAGGCGACCGCTTCCCGCTCTAGCCGCCGCAGGCCCGCCGAAGTCCGACCGCTCGCAGCTCCTCGAACCCGATTGGGCGATCGGATTACGAAATCGGCGCCACCGCCCGTGCGTAGGCTTCCCGACCGCCCACCACGGGCAGTGTGAGCGACGTGTTCCCCAGATCGACGCTGAGCCGGGTCCCGGGGGACGGGTGCAGGGTGAAATCCCGGTCGCTCGAGAAGATCATGAGGCCGATGCGCCGGCCTGCGGGGATCACCTGGTCGTCGGGTTGCAGGTCGAACTCGAGATCCACGAACTCGCCCGGAACGAGCGGCTCGCCGGTCCTGATCGACTCCGCGTTCTGCGGATCGGCCCAGCCCCGAGTGATGATCCTGTCGTTGATCGAGCCCTCCGCGTTCCAGGGCAGCGAGACGAGCCAGACCGAAAGGTTGGCCGCCGGGCGGTCGGCCGCGACCCTGACGCGCACCCTAGCGACGCCGGAGAGGTGCAGGTCGCGATTCAGCTCGGGGCCGGAGTAGAGGAGACGCTCTTCGGCCGCCTCCGCGGAGGCCAGATCGGCGCCGGAAAGCGAGACGTCGTCGATCAGCGACTCCGGCTCCCTGTCAGGTGCGGGAGCTAGCGCCAGCGATCCGACTCCGTTGCCCGGTCCGACCGGATGGAGCGCGACCCCCTCGGACTCGGGATGAGGATAGTCTTCGTAAGACGTCGGGCTCAGGCGATCGTCACCCTCGCGGGTGATCCAGGCTCCGGGGTCGTTCTCCACCCCGTTCTCGACGTCGTGGAGGTAACGGGTGAACCAGCGGTTCATGAGCTCCAGCGGAGGAGGCCCGCCGTGTCCGCCCTGATGGTAATAGACTTGAACGGGAACATCGCGCTCCTTGAGCGCCTGCGAGATGCGGAAGCTGTGCTCGGGCATGACGTTCCAGTCGTTGAAAGCGTGCGCCATGAGCGTGGCGGCTTCGATGCCGTCCACCTGGGTCAGATAGTCGCGCCCCTCCCAGAAGTCGTTGTAGTCCCCGGTGGTGCGATCCAGCCGGACCCTCATGAGCTCGTCGCGCACGGTGCGGTTGCAGTATTCGCGTCGGTCTTCGGGTCCGCTGTTGATGAAATCGTAGAGCACGTCGATGTCCTCGCCCGGGTAGCCTCCCGGCGAGCGGACCAGGCCGTTGGAGCGGTAGTAGTGGTAGTAGGAAGTGTTGGGGGCGATGGGTATGATGGCTTCGAGGCCCTCGACCCCGGTCGTCGCGGCGGCGATGGGAAGAGTGCCGTTGTAGGACGTCCCGATCATGCCGACCTTTCCCGTGGCCCATTCGGCGCGGACTTCTTCGCCCCCGATCGGTGCGCTGAAGCCCTGGGCGCGTCCGTTCAGCCAGTCGATCACCGCCTTGGGAGCTAGCGACTCGTTGACGCCTCCCACGGTAGGACATCCCTGCGACTGGCCCGTCCCCGGCGACTGGGAGTGAACCACCGCGAAGCCTCTCGGCACCCAGGTCCGGACGTGCGAGTTGGAGATGATCGGCTGTTCCGCCCGGTGCGGTATCGGAGGCATCGGCGGACGTCGGGGCGGCGGTGCGCCCACCTCGTGCTCCAGGTCCCAGAAGTACTCGAAGTCGATGCCGGCGGTGCCGGAGTAGTAGGGGCTGGTCTCGTAGACGACCGGCACGCGCAGGCCGTTCTCGGTCTGCCCGGGCCGGGTCACCGCAACGTGCATCCGGTCGGGACTTCCGTCGCCGTCGGAATCGAACTCGGTCTCCACCCAGAGGTGCTCCCTTATCCAGGATTCCGGGTCGGTGAACTCGGGCACGGTCTGGGCCTGGCCGTCGCGGAACACCGGCCCGCCCTGCCCTGCGGAGAGCTGCGGGTGAAGCCCCATCGCGGGCGGCAATGCGAGAAGAATCAGAAGACGGAGGGTCGGCGGGGCGACCGCGACCGAACGAGGGCAAGGTATCATGAGTGTTCCTGGGGATGGCCCACGGAGACGGAGTAGACGAACCAGGTGGCTATCGCGACGCCGTTTCTCATCGCGGGATGAAATGCCCAATCGGCCGCCTCCTCGATGACCCTGCGGTTGAAGTCGCGGTCGTCCGTGGGAGGGTTCAGGCGCGTCGAGTCGGCGACCACCTTCCCTTCGTCGTCGACCCAGACGAGCACCTCGATCTTGAAGTGGCCGCCGTCGAAATGCGGCAGCAGAAACGCCTGGTAGGGCCGCGGACCGGTGAAGCCGTTGTCGCCCTCCAAGGCATCGCCGCCGGCCCCTTGGCCTTCGCCGTCTTCGAGGCCCGGCCCTTCCGAGCCTCCGTCGCCGTCACCCGGATCGGGCGGGGGCTCGAGCGGCGTGTCCTCGACGAGATCGACCGGATCGAACTGCTCTTCCAGCGTCACGACGGGCTTGGCGACCGGTGGAACCGCAGGCGGCGGGACGCTCAGGGTCATCGCCTGCATGGAGCCCTTGGCGGCTCGGAAGTCGCCGCGCTGAGGACCGGCCGCCACGCCCGGCGACAGATCGAGCGGCACGCGACCCAGACTCCAGAAGAAGAGCAGGTGCAAGAGAACCGACACCAGCAAGGCGATCCGCCCTCTGGTGCGTTCGGCCCGCTGTCTCTCGCTTCGCCGACTTCCGTTGCTGCGATCGCTTACCACGGCTCTCCTTGACCAGATCTTCAACCCGTAAGTCCGTTATTACGCCGAAGGGCGTCGAGAGTGTCTCCGGCGGCCTCGCAGCATCCGGGGAAAGGGATGTTCGGCCGGGGCCGCTATCTTTCCGTGACCATGCGATCCCCAGCCCCGCAACCCGCGACCGCAGAGCAAGAGGCGTTGACCTTCGGCGCGCGCCTGCGGGCCTTCTATGAGCTGACCAAGCCCGGTATCGCCTTCTACGTGATGCTCACGGCCGGGTCTAGCGCCTACCTGGGCGGCCTCGGCTCGCCCGACCTGACCTTCATCCTCGGGGTGATGGCCGGGGTGGGGCTGGCATCGGCGGGCGCGCTGGCGCTGAACCAGTACATTGAACGGCAGGCGGATGCGGTCATGCGACGCACCCGGACCCGCCCGATCCCGACCGGTCGCGTGAGACCGCGCGAGGGGGCGATCTTCGGCCTCGCGCTCCTCGTTGCCGGGCTCGTTTGGCTGCTGCTCTGGGCCGGGCCGCTGCCCGCGTCGCTCACGGCGGCGAGCGCCGCCATCTATCACGGCGTCTACCGACCGCTGAAGTCCCATTCCTATCTTGCGACCTTCGCCGGCTCGGTGCCGGGCGCCCTTCCCATGCTGATCGGCTGGACCGCTTCCACCGCCTCATTCGACTTCCCAGGGGGATCGCTCTTCGCCATCGGCTACCTCTGGCAGCTCCCGCACGTTCTCGGTCTGGCGTGGATGCTCCGAGAGGACTATTCTCGGGTCGGGTTCCGGCTCATTCCGCAGGGGGGCGCCAGAACCATAGGAGTTCACATGATCGTCGCCACCGCTCTGCTGATTCCCGTCTCGCTGCTTCCCTTCTTCGCCGGCGTCACCGGCGGCGTCTATGCCGCGGCTGCGGTCGTCCTGGGCTGCCTCTTCCTTCTGCGGGCGTCCCGAGCCGGAGCGAGGCTTACCACGGGGGGGGCGCGCAAGGTCTTCCGGACCTCTCTTCTCTACCACCCTCTTCTGCTCCTCTTCATGGTCCTCGACGCCGCACCCGCACCTGCGGAAGCCTCGGCGCTCTCTCAGGAAGCCCGTCCGCGAGCGCGAGAGATCGGACTCGTGGTGGGCGTGCTGGAGCCGGGCGCATACAACGCGATAACCGATGTGGCCGGGGTCCGGGTCGGGCACTCCACCCTAGCCGACGGCGAGCGCTTCAACACCGGCGTCACCGCGATCATCCCGCACGGCGGCAACCCGTTCGAAAGCCGGGTTCCTGCTGCGATCCATGTCGGAAACGGCTTCGGCAAGCTGCTGGGCGTCACTCAGGTGCGGGAGTTGGGAGAGCTCGAAACGCCGATCCTCCTGACCTGCACACTATGCGTCTGGAGGGTTGCCGACGCCATGGTGGAGTGGATGCTCGGGCAGGCGGGGATGGAGGACGTTCGCTCGATCAACCCGGTGGTCGGCGAGACCAACGACGGCGGCCTGAACGACATCCGCGAACGTCCCGTAACCCCCGAGATGGTGGTGGAGGCGCTGGAGACGGCCTCCGGAGGCGCGGTCGAGGAGGGGGCCGTCGGAGCGGGTGCGGGGACGGTGGCCTTCGGGTGGAAGGGAGGGATCGGCACGAGCAGCCGCGTTCTGCCCGAGTCGCTGGGCGGATACGCGGTCGGCGCGCTGGTCCAGAGCAACTACGGGGGCGTGCTCTCCATGAACGGCGCTCCGGTGGGGATCGAGACGGGACGCTACTCGTTCTCGCGAGCGATCGGCTCGTCGACTCCCGGCGAAGATGCCGACCGGGCCGACGAGGAGGGCGAGAACCCGCCCGACCGTTCGAAGGATGCCGGCGGCGCTTCCGCAGTCGAGGCCGGCGACGGCCCGGGCGACGGCTCCGTCATGATCGTCGTCGCCACCGACGCACCGCTCTCGGACCGCAATCTCGAACGTCTCGCCCGCAGGGCCGTCATGGGGCTCGCGCGCACCGGATCGTTCGCGAGCAACGGCTCCGGCGACTACGTGATCGCCTTCTCGACCGCGGAAGAGGTGCGCCGCCTGGCCCGGGCAGGGGTGCGCGAGGTCGCGGAGCTCGGCAACGGTGCGACCGGCGCGCTCTTCATGGCCGCCGTGGAGGCGACCGAGGAAGCCATCTACAACTCGTTGCTGAAGGCGAGAACGACGAGCACCGACACGCGAACGGTGGAAGCGCTCCCGTTGGACGAGACGATCGCGATCCTTCGCCGATACGGTGCGCTCGGAGGGGAGCGCTGAGGAGTCCTGACCTAGAACGGACCGCCCGCAGTTCAGGCGTGATGGAAATCGTCCGCTTCAAAGCGGGTCAGGCCGTCCACCGTGTTCAGGAGCGTGATCTTCGCAAGCTCGTCGAGTTTCTTGGAGATGTCGGGACCCAGAAGCCGACCAAGGAAATGGAGCGGGTAGTCCAGATCGATGTCGAAGAGCGGCTCGGGAGAGCGGCACAGGTGCTCAAGCAATCTCATCACCAGGTAGGAATCGTCGAGAAGTCCGGCGAGCCCCTGGGTCATTTCCGGGATGAGGTCCACTGGGTGGAGGTAGTAGGCCTCCGCCGTGGAGAGGACGGGCGCGACCAGATCCGCGATCCCTTTCGTGTCGGCCTCGCTTCTAGCGTGCAGAATGATGAGCGGAACGGACTCGATGATCTCCCAGGCCAACTCGGCGGCCTCGCTGGCCTCCGACTCGGTCGCCTTCTCGCCCAGAGCCTCCGCCACGAAGCTGCGAAGTCCCGCCATTCCGTCGCGCGCCCGGGCGCTGGCCAACACCGCGAGCACGTCGGTGATGCTACCTTCCACCGGAGGCGGTTGGGGAGTCGGCTGCTGATCGGGGGTGAAGCGAGCCAAGGCGTGGATGGCTGGAGGAGGAACCGCAAAGTGAGGAAGTCGCATGCCAAGTCCGTCGTGACCCGGCCTGTCATCAGAATGGCCCCGCACACCCTTGAGCGCAAGCCCCGACCGGTTTTCGGTTTCGGTGCCGGACGCTCGTGGCGCCCGTCGCGCCTTGCGCCCGCGGCGTTTCGTCGCTCCCGACACTCGAGTGGGTTTCCTCACGGACCGCTGGCGGCGTGGACCCTCCTGCTCGCCGGCGTCGCCACGGCACCGCCCGAGGTCGCGGCCGTCCAAGGAGGCGATGGCGGAGCCGACGAGGACGCCGCCGAGCAGGTGGTAGCACCTTGGCTCTACGGTCTCGAATTCGGATTGAACGGCGCGGCGGGCAACGCCTCCTTCCTCACCCTGATCAGCGGATTCGAGATCACCAGACCCAAAGAGAACCGTTACCAGTTCGAGACGCGGGCGACCGCCCGGTACGGGAGGAACGACTCCGAGACTATCGAGAACCTGCAGCAGCTCACCAGCTCCCTCAAGTGGCGGCGGTGGGGGCGGCTGGCCCCGGTCGCGACCCTCGCCGCGACCCGCGACGTGCGCCGCAGACTCGATCTGAAGGCGCGCTTCGTCACCGGCCTGGGGGTGCGCGTCTGGAAGGGAGCGAATCCCGGCCTCAGCCATCTCGACGTCGAGCTTGGAGCGGCCAGCGAATACGAGAACTTCGCGGAGCCCGACGAGCCCTCGGAGGACTTCGAGTCGGAAAGACGGAGGTTCCGGCTCGACACGCGGCTGGCGGCCAAGAAGCCCTTCGGCCTGATCGACACCGCCGTCAAGGGTCGCTGGCGGCCTTCGATGGGCGAGAACCCCGACCACAATGTCGAGGCGGAGGGCCAGGTATCGACCGAACTGCTCTCGAATTGGTCGTTGGTGCTGCGCTACTCGCTCATCTGGGACGAGCGTCCTCCGCCCGGCGCCGAACCCTACGACCACAAGTTCGGGCTTCTCCTGCGGGTGGCTCTCGGGCAGGGTTGATTCCTGGCAGCGTCAATGTGTCAGGAAGCGCTCCTGGCACTGGTGCGAGTTCCGCCACGAGCTGCCGCACCATGCTTTCAAGCGGCCCGGACCGGCTCCATCGCCCGGGCCGGACTTCCCGAGTTCAGCCGTTCGATGGTGATCGCCGCGCCAGCGCGATTCTCCGCAGCCTGAGGCTGTTCCCCACCACGCATAGGGAACTCATGGCCATCGCACCTGCGGCGAATGCCGGATGGAGCGCTCGCAGGGCGTCCGGGAGCTGGGTGAGCGGGTGGAGCGCACCCGCCGCGAGAGGGATGAGAGCGACGTTGTAGAGGAAGGCCCAGAAGAGATTTTCGCGGATGACGCGCACCGTGGCGCGCCCTAGCGCCAACGCCCCGGGCACCGAGCGCAGGTCGTTCCTGACCAAGGTGATGTCGGCGCTTTCGATAGCGATGTCGGCTCCTCCGCCCATGGCGATCCCGAGATCGGCCGCAGCCAGTGCGGGAGCGTCGTTGATGCCGTCGCCGACCATGGCGACGCTCCGGTGCCGCCGGCGCAGTTCGTTCACCATCTCCGCCTTCTCCGTGGGTAGAAGACCCGCCTCCACATCCTCGATCCCTACCTCGAACGCCACTCGCCTGGCTGTCGCCTCCCGGTCGCCGGTAAGGAGCGTGACATCCACGCCTCGCCTTCTCAGCTCCGACACCGCCTCCTGGGAACCGGGCGCGACCTGGTCGCCGACCGAGGCCATGCCGACAAGCCTTCCGTCGAGGGCGACGAAAAGAACCCCGTGTCCGTCGGCCTCGGCTGCGGCGCGGGCGTCGTCGAGCATATCCGCCGAAACGCCGTTCTGCGCCAGGAACCGCACCGATCCGACGAGCGCCCGACCTGGCGGGAGGGTCGCCTCGACGCCCAGCCCCGCGTGAGCCTTGAACCCTTCGGCTTCGACGAGGTCGAGCCCTCGCTCACGGGCCGCAGTCACGACCGCCCGTGCCAGAGGATGTTCGCTCGACGCCTCGACCGACGCTGCGATCCCGAGCAGGCGGTCCTCGTCCCCGTCCACGGCGCGCAGCTCCAGCAGCTCGGGCCGGCCCAAGGTCACGGTCCCGGTCTTGTCCATGGCGACATGCCGGATGGCGCGCGTGGTCTCGAGCGCCGCCGCATCGCGGTAGAGGATGCCCAGGCCGGCCCCTCTTCCGGTGGCGACGGTCACTGCGGTCGGCGTCGCCAGTCCCATGGCGCACGGGCAGGCGACCACGAGCACGGCGACGCTCCGCACCACCGCCTCGCCGAGCTCCGCCCCGGGCGCCCACCACCAGACCGCGAAGGTGAGCGCGGCCACGACGAGCACTGCCGGAACGAAGACTGCGGCGACTCGGTCGACCATCATTTGGATCGGGGGCCTGCTCGCCTGCGCCGCGCGCACGGCGGAGACGACCTGGGAGAGCACGGTGTTCTCGCCCACGGCCTCCGCCCGGAAGCGGAGCGCGCCGAAGAGGTTGATCGTTCCGCCCGTCACCCGGTCGCCGGTCGCTTTTTCCGCAGGAAGCGGCTCGCCGGTCACGGCGCTCTCGTCGATGGAGGAACTCCCGTGCTCAATCAGGCCGTCGGCGGGGATGCGCTCGCCGGGTCGAACCGAGATCAGGTCGCCGACAGCCAGACTCCCGATCTCCACCTCCCTCTCCTCGCCGTCGGCGTCCACGAGCCTAGCCGTAGGCGGGGTCAGACGGAGCAGCTCCGACACCGCCCGACCGGTCTCTCCTCGAGCCTTGAGCTCCAAAGTCCTGCCCAGACGGACCAGGACCAGAATCAGAGCGGCGGTCTCGAAATAGACGTGAGTCCCGGCGGCGTTCGAGCCCCCGCTGACGGCACCCGCGACCACCACGGAGTAGACGAAGGCCACGGTGGAGCCGATCGCCACGAGAACATCCATATTCGCGGAGCCCCGGCGCAAGGAGCGCCATCCACCGACGTAGTGCGCTCGCCCTAGCAGGATCTGGACCGGCGCGGCCAGTGCGAAGAGGAGCCAGTTGACCGAGGGCAGGTGGCTCCATGCGCCCAGAAGAGAGAAATCGCGCCCCATCGAGAGTGCGAAGAGCGGAAGGACGAACGCAGCCGCGATCCGAAGCAGTCCGGTCTCTCTGGAAAGCTCGGCCGAGCGTTCCTCTTCCTGAGCCCGGTCCCGGGCCGCCTCGTCGAGATCGACCTCGCCCACCACGCCGAATCCCAGCTCTTCGACGATCTTCCTAAGTCCGTCCAGCCTCCCGGAAACACCCGCGTCTCCGGCTGCCAGCACCAGCTCCGCCCTCTCGGTGGCGAAGCTCACACTGGCTTCAAGCACACCCGGAGCCTCGCTCAGACCGCGCTCTATGCTCCGCGCGCAGGCGACGCAGTTCATGCCCGTGAGGGAGAGCGCGACGTTCCGGGTCGAATCGGGACCAGCGGCTCGCAAGGGATCGATCGTTTCCATAGACCCTCCTACCCGTCCCCGCGCTCGGGGTGTTCCGAACCCCGGGCCCCGGTATCTTTCGGGTCCCACTTTCCGCCGCAAGGCAGCCCACGCCACGCAGGTATCGTCGCACCAAATGCCGAGCAACCCACCACCGACCGGCGAACGCCACACGGTTCCTCCCCCGCTCCCCCTTCCGAACGACGACCCGATGGCCGCCTTCGCCGCCTGGTTCGCGCACGCCGAGGCGAGCGGCGTTCCCCTCCCGGAGGCCGTGGCTCTGGCGACCGCCACCTGGGACGGCCGCCCCTCCGCGCGCATGGTCCTCCTCAAGGGCGCCGACGCCGACGGCCTCAGCTTCTACACCAATTTCGAGAGCCGCAAGGCTGCCGAGCTCGACGCCAATCCGCGCGCTGCGTTCTGCTTCCACTGGGCCACGCTGGAACGCCAGGTGCGCTTCGGCGGGACGGTGGAGAGGCTGGGCCCGGAGGCGAGCGCCGCCTACTTCCAAAGCCGGCCGCGCGGGAGTCGTCTGGGCGCCTGGGCGTCTCTCCAGAGCCGGCCGCTCGCGGCCCGCGGCGAGCTGGAGGAACGGTTGATCGAGATGGAGGCGCGCTTCCGGGGTCGCAAAGTGCCTCTGCCTCCTTTCTGGGGAGGCTATCGACTGGTCCCGCTGGAGGTCGAGTTCTGGCTCGGTCGCGACGACCGTCTCCACGATCGCGTACGCTTCACCCGTCCGGATCCGGCGGACGGCTGGCAGGCCGAACGCCTTTATCCCTAGCCCCGCCGGACCGCCCGGCGTTATTATTCCAAGCCCTTGCATCCTGTCCGAAGGAGTCTTCATGCGTCTTTCGTTCCCGCCGTTCCCGCGATCCCGCCGTCTGTCGTTCGGGAGCCGTTTCGTTTTGGGGGTCGCGCTGCTCGCCCCTGCGATCCTCGCTCCGTCTCTGGGGGCCCAGGAGGAGGAGAAGCTCGATCCCGACCGCGGTCTTCCGCTCGAGCCCGCTCGCTGGGCGCGCTTCACCACCAACGAGGGCACGTGGATCTCGCTCGACGTCGCACCCGACGGCAAGACCGTCGCCTTCGACCTTCTCGGCGACATCTACACCCTCCCCATCGAGGGCGGCGAAGCCACCCAGATCACCTCGGGGATGGGCTACGACATCCAGCCGCGCTTCAGTCCGGACGGCGAAACCCTGGTCTTCGTCTCGGACCGGAGCGGCGACCACAACGTGTGGACGGTGCCGACGGCCGGGGGCGAACCGACGCAGATCAGCAAGGGAGTAGGTTCCCGCTTCGTCTCCCCCGAGTGGATGCCCGACGGAGACTACATCATAGTCTCGCGCACTTTTAACGGGCTGGAGAAGCTCTGGCTGTACCACACCGACGGCGGCAGCGGGATCGAGATGGTGGGTGGAACTCCCTTCCAGAGGATGCTGGGTGCGGCGGTCGACGCCGAGGGACGTTACATCTGGTATGCGCAGAGGAACGGTACCTGGAGCTACAACGCCATCTTTCCGCAGTACCAGGTGTGGGTCTACGACCGTCGGAGCGGCGTGCGTACGCCTATGACCAACCGTTACGGCTCCGGCTTCCGACCCACGCTCTCTCCCGACGGCTCGCTCCTCGCCTACGGTTCGCGCGAGGACGCGGACACCGGCATCCGGCTTCGGGAGCTCGACACCGGGGAAGAACGCTGGCTCGCCTACCCCGTTCAGCGCGACGACCAGGAGTCGACGGCGACCATGGACGTGCTCCCCGGCTACTCCTTCACCCCCGAGTCGGACGCGATCGTCCTCTCATACGGCGGGGGCATCTGGCGGGTCCCGATCGACGGCTCGGACCCCACGTCGATCCCCTTCACCGTCGATGCGGAAATCGCCATCGGTCCCGAGGTCGAGTTCGAGTACCCGATCGAGGACACGCCCTCCTTCACCGTCAAGCAGATCCGCGACGCGACTCCCTCTCCCGACGGGTCGCTCGTAGCCTTCATCGCCCTCGACCGGCTCCATGTGGCCAACGCCGACGGCACGGGCGTCCGCAGACTGACCTCCGACGAGTTCGGCGAGTTCGAACCTGTGTGGTCCCCCGACGGGAGCTCGGTGGGCTACGTCACCTGGGACGACGACTCCGGCGAAGGACACATTCGGAGCGTGGACGCGGACGGAAGTCAGGCGCGCGTACTTACCGCCGGCGCCCCGGCCTACTACCAGCAGCCGGCATGGTCGCCGGACGGCGCTCGCGTCGTCGCCATTCGGTCCGACAGGCGCAACGTCCAAGAGGCCATCGATCCCTTTATCGGCTTCGGACAGGGCGCCGAGTTCGTCTGGGTTCCCGCGGCAGGGGGAGAGGCGACGGTGATCGGCCCCACCGCCGGGCGCAGCGATCCGCACTTCACGGAGGACCCGGATCGCATCTACTACTACGGCTCGGGCCGGACCGCACCCATCCCGGGATCTCCCTCGGGCGGATTCACCTTCGGCTCCCTGCTCTCCACCCGCTGGGACGGAACCGATCTGCGCTCCCATCTGCGCGTGCTCAGGAAGATCGACATCGACGCCGGATCGACTCCGCCGGGCTACGTGCGCTCGCTCTACTCTGATCTGGTGATGCCGGAGCGCTTCGACTTGCTGGAGGAGGAACCGCGGGAGCTCGTGCCTCGAACCACCGCCGGCCTGGTGCAGATGGCGCCGACCGGCGACCTGGCTTTGGCGCAGGTCGGGGACGACATGTACGCCGTGACCGTGCCCGACATCGGCCCGCAGGCGCCTGATATCGACGTGACCAAGCCCGACTCGGCCGGGATGCCTTCGTGGAAGCTCAACTCGCTCGGGGGTGAATTCCCCGCTTGGGGAGGCGACGGGCGCACTCTGCACTGGTCGCTCGGCAACTCCTTCTTCACCTACGATCTGGACGCCGCCGCCGACCCGGAGTACACGGCCGTCGAGACGCGGATCACGGTCACGGCCGAACGCGACATCCCGCAGGGAATCGTCGTTCTTCGCGGCGCGCGCGTCATCACCATGAACGACGACGAGATCGTCGAGAACGCCGATCTGACCGTGACCGACAACCGCATCAGCTCGATCCGGTCCGGTCCGGGCGAGGTACCGGACGGCGCTCGGGTCATCGACGTATCGGGCAAGACCATCGTTCCCGGCTTCGTCGACACTCACGCCCACATGTGGAACCTGTGGGGATTCCACTGGGCGCGCCCGTGGATCTACACCGCCAATCTCGCCTACGGGGTCACCACCACCCGCGATCCCCAGACCGCCACGACGGACGTCCTCTCCTACGAGGACATGGTGCGGGCGGGGCGCATGGTCGGACCGAGGGTCTACTCGACAGGTCCGGGCGTATTCTCCGGCGACGCCGTGCGCAGCTACGAGCACGCCGTGGAGGTCCTGCGCAAGTACTCCGACTACTACGACACCAAGACCTTCAAGATGTACATGTCGGGCAACCGCCGCCAACGTCAGTGGCTGATCATGGCTGCGCAGGAGCTCGAGCTGATGCCCACGACCGAGGGCGGTCTCGACTACCGGCTCAACATGACCCACGCGATCGACGGCTATCCCGGGATCGAGCACTCCATGCCGATCGTCCCGGCCTACGGCGACGTGGTCGAGCTCTTCGCCGAATCCGGAACGGTCAACTCTCCGACCTTGCTGGTCTCCTACGGAGGACCTTGGGCGGAGAACTACTTCTACACCCGGGAAGACATCTTCGGAGACGAGAAGCTCAACCACTTCACGCCGCGGCGCGAGCTCGACTTCAAGGCGCGCCGGCTCCAGACCACCGGCCCGGGTCCGGGCGGCTGGTTCATGGAGGAGGAGTATTCGTTCGACGATCACGCCGCCTGGCTGGCCGATCTGGTGGAGGGCGGCGGCAGGACCGGCGTAGGCAGCCACGGCCAGTTGCAAGGGCTGGGCTACCACTGGGAGCTCTGGGCTCTCCAAATGGGAGGCATGAGCGAACACGACGCTCTCATCGCGGCGACCATCATGGGAGCCGAGGCGATAGGGCTGGGCCGCGATCTCGGTTCGATCGAGGCCGGCAAGCTCGCAGACCTCGTCATCCTCGACGCCGACCCGCTTGATGACATTCGCAACACGAACACCGTGAGCCAGGTGATGATGAACGGCAGACTCTACGACGGAGACACTCTCGACGAACTGTGGCCGAGGCAGAGGCCCGCGCCTGCGGAGCCATGGAGGAACACCGCGCCCGAAGTCAGGGCCGGAATCAGAGGAGGTGGATCATGATGCGCGCCGCGATCGTTCTCACGACCGGCCTCTCGTTGGCAGGGGCCGAGCTCGCGGCTCAGGCGCCCGGCGGCGGTCGACAGAATCCGCTGCCCCTGCGCGGCGCACGCACCGTCGAGTACACCGCCACCGAGGGCACTTGGATATCCCTTGACGTGAGCCCCGACGGCAGCCGGATCGTCTTCGACCTCCTGGGCGATCTCTACCTGCTCCCCATCGAGGGAGGAGAAGCGGTTCCGCTCCTGCGGGGGATGGCTTACGAGGCGCAGCCCCGCTTCAGCCCGGACGGCGAGTCGGTGGCCTTCGTCTCCGACCGCAGCGGCGGCGACAACCTTTGGACCATAAGGCTCGACCTCACCGACACCACCCAGGTCACCAGGGGCAACGGCAGCCTCTATCTCTCGCCCGAGTGGGCACCTGACGGCGAGCATATCGCCGTCTCCCGGTCCGGCGGATTGGGCGGCTCCGCGAGCACCTTCATCGTACATGTGGATCGGGGCTCGCCCATGCCTCTGGGCGGCGGCGCCCCCAAGCGGGTGGGCGCGGCCTTCAGCCCCGACGGCCGCTACGTCTACTACGCCGGCGCTTTCCAGGACTGGGAGTACAACGCTGTCCTGCCTCTCTATCAGCTCTACCGCTTCGACAGGGAGAAGGGCACGACCACCACCATCACCAACCGCTACGGGTCGGCTTTCAGACCGGCCGTTTCTCCCGACGGCGACTGGCTCGTCTACGGTACCCGTCACGGACCCGACACCGGGCTGCGGAAGCGCGATCTCGAGACCGGCGACGAGGAGTGGCTGGCCTTCCCGGTTCAGCGCGACGAGCAGGAATCTCGGGCGCCGCTCGACGTTCTCCCCGGCTACTCGTTCACGCCGGACGGCTCGGCGATCGTCGTCTCCTACGGCGGCAAGATCTGGCGCGTGCCCATGGACGGCGGCGAGGCTTCGGAGATCCCGTTCGAGGCGCCGGTCGAGCTTCAGGTGGGCCCGGAGGTGAAATTCGCCTACACCATCGACACAGCCGAGATGGTGACCGCGAGCCAGATCAGGTCGCCGACAGCCTCTCCCGACGGCGGGATGGTGGCCTTCACCGCCTTCGACCGGCTCTGGGTGAAGGAGCTTCCCGACGGCGACGCGCGACGCCTCACCGGCGCCGACGTGGGCGAATTCCACCCGCAGTGGTCGCCGGACGGCTCCCAAGTCGCCTACGTCTCGTGGGACGACAGCGAAGGCGGCCACATCATGAGCGTCCCCGCGGCCGGCGGACCGGCGTCGCAGCTCACCGTCGATGCGGCCCTCTACTACAACATCGCCTGGTCGCCCGACGGAGAGCGCATCGTCGCCTCACGGGGGGCGGCGCGCGAGCTCAAGGAGGCTGCGGACGCATTCTTCGGTCCGATGGGGGCCGAGTTCGTCTGGATCCCGGCCACCGGCGGCGAGGCCACAGTGATTTCGCCGACCGGCACTCGCGACGTGGCGCACTTCCGCGCCGACGACTCGGAACGCATCTACGCCTACTCGCCGCTGGAGGGGCTGGTCTCGTTCCGCTGGGACGGCACCGACCTCCGACGACACCTGCGCGTGATGGGATCGCAGGGCGTACGCGGCATCGGAGATTCGCACACGGAGCGGCTCGTCAACCTGCCGCGGCGGATTTACCCCTGGCGCGCGGAGTCTCCCATGGGCAGGGGCGTGACCGATCCGGCGCTCCGTCCCGAAGGCGGGGCCGGCAACTTCGGGGCGGACGCTCCCGGACTCACCGGCACGGCCAACGGCACCCAGGGCGCGGCCGATCCCGCAGCCGCCCACCCCGAGCCGTACCCGACCGAGGCCGGAGGTCCCGGTCCGGCAGGGCTCGCCCTGCTCTCGCCGACCGGGGAGCGCGCGCTGGTTCAGATCGGGCGTGACATTCTGGTCGTGGACATCGCCGACGAGGCCGGGCCCGAGCCTCCTAACATTCTCTTCATCGCGAGCACGGGATCCTCACCGGTTCCGGCGCGCAAGCTGAGCGACGTAGGCGGCGAGTTCCCGTCCTGGTCGGCGGACGGAGAACGCGTCCACTGGTCGCTCGGCAACGTTCTCTTCACCTACGATCTGGCTCACGTCGAGGCCGAGGAGGCCGAGGAGGAGGAGACGGCTCACGAGCTGGCGCTCCACCGGGTGCGAGTGGCCGCAGTCAACGACACTCTCTCCGAAAAGAAGTCCGAGAAGGACAGTCTGGAGAAGGCCGACGAGGAGGTTCCGGAGGAGCTCGAGGAGGAGATCCGCAGGCTGCGCGCCGACTCGGTTCAGGCCGGAGCCGACGAGCTTATCGCCAGAGCCGACTCCATCCGAGAGGCCGCCGCGGAAATCGAGGCCAAGGCCGAAGCGGTCCGGGACGGCGACGACGAGGCTCTCGCCGACACCACCGAGTCCTACGAGGCAGTGGAGCGGAAGATCGAGGTGGATCTGCCGCGAGACATCCCTCGCGGAACTGTCGCTCTTGTGGGCGGTCGCGTGATAACGATGAAGAAGACGCCGCCGCCGCCCGAGGACCCGGAAGAGGGCGAGGAGGATGACGAGACCGCCGAGGGCGAAGGGGAGGAAGGAGCCGAAGGGGCCGAGGGAGGCGAGGAAACCGCCGCCGAGGAGGACGAGGGGGACGAACAGGAAGAGGCGGACGAACAGGAAGAACAGGAGCCCGAGGACCCGGTGGTCGAGGTCGGCGTTATCGAAGACGGAGTGGTCGTCGTCACCGACAACCGCATCGTCGCCGTCGGCCCGAGGGACTCGGTCGAGATCCCCGACAGCGCCCGCACGATCGACGTGAGCGGGAAGACGCTCGTGCCCGGTTTCATCGACACCCACTACCACGCGCAGTGGCTGGTTCCCGAGGTCCACCCGGAGGAGGTCTGGCAGTACCTCGCCACGCTCGCCTATGGAGTCACCACCACCCGCGATCCCCAGACGGGATCGACCGACATCCTCAGCTACACCGACCGCGTGCTCACCGGAGGGATGACCGGTCCGCGCATCTTCTCCACCGGACCCGGCGTCTTCATCCAGGAGAACATCTCCGACGCGGACCACGCCAAGCGAGTGCTGCGCCGGTACGCCGAGTACTGGGACACCAAGACGCTGAAGATGTACATGAGCGGCAACCGACAGCAGCGTCAGTGGATCATCCAGGCGGCGCGCGAGCTCGAGATCATGCCCACCACCGAGGGCGGACTCGACTACAAGATCGACATAACCCACGCCATCGACGGCTATCCCGGGATCGAGCACAACCTGCCCATCACGCCCATCTTCAACGACGTGGTGGAGCTCTTCAAGACCTCGCAGACCACGAACTCACCCACCCTCCTGGTGTCCTACGGCGGCCCGTTCGGAGAGAACTACTTCTACGCCACGGAGGAGGTGCACGACGATCCCAAGCTCAACGTCTTCGTCCCGTCGGCGAACCTGGACGCCAGGGCGCGCAGGCGCGGTCCGGGGGGCGGCGGCAGCCCCGGCGGCGCGGGCTGGTTCCTGCCAGAGGAATACGTCTTTCCTGAGCAGGGCGAGTTCGTGAAAAAGATGCTCGAGGCCGACGCGCGAGTGGGGGTCGGCAGCCACGGTCAGATCCAGGGTGTCGGTTTCCACTGGGAGCTCTGGGCGATGGCGGCCGGCGGCGGCGCCAATCACGACATGCTCAGGGCGGCCACGATACTGGGCGCGGAGGCGATAGGGCTGGGCGGCGAGATCGGATCGATCGAGAAGGACAAGTACGCCGACATCGTCATCCTCAACTCCAACCCGCTCGACGACCTGCGCAATACGGTGGACATCGCCTATGTCATGAAGAACGGACGGCTCTACGACGGCATGACGCTGGACGAGATCCATCCCCGCGAACGCGAGCTGGTACGCGAAAGACCCGCCGAGTCGGGTCCGGCCAACACGGCGGCGGGTATCAGGAGGTAGCTGGTGTCGGGCCAACGCTGTCCAATCGATCACAGAGAGATGGAAACCCGCGCGGGCCGGCTGCCCAGGCCGGTCCGCAAGGCCCTCTACCTCGCTCTGGGGTTCGTCAGCGTGATCATGGGCGTCATCGGCATCGCAATCCCGGTCTGGCCCACCACCTGCTTCCTGCTCCTTGCCGGGTGGTGCTTCGCGCGCTCGTCTCGGAGGGCCGAGCGCTGGCTCTTCGGGAACCCCATCTTCGGGCGCTACCTGACGGCGTACAAGCTCCGGGGCACGATCTCGTCACGTGTGCGCGGGGCCTCCCTCGTCGGGCTCTGGGGGTCGATCGCCGCCTCTACGTACTTCGTCTTCGACCAGCTTTGGCTCGTCGCCCTGCTCGTGATCGTGGCGGGTGCCGTCTCGGCGCACCTGCTTTCCCTGCGGACCGAATAGGGGGCGTCCCCTCTCCACTCACCCGGGGAAGATGGACGACCGGCCCAGCGCGGCGTCCAGCGGTCTGAGCTCGTCGGGGTCGTACCAGAGGTTCACGTCGACCGAGCGAGCCCCTTCGGCCATGACCTCCAGCGACACCGGTCGGTAGGAACCGTCCCTTAGCGCCACCAGTACCCCGCTCCTCTTCTCGGCGACCAAATCCATCGCCAGGTGCCCGTAGGCCTGCGGTATGATCGAGTCCATGGCGTCCGGGGCCCCGGAGCGCACCAGGTAGGTCAGCCGCTGGCTCATCGTGTTGACCCGCCTTCCTTCGTTGAAGGCGGTCGAGTGGAGTTTGATGGCGTTAGCGACGGCGTCGCCGATCCCGCCGAGCTTCTTGTGTCCGTAGGCGTCCGTCTCCTCGTCGGTGACGCTCATCTCGCTATGACCGGCGAAGGTCGCGCCCTCGGAGACCAGGACCGCAGCGTAGCGGCTCGGATTCGAGTCTCGGTCGGCGACGAGCAGGCGAACCAGGTGTTCGGCGTCGAACGGATGTTCCGGAATGAGGCAGCGATCCGCAGCTCCGGCCAGCGCGGGCACAAGGGCCGTGAACCCGGCGTAACGCCCGAAGACCTCGATGACCATGATGCGCTCGTGCGATCCCGCCGGGGTGCGGAGCCGGTGCGCGAGCTCGATCGTGCGCGCGACGCAGGTGCTGAATCCGATGCAGTAGTCGGTGCCGGGCACGTCGTTGTCCATCGTCTTGGGAATGGCGACGACCCGGGCGCCCTCCCGGTGGAGTCGGTGCGCGTAGGAGAGGGTGTCGTCTCCGCCGATCGGAATGAGAGTGTCGACCCCCAGGTGTTCGAGGTTGGTGAGCACCTCGGGTGTCAGGTCGTTGGTTTCCTCGGCGTAGATCGGGCGCAGGTGCGCCGGTACCCGGTCGCGCGTCGTATGGCTGGGGCGCGTCCGCGAGGTGTGCAGGATGGTGCCGCCCGTGCGGGCCGACGTTCGAACCACGCCGGGCGTCAGTTCGACCACCGAGTCGGAGTTGTCCGCTCCGGCCTCCCGACTCATCTCGACCAGACCGGCCCAGCCGCGTCGGATGCCGAGCACGCGCATGCCTTCGGCGGCGGCCCGGAGCGTGATGGCCCTGATGGCCACGTTGAGACCCGGGACGTCTCCGCCGCCGGTCAGCACCGCGATGGTCTTCATGACATGCTTGAAAATGGTGAGAACCGATTCTGCTCGTAATGGTGAGAACGGACCCAAAGATACTTGCGCGACCGGCTGATACGGTCAATCTTGAAGCCGGCGGTCCGGAGCGGCGACCCGGCGGGAAACAGCGCCCTGCACCTCCGCCCCGACCGCCACCGTCCGACCCGGTCAGTCCCGATCAAACGAGCGAGAGTGCAATGCGTCCCGTCCCCGCCGCCACGGCAGCCATGATCGCAACCGTGGATCCGGCCAGCCCCGAGCTCTCGACCTTCGAACTCCCCGAGAACGCCCTGCCGCACCGGCTCGGCGTGACCTCGGACGACATCGTCCAGTTCGGCACCGACACCAACACGGTAGCCGGAGAGTAAGATCGTCAGCCTGCCCTGACCGATGAGCCTGGCCGCGCGCCTGCGGGTACCGCACCCGCTAGTCCTCCTGACCGGCGGGATATTTCTGGCCGCCCTCGCGAGCTGGATCATCGTCCCAGGCGAGTACGACCGCCAACTGGACGAGGGGACGGGGCGCGAAGTGGTGGTCGCAGGCACCTACGAGGAGCTTTCGGAGCGTTCGACGGTGAACGCGTTCGACGCCGTGGTCGCGATCCCGAGAGGGATGCTGCATGTGGGCGACGTGATTTTCCTGGTCTTCCTGATCGGCGGCGCCTTCACGGTTCTCGATTCGGCGGGAGTGCTGGCAAGGGGCACCTCCGCGCTGTCGCGGTTCCTCGCCGGACGCACCATCCTCACAATACCGGTGGTCTCGCTCTGCTTCGGCGCGGCGGGCGTGACCTTCAACATGCAGGAAGAGGTCATCGCCCTCACGCCCGTGATGCTGGTCCTATGCCGCAGAGTGGGGTTCCAGCCGGTGGTGGCCGCAGGCATGAGTCTGGGATCGGCGATGGTGGGGTCAGCGTTCAGCCCGACCAACCCCTTCCAGGTGGGGATCGCGAAGAGGGTGGCGGATCTCGACCCGGGTACCGGAACCTGGTTCAGGTCGTCCGTCCTGGCGATCGCGTTAGGCATTTGGATCGTCGCGACCATGCGCTACGCCATTCGCACCCGGGCCGAACCGCAGGTCTCCGCGGGCGAAGACGCCGATCAGGGTTCGCTCACAGCCTCGGACACGGCGGTCCTCCTGCTGGTGGCGGTCACCTTCGCGGTAGTCACCCTGGGGCTGGTCCGCCTCGGCTGGGGTTTCGACGAGCTTTCGGCGACCTTCGTCATCATGGGCGTCGCCGTGGGAGCGATCAAGCGCATGGGGCCGACCGGGATCGCCGAGGCTTTCGTGCGCGGGTTCCGGAACATGGCCTACGCCGCGCTGCTCATAGGATTCGCCCGGGCCATCTACCTCGTGCTCGAGGACGGGCAAGTGCTCGACACCATCGTCCACGCCCTCTTCACACCGCTTTCCGACCTTCCTCTCTTCGCATCGGCGGCCGGCATGACGGTGGCGCAAGCCGGTCTTCACATCGTGGTGCCCAGCGTCAGCAGCCAGGCGGTCCTGACCATGCCCGTAGCCGCTCCGCTCGCAGACCTGCTGGGAATGTCCCGGGAAATCGTAGTGCTCGCCTACCAGTATGGCGGCGGACTATGCGATCTGATGACTCCCACGAACGGTGCGCTCATGGCCGTGCTCGCCACCGTCAAGGTACGCTACGAGGAGTGGTTCCGCTTTGCCGGTCCCACCTACCTGATCCTGCTGGCTTTGGGGATCGCGGCCATCGGAGTCGCTCTCACGATCGGGTTCGGTTGACCCGCTCGCGGAATCGGCCGATTCGAAGGAGCTCGCGTGCTCGCACCCGGCTGATTTCCGACCGAAGTCCTTGGCGGGTCGCGGCCACGCGGCCCATCACGTCGCCCCCTACCCTGAGGGCATGGGGACCGAGGGCGTGCGCCGGGGTCAACGGAAGCGACTCACCTGCGAGAAGCGTGCTAAGTCCGTCTAGATCGGTGTCGACGATCCTCTCCGTGATCTCGCGGTCGAGCCCGCGCAGGAGGTCGTTGGTGGGGCGAGGGCGGCCGCGCGAATCGAA
>LXNJ01000586.1_pt1 | contig 24747 bp, 24 predicted proteins | sample 809081 | NCBI WGS metagenome assembly LXNJ01 (sample SAMN04870510, study PRJNA318959) | sponge metagenome | biome: sponge; feature: marine sponge reef; material: water | host: Petrosia ficiformis | place: Greece: Milos, Mediterranean Sea | collected 2013-05-29 | depth 5-7 m | reverse complement strand
GGTCGCACGTCGGCGGTGGCATCCGCCCGCAGGATGGGCCCGGCGACCCGGTCGATGACGGCGTCGATCACGACGTGGCTCTCAAACGACCCATCGCCATCGTTGCCGGCGTTCGCTTCGGGAGGATGGAAGGAAATCGACAGCACGCGCCCGACCGACCTCCCGGCGACCCAGACCGCGGAACCCGGCCCGAGTCCCTCCGCCGAATGGGCCAGCGCCGTGATTCGCGGGCCCTCGAGCGTCGCGCGGACGATGACCTCGATGACGGAGATCGCGGCCGACAGGACGATGGCCAAAGCGATCAGGACCAGGCCCCGTCGGGCCCGGGTGCGCGAGGCGTCAGAAGAGAGGTCCATCCGGGTCATCCCTGAGCAGACTCCCTTGCGGTCGCGCCGTCAAGGCGCGACCGGCCAGCTCCGGCGGTGGGGGAGATGCTGTTTGGCGCCTCCCCTTCACACCGCAGATTCGCGGGTCTCGATGTGTCCACGACACGTCCAACGCGCCCATTCACCCAACAAGAAAGAGGAAGAGAAACCATGTCGAAAACCGTGAACCGGGTCATCCTCGTCGGAAACGCCGGCAGCGACCCCGACGTACGCGAGACCGCTTCCGGCACCGCCGTCGCGCACCTGTCGCTCGCCACCAACCGCGTATTTCGGAAGAACGGGGAAACCCAGCGCCGCACCGACTGGCACCGGCTCACATTCTGGCGCCGCCAGGCGGAGACCGTCGGCGAGTACGTGCACAAGGGTTCACGCCTCTACGTCGAGGGGCACCTCGAGTACGGATCCTTCGAACGTGACGGAATCGCGATCCCCACCGTGGACGTGGTCGTGGAGGACATGGTGCTGCTGGATCCGCGGCCGGACACCGACGACATCGCCGCCGGCAGCGCCGAGCTCCCGCAGTAGACTCTTGGGTCGCGCCGCATTCGGCGGACCGCCGGCGACGCTCGCCGGGGCACTGGAGACCCGCCCCAGGAACGTGCATCTTCCCGTGCGTGGGGCGGGTCCGTCGGCCAGATCGAAGCGGAGGCATCCGATACAGACACACGACCCGGGGTTTCTCACCCTGTCGAATCTGCTGTCCCTGAGCCGCATACCGCTCGGCCTGGCCTTCGTCGTGGTCTCGGACCCCGGAATGATGGCCGCGCTCGTGGCCACTGCCGGGGCAACGGATGTCCTCGATGGGTTCATTGCCCGTGTAAGCGGAACGCGCTCCCAGGTCGGACTCCTGCTCGACCCGCTCTGCGACAAGCTCTTCGTCCTGCTTGCGCTCTCCGGCTTCGTGGCGGCGGGCGGCCTCGACGGGGTGTCGTTCCTGATTCTGATCCTCCGGGATCTCTATACCGCCGGGTGCTATCTCCTGGCCCGGCTTGTCTCCATCATCATTCCTTTCAAGCCCCGGTGGCCGGGAAAAATCGCCACCGGCCTGCAGTTTCTTACGCTCCTCGCCCTCATTTTCAACCCTCGGTATGTTCCCGCACTCGTGTTGCTCGTCGGCGTGACGTCGGCCTGGGCGATCATCGATTACGGGACACACTGCCTCCGGCGGAAGTGGAAGAGCGCGACCTGACCGGCTCCGGATGGCCTGAACGGCTTGGGCGTGGAAAAAAACACAGTCGACATCACCATCATCGGGGGCGGTCCAACCGGTCTCTACGGACTCTTCTATGCCGGCATGCGCGGCGTGTCCGCCCGTGTCATCGATGCGCTCCCTGAGCTCGGCGGCCAACTCACCGCTCTCTATCCGGAGAAGGATGTTTTCGATGTGGCCGGTTTCCCCCGGGTCCTCGCCAAGGACCTGGCGCGGGAACTCGTAACGCAGGGCCTGCAGTTCGACGCGGAGGTCTGCCTCGAGGAGCGCGTCCTGGAACTGAATCCCGGAGATGGCCGCTTCGACCTGCGCACCGACGGGGGGCCGCGGCCCACGCGGACCGTCGTCATCGCCGGAGGGAAGGGCGCCTTCAAGAGCCGGACGCTGGCCGTACCGGGCTGGGATGAGTTCCTGAACCGGGGACTTACGACGCAGGTGAAGGACCCCGCATCGTTCCGCGACAAGCGGGTCCTCCTCGTCGGCGGGGGTGACTCCGCCTTCGACTGGAGTTGGGCGCTGCGGGACATCGCCGCTGAACTCACGCATATCCACCGCTCGAACCGCTATCGGGCCCACGAGAGCACGGTGGCTCAGGTCGAGGGTGCGCATGACCGCGGCGAGCTGCGGCTCCGCACCTTCTACACCGTGACGGAGATCCACGGCAGCGGCCGGGTCGAGGCCGCGACGATCCGGCACACGAAGACGAAGGAGACGACGCGCCTCGAGGTGGACGAGATCGTCGCCTTGATCGGGTTCGTTCCGAACATCGGGCCGATCGCCGAGTGGGGGCTCGAACTCGAGAAGAACTGCATCGTGGTGGATTCGCGCATGCGGACGAACATCCCCGGCGTCTATGCGGCGGGAGACATCGCCACCTACGACGGGAAACTGGAGTTGATCTCGACCGGTTTCGGGGAAGCCGCGATCGCCGTGAACAACGCGGTTCACCACATCGATCCGACCGCGAAGGTGAACCCCGGCCACTCGACGAGCTACAAGGTCTTCAAGTAGTCGCGGTTCGTCCGCCACCTTCGGCATCGCGCCGCCGCCCGACGAGTTCGATGAGGCGGGCGTCGGATCCCGTGAGGTTCTCCCTTGCCCAGTCCCGAACATCATCTTCGTGCGTGAACAGGATGACCTGGGTCGAGCGGGCGAGCACGGCCAGCGTCTGCAGTACCGCCTGTTTCCGTACCGCATCCGAAGCGCCGACGACATCGTCGAGGATGAGGGGACAGGTCTCGCCTTCCCGGGTGAGGTGCCGCGAGAGCGCGAACCTGAGCAGCAGGTAGACCTGCTCCGCCGTGCCGTGGGAAAGCAGTTCGGCGGACCGCCAGCGCCCCCCCAGGGTCCGGACCTGGACGAGCAGGTTCTCCGGGTCGATTCGGCATCCGGTGTAGCGGCCCTCCGTCACCCCGGGCAGCCATTCGAGCACCGTCTGCGTCAGGATGGGCGCGATGTCGCGCATGACGCGCTCCTGCGCCTCTTCAAGGAATCCGATCGTGCAGTCCAGCGTGTCCTTGAGACGCGCGATCCGCGCCCGTTCCCGTTCGGCCGCCGCCAGCGCGTCTTCCGCGTCCGCCACGCTCGGGAGGTGGTGCTCGCGTTCGGTGAGTTGGCCGCCTGCGCGCAGCACCTCCTCGCGGGCGGCCTCCGCTTCCTGCCTCAGATTCTCCAGCGTCTCCGCGGTGAGTTGCCCCGCGCAGGCTTCGACGAAGGCGTCCGTGCCGACCCGGTCGACGAGCCGGTCGGCCCGGCGACGGAGTCGCTCGGCATCGTCCGCGAACTCATCCAGTGTCCGCTCGCCCAGCAGCTGTTGCAGGCGATCCCATGCTTCGTTGCGCCCGCCGGCTTCCTCGAGCAGCCGCTCCCGGCCTGCGCGCCATTGCTCCAGCGCCGCCGCCAGATCCTCGGGGTCGTCGGCCGTCACCTCAACCTGCGCGCCGGCTTCACGCAGCTTGTTCGCGGCCTCGACGGCTCGCTCCGATCGGTGCGCGTGCCGGGTCTCCGCCGCGAGGCGCCGGGCTTTCTCGTCGCTCCACTTTCGGCGTCGCTCCGCGGTCCGCCGCTCGAGTTCGCCCAACTCGCCCCGCGCGATGCCTCGGCCCCTTGCGTCCGCGAGCGGGTCTTCGGCCGCGTCCGCCAAGAGGGCATCGGCTACGGCGCGCAGCCGATCCGTCTCGGCGACCAGTGCGTCGAAGGATGAGCCGGCAAGCAGTCCCTGAAGCTCATCCCACTGGGAACCCAGCTGCGCGGCCTCTTCTCTTCCGGCCCGCCGGGACTCCACCTGGAGGCGCAGCGCGTCCGCGAGCACCTCCGGTTCGTCCGCTGATTCGGCCCCTGCAGCGGTGTCTGCGCCGGCAAGCTCGCGCATGCGCCCCACCGCCTCGTGCCGCCGCCGTAGCCCGTCTTCGTATCGATCCCGTTCCGCGCGCGCCGAGGCAAGTTCGCGCCGGAGACTGTCATGGCGTACGTCCAGGGCCAGCGCAATCTCCGAGCGGTCGGCGCGGGTTCTCGCGAATCCTTGAGACAGGATGCCTCCCGCCCCGACGGCGAACAGGATCAGTCCCGTCGTGCGCAGATCGGGCGCCACAAGCGCGAGGACGAGGCCTCCGATCGCCCCAACTGCCGAAACACCGACCCACACAGCGTTTCGCCCGGGCAGAGGTTCCAGGGGCGCCCGCCGCCTCTTCTCGAGCGCGGCGAGTTCTTCCTCGAGTGCCTCCACACTCCGGCCGGCCGGCGCTTCAACCTCGGGAAGCGATTCCCAGACGCGGAGTGCGTCGCGGACCTCCGCAAGACGCGCGTCCTCTTCCGGGGCAACCCGGGGGCCGCCTTCCGGGAAGAGCGCCCGCAGCCCACGTGCATTGGCGAGGCGAGTTCCGGCTTCCACGGCCGCCGCCTCCGCGACAACCGCGCGCGCGGCCGCAAGCTCCGCATCGGCGCTCTCGATCCTCTCCTCGATCTCGCGCGCCGAGGGCCCCGTCAGTTCCACTGGAGCGGGGAGATTTCGCCAAGTCGTGAGCGCTTCGGTGACCGCTCGCGTGAGCCCGCCGCCCTCGGGGACCGGGTGAGGCGCCCCCTCCGGGAACTCCTCGTGCAGAGCCCGCGCCTCCCGCAGCCGCTCCGCGAGCGCTTCCGCCTCCACGCTCGCGAGCGCGGCCTCCACCGCCTCCGCGCGGCGCCGGGCTTCCCGCGCGGCCCGCTCCAGCGTTTCGACCTCGGCGCGACGCTCCTGAAAGTCCCGGTGCGCCTCTCGGGCCGCCTCCAGAGCCTCGCGCGCCTCCGCCACCCGTCGCGCGGTCGTCATGAGCGGCTTCGTCGGAGCCCGGGTCGATCCGACACGTTCCCGGAGAACCCCCTCGAGCCGCTGGAGCGCGGCCGCCGCCGTCTGGTCCACGCCCGCCGTCGCCGCCGCGCGCTGCATGTCCTCCTGCAGCGACTCGGGATGATCACGGACCCTGAGGATGTCCGCCTGGCGCACGCAGGCCGTGGCGAGAAACGAGCGCCGGTTCAGGCCCAGCCAGCGCGAGCCGTCCGGCGCTCCGTCGAACAGGATCTCGTGCGAATAGTCCCGTCCCGCCACGCTCGTGTCCTCCGCCGAACTCTCGATCCTTCCCGCGAGGTCGTGCCTCAACTCCACGCACCGTCCGTCCTCGAGCGCGACGACCGCCCCGATCTCCCACTCGTCACCGTCCCACGGCTTGTGGCGCGCCGCGAACGCCTTCTCCTCCTTCCGCATCGCCCCCTTGCCGCGCCGGATGCCGCAGAGCCCGGCGTACAGCGCCGCGTGCCAGGACGATTTCCCTGCCTCGTTGCGGCCGAAGACGACGTTCATTCCCGGCGCCAGTTCCAGCGTCTCATCCCGCAAGGGGCCGAAACGATGGGCCGTGACGGACTCGAAGCGCATCACAGCACCTCGAGATCGTCGCGGCCGTCGAGCGCCCGGAGCCCCATCCTCAGGACGCGGCGCTTCTCATCGTCCGACAGCTCCGCGCCCAACACATCCTCGACGAACTGTCCCCGCACCGTAGGCTCCTGACGGATTTCCTCGAGGTCGTACGCCAGGTGCAATTCCGATTTCCGGATCTGCACGGCGTCGAACGTCTCGATCAACTGTTCGCGGATCGTGTCCTCCTGGAGGTCGAGCGACGGCTCCAGGTCGCCGCACACCGTCAGGCGTGCGAGTCCCGCGAGGCTCTCCGCCTTCGCGCGCAGCGCGTCGCGAATCTGCTGGCGACTCGTGAGACCCGTGACATCGAGCCGCAGGTCGTGAACCGGCGTGACGGCCACCACCCGCCGCTCGCGCGTGACCTCACCCTCCGCATCGATCGTCGCCACCACGGGCCCGCGCTCCCCTTCCTCTCCGAACTGGAGAGGGTCGGGGTTGCCCGGATAGGTGTGATGCGCGCCGTCCGCCGGCCGGTGATAGTGGCCGAGGAACGCGTGGTGCAGCCCGCTGTCCGGGATTTCGGCCGTCTCGAAGGGGGCGTGCGGCGCCTTCCCTTCGCCCTGCGCCGCGAGCCACGACCGTTCCGCCCCGTGAAACAGCGCCACGTGGGCCCCCGCCCCGGAGACCCTGAAGCCGTCGCCGAGGAAGTTGTCCGTGTTGGCGGGAGCGCAGTGCGCGGCTCCCCACAGCGTGATGCCGGGCGCGACGGAGACCGCCCGCAGCGCCGCATCCCGAAAGATGTGGACGTTCTCACTCCATCCGCCTGTCGCGTAGACGCTCGTCGGCCCGTACCAGTCGTGATTGCCGGGCGCGATGTAGACGGGCACCGGGTCGAGGGAGGCGAAGGTCTGCCGCAGAAAGTTCGCCGTGTCCAGCGTGACGCGATCGTGCTCGTACAGATCGCCTCCGCAGAAGAGCGCGTCTGCGCCGGTCGAGCGGACGAGTTCCACGATCGCGAGCAGGGTGTCGCGAAGCGCCTCGCGCCGCCGCCGCGCCACGTCGCCCGTCGCCTCGCACCACGCGAACGGGGAGTCGAGATGGAGGTCGGCAAAGTGGACGATGGTCCGTTGCACAGTCAGGTGAGGAACGCCTCGATTCGGCTCCAGTTCGCTTCCGCGTCGGAGGCTCCCAGTTTCACGAGCGCCTGGATGTACTCGCTCTCGAACAGGAGATAACTCAGGAAGTCGGCCGTCTTGATGTCCGGCGTTCCCAGGCCTCGCACGAGAAACCTGAGCGCCGGAGGAAGTTCGATCTCGAAGTCGCGCGCCAGTTTTCCGATATCCCGGGAGGGTCGGAGGATGAGCAGGTCGACGTGGCGCAGACCCTGGCTCTCGGACACCTCGGGGGGGAGTCGGTCGACGAGGAGGTTGATCCGGCGCAGCGCCGCCGCGTCCCAGTCGAGCGTGTCGAGAAAGACCGAGTTCAGCAGCAGGCCCAGCACTCTCGCCGGCGGCGGATAGCCGGTCGTGTCCGGGGCCCGCGCCTCGAGTTCGGAGCGCCGGTAGCGGGCCGAGATCGTGAAGATGCGGTCCGCCCCCATGTGGATCGCCGGCGCCAGCGGCGCGGCGGTGCGGAAGCTCCCGTCTCCGTAGTACTGCTGTCCGAGTTTGACGGCCGGGAACACGAGCGGAATCGACGCGGAAGCCAGGATGTGGTCCACCGAAATGTCCGTCCGCACGAGTCGGTAGTGGGCGCTGGCCGGCCGGGGCGCCGACTGCGGTTCTCCCTGTACGAAGAGGACCGTGCGTCCCGTCTGGTACGACATCGCGGTGAGACCCACCGCTTCGAGCTTGCCCGCCCTGATCCGGGCGTCGATCTCCCCGCGGTCGACGTCGCGCTCGATGAATTCCCGTAGCGGTGACGTGTCGACGAGGCTCTGGAAACGGGGACTCAACCCCGTCCCGCCACCCAGCAGGGACCCGCCCAGCCGCAGGCCCACCTTGAGCAGGGAGGCAGGGTTGGTGCGCAGCACTTCCTCGGTCGTGAGCGAGAGCCAGCGGCGCTTCAAGGCCTGCGTCCCGCCGCGCAGATTCCCGTCGTAGGCGGCGAGAAAACCCACGTTGATCGCGCCCGCCGAGACGCCGGTGAGGAGGGGGACCCGAAGCCCGGGCAGCCGTCTGCCGACATAGCTCAGCACGCCGGTCTGGTAGGCGGCCCTCGCGCCGCCACCCGAGAGGGCGAAGGCCAGCTTTCCCCGCGCGGCGCCGGAAGCGCCACTCCCAGGGGCTCCCGTCACGCCGGTCCCCGCGTCAGGACCGTCCGCCGGGGCGGCCCAGGAGTTGCCGGTGCCACGAACGGGCGGCCGGTCGCTCGAGTTCACCCGCCCGCAGCGCCGCCAACGTGTCGATCGTCGGATCGAAGACGGGGGTCGTGTCGTCGATCGCTCCCGTCTTCGCCCGCGCCCGGAACTCTGTGCGCGCGCAACTTTCGATCGCGCCGGAAGCGTTCCGGTAGAAGACGCGCGTGCTGTCGAGAAGGGAGCAATCCAGGCGGGCCTCGAGCGCGCCGAGCCGTCGGGACATCGCGTCGATCGAGCACCCCGAAGCGGGCGCCGACGCCTCGTCCACGGCGACGACCGCGAACCGGTCTTCAACCCATTCCACGCCCGCCCTGAGTGCGGCCCCGTGCGCGGTCCACACGTCGACGAATGCGCGCAGGTCACCCATCAGCGCCTCGCGCTCCGCGGGGGCCAGCGGACGGTCCGCCCCGAAGATCCAGACGCGGGCGGAATCGGGAAGCGATGTCAGCGGAACACTCATGCCGGGACCATACGTCGGCCCGCGACCTCCCGCCAACCCGGCCGCGTGTCCGCTGTGTGTCCGCTATTCGTACCGAAGCGCCACGATCGGATCGAGCCGGGCCGCGCGCCGGGCGGGCCAGAGGCCGAAGAACAGGCCCACGGCGGCGGCGAACACGACGGCGAGGCCGATGGCCTCCGGCGCGATGGCCATCGTCCAGCCCGCCGATCGCGAGAGCATCTCCGCCGCGCCGTACGCAAACGCGACTCCGAGGACGCCGCCCGTCATGCAGAGCGTCGTGGCTTCGAGGAGAAACTGGAGCAGCACCGCGTTTCGCGTGGCGCCGAGCGCCTTGCGCACGCCGATCTCCTTCGTCCGCTCCGTGACGGACACGAGCATGATGTTCATGATCCCGATGCCGCCGACGAGAAGGCTCACCGCGGCGATCCCGGCGAGCAGCATCGTGAACGTCTGCGTCGTCTCCTGCTGCATCTCGAGGAACTGCACGCTGTCCGAGATCCAGAAGTCGTTCTCCCGTCCCAGCGGGAGACGGTGCTCGCGGCGCAGGATGTCCTCGATCTGCACCATCGCGACCGGGATCGCCGCCTCGCTCTCGACGACGACCTTGAACTGGTTGACGCGGTCGGTCCCGAGCAATCGGAACTGCGCCGTCTCCAGCGGAACGAGGATCTGCTCATCCTGGTTGAACCAGCCCGACCCGCCCTTTTCCTCCAACACTCCCACGACCTCGAAGGAGATGTTCCGGATCGAGATCGTCCGGCCGACGAGTTCGGCGGCGTCGGTGTTCAGCACCGCCGGCACCGCGCCTCCGAGCACGGCGACCCGCCGCCGGCCGCGATTCTCGGACTCATCGAAGAAGCGCCCGAGTTGCAACGTGTGATTTTCGACCTCCGCGTAGTTCGGCGTCGTACCGAGAATCCGCACGCTCGCGTTGTTGCGCCCGACCTGCACCTGCAACTGCCCCTGCATCTCCGGGGCGACCTCCACCAGCGCGGGGGCCCCCTGCGTCACCGCCTCGACATCTTCGGTCGTCAACCGGGCGTTCGATCCGCCCCGGACGCCTCGGAACATCCCCTGCCCCGGGCGAACCGTGAGCACGTTGGTTCCGAGCGACTCGATCTGGTTCTCGACCTGCTGCTGGGCGCCCTCTCCCAGAGCCACCATCGTGATGACGGCACCGACCCCAATCACGATCCCGAGCATGGTCAGGAACGAGCGCAGCTTGTTGGCGCGGATCGCATCCATCGCGACCCGGAGAATCTCGAAAAAGATCATCGCGACATCATCGCCTTCCTCCGACGCCCGGCAGCCCCGTCCGGCTGCGGATTCGGTCCAGGAACTCCTGCTGCGCGATGAGCGAGGTGGGAACGGCGACGATCTCCTCGCCTTCCTCGAGCCCGCGGACGATATGCGTGTGGTCGAAGTCGCTGAGGCCGATCATGACCGGCTTCAGATCGAGCAGTCCGTTCGCATCGTACCGGAACACGAACGCCGGCTGAGGTTCATCGGGCCGCCGCGCGGGGCCGCCCCGGCCGCCTCCCGGTCCACCGGCTCCCTGGTTTCGGAACTGCTGCATCATCCGCCGGCGCTCGTCGTCGGAGAGGTTCTGGATGACCCGCATCCGCTCCTCCTGCGACATCGACTGGAATTCCGACATCGGAACTCCCCCGATCATCGGCTCCTCCTCACCCTCCGCCGGTCCATCTCCTTCCGCCGCCGCACCCTCCGGTCGATTCTGGCTCTGGAAGTCGCGCAGCAGCGCGTTGACATCGGCGTCGATCTCGAGCGCCCGGACGATCTGGACGGCCTCCTGCTGGGACTTGATCCCGCTGTTCGCCACCGCCAGCACGTCCTCCTGCCGCCCGATCACGACTTCGACGTCCGCGTTCATCCCCGGCCGCAGCAGGTCTTCCTCGTTGGAGATGCGCGTGAGCACGGCGAACATGGTCACGTTCTGCTCGACGACCGCCTGCGGTTCGATCTTGAGGACGGACCCCCGGAAGGTCCGGCTGGGATAGGCTTCCACGGTGATGTCGGCCGGCAGTCCCGCCTCGAGCCGGCCGATGTCCGTCTCGTCGACGAGCATGCGGACCTGGACCTCGGTGAGATCCGCCATCCGCATCAGCACGGTGCCGCCCGTGAGGTCGCGCGTCCCCGTGACGACCTGCCCCTGCTCCACCGTCCGTTCCACGACGGTTCCGGTGATCGGAGCGCGGAGCGTCACGTCGTCCAGCTTGTCCTCGGCGAGTTCGAGGTTGGTCGTAGCGCGGACCAGCGAAGCCCTCGCGTTCGCCGAGGAGAGGATCGCGCTCTCCAGTTCCTCCGAGGTCACGATGTCGGATTCGTGGAGCGCCTGGATCCGTTCGAGCTGGCGTTCCGCGACATCGGCCTGGGCCTCGGCCACGTCCAGATCGGCCTGCGCCTGGGCGTGCGCGTTGTTGACGTCGCGCGGGTCGATCCGCACGAGGAGCGTGCCCTGCTCGACGTTATCCCCGAGTTCGACGGGCAGATCGAGGACTTCGCCGCCCGCCTGCGACTTCACCTCGATCACGCGGATGGGCTCGACCGTCCCCGTCGCCTCGACGCTGGAGACGATGGTCTGCCGCCCGGCGGTCAGGGTCTGGAGCGTCTGCTCGGGTTCGTTGGCCTCGCCGGTCGCACAGCCTGCAGCGGCAAGTCCCAGCGCCGTGAAGACCGTGGCGCGGCCCGGGGGGCCGCCTCGGAGGGGGAAGCGACGCGTGCAGCGTTCGAATATGAACATCGGGATCTCGTCTCGTGTCGGGTCCGTGACCGGGCTATCGGGGCGGCGAAACCGCGCCGCCATAGCACGGTGAGAGGACACCCCGCGCGGGTCCGACGTTGAAGAGACACGCCATGCGGCGCACGCCGTCAGGGTTGCTGGTCGAGCCTCCGGCCGAGGAGGGCCTCGATCGTTGCGACCGCGGCCTCGTAGTCGAAGCGCCGTGAGACGAGATCGATCTCCGACTGCGTGAACGTGATCTGCGCGTCCTGGAGCTCGAGGATCGTGGCGAGCCCGAGCTGGTACCGTTCCTGGACGACCCGGAGGCTTTCCTCGCTGAGTTCGACGTTCTGCTCCGCCAGGTCCACGCCCGCGAGCGCGGACTGCGCCGTCGCGTAGCGCGCGTCGAGCAGCGAGCTGAGGTTCAGCCGCGCCGCCCGTTCGGCCTGCCGGGCCTGGTCGGCCGTGGCCCGGGCGCGGAACACCTGAGTCTCGCGCTGGAAGCCGTTGAAGAGGGGATAGCTGCCGGTGAGCCCGATCGACCACGAGCGGTTGGAGGGCGGGAACTCCTGGTTCGCCCAACCGTAGCCGCCATTGAGCGAGATGGTCGGCAGGTAGCTGGAGCGCGCACCCGACACCGCCGCCTCCGCCGCCTCGACGGCCACGGAGGCCGCCTGAAGCCCGGGAGCCGAGACATCGGCGATGGCAAACAACTCGTCACGCGTAAAGGGGATCTCGGTCACGGCGAGTTCCGCCTCGGCGGTCGGCCCCACGAGGGTCTCGGAGCCGATGACCTCGGTGAGCTCGAAGGTCCGGGTGCGTGCGTTGTTCCGGGCGTTCAGCAGCGAGAGTTGCGCGTTGTTGAGGTCGACCTGCGAGCGGAGGGAGTCCGAGCGCGTCGCCCGTCCCAGCTCCAATTGCTGCCTGACGAACTCGAGCTGGTCCGCCTGCCGCTGCACGCGGCGCTCCTCCACGGCGACGAGGTCGCGAGTGGCGACGGCCGCGGCGTAGGCCTGTTTCACCTGCTGCATGACCTGGAACTCGGCCTCGCGATAGCGCGCGTTCTGCTCGACCACGCCGAGCCGGGCGCTCTTCAGGTTCGAGAATCGGCCCCAGCCGTCGAAGAGCGTGTAAGCGGCGTTGATCCGCGTGGAGTAGCTCGTCGCGGCGAAGCCCTGGTTGAGGGCATCAAGACGGCCCGTGGAGGAGTTCGAGTAGCTGAATGAAGCGTTCACTCCGGGGAGGAGCGCCCCATAGGCGCTCAGTCGGTTGTGCTCGGCCATCTCGATCGCCGAGAAGGCCTGAAGCAGCCCGGGGTTGCGGCGCAGCGCGATCTCGACCGCTTCATCGACCGTGATCTGGCGAGCGTTGTCGCTCGCTTGCACCTGCGCCTCGGCCATCCCCGGCGAAACCGCCGCAACCAGCACCGCCGGCAGCAGGACCCACCCCCACCGACAAAGACCGGCGCTCGGCCGGCCTCCGCACCCTGATCTATGTCTAATGGTCATCGTTTCCTCGCCCCCGGAGGGGGCCGGTTGACGTCTCTCTGTTATCCGTCGTTCCGCTGCGGGTCGTCGCGCCCCTGGGACTCCCGCTCACCGCCGCGCTCTCGCCCGCCGCCGTAGCGTTGTCGCAGCAACTCCCGATAGTCCTCACCCTGCTCCTCCGTCAGCACCGACTCGATCCGGGTCCGGACCGAATCCATCAACGTCCGGTAGCCCCCCCGCAACGTCCGCACTCCGTCGCGGTAGTGATCGAGGAAGTTCTCGATCTGCGACCGCTGGTCGGCCGTCAAGCCCAGTTCATCGGCGAACTGCTCGATCGTGGTCTGCCGCCCCCGCGGTCCGCCGTCGCGCTCCCGCGTCTCGGAGGGCGCAGTCTCCGCCACCGGTTCGCCCGCGACTGCGTCCGCGAACAGATCGAGGCGGTCCGCCGCCACGCCGACCGCGGCGCCCGCCGCGAAGACGAGCGCCAGGAGCAGGATCGCCCGCAATCTCGAAGTGTCCATACGCACCCGGTTCGTGTCGCGTTTCAGCGAGTTACGGATTGATGAGCGCGGCCGTCAGCACCGCGTCGCGACTCGGCTCGACCAGGTCGATGAGCAGCGCGGGCGGGGCTTCGGCGTCTGCCGCCAGCGACCGCACCAGCCCGACCGGCTCCGGATCCGCGTCCGCGGCGAACTCGGGCGCGTCCGGCACGGAGATGCGGTACAACAGAGCGCCAGCCGCGACGAGCAGCCCGGCGGCCAGCGGCGCCAGCGCCGCGGACCAGCTTGCCGTCACGTCGAGCCAGGAGAGGGGCCGCCGCTCGAGCAGCGCTTCCGCCGCGGCCATGACGCTCCGGCGCACGCGCCGCCGCGTGAGTTCATCGGGCCGCAGGGGCTCGAGGTATTCGGCCCACGCAGGCCCGCGCCCGCCGTTCCGATTTCCATCTCTCCTATTCATCCTCATCTGCTCCTCCGGCGCCGGACGCGCCCGCTTCGGCGAGAATCCGGCGCAGCGCGTGCCTGCCGTGATGAAGGTTTGCCCTCGAAGTTCCGACCGCGATCCCGAGGATCTTCGCAATCTCCGCGTGGTCGTACCCTTCGAGGTCGTACATCATGACCGCCGTTCTCTGTCGTTCCGGAAGCTGCGCGAGCGCGTCGAGCACCCGTTCCCGAGCGTGCCTCCGCTCGAATTCACGATGCGGGTCATCCCGCGACGCCGCCGTGTCCGTCAGCTCCGAGTGCGTCCGCAGCAACTCACGCCGCCGGAGGTTCAGGCACGTACTCCGCAGCACACGATAGAACCACGGACCGAAACGGCTTCCCGGCCGCAACTGCCCGATCCGCTCGAGCGCGCGAATGAACGCGGCCTGCACGGCGTCTTCCGCGTCCTGCTCGTGGCGCAGAATCGACAGCGCCACCGCGTAGGCCGGGTCCGTGTATCTCGTCACGAACAGCGAAAACGCCCGCGAGTCGCCGGCCTGCACGGCCTCGACGAGGCCAGGCTCGTCCGCGCCGGGATCCGGCGGCTCCGCAGGTCCGGAACCGGGGCCGGCCGAGTCGCCCGGCGTTCCGTTCCGCGTTCGCGTTTCCTCCGCCAAAGACATCCCCATCGCTTGAGTAACACGCCCTCGATGCCGGCCGTTGCACCGGCTCCCGTCGGCGTTTGCCCCGGCGCTTGTTCCTTCACCGTGGCCGTCGCATCTTCGGCTCCGTGAACAACGAAACGCAAGTCCGGCCCGCCGCCGCCGAAACGCCCGACCGAGCCCACGCTCTGGCCGGCCGAACGCTCATCCAGGAACGCATGCGCGGCATGCAAAAAGTCGTGGGGCGCAGGCTCTCGCCCGGCGACATCGTCCTCAGGAAGGCGTCTCCCGAAGTGCGGCGCCATCTCTTCGAGGAAGCGTGCGAGCTGTACTGGAACGAGATGAGCTGGGAGGAGATCACCGAAGAGGAACTCATCGGAGACGAGGAACTCACGGAGATGATCTTCCCCGGGCTGCTCGCGCTCATCGACGCGTTTCTTCCCCGGGCTCCGAACGGGGAGCCGGACCGGGACCGCGAGCACCGCGAGGTCGTACACGACTTTCTGGATTGGCTGGCCGCCCGGCTTGTGACACTGCGCGAGGCTCGACCCGCCGCCGAGGATGCGCGGGCGCGGAACCTCCGCCAGAAGAACGTGACCGACGCCCTCATCGACCTCGTCGCGTTTCGCGCGTGCGCACTGACTTCCGACGAGATCGAGACCTACCAGAACGCCTGATTCCCTTCGAAGACAAGACGGATGAATACGATAGTCTGCATGAAACGCGTGCCGGACTCGGCCACGCGGGTGAGGGTGACGCCCGACGGCGCGGGACTGGACCCGGCCGGCGTCAAGTACGTCGTGAACCCGTACGACGAGTTCGCGCTCGAGGATGCGATCCGCCGCAAGGAAGAGGCGGGGGAAGGGAAGGTGACGGTCGTCGCGCTCGGCCCCCCCGAGACCGCCGAATCGATCCGCCAGGCGCTCGCGATGGGGGCGGATGAGGGCGTGCTGCTCGTGTGCGCGGGTTCGCACGACGCGCTCTCCGTGGCGCGGGCGCTCGCCGATGAGATTCGGGGCCGCGAGGTCGATCTCGTGCTGTTCGGGAAGCAGGCGATCGATGACGACAACATGCAGGTCCCGCAGATGGTGGCCGAGTTTCTGCGCCTCCCGTGCGCGACCGTCGTCGTCGGCCTCGAGATCGCGGGAAAGGAGGCGACGGCGCGCCGCGAGGTCGAAGGCGGTCACGAGGTCGTCGAATTCTCGCTGCCCGCCGTCGTGTCCACGCAAAAGGGGCTCAACGAGCCGCGGTATCCGAGCCTCAAGGGGATCATGGCGGCGAAGAGGAAGCCTCTCGAGGAACGGGAAGTGACGCTCGACGCGCCGACCATCGATTTCATCCGCCTCGACGAACCGCCGGCGCCGGCCGCGGGCCGGATCGTCGGAGAGGGCGTGGGCGCCGTTCCGGAACTGGTGCGGGCGCTGCGCGACGAAGCGGGGGTGCTCTGATGCCCGGGGCGCTGGCGTACGCCGAGATCCGGGAAGGCGCGGTGAGCCGGGCCTCGCGGGAGGCGGTCGGGCTCGCGCGGCGGATCGCCGCCGACGTCGGAGGGGAGACCCACGTCGTCGCGCTCGGTCCTCCCGGCACGGAGGAGGCGGCCGCGCAACTCGCCGGCTTCGGCGCCGATCGCACCTGGGTCGGCGAGTCGGAGGCTCTCGCGCTGTGTCAGCCGGACATCGCCGCGGCGGCCATCGCCCGGCTCGTCGAGGCGGGGGACTACGACGCCGTGATCTTCGCGGCTACCGCTCAGGGGAGGGACATCGCCCCCCGCGTCGGCGCGCGGCTCGGGCGGAGCGTGGCCTCGGAAGTCATCGAGTGCCGGCGGGAGGACGGCGCGATCGTCGTACGTCGGCCCATGTACGCCGGGAAAGCGATCGCGACCCTGCGCTTCACGCCGGGCCCGGCCGTGATGACGATCCGGGCCAACGTCTTCGCGCCCGTCGAGGAGAGTGCGGCGGGGGAGATATCGAGCCTGGATCTCGAGAGCTTCGACGGCCGGGCGCGGACGGCCGCCCTCGAGCAGGGAGACCGCGACCGCCTCGACGTGAGCGAGGCGACGACCATCGTCTCGGGCGGCCGCGGGATGCAGGGACCGGAGCACTGGCCGTTGCTCGAGGCGCTGGTGGAAGCGCTGGGCGACGAGGCGGCGCTCGGCGCGAGCCGGGCGGTGGTGGACGCGGGCTGGCGGCCGCACGGCGAGCAGGTGGGCCAGACCGGCAAGACCGTGTCGCCCAACCTGTACTTCGCGGTCGGGATCAGCGGAGCGATCCAGCACCTGGCCGGGATGCGCACGGCCAAGGTCATCGTGGCGATCAACCGCGATGCGGACGCGCCGATCTTCGGGGTGGCGGACTACGGTCTCGTGGGGGACGTGTTCGAGGTGCTGCCCGCGCTCACCCAGGCGGTTCGCGAAGCCCGCCAGGGCGATTGAGTCCGGATCGGCCGGCATGAGTCTCCGGGCCGTACGCGAGGACATCGCGCATTGGGCGGAGCAGGGCGATCCGATCGCCATGGCGACGCTCATCGCCGTGCGCCGTTCGGCTCCGCTGCCGCCGGGCGCGCGGTTCGCGATCTCGGGCGCCGGGGAGCTGAGCGGCTCGATCTCGAGCGGGTGCGTGGAAGGCGACCTGCACGAACGGCTCTCCGCGCTGCTGGGCGGCGGCGCGCCGGCCTCCGTCACGTACGGGATCACGGACGAGATGGCCGCGGGCGTGGGCCTCTCCTGCGGCGGGGAGATCGACGTCCTGCTCGACCACTACGATCCCGGCGATCCCGTCTGGCACCGCCTCTGGCAGCTCCAGGAGGCCGGCGCCCCCGGCGTCCTCCTCACCGGCGCGGCGCCGCCCACGCGCTCGCGGCAACTCCTCCTCGAACCGGACCGGTCGCTGGGAACGCTCGGATCCCCCGAACTGGACCGGGCGGCCCGTTCCCGCGTCGACGATTGGCTCGGCCGGACCGACGCCCGCGCCGTCGAACTCGTGCAGGACGATCCGGACAGCCTCGTCTTCGTCGAGTCCTTCGTCCCGCCGCCGCGGCTCGTCATTGTGGGGGCGACCCCGATCGGGCATGCGCTGTGCGCCATGGCGCACCGAACCGGCTTCGAGGTCGTGGTCGTGGATCCGCGCGAGGCCTTCCTGCGGCCGGAGCGGTTTCCCGACGCCGCGTCGCTCGATCCGCGCTGGCCGGACGAGGCGATGGCCGCGCTCGATCTCGACCCCCGAACCAGCATCGTCATCCTCACGCACGACGAGAAGCTGGATGAGCCCGCGTTGGAGACGGCGCTCGCTTCCCGCTGCGGCTACATCGGTCTCCTCGGCGGACGCCGGACGCAGGAGCAACGTCGAGCGGCGCTTCTCGCGCGAGGACTGGACGAGGCGGCATGCGACCGCATCCACGGTCCGGTCGGGCTGCGTATCGGCGCTCGCTCGCCTGAGCAGATCGCTGTCTCCATCCTCGCGCAGCTCGTCGCCCTCGAACGGGCGCCCTGACGCCCGCACGGGTCGCGCCGCGCCGATCTCAGTCGCGCGTGCGCCGGATCTTCCAGCGGTCCACCACGCGTCGCCCCCGCACGACCTCGAAGTGGTCGAAGTGAGCGACCGTGAGGCAGGCGTGATTCGGAAGGACCCGGATCTTCTCACCGACGGCGAACCGCCCGGACAGGCGCCCGTGTTCCTGGCTCACCGAGGTCACGCGATGGTCGCTCAGTGCTCCTCGCAGTGCGCCTCCCGGTGCTCCTCCGGACGCGTCGCGGAAGAGGCGGCCGTAGTGAGGGGGGGCGTCCGGCCCCACATCCTTGGACAGGGCGAGCGCGCCACAGTCCGCGATCGCGCCGTCGGATCCGTCGCGCGCGGAGACGACCGTCGCGAGCACCGTGACGGCGCAGTCGCTCACCGCGCACGATCCCAGCCGCGTCTGCGTGTAATCGTAGAGCGCGTAGTTTCCCGGCCGCGCCTCGTCGATCCCCTCCAGCGTCGCGACGCGGCTCATACCCGGGGTCGATCCGAGCGAGAGCATCCCCGGCTCGAGCCCCGCCGCGCGGAGCGCCCGCCCCGTTTCGACCATTGCGTGTCGCTCCTCCTCCGCCAGCGCGGCGATGGCGGAGGGCGAATCCGCGCCGTAGGTGTGGCCGGCGTGCGTCAGGCAGCCGGCCAGCGCGAGCCGGCCCGCGCGTGAGATCCGCCTTGCGATCTCGACGACCCGGCCGCCGTCGTACGGGACGCCGGAGCGCCCATAGCCACAGTCGATTTCCAGCCATACCGAAAAGGGGGTGCCCGCGGCCTCGAGCGCCTCGACGGCCGTGAGGGAGTCCACCGTCACGCCGAGTTCGATGCGCCGGGAGAGTGCCGCCGCCTCGTTGATCCGAGACAGGTTCAGCGGAAAAGCCCACAGGATGTCGTCGAAACCCGCCTCCGCGAAGACCCGGGCCTCCGCGAGCGTGGAAACGGCGATGCCCGTCGCCCCGCGCGATCGCTGGAGTTCCGCGATCTCCACGCATTTGTGCGTCTTCACGTGCGGGCGAAGCCGAACGCCGAGGGCGTCCGTGCGTTCCTGCATGGCCCGGAGGTTGTTCTCCAGGACATCGAGGTCGAGGATGAGCGCCGGAGTGGGGAGACCGAACAGGTCCGGCGCGTGGGTGGCAGCGTTCCCGGCGTTCACGCACCCAAGGTAGTTGGGAGATCACGGTTCCGCTAAGTTGGAACCGCCGATCCTGCTCAGGAATGAAGAGGATCGCGGGCCGATGGCGGATCGAGTGACCGCAAAGCCGTAGGGGTCGTCTTATTCACGAAGAGAAGATCTTTCGGATCGGGCCGGAAGGTCGGGTTCCGGATGATGAACCGAGCGACGCGGAGGTCGTGACCGCCGTACTGGAAGGCGATCGCGAGGCGTACGGGGTTCTCGTGCGCCGGTACAAGGACGTGCTGTACCGCTACGCGGAGCGCATGACCGGGCGCGCGGACGACGCGGCGGATATCGTGCAGCGCACGTTCATCCGCGGCTTTCGGAGCCTCGACCGCTGCCGGGATCGGGAACGGGTGGGAGGCTGGTTGTTTCGGATTGCCGTCAACCTGTGCAAGGATCAGTTGAAGGGGCGGGCGCGGCGAGAGGTATCGCTGGAGGCGGTCGGCCCCCTCACGGCGACGCGAGGCCTTCCCGAGGCACGCGCCGAACGGGCGGAAATACGGGAGCAGATTTACCGCGCCTTGCAGTCGCTGAGCGACGAGCAGCGTGAAGCCTTCGTCCTCAAGCACGTCGAGGGCTGGTCGTACGAAGAGATGTCGGAGAGACTTGGAGCTTCGGTGTCCGCGTTGAAGATGCGGGTCCATCGGGCTCGGGATCAGTTACAGGTGCTGTTAGAGAACTACCGATGAACGACGATCTGAAGCTGTACCTGGATGGAGAAATCGACCGTTCGGAACTCTCGCGGGAGCTTCGCGGGGACGCCGAACGGTGGGACGCCCTCCTTTCGGACGTGCGGGATTCGGGGGTGCAGGGAGCTCCGGTCGGACTCGAGTCGAGGGTCATGGCCTCGGTTCGCCAGGAGGGGCGTCGGCCGTTGTCGAGCCTCGTCGACTGGTGGGTGCATCCCCGCTCCGTGCGCGTCCGGCCGTGGCTGGGACTCGCGGCTGCCGCGGTGCTTGCGGCGTTCTTCTTCCTGCCGCGGGAGAGTGTGTTCACCGAGCCGGCGGGGGCGGCGACCGCGCTCGTGGGCGAGGAAGTTCACTACGTGCAGTTCCGCTTCGAGGCGCCCGGCGCGGCGTCGGTCCACGTCGCGGGCGACTTCAACGACTGGCAGCCGGAGGTCGCGCTGGCCGATCCGTATGGGACCGGCGTGTGGACCGGACGGGTGCAACTCCCGCCCGGCGTGCACAAGTACATGTTCCTCGTGGACGGCGAGACCTGGATCACGGATCCGCACGCGGAACGGTATGTGGAGGACGGTTACGGCAACCAGAATGCCGTGATCGCCATCACGGGCGGCGCGGGCGCCCGCTCGCTGGCCCCGTAGCCAGCCAGCCCCCGTGCGAAAAGCCCTGCTGCGCCGTTGTTCCGCGCTCGTGCTTCTCGGCGCCGCGCTTCTCGCGGCCGGGCCGCTCGCCGCTCAGGACGCACGCGCCCGTTTCAGCCGCCACCTGGGAGCCGTGTACGCGGCTCGCACCCTCTCGGTCATAGAAGCCGGCGTCCGGGACGGTCTGCCGCGAGGTCTCCTGATCGACAAGGCCATGGAGGGCGTGGCGAAGGGGATGTCCCCGGAAGTCGTCCTCGCCGCCGTCGACACGTTCGCCGCGGAGTTGCGGGATGCGGCGTCGGTCGTGGGTCCGCGGGCGGAGCCGGTCGCGCTCGAGAAAGCCGCCGATGCCCTTCGCCGCGGCGTGGGACGCGAGCTACTGATGCGGCTGGGGCGTGACCGTGCCGATTTTCCCCTCCTCATCGTCTCCCTGGAAGAGTTGCTGGACGCTGGCGTGGAACTGGATCTGGCCGAGGATCTCGTGCGCTACGCCGTGGCCGAGGAGTTCGACAGCGACGCGGTGCTCCGGCTGCCCGCCAGCGTGAAACTGCTCATCCGGGAGTGCGGCGACGGTCAGCCTGACTCCTGCTGGTCACAGGCGAGCATCAGGGAGTGCGCCCGCGTGATGCCGACCGGGCCGTGTCCGACCCGAACGCTTGCGGAGGCGGCCCGCTCGGCGGCGCCGCGGTTCCGGCTTGCCCGTTCCCTGCCCGCCGCCCTGCGATCGGGCGCAGGCTGGCAACCTTCCCGGTCTCTGCCGTATACTCTCGGACTTTCCGGCGGCTGAGCCCGCCGGCGCCTCCGGCGCCTTACCCACAGATCTTGCCCACGGATCTTGCCCACGGATGATGGAGAGGGCCTTGCCAGCCAGAGTGACCGCGGCGGTCACGGGTACCGGTAGCTACCTGCCGCCCGACAGCATCGACAACTTCCAGCTTCTCGCCATGGGCACGCTGCGCGATTCGTTCGACGTCGGGCAGGCGCGATCCGCGCTCAGGGGCGTCGAGGGCGTCAACGGGCTGTCGGCCGCCGAGGTCTTCGATCAGTGGGCGTATCAGCTGACCGGCATCAGGTCGCGTCGGCGGATTCCGCCGGCAAGCGATCTGACCACGGAGGACATGTGTGCCCGGGCGGGGCTCGCCGCGCTGGAGGCGGCCGGACGCGAGCCGGACGAGATCGACCAGCTCTACGTCGCGACCGTGTCGCCGTCCGACGAGGTTCCGAACAGCGCCTGTACCGTGGCGACGAAGATCGGGAATCCGCGATTGGGAGGATTCGCGATCAACGCGGCCTGCGCCGGTTTCGTCTACGGCGTGGGGGCAGGCTGGTCGGCCATCGTCAGCGGTATGGCGGAGCGGGTTCTGGTGATTTCGGGCGACGCCCTCACGCGGCTCGTGGACTACACGGATGTGCGGACGGCCGTGCTCTTCGGCGACGGGGCCGGAGCGGCCGTCCTCGAGCGGAGCGAAGCGGATCACGGCGTGCTCGGTCCGATGGCGGCGGCGGGCTGGTTCGCGCGCGACCCGCTGTACCTCAGCGGACAGAGCTGGCGCGACGACGGAGACCGGATCCCGATTCTCCACATGGAGGGAGGGCCGCGGATCGTCCGCAACGCGATCGTCAAGATGGCCGAAGTGGGTGAGCAAGCGCTCGAGAAGGCGGGTCTCGGCTGGTCCGACGTGGACTTCGTGATTCCTCACCAGGCGAACGCGCGGATCACGCGAGGTCTCGAGCAGAGGCTGGAACTGCCAAAGGGGCGCGTCATCCACAACATCGTCGATTACGGCAACATGTCGGCCTCGACGGTTGCGGTGACGCTCGACGAAGTCGTCCGCGGTAAGCACGGACCCGTGCCGACCCCGGCCACGATCGTCCTCACCTCGATCGGAGGCGGCTACACGATGGCGGCGGCGGTCGTCCGCATCTGATGGGCGGTCGGGCCCCGCCCGCACACCTGCCCAGCGTCAGGCGGGACTCGCCCACTCCCTGAGCGGAATCACTTCGACCGGCTCCCCGGCGCTTATGGCGTCGGTCCCGACGGGGATCGCGAGCAGCCCGTCGGCCAGCATGGAGCCCAGGTTGCCCGAGCCCTGCGGGCCGCTCAGGCGAGCCGTGAGGACGCCGGATTCGGCGGACCCGATGAGCACGCGCAGGAACGAGAGCACGTCCCGGGGCCCGCGCAGGTCGTGTGCGGCGACGCACTGCAGCGACCGCCGGCAGGGACGCGCGAACCCCGCCATCCTGCGGATCGCCGGTCTCACCAGCGTCTCGTACGTGACGAGCGCCGAGGCGGGATTGCCCGGGACGCCCCAGAACGGCCGGCCGCCGAGCAGGCCGAAGACGGCGGCGCTGCCGGGGCGCATCCGCACGCGCCAGAAGGAGCGTTCGAACCCGAGTTCGTCGAGGACCCGCTTCACGTAGTCGTGATCGCCGACGCTCACGCCCGCCGCGGAGACGATCGCGTCGCAGGATTCGGCCCGCGCGAGACAACGGTGCAGGTCGGCGGGGTCGTCCCGGGCGATGCCGAGCGGCACCGGCTCCGCCCCGGAATCCGCGAGCTGGGCGGCCAGCGCGTGCCCGTTCGAGTTCATGATCCTCCGACCGGCCCGCACCTCGTCGAATTCATCGAAATCCGCGAGTTCGTCCCCGTTCGCGAGTACGCCGACGCGAGGTCGCCGGCCCACGTCCACCCGCTCGAGGCCGGCCGAGGCGAGCAGCGCCACCGCCGCCGCCCCGAGCTCCTCGCCGCGCTCCACCATCGTGTCGCCCGCCCTCACATCCTCCCCGAGGAAACGGATGTGGCGCTCCCCGTCCGCGTCATCGAATATGCGAACGCGCCCGTCCGGGCCTCCGTCCGTGTGCTCCACGCGGACGACGCCCGTGGCGCCCTCCGGCACCGGCGCCCCGGTCATCACGCGCGCCACGGAGCCGGGCTGCAGCGGCCCGCGCGGAAAAGCGCCGGCCGGGATGTCGTCGGAGATCGGGAGGGCCACCGGCCGTCCCGGGCTTGCGCCGCGGACCTCGTCGATGCGCACGGCGAATCCGTCCATGGCGCTGTTGTCCCACGGCGGGTGCGGGGCGACGGCTGCCACGTCGCGCGCGAGCGAGCGGCCGAGGGCGGCGGGGAGCGGAACCCGCTCCGTCTCCAGCGGCGACACGGCGTCCAGCACGAGAGCCAGGGCCTCGTCGAAGGAGACCCAGTCCGCGTCGTTCATGCCCGGTTCATGCCCGGCCGCCGCGGAGGTTCGTCACGGGAGGCTAGAAGTAATACCAGATGGAGATGCTGAACTCCGGGTTGTGGCCCCACACGGAGCTCTGCGGCGCCGGCGCTCCGGAGGCGTCGAACAGCTCCAGGGTGGTTCCGAAGAGGAATCCGTCCGGAGACGTCACGCGGACCAGGTAATCGCGGACCTCGAAGCCGATCCCGATCGTCTCCGCCGGAAAGATCTCGAACCCGAGCCCCACGAAGATGTGCGGAGCGGTGGAGATGTCGTACCGGAAGGGTTCGAGAGCCTGGTCGGCGAGGAACTCGGAGGCACCCTCGTCGATCCCGAACACGAAGCCGCCGCCGATGAGTCCGTAGGGGTGGATCCCGTTCCACGTCCGCGCTCCGGTGAGGCCGACCTGCGCGCCGATATCGGCCCGCAGCCAGCCCGCGGCGACGGTGTCGACGACCATCGGTCCTTCCGCGTCGAGGACATCCAGTGTCCAGCGGTCCGCCGCCCCGTAGGTGGCTCCAAGCTCGAGAGAAAGGGGACTCGACGCCCGGACGCGCATTCTGGCGCCCCCCACGGCGGTGGGTCCCTGCGCGAACTCGAGCCGCCCCCGGTTCCCCGCGTGGTGGCCCCCGAAAAGGCCGATGCGGAAGCCCTTCTCGCGCCAGCGAAAGGGTGAATCGATGCGTTCGGCCTGCGCCTCGAGCGTCGCCGGGACTCCGGCGAGCAGGGCGAGTCCGACGACGAAGATCAGTTTGTTTGACACTGGGTTGACGCGGGTTCCATATCTTGGATGAGTCGGATCTCGAACGGGAACGGCCCCGTCTCACGAGTCTCGCGACGGGGCAGCGGCGCGAGGAATGTAGGTGGAGGACCGGGTCCTTACCAGAAAAACGTTTTGTCGCCGTCGCTTGCGACGCCGGCTTCTCCTGCCGGTCGTCCTGGCGTGTGCGCATGCGCCGCCCCCCACGGCCGCGCAGGTGCGGGAAGTCGTGATCGACGGCGAGGTCTTCCGGAGGACGGCGGACGGCCGCCGTCTGGCCGAACTCGCGCTGCGCACGCCCGTCGTCCTCAAGCGTACGGAAGGGGTCTGGGCGGAGGTGGAGGTCGAGGGCTGGGTCCCGTCCGGCTCGGTCGCGCCGGCCACGCGAGAGGGCCACAACGGCGTCATCGCCAGCTTGGGAGGCGAACCTCTCAGGTCCGAACCCGCCGGGTCCGTGACCGGGTTCCTGCTCGAGGGATTCCTCGTCGACCGGGTGGAGGAGCGGGAAGGCTGGAGCCGGATTCGCCGCTCGGGCTGGGTTCGGGAGGCCGCGCTCGGGCCCGGCGGCGGGGATGGTGTCGGCCCCGGCGATGTCCGCCCCGGCGGTGTCGCGGCCGTCCTGCCCGGCGTCTCGGCTGCGGCGTTGCGC
>LXNJ01000585.1_pt1 | contig 24750 bp, 19 predicted proteins | sample 809081 | NCBI WGS metagenome assembly LXNJ01 (sample SAMN04870510, study PRJNA318959) | sponge metagenome | biome: sponge; feature: marine sponge reef; material: water | host: Petrosia ficiformis | place: Greece: Milos, Mediterranean Sea | collected 2013-05-29 | depth 5-7 m | reverse complement strand
CCCCCGCCTGTCCGCGAGGAGGTCGTCGAGCCGGCTGGCCTGGCCCTCATTGTCGCAGAGGATGAAGGTCTCTTCTCCTGCCGCGGCGGCGCCGGACAGAAAGGAGCGCAGGCGGCCCATGTCCCGTTCGACCACCGGCGGCCTGCGTGCCTGGAAGACCACGCTTCCCACATGCTCCTCGACGAAGCCGACGCGGCCGTACCGGGCGACGCGCTCCGCAACCGCCTCGGGCGTCAGTAGAACGGTCGCCGGATCGGTGGCCGGATTGCCGTAGCGTACCGCATCGCGATAGCGGGTGTCCGCACGCTTCCAGGCCGCCTCGGCTTCTTCGCGCACCGGGTCGTCGCCGATCCGTACCAGAATCGTGTCCCGCGGCAGGCGGTCCAGGAGGGAGCATTCCGTCCGCCGACCGGTATCGATCGTGGCGCCGAAGCGCACGGGCAGGATGTCGGTCCGCGTCACGGTCTCCGTGGACCGCTGGTCCAATACGCCGAAGTGGCGGATGGATTCGATCTCGTCACCCAGGAATTCAATTCGGACGGGGCCGGCCGCGCCGTAGGAGAATACATCGATCAGGCCGCCGCGCACCGTGTAGGTGCCGGCCTCCTCCACCATGGGAGACCGCTCGAACCCGCGTGCCTCCAGGCCCTCGATCAGCGCGTCCCGCCGCAGCCGGCCGCCGGTCGCGACCGTGAAGCGCAAATCGGCGAGGTCGTCCGGTATCGGGGCGAGTTCCTGAAGCGCGCGGTGGGTCGCGACCATCACCCGTGCCTGGCCCGCGAGCAGCGCCTCGACCGCTTCGACCCGCTGCCCCTCGACCTCATCGCCGTGTTCATCGCCAGCCGCAAGATCCTCGCTTTGCGGATACGGCACCGCCAGGCCCGCGCCCCCCAGGGCTTCCAGATCGCCGAGGTACTCGGCAGCCTCGTCCGGAGAGGACGCGGTGACAATCCAGAGTCGGGTGGGGAGATGCTCGGCGAGCGTCGCGACAGCCGTGACGGGCAGGGAACCGGCCGCGCCTCCCACGGTCAGGGAATCGAGGGCCGCGGGGATGCCGCGGAGCAGTTCGCGGAACGCAGGCGTGCGTGCGAGCGCGGCCGAGGCGGGGTGCGGGGCCGCGGCGGGACCCGGACTGCTAGGCACCGGGTCGGCGGGTACGGAGCGCGCGCGACGCGGCAACAACGGTCTCCAGGACGAGCAACGCCAGGATGATGGCCAGGAGGGGGCGCCATGGCTCGGGTCCCCGTCCCGCCCTGAAGATGTGCCGGGACCACGCAGAGGCGTCGTCGACGATGTCGCGCACCCCCGGGACGGTTCGCCCGACCTCGCGGTGCGACGCGGGCGCGAGGTCCCCCTCCGCCGCGGGTGGATTGACCGGAACGGCTTCCACTACGCTGTCACCGGCAAGCACCTGGTAGATCCCCGCCACCTCGGTCTCGAGGAAGGGCTGATCCCCGTCGACCGGTTGCACGGTGCCGTCGGGAGCGCGCACGGCGCTGGCAATGGGCGACGGTCGGAAACTCGTGCCCGCGGTGACCCCGGAAACACCCGTCGCGTCCCCGAAACGGCGTTCGATCACCCACTCGAGCAACGGAATCATGGCCGCGGAGGTGGGCAACGTGGTTGACTGCTCGTCGACCGGTGACGCGAGCAGGATATAGGGACCGGTCGGCGCGGTGCCGGCCACCAGCCACGGATCGCCGGTGGACAATGTGGCCAGGGAACCATCGTCGCCGGCGACGACGCGGCTTGTGCCACCGCCGCCGTCCGTGGTCCCGGCCGTCCCGGTGGGATTGTCGGCCGGCTCCGCGGGGACCACCCGGTAGAACCCGCGGATGTCGAGACCCTCCAGATCCACGGGGAGATCACTCTGTGCAATGCGAGCGCCCTCCCCGGGTCCCGCCTGGTACCGATAGGGTACGCCCGCCTCCGCGAGGCGCCGATTCAACGCCGGGAGCCGGGCCGGGTCGGCGAGCGGTACCACAAGGGCGCTCTGGGAGGACGTGCGTCCCTGCAGCCCCTCCCCGCCGAGGCTGATGAGCGTGGCGGCGCGACCCACGCCACCGAGCGAGATGCGCTCACTCTCCGCCAGGACCGCGAGCGCTTCGGCGAGAAAGAAGGACGTGGGGCCAACGGCCGCAACCGGCGTGGGATCCCGGACCATGAAGGAGAAGAAGTGGCGGTCGTCGCCGGTGAGCGGGTCCGGATCGATCTCGGCATGGCCGTCGACGCGTCCGGACGGGAAGGGGCCCATCGGCAGGCGCACCGTGGTACCCGAGGGGGCCCGGGCGGCCGCGCGCACCTGGTCGCCCACGTAAAGACGCACCCCGACGGTGTCGCCCGCCGAGCCACCCGAAATCGAGACCGCGGCCTCGGCGCGCCGCCCCTGAAGCGGGGGGAGTCCACCACCGATCGATACCCTGTCGATTCCGCGGTTCTCCAGTTCGCCGGAGGGCGCGGCGAAGACGATGACCGGGATGTCGGCGTCTCCGCCCGCAGGCTCGGAAAACGCCGTCGCCTGGAGATCCGTAAAAACGTGCACTTCCCGTCGCGGCAGATCGCTCTGGGCGACCAGCGCCCGGGCCCGCGCGATCGCGTGGCTCAGGTCGCCGCGCCCGTGGCTGGCGCCCGTCTCTTCGATGGCCAGCGCGGCCTGCGTCAGGCCCACCGGCACCGCAACCTCCCAGGGACTTCCGGCCCGGACCACCCAGATGACGTCGTCGTAGCTCGCAGCCTCGACGCTCATGCGCGCGACGGCCTTCAAGGTGTCGAGACGCCGTCGTCCGTCCTCGATGATCGTCGCGCTGAGAGAATTGTCGATCACCAGCGCCAGGGCGGTCGGGTCATGGCTCCCCCCGGGACCCGGGATGTGGACTCGTGCCCCCAGCACGACCAGAAGCAGTACCGTGGCCACCCGGATCAGGAGCAGGAGGAGCTGCTGGGTACGGATCTGGCGGGCGTGGTCCTTTTCGGTTCTGAGCAGGTAGCGAATGGCGGGGAAGGTGAAGGTCTTGCTTTCCTGCCGGTAGAACAGATGCAGGATCACGGGCACAAGCACCGCGATGCCGGCCAGAAGGAAGAGGGGGTTGAGAAAGCCCACGTCAGGGAAGACGCTGGCGCTTCCACAGATACAACCGCAGCGCTCGCGAAAGGGGTTCGTCGGTGCCGATCGTCGAATACGCGATCCCGCGACTCGTCAGGGCGGCGGTCCATTCAGCCACGGCTTCCTCCACGGCGTTCCGGTATTGGCGCCGCATGTCAGCGACCGACACCTGCAGCGAATCTCCCGTCTCCGGATCCACGAACCGCGTCTCGCCCGTCGTGGGCAGGTCGCGTTCCCCGGGGTCGATCAGGTGGAAGACCAGCACCTCGTGTCCCGTGTGCTGCAGATAGACCAGGGCCTTGGCGGTCCCCTCCGGGTCCACCAGGAGATCGGAAATCAGGATCACGAGCCCTTTTCGCTTGAGCCGCATGGCCACGCTCTTGAGGGCGGATTCCGAGTCCGTCCGGCCTCCGCCCTGCAGCGCGTTCAGGTGCTGAAGCAGGAGCCGCCAATGCACCTTGCCGCCACGGGCCTGCGTCTGTCGCACGATCCTCTCGTGGAAGGCCATCAGCCCGACGATATCCCCCTGCCGGATCAGGATAAGCGACAGGGCTGCGGCCAGGTGTTTCGCGTACCAGAGCTTCGACGGAAGGCGGGACTGGGAGGACCAGGCCATGGACTCGCTAATGTCGAGCAGCATGTAGGCCCTCAGGTTCGTCTCCTCCTCGTACTGCTTGACGTAGAAGCGGTCCGAACGCGCGAACATCCGCCAGTCGAGAGTCCGCAGGTCGTCGCCCGGCTGATATTGTCTCAGTTCGGCGAATTCGGCGGAGAATCCCCTGTTCGGCGAGCGATGCAGGCCCAGCAGAAAGCCCTGTACGACCTGCCGCGCGATGATGTCGATCCCGCCGAGCTGCGCCAGTGTGGCCGGATCGAGGAGGTCCGTGCGCCGGTCGCGGTGCGGAGTCGTCGTCTCGTTGGTGGCCATGGTCCATTGAATGTGGACAGGCGCCACCGCATGGGGAAGAGCGCGGGCCGGGTAAGGTGGCCGGGGATCAGCCGCCCATGCGATAGGTCAACGAGAGTTTGATCCGGCGTCCCTTGGGACTGTGGGTGAATCCGTCGTAGGACTGCTCCCAGTTTACCAGTGGAGGCGGCGCGTCGAGGAGGTTGAGAACGGACAGGGCCACGTCGCTCCGACTGGAGGCCCGCCGCAGCACGCTCAGGTCCCAGGTCACAAACCGGTCGATGTCGGCGAATTCGGTGTCGGGGAAGACCTCGTTCGCATACCCGGAGACCGCGTTGACGTAGTTCACCACACTGTAGTCGCCAAAGTGGTAGCCTGCCGAGAACCGGCTCTTCCACTGGGGCAGCGGGGGCGCGATGGGATTGTTCCAGTTCAGCTTTCCGGCAGCGTCCTGGGCCGGGAAGACCTCCACGCTATTCAGATCGAGGGCCCGGACAAGGAACCTCCGGGTGAAGGTGCCGTCCATCCCCAGGGAGACGATGCTCTCGGCAAGGGGCAGCCGGGCACTCACATGCCAGTCGAGCCCCGACAGTTCGATGCCCGGCCAGTTGATGGTGCGCACCGCGATCCGCTCCACGGCGGCCGTCGCGCATGTGCCGGTGCCGGGGCCGTCCGGACAGGTCACGAACTGTTGCACAGCGGCCCGCGAAGCGCCGCCCAGATCGTAAAGACGTGTGACTCCGGTTGCGGGAATGATGTCGATTACGTTCTTGAAATCATAGTTCCAGTAGTCCAGCGAGGCGCGCATGCGTGGGAGTTGCAGCGTGAGTCCCACGTTGTAGGTGAGGGCACGCTCCGGCTCCAGGTCCGGGTTTCCGGAGGCGTCCAGCGCCTTGTAGATCCCCGCTTCGGCGACGTATTCCAGCGAGGTGGCGCGGTCCTCGTTGAGGTCGTCGACGGAAGGCGTGCGGAAGGTCGTCTGCAGTGACGCGCGAAGCGCCAGCGGCTCGGCCAGGTCCACACGCAGCGCCAGTTTCGGATCGAAGCTGGTCACGGATCCGTGGAACTCGTAGTTGGCGGCCACCTGCGCTTGCGCCCTCGATCCCAGCCCGAGGTGGGATTCGACAAAGAAGCGATGTACCGTCTGAGCGGCGTGATACGGGTAGTGACCGGTTGTGAAGGTGAAGGCGCCGGCCTTCTCCAGACAGGTCCGGTCACCCGGCACGGGACAGGGATTGATTTCAAGATTCCCCGGCGCGTTCGGCTCCGCCTCCACGTCGAACCGGCGGAACTGATACCCGACGGCGTACTCGGCCACATCCTCCACCAGCGCGCCCTTGAGAATGGCATCCGCGACCAGCAGGTTGGCCGAGTTTTCCAGGTTGACCTCTTCGTTGATCCAGTCGATCAGTGCGGGACTGTTTTCGAGTCCGGGCGCGTAGTCCGGGTTCGCCTGGTCCAGGTAGCGCGCTCCGGGTTGGGCAGAGTGCTGGTGGGCATTGCTGAAGGGGTTGTAGTACATGCAGTTCCCCTGACCGGGCACGGCGCCGTTCAATGCGCCCAGGGCCATGCCGGAAGGGCTGGACGGATCGAGCACCACGTCGACGCCGCAGTTCGGGCCCCCGAAACCGCGGAACGCGAGGAACTTCCGGTAGGCGTACTCGGCCGGAAGGTTGACGTTGCCGCCGGTGCGGGAGAACGAAGCGGAAAGCTCCAGCGAGCCCTCGTTTCCGCCGAGAGACTCGATCTGGCGTTCCATTGAGGCGGCGATCCGTCCGGTGCGGGATGCGCGGTCCAGCGGGCGGCCGGGACCGCTGTTGCCCACGAGGCGGCCGTAGAAGTACCAGTCGTTCGCGAGACACCCGTCCGGGCCCCCGAAGCCTGCCGCCTGCGCATGGTTCTGGCAGAACGCTTGCCGCCCCGGGTTTCCCGGCGTGATGACCTGCGCCCCGTTGTACGGCGAGATCGGAGGGAACGACGGTGTGGTCACCCAGTCCGGGGTGGCGGCCTCGGCCCAGAGAGCCTCGACGTGGTACCGTGACTGATCACCCAGTTCGCCGTTCAGTTCGCCGAATACCCGAACATGCCGGGACGCCTGGATCAGATTGTCCCAGGGCTGGTAGCGGAAGCGGCAGGTCTCTCCCTCGAGGTGGCCCCCGAAGCCGGTACACTGCGGATCGATGAAGACGCCGCCCCAGCCGCCGAACTGCGCGTCGGCCAGCGCCGCGACGAACTCCTCCTTCGTCTCGTTGCCGGTCAGTCTGGGGAAAAGGAACGCACCGGGATTGCCCGTATACGACCAGGCGCCGCCCCCGGATGTAAAGGGGCGCAGCGCCCAATCCCGCTCCTGAGGATCCAGTTCCTGCGTAACCGCCACCTCCGCCGACACGACCGCGTGTGCGTTCTCGGCCAGCCGCGACCCCCAGATGGCGCCCACGTTGGTGTCGCCCGCGCCCGCCAGGTACTCGTGTGCCCCCGACACCTCAAAGCCCTCGAAATCTCCGCGGGTAAGAAAGTTCGCGACGCCCGCGACGGCATCCGAACCGTAGATCGCCGAGGCGCCCTCCTTGACCACCTCGATACGGTCGAGGGCGATCGAGGGGAAGGCGTTGACGTCCACGAACCGGCCCCCCTGCAACCGCGCCGGGACGTACACCTGGCGGGTGCCGTTCAGCAGGACGAGCGTGCGCGAAGGGCCGATGCCGCGGAGGTTCACGCTGGCCACCGTTTCGGGCACCGACGCCGTCGGCCTGGTGGTGTACCACCCCTGGCGATCACCGAGGACGCCCGCGCTGGCTCCCAGGTTCCGGAAGAAGTCGACCGCCTGCGGCGATCCCTGTTCGGCCAGGGAGCGGCGACCGGAAACCGCGACGGAGTAGGGGAGGTCGATCGGCGACTCCTCAAAGGCCGTCCCGGTGACGACTACCGCGGGCAGGGGGATGGCGGTCGGCTGCATCCGCAGTTCGACGAACACGGCTCCGCCCTCGGGTACCACAGCGCTCGCGGAGACGCCAAGGTAACCGATGATCTCGGCGCGCACTTCGTGAGTGCCGGGGGCCAGGCCCACAAGCGCGAATCGTCCATCGCCGCTTGACAGAACTCCCGTGCCCAGCGCCGGAATGGACACCTGTGCTCCCGAAATCGGCTGTCCGCTCGCGGCATCGGTCACGACCCCGGTAATGGAGCCGGTCGCCTGGGCGGCCGCGGTGTTTGCGGTAGTCCCGCCCAGGGCGAGGACCAGGAGGAGAGCAACAGGTAGACGGGGAACGCTCGACTGGCCGCGGAAATGGACCATGACGCCACCTCGGTTCGATTATTGCGGTGAATGGCCGCCTGATTCGCGGTGGACACCCCTGCGCCGCGGTAAAGGCCGCCCGATTTGCCGTGGGCGCCACTTCGCAACGGTGGGACCACCCTCGTCCTAATGAGAACCGCGCGGTTCCCGGAGCGCAACATGAAACGCGGCCCAATATGGTACAAATGGCCAATTTTGTCGTATATCTGTCCATTTCTGTCGTTATCGCGAGAACAGGAAGTACACCCCGGCCCCCGTGTGCGCCTTCCGGACCGAATTGACCGCCCAAAATCGTCTCGGTTACCTTCCCGGGTCCGCGCTCAGAGCCCTGCCTTCCGGCCGGGTGGCGCTTGAGCGGCACCGCACTCCACCATCCGGGCCTTCGCGATCCGTGCGCACCGATCTCATCCGCAATTTCTGCATCATCGCTCACATCGATCACGGCAAGTCCACGCTGGCGGACAGGCTCCTGGAAGCGACCGCCACGCTCGACAGCCGCCAGATGCGGGAGCAGGTGCTCGACTCCAACGAGCTCGAAAGAGAACGCGGCATAACGATCAAGCTCCACGCCGTGCGCATGTCGTACCGGTCGAAGAACGGCCGGGAACTGCAGTTCAACCTGATCGACACGCCCGGCCACGTCGACTTTACCTACGAGGTGTCGCGCTCGCTGGCGGCGTGCGAGGGAGCGATCCTGGTCGTTGACGCCACGCAGGGGGTGCAGGCGCAAACCCTGTCCAACCTCTTCCTGGCCCTGGACGCCGACCTTGAGATCGTGCCGGTCCTGAACAAGATCGACCTCCCGGGCGCGGAACCGGAACGCCGGCGCAGGGAAGTCGCCGAGCTGATGGGAATCGACCCGGATCTGGTGCTCGCCGTGTCGGCCAAGGAGGGATCGGGCATTGGGGACGTGCTCGAGGCCGTCGTCGAGCGGGTGCCGCCGCCGGGCGGCGACCCCGATGCCCCGTTTCGGGCGCTGATCTTCGACTCGTACTACGACCAGTACCTTGGGGCCGTGCCTACCATCCGCGTCTTCGACGGAACGCTGCGTGCCGGAATGCCCATCACGTTCGGAGCGGTCGACTCGTGCTACGAGGTCACTGAGGTGGGCCACCTGTGCCTCGGCCGAGTCCCGTCGAAGTCGGTTGGACCGGGAGAGGTCGGGTACCTGGTGGCGGCGATCAAGGCGGTGGCGGACACGCGCGTGGGAGACACCGTGCTCGACGCCGCAAGCCCCGCGGAGGAGCTGCTTCCCGGCTACCAGGAAGCCAAGCCGATGGTGTTCGCGGGTCTGTATCCCTCAGACGCCGACGACTACGAGGAGCTCAGGGAGGCGCTGCGCCGTCTCCAGCTGAACGACGCCTCTCTGCAGTTCGAGCCCGAGACCTCCCGGGCGTTGGGCTTCGGCTTCCGGTGCGGCTTCCTCGGGCTCCTTCATCTGGAGATCGTGCAGGAACGACTTGACCGCGAATTCGGGGTCAAGCTGGTCACCACGGTGCCGAACGTGAAGTACCGGGTGTCGATGGCGGACGGATCCGTCCTGTCGATCGAGAACCCGACGGATCTCCCGGATCGGGCTCTCGTGGATGCGGTGGCGGAGCCGGTGGTGCGGGCCCACATCGTCACCCCTTCGGCCTTCATCGGCAACGTGCAGAAGCTGTGCCACGAGCGCCGGGGACTGTTCAAGGGGATGAGCTATCTGGATCCGCGCCGCGTGGAAATGGACTTCGAACTTCCGCTGGCCGAGATCGTCCTCGACTTCTATGGCCGTCTGAAGGGTGGCACGAAGGGCTACGCGGCCCTGGACTACGAGTTCCACGAGTACCGGGCGGGGGATCTGGTCAAACTCGACATTCTGGTCAACCGCGAACCGGTCGACGCCTTTTCGGTGATCCTGCACCGTGACAACGCGTACCGGCACGGCAATCTGCTGGTCCGGAAACTCAAGGAACTGATCCCCAGACAGCAGTTCGAAGTGGCGCTGCAGGCCGCGATCGGAGGTCAGATCATCGCCCGGCAGACCGTGAAGGCGGTCCGCAAGAACGTCACGGCCAAGTGCTACGGGGGCGACATCACGCGCAAGCGCAAGCTCCTGGAGCGCCAGCGCGAGGGCAAGCGGCGGATGAAACAGGTCGGCTCGGTGGAGATCCCGCAGGAGGCCTTCATGGCCGTGCTGCAACTGGACGACGACCGGTCGTGAAGGGCGAGCGACCGCGCTGGGTCGTGGGGGTCGACATCGGAGGCACGAACCTGCGGGTCGGGAGGGTCGCCATCGAAGCCGGCGGGTCACCCACCGGGGTCCGGCGCAGCAGGACGCGGCCCGAGCTCGGCCCGGGCCAGGTGTTGGACCGCGTCGTCGCCATGATTCGCGAATCGGTGGCCGACGTGGGGAGGGACAGCATCGCCGGGATCGGTCTCGGGGCACCCGGCCCGCTGGACGCCGAATCGGGCGTCGTCGCCGAGACGCCCAATCTCGGTTGGCGCGACTATCCCCTGCGGGACCTTGTTGCCGAGGCGTGCGGACTGCCGGCGACCCTGGACAATGACGCCAATTGCTTCACCTATGGCGAATGGTGGATGGGCGCGGGACGAGGCTGCCGGCGTGTCGTCGGCATCACGCTCGGCACCGGGGTCGGCGGGGGAATCGTGATCGACGGCGAGATCTATCATGGCGCCTCCGGCGGGGCCGGCGAGGTAGGCCACACGTCGGTCGACTTCGGCGGCCGACCCTGCGCGTGCGGTTCCCGCGGGTGTGTCGAGGCGTACGCGTCGGGACCGGGGATCGCGGCCAGGGCGGTCGAGGCGATCACGGACGGCAGCGGTTCCATTCTGGCATCGCTGGTGGACGGCCGCCTTGAAGAGGTCACCGCCGAGACCGTCCAGGAAGCCGCAGCGGCCGGGGATCGGCACGCCCGGGAGGTCCTCGGCGAAACGGCCCGCATCCTGGCAACCGCGGTTGCGAACGTGATCCACCTCTTCGACCCCGACGTGGTCGTTATCGGGGGCGGGGTGGCCAACGCGGGTGAACGCCTGCTGCGGCCGCTTCGGCGCGAGGTCGGCCGCCGGGTCTTCAGCAACCAGATGCGCGCCTGCCGGATTCTGCGGGGCGAGCTGGGCGATACCGCCGGAGTGATCGGTGCCGCCGGCGTGTTCAGGCGCGCTCATGCCGCCTCCTGATCCGACGGCGTCGACGGCGGCGCGACCGGACCCGGATGTCCGGACCCGCCCGGCGAGTCCCCGCTACGACCGTGGTGAGCGTCCGGGCGCCCCGAAGCGGCTGGGGGTGCTGGGTACGCTGGTTCGCGACACGATCATGCACCCGGCGGGACTCGGGGCCCCGGTGCGCGCATGGGGCGGGATCGGGTATGCCCTCGCGGCCTTTGAGGCCGCGCTCCCCGCCGGCTGGAGCATTGTACCGGTCGTCAAGATCGGCGCCGACCTCTACGCGTCCGGGACCTCGTTCATTCGCTCCTTCACCCGGGTCGGCGACACGCGTTTCCTGCGTATCGTGCCGGAAGCGAACAACCGCGTCGAGCTGATCTACTCGAACGACTCGGGTCGCCTGGAGGTCCTGAGCGGCGGTGTTCCGGGATGGACCGTCCGCGAAGTGAAGGAACTCCTGCCCGGCCTCGACGCCCTGTACGTGAACTTCATCTCCGGGATGGAATTGACGCTGGCGGGAGCCAGACGCGTCCGGGACGAATTCGCGGGACCGTCGCACGCCGACCTCCACTCGCTGTTCCTGGGCATTGAAAGCGACGGACGCCGGGTGCCCCGTTATCTTCGGTGCTCCGAGGAATGGGCCGGGTGTTTCGATACCGTGCAGATGAATGAAGATGAATTCGCCATGTTCTCCCGCGACGCGACCCCCTCGATGCGCGCGGCCGCCTCGGCCTTCGAGGGGCGTGCGCACATGATCGTGGTGACGCGCGGCAACCGGGGCGTGAAGGTGATCGCCGCCGCGCGGGACCGGGGCCCCGCCGTGTGGGAGGTCCCGGCGGCCCCCGGACCGGCGTCCGGCGACCCCACGGGGTGCGGCGACGTGTGGGGAGCCGCGTTCTTTTCGGGGCTTCTCGCCCGGGCCGACAGGAGCACCGCGATCTCACACGCCCAGGCGCTCGCCAGCTGCAAGCTGTGCTGCCAGGGCGCCGACGAGGCGCGGGAACACCTCACCAGGGAAGGTCCGCGTCCGCCCTGGAGTTTGCACTGACATGCGGGTCGTCGAGATCCCGCCGTCGCTCGACTACCGAAATGTCGACGCCGTCTTCGCCGAAGCAGCCGCCACTGCCCCGGAACCGGTGCTCTTCGACGCACGGCGGCTGCGTTGGATCGACCCGAACGGGATGCTGTCGCTCCTCTGCGCAGGACAGGTCGCGGCCGCGAAGGGCGCCGTTCCGCGTCTGTCGCTGCCCGCGGGCGGTGATGTTGTGGGGTATCTGGACCGGATGGGGTTTCCCGGCGCCGCCGCGCGGGTCTTCCACGCGTCACCGCGGCGAGGCGGGCGCGCTCCTTCCCGCGAGTCGGATGTGCTGCTCGAGATCACGTCGATCGCGACCAACTCCGACGTGCACGAGGTGGTCGACCGGGTCCAGTCCCGGGCCGGCGCGATTCTCTCCCGGACGCTCCGCTACCCGCCGGCGGCGGTCGTCCAGTTCTCGGTGATCCTGTCCGAGGTCTGCCAGAACATCGTGGAGCACGCGGACGGGCCGGGCTGGGTTGCGGCGCAGCGCTACAACTGGACCCGCCGGCTGGGCCGGCAGGTACTGGTGATCGGGGTCGCGGACGTCGGCCGTGGCTTCCGGGACTCCCTGGCGGAAGAGCACGCGGAGCGTTTCGGAGATCGCTGGGGAGACGTCACCGCGCTGGAAGCCGCGTTTCTCATGGGCCTCACCCGTTTTCCGGACACGGGGCGGGGACAGGGGATCCAGCAGATACGGAAGCAGGTCGCCCGCTGGCAGGGCCTCGTCTCGATCCGCAGCGGTACGGCCCGTATTGCGGACAGCCCGTCCTGGCATCCGAGTCCCCCGGTTGTCGAGGGCTTGCCCCGATTCCCGGGAGCGCAGATCAACATCGTGCTCCCCGAGCGAATCGATGGCTGAGCGACTGAAGTCCGGTCGGTGTGGGGAAGGACCCACCCGGCCCGCCGCGATCGACGTGGCCGCGATCGTCACCGACACCGTTGCGTCGCGTGGGCACAACCTGGTGACACGCCCGACGGGACGAGCCGTTCGGGAGGCGATCGAGCAGCGCCTGACCACGACGTCCCCGTCCCCCTTCGTCATTCTCCTGGACTTCACACGCGTCCGGATCCTCGACTTCAGCTGCGCGGATGAAGTCGTGGCCAAGCTGCTCCTTCGCTATCAGGACTCCGACCGGCCAGCGAACGTCTTCTTCCTGTTCCGGGCCGTGGGCGAAATGCACAGGCATGCGGTCGAAGAGGTCCTTGACCGGCATGGCCTCGCGGCGGTTTGCGACGTCGGGGGTGGCTTTCAGCTGCTTGGTCCGGCGACCACCGAGGAGCGCAGGGCCTGGAGCACCCTGGAGCGGTGCGAGCGGATCGGGCCGCGCGATCTGGCGGGAGCACTGGGCGACCTGGGGGAGCCGCTGTTGCGGGGACTGGCCAGGCGGCGGCTGGCCTATTGGAGCGGCAATGGGGAAGCAGCCGCCTTGAGCGCGTTGGCGCGAACACCGTAGTGTCGGGGAACGACACTGGAACGAATCCCATTCAGCCGGGGAGACAGCGCGATGAGTAACGACGGGAAAAGGAACGGGGCGTTCGCTCCGGCCACGCAGGCGGTGCACGCGGGTCAGCCCGAACCACGGCCGGGTGAACCCGTCGTGGCACCGATCGTGCGCAGTTCGACCTTTCACTGGGCCGGTCCCGAAGACGGCATCGATCTCCTGTACAGCCGCTACGGCAACAACCCGAACCAGAGGTCCGTCGCCGCCCGGATCGCGGCTCTTGAAGGCACGGAAGACGCGCTGGCGCTGGCCAGCGGGATGGCGGCCATCTCCACGACCCTCCTCGCAGCGGCGGCCCATGGGGATCATATCGTGGCAAGCCGCCACCTCTACGGCGCCACCTGGGCGCTCCTCGCGAAGGAGTTTCCGCGGCGCGGCATAACCACCACGTTCGTGGATCCCGGCAATCCCGGTGCGTGGGACGACGCCGTCACCCCGGCGACCCGCGCGGTGTATATCGAGCTCCCCACGAATCCCACGCTCCGCGTCTTCGACATCGAGCCGGCGCGGCGGGCCGCGCGCAGCGTGGGCGCGATCCTCGCGGCCGACGTGACCTTCGCGACGCCCATGAACATTCGCGCCGCGGAGCACGGGGTCGACGCCGTGATCCACTCCGCCACCAAGTATCTCGGCGGTCACTCGGACCTGATCGCCGGCGTCGTGGCCGGGAGCAAGGGGCTGATCGGGCGGGTCGCGAAGATGATGAAGCTATACGGCGGTTCGATCGACCCGCAGACCGCGTGGCTCCTGGAGCGCGGCATCCGCACGCTGCCCGCCAGGATGGAGCGACACAATCGCACGGCGCTCGCGCTTGCCGAGTGGTTCACCGGCGTGCCCGGAGTCCGCGAGGTGATCCATCCCGGCCTGCCCGGCCACCCGGACCACGCGCTCGCGACCCGCATGCTCAGGGGCTGCGGGGGAATGGTGTCGATCGTGCTCGATGGAGGCGGCGCGGCGGCCGACCGCTTCTCGGCGGCGCTGCGTCTCGCCGCGCCGGCTCCCTCGCTCGGTGGCGTAGAGACCCTGGTCTCCCAGCCCCGCCACACCTCTCACGTGGATCTGAGCCCGTCGGAGCGGGAGGAACTCGGCATCCCGGACGGATTCGTGCGGATCTCCGTGGGCCTCGAGGACATCGCCGACCTCAAGGCCGACTTCAGGGGGGCGGTCGCCGCCGCCACCCGTCCGGCCGCAGCCGTGCCGGCCTGACGCGCGCGGGCCGGGCTCCCGGGGCCTGGTCGAGGGACCTGAACAAGGGGGGCGCCTACGCCTCTTCCATGAACGGATAGCCGACGCTTGTCGGCGGAACCATGGTCTCCTTGATCGTCCTGGGTGTGAGCCAACGGATGACGTTGAACGGCGAGCCCGCCTTGTCGTTCGTCCCGGATGCCCTGCCGCCGCCGAAGGGCTGCTGTCCCACCACGGCCCCGGTGGGCTTGTCGTTGATGTAGAAGTTCCCGGCGGCGTTCCGCAGGCGGTCCACCGCATCGCGCACCCCGGTCCGATCCTGGGAGAACACCGCACCCGTCAGCGCGTACGGCGACGTCCTGTCGACGGCTTCCAGCGTCTCGGACCACTCGTTGTCGGGGTACACGTAAATGGACATCACCGGGCCGAAGATCTCGTCGCACATCGTCTCGTGGTCGGGCCGTCCGGCCTCGATGAGGGTCGGCCGTATGAAAAACCCCTCCGCGTCCGAATACTCGCCGCCCGCGATCACGTCCGCATCCGGGCTTGCCGCGGCCCGGTCGATGTAGCCCGTGATGGAACCGAAGGCGCCCCGGTCGATCACCGCGTTGACGAAGTTCCGGAAGTCGGTCGGTGGCCCCATTGTCAGTGCGTTGGTGTCGTCGATCAGGTCGTCGCGTATGGCCTTCCACACCGAGCGCGGGATGTACGCCCTCGATGCCGCGGAACATTTCTGGCCCTGGTACTCGAAGGATCCCCGGATGATCGCAGTGCGGAGCGCCGCGTGGTCGGCGGACGGGTGAGCGACGATGAAATCCTTGCCGCCGGTCTCGCCGACCAGCCGGGGGTAGGACCGGTAGGTCGCGATGTTTCTGCCGACGGTCGTCCACAGGGACTGGAAGACCGCGGTCGATCCCGTGAAGTGCAGCCCGGCGAAATCCGGGTGGCTCATGGCGGCCTCGGTGATGCCGGCGGGGGCGCCCGGGACGAAGTTGATCACCCCGGGAGGAAGTCCGGCCTCCTCCAGAAGCCTGTACGTGTAGTATCCGGACAGAACCGCGTGCTTGGAGGGCTTCCACAGGACGCCGCATCCCACCATTGCGGGGGTCCCGGCGAGGTTGGCTCCGATTGCCGTGAAGTTGAACGGGCTGACCGCGTAGACGAAGCCTTCCAGCGGCCGGTATTCCATGCGGTTCCAGACGCCCCGGTCGGAGATGGGCTGCTGCTCGAAGATACGGTCTGCGAAGTGAGCGCCGAAGCGGAAGAAGTCCACGATCTCGCACGCCGCGTCGATCTCCGATTGGAAGGCGTTCTTGCTTTGCCCGAGCATCGTTGCGGCGTTGAGCGTCGACCTCCACGTTTCCGCGAGAAGGTCCGCCGCCTTCAGAAATACGGCCGCGCGGTCTTCCCAGGGCCACGACGCCCACTCGCGGCGTGCCTCCACCGTATTGGCAATCGCTTTCCTCGCCTCGGCCGGACCCGCTTCGTGCCAGACGCCGAGCAGGTGGTCATGATCGTGCGGCGCGCGGATTTCATGGACTTTCCCGGTGTGGACCGGTTCGCCCCCGATGACGACCGGGATGTCGACTTGCTCGCCGGCGATCCGGCGCAGCGCGGATTTCAGTTCCGCTCTCTCCGGGGTGCCGGGGGCATAGGAGTGGACAGGTTCGTTGACGGGGGCGGGCACGCGAAACGTTCCGGACATGGGCTCGTCGAAATTGGTGGTTGGCGGGAGCGCTCAAGCCCTTTTTGGGAGGCACATCGCGGAGCCGCCTCCGCCTCTCGCAACGGTCGGTTGGACAGATGCGGGTGGACCGGCCAAGGGTTTGTTTTGAACGCGGTCTTCCGGCTGGTGGACAAAGCCGGAATCGCAGGCAATCTCACGAAAGCGGGCCGCGCGCGCAACCGGCATTGACGACCGGGAAACGCGTTCGGTAGTTTCCGTGGGCGTCACAGCCAACATCCTCGGGGCCGATTCGGGCCCGTGCCTGTGACCTGGATGGAGAATGGCTACCATAAAGCGGATCGAAGAGGTCCTCGAGACGATTCGTCCCGCCATACGCTTGGACGGGGGTGATGTGGAACTGGTGGCCTGGGACGCGGATCAGGGAAGGGTCGAAGTCCGGCTGATGGGTGCCTGCGAAGCTTGTCCGATATCCATGTTCACCCTTAAGGAGGGGATCGAACAGCGGCTCAGGGCGTCCGTGCCCGAGGTGCTGACGGTAGATGCCATTTGAGCCTCAAATGAGCCAGGGCGGACTTGCGACCGCTGTGAAGAAGGCGTTGACGGGTATCGTCAATCCGGCGACAGGCCAGGATGTGGTCGATGGGGGCCAGGTCAGTGCCGTGGACGTGGACGCCGAGGGCAACGCCCGATTCGTGTTCTCGCTGCGGCGAGGTGATCCCGGGGTGCTGGTTCGCCGGGCCCGAGCGGCTGCCGGGGGCGTAGAGGGTGTAAAGGCCGTGAAGGTGGATGTTCAGTTGCCGCAGACGCCGGCAGACGGTGAGAGCCCGGCGGATCGCCAATCGGATGCGCGGCCGCGGCCGCAGGGACTGCAACCGGGATCGGTTCCGCCTCCCACGCCAAAGCCCGGCATCCTGGCCGGCGTCAAGCGAATCATCGCGATCAGTTCCGGGAAGGGCGGGGTTGGCAAGTCCATGGTCGCCACCAACCTGGCGGCGCACGCCGCAGCCCGGGGGTTGGCCACGGGTCTGCTGGACGCGGATATCTACGGGCCGAACATACCGGTCATGTTCGGAGAGCGGCGGCGCCCTCCCGTGTCCGGCGCCAAGGGCTCCGAGATGATCGAGCCACTGGAGAGCCACGGCGTACGGCTCATGAGCCTCGGCTTCCTGCTCGACCGCGCCCAGCCCGCGATCATGCGGGGCCCCCTGATCGCCGGCATTCTCAAGCAATTCATGGAACAGGTGGCGTGGGGCGACCTCGACCTCATGGTCGTGGACATGCCGCCCGGAACCGGGGACGCCCAGCTGTCCCTGGTACAGACGGTCGACCTCGACGGCGCAGTGATGGTAACAACGCCCCAGAAGGTGGCCACGGGAGATGTGCGGCGCGGGATCAAGATGTTCGAGCGGGTCAACACGCGGGTGCTCGGCGTCGTAGAGAACATGTGCGGCTTCCAGATCCCGGGATCCGACGAGGTGGTGGATCTGTTCGGCCGTGGGGGTGGGGAGGAGCTGGCCCGGGAATTGTCGATCCCGTTCCTGGGAAGGGTGCCGATCGACATTGCCGTCCGGGAAGCGGGTGACGAGGGGCGCCCGACCGTGCTGTCCGCGCCCGATTCTCCGGCGGCCGTATCGCTCGAGAAGATCGGTGCGAGCCTGTTGGAGGCGCTCGCGACCTTGCCGGCACGCCGCTAGGGCCAGGGTCTATTCGCCCTCCAGCCATTGGCGATCGGCCGCTGAAAGGGCCCCGGGGCCCCTGCGGACCCGGGCGAGCACCTTCAGCACGAACCAGCCCACAAACATGACCGGCACCACCTTCCAGAGGAGGAATCCGGCGATCCCCGCGGTGAGGCCCAGGAGCGCACCGATCACCGAGAGCACAATCCACACCACCACAATGCTGACGATGCCCATGGCCAGGAATGTCAACAGCGTTCCGATCATGCCTTCCTCTGTTTAACCGGTCCCTGCGGGGCGACCGAAGAGTCGGCCGCTCCAACGGGACGAAATGGTTGCCTTTCTAACAATAACACTGAATCGTTTTCCGGCGGTTGTCACCTCCGGCGACGAGCGTCAGTCGATCCACACGATGTCGACGCTGCCGAGCGCGGCGGAGATCTCGATCTCAACCCGACGATCGGCCGCATCCCAATTCACGGACTCATACACGTCGCCCCTCCTGACGAGCCGCTCCGCATCGAACGAAGAGAGGAAGCGGCTCTTGCGGCGAACGCGGATGCCCAGCGACTCGGGCACGTGGATCTCCAGCGCGCCCAGCCCCATCTCGACGGACAGCATGGCGTTCTGCACCCAACGACCGTCCAGTTCCAGCACGACTGCACCGAGACCGGCGTTTACCTCGATCTCGCTCGTGTTGAAGTTCCCGATTCCACTCACGCGGAGATCGGCCGCCCCCACGGCGATGATGGCCTCCTCCATCGGCTCCGGATTCAGTTCCCGGATTCTCAGGACCGATTCCGAGGCCCCCGTATTCAGTTCGAGCCGGGACACGGGTATCCCCGTGAGATCCACGTCCGCGCGTCCCGCGCCGAACTCCAGTTCAATGTCCGCCGGAACCTCCGGTCCCAGCTGCAGGTCCAGGGAGGGTCCGTCGGATTTTCCGCGAAAGTTCCGGCCGCGGTGCCCGTGGAAGTCGATTCCTACGTCGAGGCGCTGATTCCCGTACTCGGCAATCGGTTCCGCCGACTCCTCGTCGAAGCGGAAGAGCGCTCTGTACAGGGAGCCTTCATCCCCCCTGCTCAGCTTGAGCACGCCGGCCCCGTAGCTGACCTCGACACTGAGGCGGTCCTCGTTCGTCACGAGCCTGGAGGACGTGAAGGTCTTCCAGCTCTGGGCCGCAAGCGGCAGCGGCGCGGCAAGCGCGACACCAGCGGTCAGGGCCAGCATGGGCCGGTTCACGATCCGTCCTCCTCTGTGGGTGTGGTCGCGTCGCCGGTCCTGCCATCTTCGGGGCTGTCGGGGGCATCGTCGTCCTCGGCCTCGTGCCAATCGACCGGGTCATAGGGGCCGTCGTCGAACTCGTAGTCGACGGGACGGCGGCCGCCGCGCGTCACGATCACCGCGCCCAGGCCGGTCAGGGTTGCGGCGACGCTCGCGATGGTGCCCACACCGTTGACGAGCGAGCCGGTCCACCCCACCAGCGGCAGGACCTGAAGGGCGTTGCCGACCACAAACGGGACGAGGAGCGTTGCCAGGCCAAGGAGGCGGAGGTGGGTGGGGCGGTTGCCGTCGACCCAGTCAAGCCATGGGAAATCATGTTCGAGCACCCATCTGCCCACCTGCTGGCCGACTCCCACGTATCCCATGAATCCGGCGATGACAACCGCCAGCGGGAAGAGGGGCACCCAGGCCAGCAACACCGGCAGGCCGACCACGGAGATCGCTAGGACGACGATCCCGAGGACATAGACCGGGAGGATCAGGAAGCCGCCTGCGAACCCGACCACCGCGCTGCGCGCCGGCTGGTGTCCGACCGCCCGCGTAACCACCTCCACGCGATCGGGCGAGAAACGCGTCAGGAGCAGGGCCGACAACCCGAGAATGACGAAGGTGATCCCGGTCTCGAGGATATCGCCCACGGCACGGCCGAGCCTTGCGAACCCGCGCGTCCGTCCGGTCGCCCGCGAGCGTCCCAGCTCCCGGGTGACCTCGGCCATGATCTCTTCGCGGAACTCGTTTTCCGCCCGCCGCAGCTGTCGCGTCACGTCCACCACGTCGCCATCGACTTCACCGCCGCGCCGCACCAGGTCCGACTGGATCAGGTGGACGTCGCCATCGACCTCGCCGTCCTCACGCAGCGTGATGGTGCCATCGAGCACGATCACGTCACCGTCAACCGTCCCGCGAACATCCAGGTGCCCCCCCAGGACCAGCAGGGATCCCGAGTACGCAGTGCCCTCGCGCACCGTGTGGTCCTGGTGCAGCCAGATCCCCAGCGACTCGAGATCGATATCCTCCAATGCGGTCCCCAGGGCCTCGACGTTCTCGCTGTTCGCGACGACCTCGAGGAGTTCCCCCATCCGCTGGCCGGCCCGGGAGCGGCTGACGCCCCCGCCGACACCCGCCACCGCCCCCTCCAGAGCGCCGTCAACCGCGCGCAGGAGGTCCGCTTCGACTCCGGTGAGAGCCGGGTCCGGCTCCCAGCGGGCGAGCGCGTCGGCCAGCGGGCCGTTGGACAGGGAGAGCACGTCCGCGAGCAGACTGCGCCACTCCTGCTCGGCCGCGCCGCCGGACTGGTAGGCTCCAAGGGTCTGGCCATCGGCCATGACGCGACCGTTCTCGAAGGCAATCGTGAACGACGCCCCGTCGGAGAATTCGAGCTCGAGCAACGCCTCCGAACTGGAGACTCCCACCTGTTTGGCGACAACCTGCCGTTCCTGAGCGGTGGCATCCGCGGCGGCGAGCAAGCCTCCGCCGCCTGCAACGGCAGCGAGCATCCAGTTCATTCTGTCAAATCGGTACATAACGACGCTCCGAAACCGGGACCTTGACGATGTTCCTGTAGAGGATCCACGCCGACATCAGCGTGAGACAGGCGAAGACAAAAACACTGACGGCGATGGCAGGTCCTTGTGGCGCCACGCCGTCAAGAATTCCGAACACGTTGCCGGCCGCGCTCCCGAAGCCTCCATTGATGAGACCCGAAAGCACGTCGGTAGTCTTGGTCCAAAGGAAGCTGGCCACGTTCGACGCCGTTACCAGCGGGTTGTTGGAAAAAAGCATGTACGCGGTCGCCAGGACGGCGGTGGTCGGCCCGAAGGCGATACCGGATGCTGCCGCGAGGCGATCCGCCGGGCGGGGCCAGGCCCGCCTTATTCGCTGTGTGAGCCCGCTGTGCCGGGCCGATGCCGCGGGCGCCGTGTCGACCCGGGCCATGACCCGGTCACGGAATCCCGTGGTCGGCGCGTAGGCGGGCAGGCGGCCCAGTGCGTCGTGCAGCCGCTTCCATTCGGCAAGAGCGGCGGCCGCCTCGGGATCACGCGCCACCAATGCCGACAACGCCCTTGCCTGGCGCGTCGGGAGGCTTTCGTCCAGGAAGCTGCCGAACGCGTTCGGCACGATGGTGAATGAGCCTCCGCCGATCCACGCCCGCAGGCGGGCGCGCCAGGACCGTCCGGCGTAAAGCGCCACGAGCACGCGCAACCTGAAATCCGGGGAGGGGGCGAACACGGCGAGTTGATCGAGGGCCGCAAGCACGGATCGAAAAGTACGGACTTCAGCCTTGAGCCCCGGATTGCTCGCGATCTCCCGTTCGAATTCGACCAGCTCGCCCGAGCGCAATTCGCCGTCCAGGTACGAGAAGATCCTTCTCGTCTCCGGGTCCAGGGCCCTCACTCTGCGATCGATCTTGGTCACTTTTGCGCTCCTCCGGGAATCTGCCTGCACTACGGTCCACAAAATCCGCTGGTTTCACTGCGGGCGCCACCCGCTGCGGTTCCGGCTAGCCCGGCTCGACTACGTGCGCCAACGACTCCTTCAACTCGAGACGGGCTCTGTGGATGTAGGTCTTCACCGTGCCCAGGGGCAATCCCATGATATCGGCAATTTCCTTGTAGGAATAACCCTCCACGTGCCTCAGCAGCGTCACGGAGCGGTACTCGGGCCGCAGCTTGCCGATCGCGGCTTCGATCTGGCTTCCCAGTTCCATGTTCTCCACATAGGCATCCGGGCGCTCGTCCGGCGATTCGACGATCGGCGTCGTCTGCGCCTGCGCCTCCTCGGTGAGGGCGTGAGGAGAACCCTGCAGCGAGATCGTATCGAGGCGCTTCTTGCGCAGGTGGTCGATGGTGACGTTGTTGGCGATCTTGAAGACCCAGCTGGAGAACTTGTACCGCGGGTTGTAGCTCCCGATCGCGTTGAAGGCCCGGATGAAGGCCTCCTGAGACAGGTCCTCGGCGAGGGTCCGGTCACGCACCATCCTGTAGACGAGCGAGAAAACCGGTCGTTCGTAGCGCGTCAGCAGCTCCCGGAACGCGCTCTGGCGTCCCTTTGCGGCCTGGGCGGCCAGGGTCTTGTCATTGGGTGCGGGATCTTGCAAGGACTGCGTGTCGGGCCGTGGCCGCTCCTTGGAGGGAAGCATGTGTCCGCGGGACCGCGGCGACGATTCCCGGTGGATTCGAGAACGGACTACGTTTCAGGGACGGATTCCCGTCAGTCGGCGCCCGGCCGGTGGATTCGGCTTCGGCCGATATTCTACGTTTCGGGGTCCCCGTCCACAAAACATGCGCATCAGGGAGGCGACGCCGTGGCCACTTTGCGGGATGCGGATCCTGCAGCCGGGGATGCGCGCGCCGTACAGGTTCGAACGCTGTTCAGCGAGATCGCGCCCCGCTACGACCTCCTGAACCACGTATTGAGCCTGAATATCGACCGGCGATGGCGCCGGCGGGCCGTGCGGGCTCTCGGGTGGGAAATCGCCCCGCACGGAACCTATCTGGACGCGTGTGCCGGCACTTTTGATCTGGCATTGGAACTCGCTCGGCGGCAAGGGTTTGCCGGCCGCGTCGTGGGAGCCGATTTCGCGCTTCCGATGCTGACCCGGGGAATGCCCAAGGTCCACGGTGCTCCGGTGGCACCCGTGTGCGGCGACGCCCAGAGGCTGCCGTTCGCGACGGCTGCGTTCGCGGGAGCGACGGTCGGGTTCGGCGTGCGCAATCTGTCCGACCTTGCGGCCGGATTCCGCGAACTTCACCGCGTACTCAAACCCGGCGGGCGCCTCGTGGTGCTGGAGTTCACCGTGCCTCCCGGAAGACTCCTGCGTGCAGCCTACCTGTTCTACTTCAATCGAATCCTCCCGGTGGTCGGACGGATGGTGTCGGGCCATCCGTGGGCGTACGAATACCTCCCCAGATCCGTGCGGGGATTTCCCGGCCCGCGTGCGCTGGCCGAACTGCTTTGCAGCGCCGGTTTCGCGTCGGTCGAGTGGAGTCTGGTCACTGGGGGGATCGCGGCCATTCACGTGGCGTCGAAGGCCGGTCGCGAGGGTCGTCCATGCCCGCGGAGAGCACGGTAACCGTCCCCAGTTCGGAGGGTGAACCGTCGAAGCGGGTCGTGTCTCCGACCAGCAGGATGGTCATTCGCGCAGGGTCCATTTCCGCCCGGAACACCTCCAGCACATCGTCGGCCGTCACGTCGCGTATGCCGTCGAGGTAGCGCTCGAGCCAGTCGTCCGGAAGTCCAAGGCTCTCGTAGGTCATCCCTCGCGCCACGACCTGCAGGGGTGTGCGGAAGTTGAATACGAAGCCGTTGACGATCTCGCCCACGGCGTGCTCCACTTCGTCGGCTTCCGGAGCCGTCGTTCGCACGGAGTCGAGCGCCGCAAGCAGCAGGCGCGCGGCGGCGAGCGTGCGTTGGGGCCGGGTCCGCGTCAGCGCCCCCACCAGCCCGTCGTCCCGCCGCGAGGTGGTCCAGATCGACGACGCGCCGTAGGACAGTCCCTGCCGGGTTCGAAGCTCGGTGGCGAGTCGGCTCGAGAGCCCCGATGCCCCCAGAATGGAATTCGCGATTCGCGATGCGAAGTACTCGCCGGTGTCACCCTGGCGCAGCGAAGACGAGTGGGCCAGCACGACCACGCTCTGCTCGATCTCCTTCTGGATCACAAACACGCCCGGCTCGGTCCGGATGTCCGGCTGCGGATCTTCCAGCAGGTTCCCCGAGCATGGCGGCCAATCGGCCAGGATCCCCTCCAGCAACCGGGACGCGCGGCGCCAGGTGACATCTCCGGCGACCCCCAGCACCATGTTGTCGGGGCAGATGACCGCCTCGTGGACGTACCGCAGCCTCTCCTGGCTGAGGTCGGCCGATTCGAGGTCCAAAGGCTCCATCTCCCAACCGACCGGATGGTCCCCATACATGATTCGATTGAAGCGGCTGAAGGCCAGCGAAGCCGGATCGTCGCGCCGGCGGCGCACGCGCTCGAGCTCCGCGCCGCGCCAGACCTCCACCTGGGTCGAGTCGAAGCGGGGCCAGCGAAGCATGTCGGCCCAGAGCGCCACCGCTTCGTCGAGCTGCCCGGTCAGGGTGTTGATCCACGACGACGAACCGCCGCCTCCCTGTCCGAAGCTGGTCGCAAGCGCCAGCAACTCGATCCGGGCATCCACGGAATCGGGGGGCAGGTCCCTGGTGCCGCCCGTACGCATCAGCCCCGGCAAGGCGGTCGCCGCGGCGAAATGGTCGCGTGAGAAGCGCCGCACTCCACCGCGGAAGGTGGCATAGATGGTCACCAGCGGGAGCTCCCGGTCCTCGGCGAAGTAGACCGGAACACCCCTGACCGTCTCCTTGCGCGGCTTGACGGGGCTGAAACGTAGCTCGGGGAACTCCATGGCGGAGATCCGCTCCCGTACGGACTCCTGTGCGGAAGCCGGGCGCGCACCGCCGGCCAGGCCCGCGGCGACGGCGGACGTCACGACGGCCAGCGTGGCGCCGCGGACCGAAATGCCCCGGACGGGCCGGTTCACGAGGACCCCTTTCGCACCATCGTTGCAACGGTCCGCGTACTCGGCTTCAGATACCGCGCCGCGACCCGCTGCACGTCCTCCGGGGTAACGTCGGAGATGCGCCGGGACAGACGGAACGTCTCGCGCCAATCCCCGAAGGAGGCCTGCGAAGCGGCGATCTGCATGGCGAGTTCGAGGTTTGAAGAGAGGCGGCGGAATTCGCCCGCGCTGATCTGGTTCCTGATACGAAGCAGGGCCGCGGCGTCCGGCGGCTCCCGCTTGATCGCTTCGATCTCCTCGTAGATGGCCGCTTCCAGGTCGGCCGGCGTGTGCGGCGACCGCGGCACCGCGCTCACGATGAAGAGGCGGGGGTGGG
>LXNJ01000584.1_pt1 | contig 24752 bp, 19 predicted proteins | sample 809081 | NCBI WGS metagenome assembly LXNJ01 (sample SAMN04870510, study PRJNA318959) | sponge metagenome | biome: sponge; feature: marine sponge reef; material: water | host: Petrosia ficiformis | place: Greece: Milos, Mediterranean Sea | collected 2013-05-29 | depth 5-7 m | reverse complement strand
TTCCCGCCGATCCCTCAGAGGTAATCGCGCGCCTTGCCCTCCTTTATGCTCGGTATCGGGCCCGCTCCGCCAATGAGGATGAGATAAACGTTGGCGATCTCCGAATCAACCTCGCGCGCTATGAAGTCTGGGTAGGCGTTCGGCAGGTCACACTCACGTTCAAGGAGTACGAACTGCTGCGCATCCTTGCCTCGCGCCCCGGGCATGTTTTCACACGCAACACCTTGCTGGACGTGGTGTGGGGCTATGACTATTTCGGCGGCACGCGAACAGTGGACGTTCACGTGCGCCGCTTGCGCAGCAAGATCGAAGACCCCACGCACACGTTTGTTGAGACAGTGCGTAATGTCGGGTACCGTCTTCGTGCCAACCCGGATTCACGCTAGACAACCAACATCGATTCGCGGACTGTAACACGTTCGTAACCCAACACCCCACCTGCGTCAGCATTCTGGATGTAGGGGCAGGGGCTGGCCAATTGGTCAGGCTCCCTCCGATTAATTGGCAGAACAATACCGGAAGGAGTTTTTGATGGCAGACTCGACGAGCAACGGGGTGCTGGGCACATTTTCCTCGCCGGGCGAGGTAATTTCCTTCGCGGCCGCGAACGACATCAAGATGGTCGACCTGCGATTTACGGACCTGCTGGGTACTACGCAACACTTCACGATCCCCGCTGCCCTGATGGACGAAGACTTGTTTAGAAATGGCACGGGCTTCGACGGCTCCAGCATTCGGGGGTTCCAGACGATCGACGAGTCCGACATGCTCGTCGTGCCGGACCCCGCCGGCGCGTACGTGGACCCGCTGCTGGAGGTCCCGACGTTGGCGGTAATCTGCGACATCCGTGACCCCGTGACGGGTCAGGCGTATTCCCGGGACCCGCGCTATGTGGCGCGCAAGGCGGAAGAGTACCTGAAGAGCACCGGCATCGCGGATGCCAGCTTCTGGGGCCCGGAGGCGGAGTTCTTCATCTTTGACAGTGCCCGCTACGACTACCAGCAGAACGAGGGCTACTTCTTCATTGACTCTGACGAGGGCGTCTGGAACTCAGGGCGTCCTGATGATGTCCACAACAATCGCCCCAACCTGGGTCATCGCCCACGAAACAAGGGGGGCTACTTCCCGCTACCGCCCGTCGATACCCAGCAGGACGTTCGCTCCCATATCATCCTGGCGATGATGGACGCCGGCCTCAACATCGACAAGCACCACCATGAGGTGGCAACGGCGGGACAGGGTGAGATCGGTCTCCACTACGGGCCCCTCGTGGCAGAGTGCGACGCAATCCAGGTCTACAAGTACATCGTCAAGGAAAAGTCGCGGCAGATGGGCAAGACCGCCACGTTCATGCCGAAGCCCATCTTTGGCGACAACGGCACCGGAATGCACACGCACCAGTCTCTCTGGAAAGACGGCGCGACCATCTTCTACGATGCGAACGGCTACGCGCAGACCAGTGAGGTGATGCGCTTCTACATTGGCGGGCTGCTCAAGCACGCCGCGTCCATCCTGGCCTTTGCCGCGCCGACGACAAACTCGTATCGGCGATTGGTTCCCGGCTACGAGGCGCCCGTGAACCTGGTCTACTCGCAGCGGAATCGGAGCGCCGCAGTGCGGATTCCCATGTATGAGATGGACACGCCGGCCGCCAAGCGCATTGAGTTCCGCTGCCCGGACCCGATGGCGAACTCCTACCTGGCGTTCTCCGCGATGCTGATGGCAGGGCTGGACGGCATCCAGAACCGGATCGATCCCGGCCCGTCCGTGGACCATGACATCTACGAGATGGAGGGTGAAGCGGCCGCAGCGCTGCCCAACGTCCCCGGCAGTCTGGCCGATGCGCTGGCTGCACTGGAGGCGGACAAAGACTACCTGCTCCAGGGTGGCGTGTTCACGCCGGACCTCATCGAGGGCTGGATCTCCTACAAGAGGGAGAACGAGGTGGACCCGATGCGCCTCCGCCCGCACCCCTACGAGTACTTTCTGTACTACGACGGCTAAACGGCGACACCTAAAGCACAGCGGCGCGCCTGCGGGATTCTCCGGCCAATGAGTGGCCGGGTCTCGCAGGCAATTGCCGCCCCTCAAGGCCGTAATACGCAACGTCGCAGAACGGTCAACCACAAGAAGCCACGGGAAGACGGTGGGAACAGTGGCAATACAGGCTGACGAATCGGCAAGGGAATTCGTGCTCCGGACGGTCAGGGAGCGCAACGTCAAGTTCATCAGGCTATGGTTCTCAGACATCCTCGGGAACCTCAAGGGATTCTCATTGAGTCCCGCGCAGCTTGAGGTCGCGCTTGAGCACGGCATCGGTTTCGACGGCGCATCCATTGAGGGATTCGCCCGCGTGGATGAATCGGACATGGTCGCCGTACCGGACCCGTCCACATTCGCCATTCTGCCCTGGCGTCCGGAGCATCCGGGCGTCGCCCGCATCTTCGCGGACATCTATACGCCGGAGGGTGAGCCTTTCGATGGCGATCCCCGTTACGTTCTGCGCCGCAATCTGCAGCGCGCGCAGGAACTCGGCTACACGTTCTACGTGGGGCCGGAGCTTGAGTATTACTATTTCCGCGGCCCTGACGACCCGACCCCGCTGGACAACGGCGGTTACTTCGACCAGATGCCGTTGGACGTCGCCTCCGACCTTCGCAGGGAAACCATCCTGACACTGGAGGAAATGGGCATTGAGGCTGAATACAGCCACCATGAGGTCGCGCCCGGACAGGATGAGATCGTCCTCCGGTACACGGACGCACTAACAATGGCCGACAACTGCATGACGTATCGCCTGGTGGTACGTGAAATCGCGCGGCAGCATGGCGTTCACGCTACGTTTATGCCGAAACCCATTACCACTGAGAACGGCAGCGGCATGCACACGCACCAGTCGCTCTTCAGGGGTGAGGCAAACGCATTTTATTCGGCGGACGACCCCAATCACCTATCTCCAATTGCCCTGAACTTCATCGCGGGGCTGCTTGAGCACGCGCCGGCATTCACAGCAATCACAAACCAGTGGATCAACTCCTACAAGCGACTTGTACCGGGCTATGAGGCTCCCGTGTATTTGACGTGGGCCCACCGAAACCGCTCGGATCTCATCCGCATTCCGCGCGTTCCGCCCAGCAACCCGGAGGCTGCGCGCCTCGAATATAGGGCGCCTGATCCGGCCTGCAATCCGTACCTCGCCTTCTCCGTCATGCTCGCCGCCGGCCTTGACGGCATCGAGCGCAATCTGCAGCCGTCCGACGCGTTGAACGAGAACGCGTTCGGCATGTCCGCGGCTCAGCGGGCTGAGATGGGCATTGGAGAACTGCCCCGCAGCCTGCATGAAGCAATCCTGCTGACGGAGAAGAGTGACCTTGTGCGCGATGCGTTGGGTGACCACATATTCAATAGCTTCATTGAGAACAAGCGGATAGAGTGGGAAGCGTTCCGCGCGCATGTGACCGACTTTGAGATCGACCGCTACCTGCAAACCCTATAACCACCGTCGTTGCCCGCCCCGTGAGTTTCAAGGGGGTTTTGTGTACAATTGGCTATGGCCTCAATAGAAGCACGTCAGTGGCGGCGTCCTGACGCGCCGCCGCTATACGATCCCATCCACGAAAAGGATGCCTGCGGAACCGGCTTTATCGCACAGGTTTCCGGCGTTCCATCGCATGACATCGTGCGGCAGGCAATCACTGCCGTGGTCAATCTCACCCACCGCGGCGCGGTATCCGCGGACGCCCGGACAGGCGATGGCGCGGGGATCCTGACGCAACTTCCACGCAAGCTGCTCCTTCGCGAGCTCGCCTCGCGCGGCATTTCCGATGTCTCAGGCGATGACCTCGCCCTTGGCATGGTGTTCTTTAACGCCGAGAACCCGGATGGCTCGAAGCATGCAGCCAAGATGGTCGAGCAGGAGACGGCGAGGCGTGGGCTGCGCTTCCTGATGTGGCGGGATGTGCCGAACGATCCCTCCGTGCTCGGAGAGCAGGCGATGGCCACCCTGCCGGATATTCGACAAGCGATTATTGCCCGCCCGTCAGACCTCGATAATGACGCGTTTGAACGTGCGCTTTACCTTGTGCGGCGAGCCGTCGAAAACGAAATGACGGCACAGGACGACACCGAATTCTACATCCCGTCCTTTTCATCAAGGACAGTCGTGTACAAGGGTCTACTTGTTGCAACGCAGTTGTCAGGCTTCTACAAAGATCTGGATGATCCCGACTATGAGTCGGCTCTGGCCGTCTTTCATCAGCGTTATTCCACCAACACGTTCCCCAATTGGCAGCTTTCCCAGCCGTTCCGATTCCTGGCCCACAACGGTGAGATCAACACCCTGCAGGGCAACCGCAATTGGCTGCGAGCTCGCGAGGCCGACCTCAGCTCCGAAGTGTGGTCGAAGGACGATATTCGCACGATCACGCCGCTAACATCGCAGACGGTCTCGGACTCCGCCTCGCTGGACCACGCATTTGAACTCCTCCAGGTGTCCGGTCGGAGCCTGTTGCACTCGATGATGATGCTCACGCCGGAAGCGTGGGAAAACATGCCGCACATGGACGAGGACCTGCGCGGGTTCTATCGATACCACGCATCCCTGACCGAGCCGTGGGACGGCCCAGCCGCTCTGGCATGGTCTGACGGCGAGACAGTAGGAGCGTCGCTGGATCGCAACGGCCTGCGCCCTGCCCGCTACATCATCACGGATGACGGCCTCGTGGTCATGGGGTCGGAGGTCGGTGTCCTGCCGCACATCGCGAATGAGCGCATCATCGAAAAGGGCCGTCTTGGCCCCGGGCACATGATCGCTGTTGACACGCGCAGCGGGCGCATCATGAAGAACGGCGAGATCAAGAGCGAAATCGCCGTGCAGCAGCCCTATCGCGAGTGGGCGGAGCGTCAGTACATCCAGCTCAACGTGCCCATCCACTCTATGCAGAACGGCGCGGGGCATCTCATCGAGCACGAGATGGAGTTGATGCGCCGACAAAAGGCCTTCGGCATGACGGCGGAAGAGCTGCTCATCGTCATCAAGCCCATGGTGCAAGAAGGCAAGGACGCCACGTACTCGATGGGCGATGACACGCCGTTGGCGGTCTTCTCACGGATGCAGCCCTCCCTGTTCAACTATTTCAAGCAGCGATTCGCGCAGGTGACAAACCCGGCAATCGACCCTATCCGCGAGGCCATCGTCATGTCCGCAGAGACGTACCTCGGCCCGCGTGACAGCATGCTGCGGGAACGCGAGGAGGCGGCACACTTGCTCGCCGTCCCCGGCCCCGTCATCCGCGACCATGAGCTCGACGCCATCCGCGGTATCGATTCACCAAGCCTCTCGTCCGTCACGCTGCCCACTGTATTCGCCGCTGGGGATGGTCCGGACGCTCTGGAAAAGGCAATCGACGATCTGTGCGAACAGGCAGTCTCCGCGGTGGACGCGGGACACTCAATTATCGTTCTGTCAGATAGGCCCGTTGACGAGCGACACGCGCCCATCCCAATGTTGCTGGCCCTCGGGGCAGTCCATCACGACCTCATCCGACGCGGCAAGCGCATGAAGGCGAGCCTTGTATGTGACACGGGCGAGGCGAGAGAAGTACATCACTTCGCGGCACTCATCGGCTATGGCGCGAGCGCGGTCAATCCCTACCTCATCTGGGAGAGCCTGCGTGAACTCTTCGAACGCGGAGAGTTCAGCGAGGAAGAGGACGAGGACTACACCCTCGCCAAGTACCAGGCGTCGGCCAACAAGGGCGTGCTGAAGATCATGTCCAAAATCGGCATCTCTACGGTCACGTCCTACCATGGTGCGCAGATCTTTGAGGCCATCGGCCTGAGCGACGATATCGTTCAGAAGTGCTTTGCGGGCACGCCGTCGCAGGTGGGCGGACTGGGATTCCGCGAGCTGGCAACAGACGTCCTGGCCCGACATGAGCGGGCCTTCAACACGGAATTGACGCCGAAGTCCAAGCTCGAAGACCACGGATTCATCCGCTATCGCAAGAGCGGCGAGTTCCACGCCAACAACCCTATCGTCGTGCGGACGCTGCACAGGGCTGTCCGATCCGGCGACTACGAGGACTATGTTCCCTACCGTGACGCGCTGAACAATCGGCCGGTCTCCTCGCTGCGGGACGTGCTGACGTTCAACAAGACGCGTGAGCCAATCCCCATCGATGAGGTGGAGCCGATCGAAGAGATCTGGAAGCACTTCACGACGGGCGCAATGTCGCTCGGCGCGTTGAGCCCCCCCGCGCACGAAACGCTGGCGATGGCCATGAACCACATCGGCGGCGCGGCTGACACGGGCGAGGGCGGTGAGGACCCCCGACGCTTCCGTGGCCTCACGCGCGGCTACAACGCCAACTCCAAGATCAAGCAGGTCGCATCAGGCCGTTTCGGCGTCACGCCGGAATACCTTGCGATGGCCGAAGAGCTTGAGATCAAGATGGCGCAGGGCTCCAAGCCCGGCGAGGGCGGGCAGCTCCCCGGCCACAAAGTCATTGAGTACATCGCCTACATTCGGCACACGCAGCCCGGGATCACCCTGATCTCGCCGCCGCCACACCACGACATCTACTCCATCGAGGATCTGGCACAGCTCATCTATGACCTCAAGACGGTCAATCCCCGAGCCAAGGTCAGCGTCAAGCTGGTGGCGGAGGCGGGTGTCGGGACAATCGCCGCCGGCGTCGCCAAGGGCTACGCAGACAAGGTTCAGATCTCCGGCCATGAGGGCGGCACGGGCGCAAGTCCGCTGTCATCCATCAAGAACGCCGGCACGCCGTGGGAGCTGGGCCTGACTGAGGCGCAGCAGGTCTTGGTGATGAATGACCTGCGCGGCCGCGTCAAGCTGCGCACGGACGGTGGAATCCGTACCGGGCGTGATGCCGTCATCGCGACGATGCTCGGCGCGGATGAAGTCGGATTTGGCACAGTTGCCCTGCTCGCATTGGGCTGTGAGATGGCGCGTCAATGTCACCTGAACAGCTGCCCCGTCGGGGTGGCCACGCAACGGGACGATTTGATTGCCAAGTTCAACGGCTCCGTTGAGACGGTCGTGAATTACTTCACCTTCGTCGCAACAGAGGTCCGAGAAATCCTTGCAAGCATCGGAGTGCGCTCGCTGAATGAGATCATCGGCCACCCCGAATTCCTGGCGCTCCGCCCGGACATTGAAGAGTTCGAGCGTGCCAGGTTTGTGGACGCGCTCAAGCTGATTGCCCCCGCCGACCCCACATTCCAGCGCCCGGTCAGCAATGAGCAAGACCGCAACGATAGGCCGAACGACGAGAAGTTGGATGACCGCATCCTCTCGGAGATCACCGGCGCAATCGAGAGCCGGACTCCCGTCTCGCTGTCCTATGACATCAGGAATGCACAGCGCACGGTGGGCGCGCGTGTCTCGGGAGCCATCGCTCACCGTTACGGCGTGAAAGGGCTGCCTCCCGGCACGATCGACTTATCATTCGCCGGTTCTGCCGGACAGAGCTTCGGCGCGTTCCTGAATGAGGGCGTGCGGATGACGCTGACGGGTGAAGCGAATGACTACGTCGGCAAGGGCATGGCGGGCGGAGAACTCGTCATCAGGCCGCCAGCCGATGCAAATTTCGAGTCGCATAAGAACTCCATCATCGGCAACACCTGTATCTACGGCGGAACAGGAGGATACTTCTTTGTCGCCGGACGGGCAGGCGAGCGGTTCGCAGTGCGGAACAGCGGCACGCAGGCCGTTGTAGAAGGCGTGGGTGATCACGGCTGTGAATACATGACCAGCGGCATCGTGGTGGTGCTCGGAACGGTGGGGCGCAATTTCGGAGCGGGCATGTCCGGCGGCGCGGCGTTCGTTCTGGACGAGACCGGCGATTTTCCGTCGCTCTACAACCAGGAGTTGTTGGTTCTGGACAGGCTTGAAGACGATGATGACGAGCGGCACGTCCTGGAGCTCATTGAGCGCCATGCCGAGACGACGGGCAGCAAGCGTTCCGCGGAGATCCTTGCCGACTGGCCCAGGTACCGCGCGATGTTCTGGAAGGCGTTGCCCGCTCAGCTGCGCGACAAGAATCTCTCACTCGCCGAGGTACTCAAGAAGGTTGAGGGGGCCGCGCTCGTAACAGCGCATTAGGGGGAACAACCGTCACACCGGCTTGCCCTTTGGGGTCCTTCTTCCCGGTGGCGACGGCAAAATCGGATAATTGCATTTTGTCGGCCATTACGTGCTAGACTACCCAATCCGGCGTTAGCCGACGATTCTTGGCCGCGAAGGGCTCGAGTGGGGAATAGAGCCCTCGCCGCCGCACAAAGGAGATTTGTATGAAGGCTGTCATTTTGGCAGCGGGACATGGCTCTCGCTTTAGCCAATACGGTGTCCGCCATAAGGCGCTCCTGCCCGTCAACGGGCAGACGGTGATTGACCACACACTGGACGGGATGCAACAGGCCGGTATAACGGACATCTGCATCGTCATTGGCCATGAGGGGCAGGCGCTGCAGGACGTGCTTGGGGACGGCTCAACGCGAGGCCTCAACATCACGTATGTCATGAACACGGAGCACCATCGGGGGAACGCCGTTTCCGTCCTCACCGCGAAGGATGAGGTCGGCACAGAACCGTTCATCCTCTCCATGGCCGATCACATGCCATCCGCAGATATCATCAGAGGGCTTGTCGACGGCGCAAAGGAGAACGGGTGGAATCTCAATGCGCTGGCCGTGGATTTCGACCCTGACGACCGGGATGTCGAAGAGGGGACTCGGGTTAGCGTGGATGACACCGGTCATATCGTGGCCATTGGTAAGAATCTGCCGAACTGGAACGGTATCGATTGCGGTGTGTTCCTCTTCACGCCCGCTATCTTTGATGCGATTCAAGACAAGCTCGCTGAGGACAGTTCCCACGATGAGTTGAGCCAGGCCGTGACGCGCATGATCCTCTCCGGAAACGACCTTCATGCCCACGATGTGGAGGGCGCGTTCTGGTTTGACGTGGACACGTGGGAAGACCTGAAGCTGGCGCGTGAGGCGCTCGGGTACGTCACGTAGCGCCGACGCATGCACGAAGGCTTCGTCTCCCGGTACCTGAACCGACGCTTCTCGCGCCCCATCGCGCGGGCGCTCGCCCACACTCCCGTCACGCCGAACCAGGTCTCGTTCATTGCGTTCCTGATGGCAGCAGGGGCAGCTGCGCTCTTCTACTACGACCTCAACATCTGGGCGGGCGTTCTTGTCCAGGCATCGTCCATCGTAGATGGCGTCGACGGCGATCTGGCTCGCGCCAAGAACATGGCAAGCAGATTCGGTGGATTCTTCGATGCCCTGCTGGATCGATACGCGGACGCGGTCATCCTCGCCGGGCTTGGCTATTGGGCATTCAAATTCCAGGCCGGGGCCGATCAAACCACAGTGACTTTCCTCGCCGGTGTCGCCATTGTCGGCTCATTGATGATCAGCTACAGCCGCGCGCGGGCAGAAGCAACATTCGGCCAGCCGTTCGAGGGCTTGCCAGGCGCGCTGGCCTCACGCGATCTCCGGCTGTTCGTCATCATGCTCGGCGCAATCATCGGACAGGGCGTAGCAACACTGGCAGTCATCGGCATCCTGACCAACATGGTAGTCCTCTGGCGCCTCGGCGTAGCCCGCTGGGGTAACGTGGGAGATGGAGGCGAATAGAGGACACCGGTTCGCCGTCGCGGTTGATCCGCCCAATCAGGTACACTATCCCCGTCACTGGTTTAGCGTTCAGACGGGGTCGAGATTCGGGGGAAGGGCGATATGGACTACCAGAATCTGCTCTATGAGAAACAGCGTAATGGCGTGCTCATCACGCTTAACCGCCCCGAGGTGATGAACGCCATCTCCGATGAGTTGGACATTGAGCTTCACCACGCCCTCGACGCCGCCGACGCTGATCCCGAGGTTCGCGCCATCGTGCTCACAGGCGCTGGTCAGGCTTTTTCAGCCGGATTCGACATCGCAGGCGGAGGCGCGGACTATGTCTGGCCGTATGGCCTGCCCGAAGGCTCAAATATCGCGGCGGAAATTGACCGCTGGCGCACCCGCTTTTGGAAGAAGGAGCACGGCCGCATCGCCCGCATCATTGATGAGATCGACACGCCGATCATCGCTGTCGTCAGCGGCTGGTGCATGGGTGGCGGCTCCTGGTACGCCCTGACCTCACACATCACCATCGCAGCGGAGGACGCCGTCTTTGGCCAGGTTGAGGTCCGCATGATCTCGGACGACAACTACATATGGATTCACCACGCCGGCTACAAGAACGGCCTGCGCTACGCTCTCACCGGCGACCACATAGATGCTCAGGAGGCTCTACGCATCGGCATCGTAAACAAGGTTGTCCCAACAAAGGACGACGCCCTGGAAGAGGCTTTTCAGCTTGTCGAGCGGCTTGCTCTCGTGAGCCCTGAGACGGTGAAGATCAACCTCGCAGTGGCGATGCGCGGCCTTGAAACAATGGGCCTCCACAACGTGATGCGGCTCAACTCGGAGCTGGCCGCCGCCGTAATCGTCTCCAAGCGTGAGGAGTTCACTGCCCCGCTGGAAGAAGCGCGCAAGGAGGGCGGCCTCCGCGCATTCATCCGCAAGCGGGATGAGCCGTTCCAGCCGGAGCCGTTCGGCCCCCGCTCCGCCAAGGCGCGAGAAGAGCGCGAAAGGGGCTCATGATCTGCGCTAGAGGACTCGGCGAGCTATGAATCGGCTTCGACTCTCAGCCTCGCCGGAGCGCATCCCCACCCACGCTGCCGCGCAAGGAGCAGGCGGGGCGAACATCAGTTGCTCGCGTACGCTGCTGCGGCTGCGCGCATCCTCATTGCTCACAACGCGCGCCACCGAACAATCCGAAGAATCACATCGCACCGCTCCGGTCGTTCTCAGTCTTGAGGTCGACAATCAGACCCCTACAGACACTCCACCCGCTGTCACACCTGCCTGTGTCCGGACCATAGTTGCCCTCGCCTCGATTGCACGCAGGCGCAGGATTGGCCATGTGCCTCCACCCATGCCGGAGTCCTGCGCCCCGGCGCAGGTGGGAAGCTGGCAGCACAACCCGGAGAAGACTTCCACAGGCCACGACACGCCCACTCCGGAGCAACTTGCGCCATCCCACGAGACGGCGGTGCATGGCCCGACCGTCATCCGACACGCTCATAGACGCAGCCGACTGAGATCTCGGTCTGCGTATCGACTGCCCAGATTACCAAACGCTCCAATTGACGTGGAAAATCGTTTCTTCGTTCAATTGGAGGTGACCCATTTCCCGATTACTTATCGGACTCATTGGAGTCCTGACTCTTCTTTCGGCAGCCGCGTGCCAAGCGGGTTCCGATTCCACGTCAACGCCTGAATCCACTGCAGATTCGAGCGCGTCCACCACAGAGACCAACGGCGAGTTAGTCGTCTATTCCGGTCGGAGCGAGAGCCTCGTCGCGCCGCTCATTGAGCAATTTGCAGAGGCGAGCGGCATCGATGTAAGCATCAAGTACGGCAGCACGTCGGAGATAGCCGCCACCATCCTTGAGGAGGGCGAGAACTCGCCCGCGGACATCTTCTTCGCGCAAGACCCCGGTGGGCTTGCTGCAGTGGAATCCATGTTCGCTGCACTGCCGGGCGATGTGCTGGATCGTGTTCCAGCCAATTTCCGTTCGCCGGACGGCAAGTGGATCGGACTATCGGGCCGCGCGCGTGTCATCGTCTACAACACAGAGCGGGTTTCCCCGGACGACCTGCCGAGCGACCTGCGTGGATTCACAGACCCGGAATGGGAGGGCCGCATCGGCTGGCCGCCCACCAACGGCTCATTCCAGGCGATGGTAACGGCCATGCGAGTGACGTGGGGCGAGGAGGAGACACGGGCGTGGCTTAAGGGAATCCAGGCCAATAACCCGACCATCTACCCCAAGAACACCCCTACCGTGGCAGCCGCCGGCACGGGTGAGATCGACGTTGGATTCGTCAATCACTACTACCTGTACCGATTCCTCGCGGAAGAGGGTGAGGGCTTTGGCGCGCGAAACGCCCACCTGGACGGCGGCGGGCCGGGCTCCATCATCCTTGTAGCGGGGGCCGGTGTGCTGGACGGCGCGGAGAACAGCGACAACGCGATTCGATTCATCGAGTTCATGCTGTCCACCGTCGCACAGCAATACTTCGCCGGGCAGACGTATGAATACCCTCTCGTTGAGGGAGTAAACGTGAACCGGCTGTTGACTCCGCTGGATGAGATCAACGCGCCGCAAGTCGACATGGCGGACCTGGGAGACCTTGAAGGCACGGTCGACCTGCTCCGCGACACGGGAATCCTTCCGTAATGAGTGGGACGGCGGCCGGCATCCAACGGCTCCGGGCGATCCGGCGTCAGCGACGCTGGCCGCCGTTCACGCTCAGTCTCACAACGTCCATCATCGGCCTTGCCCTGCTCTTGCCCATCATCTACCTGTTTATCCGGACACTCGACGCAGGTCTGGATTCGCTGGCAGACCTCCTGTTTCGGCCAAGAACGGCGGCAATCATCATGCGCAGCATGGCGCTCGTCATCATTGTCTCCGGCGGATCAGCAGTTCTCGCGTTGGCTCTCGGCTGGCTTATCGAGCGCACGGATTTGCCATTCAGGCGGGTGTGGAGCATCGTGACGGTGCTCCCGCTCGTCATTCCGAGCTACATCATGGCGTTCCTGTTCATCTCCGTCTTCGCGCCACGCGGCATGGTGCAGCGAATCTTCGCCGAGCCGTTCGGCATCGAAGAGATACCGTCGTTCTACGGCCTGCCCGGGGCGGCTATCGTCCTGATCCTCGTCTCTTATCCGTACACGCTGCTCACCGTGCGAGCAGCGCTGCGAGGTTCGGGGCGCGCGCTGGAAGAAGCCTCCCGCACGCTGGGCAAGGGGCCCTGGGAGACTTTCCTTCGCGTAACGTTGCCGCAGATGCGGCCCGCGCTGGCCTCCGGGAGTCTCTTGGTGGCTCTCTACACAATCAGCGATTTCGGCGCGGTGTCCCTGATGCGCTATGAGACGTTCACGTGGGCGATCTACCTCCAATACACGAGCTATGTTGACCGCACAGCTGCGGCGGCACTCTCACTCGTCCTCGTCGGGCTTGCGGTCGTGCTTTTCCTGACGGAAACGACGGCGCATGGGGACCGCCCAATGGAGGAGACGCACCAGGCGGAGTTGGGCGGAGCAGACTCGCCGTCCGTCCCGCTCGGTCCGTGGAAGTATCCGGCGTTGGGGCTGTGTTCGCTCGTCGGCGTCTTTGCGCTGCTTGTCCCGATGGCCGTCTTGTTGTTCTGGCTGGTTCGCGGTATTGGAGCGGGAGAAGAGCTGAGCGCGGTGTGGGGTCCGGCAATCAATTCGGCGTTGGTATCGTCGCTCGCGGCGGTCGCCGGGGTCTTCGTCGCCCTGCCCGTCGTGGTTCTTGCCGTGCGATTCCCGGGACGCTTCAGCATGTTGATCGACCGCGTTAGCCACGTCGGCTTCGCCCTCCCCGGGATCGTCATTGCACTCGCGCTCGTCTTCTTCGGCTCGAGGCTCGCCCCCGTGCTCTACCAGACGCATGTCATGCTGGTCCTGGCCTACGTCATATTATTCCTGCCGATTGCGATGGGGCCGTTGCGGACATCACTGTTGCAGGTGAATCCCCGCGTGGAGGAGGCTGGACGGACACTTGGCCATCGTCCACTCACGGTTTTCCGTACAATTACAGTGCCTTTGCTGCGCCCCGGCATCCTCGCCGGAGGCGCGCTGGTATTCCTCACCGCGATGAAGGAGCTTCCTGCAACCTTGCTTCTCAGTCCGCTTGATTTCAGCAGTTTGGGAACGACGATCTGGGCCGCGAGCTCAGAGGCGTATTTCGCTCGTGCTGCCCTGCCCGCCCTGTTGCTCATCGCGATTTCCGCAGTTCCTATGTTTTTCCTCATCGGCCGAGGCAGGAGCCAGCAGGCATGACAGGCATTGATCAGTCGCCCCGCGTCATGCTCCGCTGCGCCGGTGTGACGAAACAATACGCGCCGTCCGGCGCGGGAGCGCATGACGTTTCCCTTGAGGTCACGGAGGGGCAGATCCTCGCGCTCGTCGGCCCAAGCGGCTGTGGCAAGACCACGTTGTTGCGCGCCATTGCGGGGCTGGAAAGCCCGGACGAAGGGGCAATCGAGGTCGATGGCCGAACGGTCACGGGGAGAGGCGTCTTTGTGCAGCCGGAACACCGCAGCGTGGGCTTCGTGTTCCAGGACTATGCCCTCTTTCCGCACATGACGGTGGAATCCAACATTGCCTACGGCCTGCAGCGCGACGCTCCCAACCGCGAACAGCGCATTGATGAGTTGCTCGATCTCGTCAACCTTTCTGACCGCCGCAACCGCCGCCCTCATGAACTCTCCGGCGGCGAGAGGCAGAGGGTGGCGCTTGCCCGAGCCCTCGCGCCCTCACCCAAGATTCTCCTGATGGATGAACCGTTCTCGAACCTCGATCCAAACCTGAGCGCCCGCTTACAGCTGGAGGTGCGTGAAATCCTTCATGAAGCGGGCATCACGGTGGTGTTCGTGACGCACGACCAGGAGGCGGCTCTGTCCATGGGCGATGTCATCGCTGTCATGGATCGGGGGCGCATCCAGCAGGTCGGAGCGCCTGATATGGCGTTCCATCGCCCCGTCAACCGTTTCGTCGCCGCGTTCCTCGGTGAGGCCGACTTCATTCCGGCGGAGCCGACGGCAGTTGAATCGCGAGTGTTGACGGAGTTGGGGGAGGCAGAGGTGAGCAGCGCCTTGACACTTGATGGCGAGGCCGACATGGACTTGATGGTGCGGCCGGAAGATTTGTCCATCAGTGCGGATGACATTGGAAACGGTCGCGTTGTCGGACGGATATTCAGCGGGGCATTCTACGCCTACAACGTAGAATTGGATTCCGGGGTTATGTGTCGCGCCATAGCCTCCCACGCGACCGCTATAGAGGTTGGGGCGCGGGTCAGTCTCCGCATCACCCCCGGCCATCCCCTGCCCGTCTTCCCGCGGGAGTGAGTTGCCGCTAAGGGCGAGGGCGACTATAATCCGCTACACGGAGGCACGGAAAAATGCCCATCTTTGAATACGGTTGCAAGACCTGCGGAAATGGCTTCGACAAGTTCATTCGCGGCTACAACACGCCTGTCGGTGTGACGTGCCCCTCCTGCGAGAGCGAGGAGGTCGAGCGCAAGATGTCCGCCGTCGGCGTCACGGGCGTCTGGCAGAGCAACGCCCCTCAATTCGAGATGCCGAAGCCGCAGCGCGTACGACCGGACGACCCGTTCCGCTGCATCGCGTAACCTGAAGCGTACTGCGGATATAGGCAGGGACGCGGCGGGCCTGAGCGATGCCCCTCTTTGAATATGAATGCCACGGCTGTGACGGTCGTTTCGAGAAACTGACTCGCAGCATCAACGCACAGCCGGGCGAAGTGGAATGCCCGGGCTGCGGTTCTACCGATACGCACAAAGTCATATCGCTGTTCGGGATGACAAGCGGCAGCTCGGATCTCGGTTTTGGATTCCCCGGCATGGGCGGCGATGGCGGCGGCCACGCAGGCCACACGCACAACGGCATCACTTGAACCACTTGACGCTAATGGCGTGACGCCCCGTGGGGGCGTTTCCTAGTGGTGACCCGGAGTCCAGAGATGGGTGGATGTTGCCGGGCGGCGAGTCATCATTTCCCGGATCGCGGCATGGGTATTCGGCCCCGCCGCGATAACACCGTCAACCAGCGTGTCCCGTCGATTGAACTGCATGGGACGACCATCCGCGTCCGTCACCACGCCGCCCGCCGCCTCTACTAGCAGCGCGCCGGCGGCAACGTCCCATTCATTCTTTGGTTCAAGGCTGATAACTGCGTCTGCCTTGCCCGCGGCAACAAGCGCCATCTTGTACGCGATAGAGCCGAGCGTTCGCACCTTGAATGATGCGCCTCGAAATCGATTCCACATCCCCCATCGAACCTCGCTGTGCGACGCAAGAATCGTGACATCAGAGGACAGTTCTTCATGGTCATTGGTCTGCGCGGTTTCGCCGTTCAGCGTGGCCGCACCGCCCCGTTCCGCCATATAGGACTCATTGGCCCACGGATTCAGGATTCCTGCGGCAGTGATTTCCCCGCCTACAGACAACCCGACTGAAACGCACCATTCAGGCCGTCCCGCCAGAAAGCCCCGCGTGCCGTCGATGGGGTCGACTACCCACACACGCTCCATGCCGATGCGATGCCCATCATCATGGGTTTCCTCAGACAACCACCCCTCCCCGGGGCGAACGAGAGCCTTGTGTAACAGTTCATCGAGGGCGTGGTCGGCTTCAGTAACCGGGCCATCCCACCCCTTGTGCTGTACATACACGGAGGACGGCGAGAACGTGCTGGCAAGCTCGGCGGATTCTTCCAACGCGGCGGCAATGCGGCTTAGATCAGACTCCGCTCCGTTAGTCATACCGTAATACGCGAGGTGAAGAACGGGCCTCAGGACGCGATTGCGCTGCGCTTGTTGTTGAGGTAATCGACAAGCACGTACTGCCCCAGCTTGTCGGGCTGGGTGAAGAAGGCGCGGCCGCGATTCAGCCGTGTCATTTGCCGCACAAAGTTAACCAGGTAATAGGCCATCTCCAGCATGAAGACGTTGATGGTGATGCCCTCCTGCGTGCAACGCTTGACCTCACGCAGAGTCATATCGATGGTGCGCTGGCTGGGCGGGTAGGTGAAATATGGGACGCCATTCTCAAGGTGGGCCGTTGGCTCGCCATCCGTGACCATGATCACCTGCCGCGTGCTGGAGCGGTGCTTGTTGAGCAGCTGGCGTGAAATCATCAACGCGTGCTGCATGTTGGTGCCGGGGGAATAGCCGCCCCACGTTGCCTTGATCAGTTCATCACCCTTGAGCTCCCACGCATAGTCGGCGAATCCGACCACGTACAGGTTGTCGCGAGGGAACTGCATCTTGATGAGCGTGTGGAGGGCCAACGCCATGCGCTTGGCGGCGTCAAAGCTGCCGCTGATTGCCATTGACCGGCTCTGGTCGAGCAGGATCACCGTGCTCGCCTGTGTCAGCGCCTCGTCGCGATAGACCTCAAAATCATCGGGGGCAATTGTAAGCGGGGTACCGGGGCCGCTCCGCATGACGGCGTTCTTCACCGTCCGCGACATGTGGACGTCAAAGTGATCCCCGAATTCATAGATCTTCGTGGACTCCTCGTCCTTCTCGCCGAAGAGGCCGTTCTTGCGCATCTCATGCGCGCCGATTCCGGCGCTCCGCAGCCTGTTGAAGATGTCCTTGAGAGCCTTTTCACCGATCTTTCGGATGCCGCGGGGCGTCAGTTCCAGCTTGTCGCCGTTCTTGCGGATGTAGCCTGCCTTTTCGAGCTGCTCCTGGAGTTGGCGGAGCCAATCAAGATCACGCGCGGCGTCCTCACCGATGAGATTTTCCACCTGCTCTCGGTCGATTTCGTCGATGTCGCCACGGCGCTCTGCGCCCCGTAGCTGTGCCTCAAGATCATCAATCTGCTGCAGCTGGTCCATAAGTCGCATGGCTTCTTGCAGCGACAGAGACTCATCACCCGCGAACGGATAGTTCTGTCGCATCTCCTGCATGGGCATCAGGGATTCCATGAGCGACGAGAGTTCCGCCATCTCCTGCATCAGTTCAGGGTCATTGAGCGCCGCCTCCATCGTCTCTTGCAGCTGCTGCCGCATCTCCTCCGGCAGGCTGTCCATGAGCGATTGGAACTGCGACATCTGCTCCATCAGGCGATCCAGCAGTTCGTCAATATCCCTGGGCGGGTTATCTCCGAACATGCTGCCCCACTTTTGCATGAACTCATCAAAGTTCGGCTGGTTGCCCTGGGCGTAGTCGCGCAGCATGTCGTTCAGATCGCGCATCATCTGCCTGCTCGCTTCCATCTGCTCAGGCGTGATGTTCTGCATCTGCTGCATCATGTTCTGCATGTAGGACTGCGACGCCTGCTGCCGCAGTGAATCCATCAGTTCCTGGAACTTCTCCCGCGCCTCTTCATCCATGAAGTCGTAATCGCTGAGTTCCTTGATTGCGCCGCCGGGGTCGTTCGGCAACGACTCCATGAAGTCCATCTTGCGCTGGGCCATGTTCTCCAGTGCCTGCGCCGTCATGCGATCCATGCCCTGACCGCGCTGTGAGCGCTGCCCCGCGCCCTGCTGTTGGTCACCCTGCTCGCCACCGGACTGGTCGCCTGACTGCTGTCCCGAGTCTGAATTCGCCTCGGAGTCATCCCGATCCTTACGGGAACCTAGTTCCCGCTCAAGTTGCTCGAGGAATCGCTGGAGCTCTTCCTCCGCCGCCTGCCGACCTGAGCCGGGCTGCGTGTCATTGGAGTCCTGCTGGGCAGATTGGCCGTTCTGTGATTCAGATGGCGCATTTCCCCCATCCTGATCGGCGTCAGGGGAATCGCCCATAGCCTCACGCGCTTCTTGCATTCGTTGTTCGAGAGTGTCTCGTTCGAGGTCACGAATCTCTTGCAGTTTCTCGCGGATGCCGTCCAGCACGGAGTTGAGGTCATAGCGGTCCATGTAGTCCTGCCGCTGTTGGCGGAGGCGCTCAGTCATCTGGCGGATGCCGTCGATATTCCGGCCGTCCTGTCCATCAAAGCCGCGCATCATCATGCGGCGCAAGGCTCGTCGAATATCGCCATGGGTGGCAAGGTCGTCCGAGATGGCCTCCATCAGGTCTTCCGGCGCGGTGCCAAAAGGCTCCTGCGAATTATCCCATCGGCCGTATCGAAAAATTGGCATTGGAGCCATCCCCGTGGGAGTGCGTCCGGCGGGCGGCCATGGCCAGGCTGCCGGTGTCCCTTGTTCCCATCGCTGAGCTTTCGGCCAATCATACATGGCTAGCTATCGACACGCCAAACTCCTCCGCTCATCCTGAGCCTGTCGAAGGATACGAGCGGACCCCTCCCGCGCTGACCCACAATGCTGTACAATCGTTCCTGTCCCGGTGACTCTGGCGAAGCGGACCCACCCGTTCCCATCCCGAACACGGAAGTGAAACGTTTCAGCGCCGACGATACTGGAGGGGCAGCCCTCTGTGGAAAATAGGTCGTTGCCGGGGCTTTTTCTTTTGCCTGAATTCCCTGGATGCACATAGTGAGCACCGACTCTGAAAAACCTGAGATGACTGCCGGCGCGTTCCAGGCCGGTGACCTCGTACTGCTCATCGACCGCAAGCGCCGCAAGTACCTGATTACGCTGCAAGATGGTGGTGAGTTTCACTCCCACGCCGGCATCATCCAGCACGACGATATGATCGGCCGGCCGGAGGGCAGCGAATTCAGAACCGCTCAGAAGGGCGGCGTGTATCTCGCCATTCGCCCCACATTGGGCGACTACGTCCTGACGATGAAGCGCGGCGCAACGCCTATCTACCCCAAGGACATCGGCGCGATTCTCACGCATGCGGATATCCGTCCCGGCGCCCGAGTCGTTGAGGCCGGCATCGGCTCCGGCGCGCTGACCATCGCCTTGCTACAGGCCGTCGGCGAATCCGGCCGCGTCTATTCCTATGAAAACCGCGAGGACTTTGCCGCGCTGGCTCAAGGCAATGTCTCCGAGTTCCTGCCTGCTGAATCAGCCAATAGACTCACAGTCCACGTATCTGACATCTACGCGGACGGCATCATGGAAAACGACGTGGATCGGGTTGTTTTGGACCTGCCGGAGCCGTCGCGGGTGATTCCTCATGCGCGAGAGGCGATGCGACCTGGCGGGATTTTCTTGGCCTTTGTGCCAACGACCTTGCAGCTTCACCGACTCTGGCAGCAACTGGACGCAGACCCCGTATTCGACCTGATCGATCAGTTTGAGATTGCGCTCCGTCAGTGGGACGCGGGCCCACAGACGCTCAGGCCCGCCCACCGCATGGTCGCCCACACAGGCTTCATCACCACGGCGCGCCGCGTGGCAGGCTAGACAGACGCCTGAACTGACGTGCGCCTAAGGCGAAATCCATCAAACAGCGGATCCCCAATGAAATCAATCCGGTAATATAGATGGTCATCATAATCGTAGAATCTATCGACAATACGGGGAAGTTGATACGCTAAGACTCTCAAAGTGCCAGCACGTCTCAGTGGATGGTTGTTAGGCGGCTGGCTTAGCCATACGACCCTAATGCCCGCAGCAAGAATCTCCGCGGCGTGTTCAGTTCGTGCTGAGCGATCCGCTGTAATCCATACGCGGTTATTTTGCCCACACCATTCAATGATTTCCTGGTCAGTGGCACCCGCACCCAAAGACTCGGACTTCACATGGGTGATGCCATATCCAACTCGCCTTAGGGAACGAGCGGCCTCGGGACTCAGGTTCTCATCAAGCAGGAACTGGAAAGTCGATAGATTGGCCAGTGGTCAGGGCCTCCCATTCCATGGCTGCTTCAATATCGGCCCGTGTAACACCGTAGTCTTCCTTAATCGATTCCTCCGATTCGCCGTACCGGGCTAGGTTAGAGAGAACCCAAGTCTGGATGCGTGTTCCCTTGATGCAGGGTGCGCCGAATTGGATATTCGGATCGACAAGTACTCCGTCTATCGGTTCCCAAGTGGCTACAACACCTGCCTCATCAAACGTAAGTCGCGGCACCTTGATCAGGCGCTCACGTACGTATGCGAAAGCCAATTGGCCGCCGCGGTCAACGGCTGCCATATCTCCCCGCATTTCCGCGAAAATATTGTTCCGATCAGTCCATACATCCTCAGTAGCGAATGGTACAGGGTGGCCTGTATAGTCACGCATCCACTCCTGAGCACGACGAATCTTCTGCATCGACAAGCGTTTACCACGGAGCGCGGCGACAATCTGCAAGGAAACAAGCTGATAAAAGGTGATCCACAGCTTTCGGTCCACCCTCTCAGTATTGCCCGGTCCTGCCAACCCCGCCCGAACCCAGCGCCCCAACTTAATCGACGTCACATTTGCAAGGACATCCTCTTCCGCAAATTGCGCTGAGAAATATGCGCGCAGAAATCGAGCAGCCTCGGGAATCTCGTAGAAACCCGATGCTCGATCACCATTCATTTCTTCTCTCCTGCGTCCCTCGGTCACGGAATCTCTGTGACATGCCCAGTCGCTGACCGAACCTTCTTATCATCTGTCCACTTAAGGATAGTCACGATAGCAATTGCATGGCAAAGTCGCCTGGCTGACCCCACCTAGAACAACCGCCCCCTACTCTCGTCTTCAAGTCGTTCCACTGCGCGGCCAAGGCGGCGCAGCCCTTCGCCGATGTTGTCGATGGACACTTCGCTGAACGCGAACCGCATGTGGCGCATAGGCGGCTCGTCTTCCGCGAAGAATCGGAAGCCCGGGGCGAAGGATACGCGCTCCTCACGCGCCAGTTCCCACAGCCGCGACACGTCTAACTTTTCGTTCGCCTCAAGCCAGAAGAAGAATCCTCCGGCGGGGGTGGTCCACTGCGCCATAGGCCCAAGGTTCTCCCGCGCCGCAAGACGGAACGCGACGCGTTTGCGCCGATACACCTCACGCACTCGATTGAGATGCGGATCAAGTTCGCCATTCGCAAGGAATCGCGCCAGCATTCGGGAGAGAGTCACGCTCGTCCCCATATCCGTGCGGTTGGCCGCCGCGTGTTGAACGGCGGGGGGTGAACCCGTGAGCCAGCCGATTCTCAACCCCGGGCCAATCACCTTGCTGAAGGTGCCCACCTGCACCGTCTGCTCCGGCGCGAGAGACAGCAATGACGGCGCATCAATGCCATCGATGCCGACCTCTGCATACGCTGCGTCCTCGACAACCAGGCAGCCTGCGTTCGCGGCAAGTTCGACGAATCGCCTACGCACCATGGTCGGCATCTGCGCGCCGGTGGGGTTCTGATAGTCGGGCGTGAGATAGATCAGCTTGGGACGGTCACCCGCCGCGCGCAGGTCTGAGAAAGTCTGTTCCAGCTCATCGATGTCCAGTCCGTTCGGGCCGGACGAGACGGGCACGAGCCGCGCGCCGTGCGCCCGGAATGTCCACAGTGAGCCGGTGAACGTCGGATTCTCCGTGATCACAACATCGCCGGGATCGATGAACGTGGCGCAGACGATATCCAGTGCCTGCGAGGCGCCCGTCGTGATGACAACGTTCTCCGGCGGTGTCTCGACTCCGTGCAGCCTCGTGGCCCGCTCCGCAATCTGCTCTCGCAGGACAATATCGCCCATCGACGAGCCATATTGGAGCGCCGCAATCCCCTCTTCCGCGATAACAGCCCGTGCCGCCTCATCAAGCTGTTCCAGCGGCAGTGTCTCGGGGTCAGGCACACCGGCGCCAAAGCTGATTGTTCCCCCGGGCGCGGGCGCAACGCTGCTCCACGGGTGTTGCAGGCCACCCCTTCGTGAAAGCAAGCTGTTGAACGTTTCCGCATTCACCGCTCTGAACCCCCAGGCACCGTATCCAATCCAACTCCTAATCCATCATGTCCCCACTCCCCAAAGCGGGCAAGCATTGCCGATGAACCCTAACGCCGGAACGCGGCGGCTCCTTTCCTTCATACACCACGTCTGATCGCGAATTTCAAAATTCCTTGACAACAGGGGGGCGTGGGCGCATACATATTCCTGCACACCAACGCGAGCGGGCGTAACTCAGTGGTAGAGTGTCTGCTTCCCAAGCAGAATGTCGTGGGTTCGATCCCCATCGCCCGCTCCATTTGTTTTAAAGTCCTCGATCCGGCTTGCGTTCTTCATGGAGTTGGTCGGCCACGTTCCCGCGTGGGCACCTCTCCACCCGCTACACTGGATAGACCATGTTTGAAGCACTAACTGATCGACTGACAGGCGTATTCAATAAACTCTCCGGCCGTGGGCGCATCACCGAAGCGGACGTTGAAGATGCGCTGCGCGAGGTGCGCCGCGCGCTCCTTGAGGCCGACGTCAACCTGCGCGTGGTGCGCGACCTACAACAGTCCATACGAGACCGCGCCGTCGGTAATGAAGTCCTCCAGTCCGTCACTCCCGTCCAGCAGATCATCAAGATCGTGCAGGAGGAATTGACTGAAGTTCTCGGCAAGGAGCATCGCAACCTCGACGCGGGCGATGCCCGACCCGCCACCATCCTCCTCGTCGGCCTTCAGGGTTCCGGCAAGACAACGACCGCTGCCAAGCTCGCCTCCAACCTTGTGCAACAGGGGCAGGCCGTCTCGCTCGGCGCGGGCGACGTGCGTCGCCCCGCCGCCATCGAACAGCTGACCGCGCTCGGCAAGCAGATCAGCGTTCCGGTCCACGCGGAGCCCGGCAACTCGAACGCCGTCGCCGTCGCCAAATCGTCTCTGGCCGCCGCCCGCGACGCCAACGCGCACTGGCACATCTTTGACACCGGCGGACGACTGCAGGTCGACGACGAGCTGATGAAAGAGCTTGCGGACGTCCGCAAGGCATTGAATCCCGCCGAAGTGCTCCTCGTTGTCGATGCGATGACCGGCCAGGACGCCGTAAATGCCGCCGAAGAGTTCCACAGGCAAGTGCCGCTAACGGGCCTCGTGCTCACCAAGATGGACGGCGATGCGCGTGGCGGCGCGGCTCTGTCCATCACGTCCGTCACCGGCCTGCCCGTCATGTTCATCGGCGTCGGCGAGAGGATGGACGCGCTGGAGCCGTTCCACCCGGACAGGCTGGCGGGCCGGATCCTCGGCATGGGTGATGTCGTGACGCTCGTCGAGAAGGCCCAGCAGACCATCGACGAAGAAAAAGCGCAGGAGATGGAGCGCAAGCTTCGAACGGCAAGCTTCGATCTCAACGATTTCCTTGACCAGATGAATCAACTGCGCAGCATGGGCGGCATGTCACAGGTTCTCGACCTTGTGCCGGGTTTCTCCCAGATGAAGGGCAAGGTCTCCGCCGATGCCTTCGATGAGAAGCAGATCAAGCGAGTGGAAGCAATCGTGCTGTCCATGACGCCGGAGGAGCGGCAAAGGCCGGAGATCATCGGCGGCAGCCGCCGCAAGCGCATCGCTCGGGGCAGTGGCACGCAGACTGCGGACGTCAACCGCCTGCTCAATCAGTTCGGCGAGATGCGAAAGATGATGCGGCAGCTATCATCCGGCAAGAAGATCCGCGGCCTGCCGTTCAAGCTTGGCTAGAGTGCTGCTCCCGCAGACCCTCCCGTAGCCGTGCCACCAACGGTTTAAGCGACTCCAACAGCGCGCTGGCCTCCTCGGGCGGTATCTCAAACGGCTTGCGATTCGTCTCGGGAAACACCATCCAGAAGTAGAACCCCTCCCAAGCGCGATCCTCCGCCATATCGTTGCGCGCACGCATAATCGTCTCCAGGTACTTCCCATGAAACCGCTGCCGCACATGCTCCAACAGCGACGAGTCCTGCTCAAGCGATGGCACTGCCTCAAAGGCAGCAGCCCAATCTTGTGCGGTTGGGATGGTCATAGGACTACGACGCCAATCGACTCATTGGTAAGTCGGCCCATCAGGATCAATAATCTTGGCGATGCGTTCCAGTTCGGTCACAAGGGCGTCACGCTTCGCATATGGGTCGGTGCGCTCTGGCAGAACAATCCGCACACGGGGGCTCACCCAATCGGCAATTTTCGGCCGTGACTCGACCTCGTCTCCCAACCTCGTACGAACTTCCTCTACACTCACTGGATTGTCAGCCCAATCATAGAACGCCAGTAGAAGGGGTCTATCAGGCGTCTGTTTCATAACCTCGTCGACTTTGAATATCCCTACTCCCACACCCCCAAGCCG
>LXNJ01000583.1_pt1 | contig 24795 bp, 14 predicted proteins | sample 809081 | NCBI WGS metagenome assembly LXNJ01 (sample SAMN04870510, study PRJNA318959) | sponge metagenome | biome: sponge; feature: marine sponge reef; material: water | host: Petrosia ficiformis | place: Greece: Milos, Mediterranean Sea | collected 2013-05-29 | depth 5-7 m | reverse complement strand
GGGCGACCGCGCAGGATCAGCCGGCCGAGGCGGACGCGGAACTCCCTCAGGTTGCCCACCGGTTCTCCGCCGATGGTCACGATCAGGTCCTCGGGAGCCAGTCCGGCGCGGTCGGCGGGGCTGCCTTCCAGAACCTGCACGACCTGCAGCCCCGGTCCCCCGGTGCCGGCCGGAGCGTCCGGCTCGACCACCTCGAGTTCGGCTCCCGCCACGAATCGGTCGCCCAGGAGGTAGGGAGACCGGAAGCGAACGCCGGGAGGTGGGCCTCCAGGGCCTCTGCGCTCCCCGGACCCCCTCCTGCCGACCACGATGGGTCCGCGGTCGGGTGGCCCGCCGCGGCTCCTGCGCTCGCCCACCGCGGTTTCGTCGATGGTGATTCGTACACGTGCCGGGGGAGGACCGCCCGGTGGCGGGGGACGGCGGAAACGCTGGGAGCGCATTGCCTCGCGGGCCCGCACCATCATTTCACGCACCCGCGCCATCACCTCCGCGGTCGCTTCCAGTTCTCCGGCGGCCTCGGCCTGCTCGACCATGGCCCTCCGGGTCGCCTCGGTTCGGACTCTCGCCCAGCTCGTATCGGCCATGAGCGAGTCCACTATGCGCAGGATCTGCAGGCGCGCCGAGTCGACCCGGGCCGTGAACTCCTCCATCGTGGCCGGATCCATGGGATCGGGCCGCGCGCCGGCGGTCACGCGCAGGGTCCGCTCCCGCTCCCCGCGCAGCACCGTGAGCTGGAGGGGCAGTCCGGGGCGGAGGCGCTCGCCCAACTCGAGCAGGGCTTCCGGCGAGACCTCCTCACCGTCCAGACGGAGCAGGAGGTCGAACGGACGAACCCCGGCCTGCTGGGCGGGGCTGCCGCGGTCGACCCGCACGATCATCACCCGGGTGGAGCCGTCGGGCAGCGCGCGACCTTCGACCTGGATGCCGATCCAGCCATCCCCCTCCGTGGGGACGCCGGTCTGAGCCTCCGCCCCCGCGGGGAACAGCGGGAACAGCGGGAGCATCAGGAGCAGAGCCCCGGAAGCGCGGAAACGGAGCATGGCTAGTATCGATCGGCGGAGGCGAAGAGCGCGTTCATCGCCGCTTCGCGTTCCGCTACGGCGCTGACCAGGAACCCGTTCAGAAACGGATCGTCGGGAGCCTCCTGGACGGCCGCCTGACTTGCGGCAACCAGCATCTCGCGCGCGGCGAAGTGGCGCGCATCCATCGGCGTCCCGTCCTCCGGGCCGCGGGCCAGCGCGCGATAACGCAGCGCGGCGTCCTGGTGCTGCTGCGCGGCGAGCCGCAGAAACTCCGCCGCTTCCTCGAGGGTTCCGGCTTCCGTGGCCGCGAGTCCGGCCGGGGACGCCTCACCCGCCGTCATCCCGCCCGATGCAACTTGTCCGTCACCTGTTTGCAAACCCCATCCCGCCGGCGCCAGCACCGCTCCGGAGAGACCTCCGGCAAGGAAGAGCACCACCGCGGCGGCGGCCTGCATCCAGCTCCGCCGGCGGTCGATCAGGCGGATGACCGCATCCGCCGGAGTGCTTTCGCGCAGAAGGCCTTCGCTTTCCAGGCGCGCCTCCAGCGCCGGCCAGTCTCCGCGCGCCGGGCGCAAATCCGGCAGCGATCCCAACGCTTCGGTCTGCTCGCGCAGCAGCTCAAGCTCCCGGGAGCAGTCCGGGCAGCGGACCAGGTGCCGCCTCTCGCTCCTGAAGGGTGTCTCGTCAACCAGGCGAGCCAGAGCTTCCAGACTCAGATGCTCCATGCTTCCCGCTCCTGTTCGTGTCGGGGTTCGTGAACCGACCCCAGCCATTGTCTCATTTTCGCCCGCGCCTTGAAGAGCTGCGACTTGGATGTGCCCGCCGTCACGCCCGTCATCTCACCGATGTCCTGATGCGTGTAGCCCTCGACGTCATGGAGGATCAGCACGCGCCGCATTCCTTCCGGCAGCCGGTCCAGGGCCTTCTCCAGCCGTCGCGCCAGGAGAGGATCGCCCGGCGAGGACCGCACCGAAACCGTCTCGGGGATCGGCACCTCCCGATCCTGCCGGGTGCTCTCCCTGCGCCTCGCCTGCAGCGCCGCGTTGACCGCGATGCGATGCAGCCAGGTCGAGAACTTCGAGTCGCCGCGGAACGTCGGAAGCGCCCGGATGACGCGCACCCAGGTCTCCTGGGCGTAGTCCTGGGCAGTGTGGTCGTCCCCCGCGATTCTGCGCACCACGGCATACACGCGAGGGCTGTAGCGGTCGTACAGCGACCGCACCGCCCGAGCGTCACCTTCGCTCGCCCTGCGGATCATCTGGGACTCGTTCATCCCTTCATCCGTCGGTACCCGCTCGTTGCGAAGCGCGAATATCCTCTGTGCTCGACTCATTCGGGTTGTATCCAGACCAGTTTCCGGCGTCCCGAACTACGTCTGTTGGATGTGTTGCGGTTGTGGATGGTTGCCTGTAACCTTGCGCCGCATCTTCACGAAGCCTACACCACTCGCCCAGGTATCGGAACGGGCCGGGTCCCCGGCATGCACGATCGCTGGCGGCGGACGGCGAGGTCAGGCTCGCGCCCGGGGCGCGGATGCGGGAACTTGTCCACCATGCCGGCGCACGCCTGATGTCGCAGCTTCCCTCGAGACCTTGAAAGGCCACGCACATGAACGCAATTCCGTGGAAGGCGCGCGGCGCCAGTCATCTGGAGTGCACCTGGACCGGCGAGACCTTCGACAGCGAGCAGCTGATGGGCCTCTCGCCCGCCGGGAGGCCCCTGTTCGCGCGCTACGATCTTGACACCATCCGTCGCCACTTCCGCCCCGGCGATCTGGCAGGGCGGCGGCCGGATCTGTGGCGCTACGAGGAGGTGCTGCCGGTGCGGGTACCGGAATGCCAGCTGTCGCTTGGGGAGGGCTGGACCCCGCTCACGGACGCCCCGCGGCTCGCGGAGCGGTACGGCATGCGGCGCCTCTGGGTGAAGAACGAGGGCATGAACCCCACGGGCAGCTTCAAGGACCGCGGGCTGTGCCTCGCCGTGTCGCGGGCGAAGGAGCTGGGGGCGCAGGAGCTGGCGATCCCCTCGGCGGGCAACGCGGGCAGCGCGGCGGCCGCGTACGGGGCCGCGGGCGGACTCCCGGTGCACATCGTGGCGCCCAACGACACCCCCGCGCCCATCGTCGAGGAGATCCGCGGGCTGGGCGCCGACCTGGTGCTCATGGACGGGCTCATCACCGACTGCGGGAAGGTGGTGCGCGAGGGGGCCGACTACATGGGCTGGTGGGATCTCTCCACGCTGAAGGAGCCGTACCGGGTGGAAGGCAAGAAAACGATGGGGTACGAGCTCTTCGAGCAGCTGGGGTTCCGGCTCCCGGACGCCGTGATCTATCCGACCGGAGGAGGCACCGGTCTCATCGGGATGTGGAAGGCGTTCGACGAGATGGAGCAGATGGGCTGGATCGGGGACGAGCGGCCGAAGATGTTCTCGGTTCAGCCGACCGGGTGCGCGCCGGTGGTGCGGGCCTGGCAGGAAGGCACCGAGGCGGCGCAGTTCTGGCAGGACGCCGAGACCTACGCGGCGGGGCTCCGGGTCCCGGCGGCGGTGGGGGACTTCCTGATGCTGCGCGCGATCAGGGAGTCGGGGGGCGGCGCGGTGGCGATCGAGGACGCGGCGATGGCGGAAGCGGTGCGCGTGATGGGGGAATGCACGGGCATCTTCGCATGTCCGGAAGGAGGCGCGGTGCTGGCGTCGGTCACGGAGCTGCTCCGGATGGGGCTCCTCTCCGAGGACGACGAGACGGTGCTGTTCAACACCGGAAGCGGGCTCAAGTACGTGGGGATGACGCCGGTGGAGTCACATTGAGTCGCCGGGGCGGCCGGCTGACACACACCGATGTCGTCCCTCCCTCAGTTGATCTCCTCCACGCCTCGGGACGCAAACAGGATCGCATCGGCTTGCGGACGATGACGGACACCGAAGGCGGCCGACCCGGAATCATGTGGAACGCCCCGACAGTCCTTGCTGAATCAGTCCCATCGCATCCCGCCGAACAGTCGACAGGCCTGGTCTGATGATGGCAATTCCTGCTGTCAGAAACACGGTACCGCAGACGACTACCGCCACCTCCATCCCCGGACCCTCCGCCCCCGGGAGAGCCGTCTGAGCGACCCGGACCGCGGCCATCCCACCCGCCAACCCGGCAGGCGCACAGCTTCAAGAATATCGCTCTGGTCATCCGCGATCAGGATACGCGCCGGCATGGGTTGCCTGCCTCATTCTTGTACACGGTCAAGTCGCCAACTGCCTTAACGCCTGGAAGACGATGTTGATGGCAGCTGCCATCAACCGTCGGCTGCCCCCAACCCCTGCTCGATCATGGACTCACCAGAAAGCTTCGTGCCGAGCCACGGCGAGAGGTCGTATCACATGGTAGTCCAGGAGCTTATGGGCCACCATCAAAGGAGGGCCAGGACAGCCATCGACCGATAATGGGACGGCTTGTTCCGTTTTCGAACAAATGGGGCAAGGCGCGCGACCTTCCTCGGCGTACATGGGGACGCCGGTGGAGTAAGAGGTGTGCTGGAAGGCGCGCGTCCTCAGCGGGGATCCGCGAAGCGGTAGTAGAGGGCCGGAAGGGGGACGATGCGGGTGCGCGGCGGGCGTTCGTCCACCGGGTCGGGCCGGCGCATGGCCAGAGCCCGGTTGAGGTTGAGTTCGAATCCGGCTGCGTGTCGTTCGAGCGCGTGCCAGTCCACCCCGATCGGAGCGCGCGCGATCAGGGCGAACCCGGCGCGCTGATCGGCGGGGAAGGCGGCGACGCCCCATAGCCCGGCGCCGGCGAAGGCGCGGAGGTCGCCCCCGCCGAGGTACTGCTTGCCGGTGACGGCCAGCGACAGGTCCCGTCCCGAGAAGGTCCCGAGCGCGAATTCCACCGCCCGGTTGCTGGACTCGTATTCGAAGACCAGTGAGATGAAGCTGGTGCCCCCGAGGGTCAGACCGTAGCGGTAGACGGGTGGATCGTCGGCCGCATCGGCTGCTTCCGGGGTCGGGGTAGCGGAGGCCGGGTCCGCTGCTTGCACGGTCCGGGTATCGGAAGGCGTGAACCTCGGGCCGATCGTGGTGACCGGGGACAGGGCCTGCAGCCTTCCGCGCGGAGCCAACGCCAGGCAACCCGCCAGCAACAGAACCGCGAAGGTTCGGATCACGGCAGCCCGGCGCGCAGTCCCGCGTAGAAGCTCCGGCCGGGACCCGGCTCGTTGTAGCGCCTCCCGAAGGCGTTCACCACCACCGACGCGGTATACAGCGTGTCGAAGATGTTGGTTACGCCCGCCACCGGGGCCACGTCGAGCGCGCCGACGCGAACCGGATCCAGCTCGAAGCGCACGTCAAGAAGCTGGTAGGGGTCGGTTTCGGCCGTGTTGACGTCGTTGACGGCGATGGCCGACACCCGGGTGAGGCGCAGTTCCGCGAACCAGCCCGGCTGGTCCAGCGAAGCGATGGCTTCCGCGCGGTGAGGTGCGAGCCCCGGGATCTGGTTGCCGCCGAAGTCGTTGCCGCGCGCCACGTAGTCGTCGAAGACCGCGTCCGTGTAGCTGTAGGTGGCGCGCAACGACGCACCTCCGCCCGCCGCCAGGGTGAAGGCCGCCTCGAAGCCCTGATGGCTCGCCGACCCGGCGTTCGCGTAGAAGGTGCGGTCGATGTCGGGCACTTCTATGGGCACCAGCGCGTCGGTGATGCTGGTGGTGAAGACGCTGAACTCGTAGGCGAACCGGTTCCCGGAGACGCCTCGCGCCCCGGCTTCCAGGCTCAGGCTGCGCTGGGGGTTCAGCTCCGGGTTGAAGCCGCCTCGTCCGCTGGGGTCGTTGGCCAGCTCGGTGGTGGTAGGGCTCTCGAAGGAGGTGCCGACGGTCGCGAACAGGCCGACCGACGAGCCGGCCGCGACATGCAGCCCGATCGACGGGCTGATGGCGTCCATCAGGCGGTCGCCCGAGTCGTCGCCGTTGGCGAGGAACGCGTCGTCCACGGAAAAGTTGAGCCGGTCGTAGCGCACGCCTCCGACCAGCCGCGCGCGCTCCCCCAAACTCAGGTTGCCCTGGCCGAAGAACGCGAGGGTGCGGACGTTTTCCAGCTGGTCGAGCCTGAGGTCGGACCGCTCGCCTCCGTCGTTGCCGTGGTTCTGCCGGTCGTCGCGCTGGAGCGCGAGCTCGCCGCCGAGGTTCCAGGTGAACTGTCCCGATTCCCCCGCCTGTCCCCTCAGCGCGCCGCGCGCCCCCGCCGCGGTGCGTTTCAGGTCGATTACCGCGGAGGGGATGGGATTGTCCAGGTTGCGGAACAGGCCCCACGCCGAGATGTCCGCTTCGCCCGCGGTGGCCGGGCCGGTCCAGGCGACCCCGAGCTGCCCCTGGGTGACCTTCTTGTTCGTCTGCTGGAAGATGCTTCCCGTATGCGACCGCCGGTCGCCGATCGCCATCAGCGAATCGTTCAGCGATCCCGGGTTTTCCCCGTCGAGGTTGGCCAGATTCGCGGTCACCACCATCTCGCCCCCTGCGGCCGGGGAACGCAGCTGGCCGTTCAGGTGCAGACGGCGCGCGCCTCCGTAGAGCGAGCCGTCGTCCGCGATCGGGTTTCTGCGGAAGCCGTCGTAGTTGAACCGGGAGGCGCTGAGGAGGTATTCCCGGTCACCCGACACTCCGTTGGCGGTGGCCTGGAGCCGGCTCATGCCGTTGCTCCCGAAGATGGTGGAGAAGTCCTGGCGGAAGGGCTGGTCGGCGGCCCGCCGGGTCTCGAAGCGCAGCACCCCGCCCGCCCCGTTTCCGTAGGCGGACGAGCCCGGGCCGCGCAACGCCTCCACCCGTCCGAGGGTGCCCAGGTCGAGGTGGTCGAGGGTCGACTGCCCGTCGGGAAGGGTGGCGGGAATGCCGTCCACCAGCACCGTCACCCCCCGCACCCCGAACTGGGAGCGGGCGCCGAAGCCGCGGATGGAGATGCGCTCGCCCACCGCCGAGTTGTAGCGGTTCTGCACCTGTACGCCGGGAAGACCCTGGAGCGCCTCCTCGATGGAGAGCCCGGCCTTGCCCCGCGTGAGCGCCGATTCGCCGAGCACGGACACGGCGAAGGGAACTTCGCCCAGCAGGATGGGCGTGCGCAGCACTGTCACCTCGATTTCGTCGAGCGGAATCACCGCGGACGAATCGGGTTCCTGGGCCGCGAGTCGCGCGGGGGTGTTGGTCAGGGCGAACGACAGAGCGAGGCCTGCGAGCACGAATCCACGGGCCGGGAACCGTCGGGGAGTCGAGTCGGGCGCGCTCCGGGGCCCGGGCCGCGCAAGGGATTGATGCAGAGGAAGGGTCATCGTCGGGTGGTCGGTTGGGGGAGCCGAGGTGCGTGCAATCCTGCCGTGAGCGCGCGACCTGCAGGTCGCCGGTAATGATACCACTCTGGCATCCAATGCGCCTTGCCGGACCGGCCCCTCACCGCCTTCGGTGCGCGCGCGGGATTTATCCAGGGACTACTGGTTCCTGATATAAACGGTCATGAACGCGGCCTGGCCCGCCTCCTCCAGGACAAGGGTCTCGGGTTCGGCCACGGCGTCGGCCACCGCCGCTTCGACCACCACGCTGGGCCCCGCGGGCACCCGGCAGAACAGGAAGCGCCCGTCCGTGCCGGTGATTCCTTCGTACTGGCCGTCCCTCTGCTCGAGCCGCACAAGCCCGGCCGCGGGGTCGCCACCGCCGCGCGGGTTGCTACCCCGCGCGATCGTGCCGATGTCCCAGCCGGTCCAGGTGGCGGTGACGAGAGCGCCCTCCACGGGGACTCCCGTGACGCCGTCCACCACTCTGCCGGCCAGCACGGCGGTGCGGTCCACGGCGTCCACGTCCGCGCAGGCATCGCGCAGCACCTCCCGGCGGGACGGGGTGAGCAGCCGCAACGCGGAGACCTCTCCCCGGCGCACCTCCACCTCGACAGGCTCGGGCGCAAACCCCACCTCCTCGAGCACCGGGTGATGGTAGGCGATGCGGTACACCCCTTCGGTCAGGCCCGTCAGCCGGTAGTTGCCCTCGGGCCCGGTGACGGCGGCGTGATCGGTGCCATCCGCGAAAACCCGCGCACCCTCCAGCGGGCGGGTGTGCAGGGAATCCAGCACCGTCCCTTCGATCGTCCCGGTCTCGGCCTCGACCAGAGTCTCTCCCAGCGGGGTCAGGATGCGCATGACCACGGCGCCGGTCTCGCGGATCCCCGCCAGGAAGCGTTCCGGGATGTTGGTGAAGGGATTGGGCCTCATCCCGGGGCGGGGCATGCGGATGTACCACTCGCGCACCACCCAGGTCCCGTTGGGGAGTCCGGCGAACATCACCTTGCCGCCCAGATGCCGCGAACGGAGGTCGGCGTCCAGATCCGCGTAATCGAACTCCAGCCACTGGAGCTCCGAGGACTCCGGCTCCAGCCACATGACGCCCTGGATGTCGATGTGCCCGCGACGTCCCTCCACGGGTTCGAAGGCGAGCCCGATGAGGCCCTCGGTTTCGTCCTCGCCCTCGCGCACGCGCAGGCAATGGGTGTCGAGGAAGGCGTCCGAGAGCATCACGTTGGCGTCGGGGGCGTAGTAGTAGGTGCCGTCCTCCTCCTCCTGCACGAAGCCGTCCGCCATGAGCTCCTCGACGGGCCGCGAGACGAAAGTCTGGCGCTGCATGAGGTCGCTGAAGTTGCGCTGCTCGTTCGTCACGGTGCGGGCGTCGGGGTCGAGGTCCCGCTCGTACTTCATGGTGACGTAGCGGTAGATCGACGTTTCGTCGGTGAAGGCGGCGGCCTCGAGCGCCTTGCGCGCCTCTTCCCACACCCGCGCCACGTCCAGCCCGCCCTCCGGGCGCAGCACGCAGCGGCGCTCGCCCTCCACGGTGATGTTGTCAAGTGCGATCGCCTGCACCGGGACCACCATGTCGTGGAAGGCGGCGGCCCCGGGGGCCAGAGCGAGAGGCGGGGAGGTGATGCTGGCGTAGCCGATGCGGTCGGCGCGCAGGGTGTAGGCTCCGGCCTGCGGCGCGCGCAGCGTGAACCTGCCCAGGTCGTCGGTGAGGATGCGTCCGACCTGGGCGCCTTCGCTGTCGACGAGCACGATCATCGCGCCGGCCAGCGGCGTGCCGACCCCCTCTTCCAGCACACGCCCGCGTACGATCTGCGCGGCGGCCGGGGAGGCGGTGGCGGCCCAGGCTGCGGCCAGCCAGAAAGCCAGTGCGAGCACCGTGCCGGCTGTCTGGCGGCGGGTCACCCGTTCCGGAGCTCGCACGATCGCGGGACGCCTTTTCCTTCCAACCATCACCTGCCCCCTCTTGACTGTGGCGTCCGGCCTCGTGTTACCGCGACCCCGGCCCTCTTCCTATATTGAGTGAGATCGCCGGTTGTTTCGTTGAGCGCAGGAGGTCCGGGATGTTCGGCCTGCCCCATGCATCGCTACACCATAGCGCACCACCTGTCCATTCCGCGAAAGTCGTGGCGGCGATCCTGGCCCTGATTGCCGCCGCCGCTTCGCCGCTGATGGCGCAGGAGCGCGGCTTCCAGCCCACCGACTACTACCGCATCGTGGGTGTGTCGGAGCCGGCGATGTCGCCGACGGGCGCGTACGTCGCCTTCACGGTCACGCGCGTGATCGAGGAGGAGAACCGGCGCCACCGCGAGGTGTGGCTGCAGCCCCTCGCGGGCGGCAGGCCCGACGGCGAAGCGATACGCTTTTCCGACCCGACCTCCGAGGCGAGCGGGCCGGCATGGTCGCCGGACGGCCGCCTGCTCTCCTTCCGCTCCAGCCGGGGCGACGACCCGAACCCCATCTGGTTCCTGCGGGTGGACGGGCCGGGTGGCGAGGCATTCCACATCGAGGGCGTGGAGGGAGCGCCGGTGTGGTCGCCGGACGGGCGCAGCATCGCCTTCACCCGGGCCCCGGAGGAGGACGAAGACGATGACGGGGCCGACAACCGGCAGATTGCGCCCGACGCGGTGACCAGCACGCTGGACGCCGAGCGCTTCGACGGTCACGTGATTACCGCCATGCGCTACAAGCGCGATGGCGTGCATCCCCTGCTTCCGCACTACTCGCTGCGCGAAAGGACCCAGCTGTTCGTGGTCCCCGCCGAGGGCGGCACCGCGCGGCAGCTCACCGACCTGCAGTTCGATGTGGGTGGGGTCGCCTGGTCGTCGGACGGCCGGCGCATCTTCTTCACCGGCAACGAACGCCAGGACGACGAGTACAACCCCGACAACACGGGCGACATCTGGTCGGTGGCGGTGACGGGCGGGTCGGTTCGCCGGCTCACCACCAACCCGGGCAGCGAGTCGGCGCCTACGCTCTCGCCGGACGGCGGCTCCATCGCCTACCTGTCGAGCCCGGCGCGCGGCGAGCAGACCGATATCCTGGTGCAGGACGTGGGGCCGGACGGCAGCCTGCGGGGCCTGGCCCTGAACCTCACCGCGGACTGGGACCTGCAGCCGGGCGCGCCCTCCTGGTCGGAGGACGGCGGCCGGATCCGCTTCTCCGCGGCGACCGGAGGCAACTCCCACCTGTTCGCCGTTCCGGCAACCGGCGGCCAGATCGCGCAGGTCACCGCGGGCGACCGGCGGCTGTCGGGCTTCTCGTTCACGTCCGACGACGGCGTGATGGCGTTCACCGCCACCGACCCGGTGACTCCGGCCGAGCTCTACGTGGCGGCCGGCGACGGCTCCACCGAGCAGAAGGCGACGGGCTTCAACGACGACTGGCTCTCCGACATCACCCTCATGCCCGCCGAGCGCATCGCCTGGATGATGGAGGACAGCGTCGAGGTCGAAGGCTGGGTGGTGCGGCCGGTGGACGAAGTCCCCGGAGGCAGCTACCCGATGGTGCTCAAGATCCACGGCGGGCCGCACAGCGCCTACGGCAACACCTTCTTCCCGACTTTCCACGTGCTCTCCGCCGCGGGCTTCTACGTCCTCTACACCAACCCGCGCGGCTCCTCCGGCTACGGGCACGCCTTCCAGTACGCCACCCGCGAGCAGTGGGGCATCGTCGACCGCGAGGACTACCTCGCCGGCGTGGACGCGACCCTGGCGGCCTATCCCGCCATCGATCCGGAGCGCCTCGGCGTCTCCGGGGGCAGCTACGGCGGCTTCATGTCCAACTGGCTGACCGCCACCACCGACCGTTTCGCGGCCTCGGCTTCGAGCCGCTCGATCACCAACTGGGAGAGCTGGTGGGGGACCTCGGACGCCCAGGGGCTCACCGAATACGAGTTCGGCGGAACCCCCTGGGAGGAGCGGGACCTGTACCGGCGCCTGTCGCCCATCTCCTACGTCGAGAACGTGACCGCGCCCACGCTGCTCATCCACTCCGAGCAGGACTGGCGCACCCCGATGCCCGACGCCGAGCAGTGGTTCATGTCGCTCAAGAAGCTTCAGGTCCCTGTGGAGCTGGTGCGCTATCCCCGCTCCAGCCACGGTCTCTCGCGCACGGGCGAGCCCTGGCTGCTGGTGGATCGGCTGGAGCGCATCCGCAGCTGGATGGTGCATTGGCTGATCGACGAAGAGGAGACCGTGACCAGCCAGCGCAGGTAGCCTCGGAAGGACATGCGCCGATCCCCGAGGGGCGTGCGCGAGCCCGATGACGGAATGCGCGCTGCGCGAGTCCGGAGTCATGCGCGAATCCGGTAGGCGCATGCGCGAGTCGGGCGTGGGCATGGGTACGGATCCTGCCCGAATCCTCGAGGCGCCGCCCGCGGGCCGGGACGGCGGGACGCGCATCGGAACATCGAGGGATGGGCGCCCCATCCACGGCTTCCGATTCGGCTCCGGATCCCTGCGCGTGAGCCTGCTCGGGGGATGCCACGCCGACGAGCCCGTGGGCCCGGCGCTGCTCGAGAGGCTGTGCGGATGGCTGGGCGGGCTGGCCCCGGACCATCCGATGCTCGCGCGCTTCGAGTGGTGGATCGTGCCGCACGTGAATCCCGACGGGGCTGCGCGCAATCGCGCATGGCAGGCGGGCGGGCTCGACTTCGAACTGGGCGAGTACCTGGCGCACGTCGTGCGCGAGCTCCCCGGGGACGACATCGAGTTCGGGTTTCCCGCAAACCCCGATGACGCCGGCGCCAGGCCCGAGAACCGGGCTGCCGGCCAGTGGTGGACCGGCGCCGGCGGGGCCTTCGACCTGCACGTCTCGCTGCACGGGATGGGGTTCTCGTCGGGACCCTGGTTCCTCATCGATCCTCACTGGGTCGATCGGACCGTATCCCTGCGCGCCCGCTGCGCGGAAGTGGTGCGCGACATGGGATACCGGCTGCACGACGTGGAACGGGAAGGGGAGAAGGGGTTCGTGCGCATCGCGCCCGGCTTCTGCACGCGCCCGAACCACAACGCCATGCGCGAGCACTTCCTGGGGCTGGGAGACGAGGCCACGGCGGGGCGCTTCCGTCCCAGCTCGATGGAGGCGGTGCGTGCGCTGGGGGGCGACACGCTCACGCTGGTGACGGAGATGCCGCTGTTCATCACGCCGGGGGCCGGGGAGACGCTGGGTCCTCCGGATCCGGTGGCGGCCCGGTGGAAGGTCCGCATCGACGGCTGGAGGGCGGAGCTGGCGGCCGGCCGCGCCTCGCCGGCAGAGGTTACCCGCGAGGGCAGCCGGCTCGGCATCCGGCCCATGCCCTTGGAAGACCAGATGAAGCTGCAGTGGACGCTGGTGGAGGCGGGGCTGGAGATGGTCGTCGCCCGGGCGGGCGCGTGATGACGACCGGGACCTTCGAACCCGCGGCCGACATTTTCCGCGAGCGCCGGGCACTGGTGCTCGACGAGCTGGGCGCCGCCGCCATGGTGCTTCCGGCTGCGGCGGACGCGTGCCGGCGGGGCGCCGACCCTTCGCCCTACCGCCCGGACTCCGAGTTCTTCTACCTGACCGGCTTCACCGAGCCCGGCAGCGTCCTGGTCCTGCGCGGATTCGCCGAATCGAGCCGCTGCGTGCTCTTCGTCCGGCCGCGCGATGCGACCGCGGAGCTCTGGGGCGGGAAGCGACTCGGCCCCGAGGCTGCCTGCGAACGGCTGGGCGCGGACGCCTGCCATCCTCTTCAGGAACTCGGGCAGGAGCTGGGGACCCTGCTCGAGGGAGCGAGCCACGTCTTCTTCAGGCTGGGGTCGGATCCCTGGGTGGACCGGCTGGTGCGGGGCGCACTGGCGCATGCCCGTACCCGCGGCGCGCGAAAGGGAACGGGGCCGCGCGGAATCGTCGATCCGGGCGGGATTCTGGACGAGATGCGGCTGCGCAAGGACGCCGGGGAGGTGGAGTCGCTGCGAAGAGCGGCCGCGCTGACGATCGCCGGACACCGCGCGCTGGCCGCGGAGCTCGGACCCGGGGTGGGGGAGTGGCAGCTGCAGGCGGCCATCGAGGAGGTGTTCCGACGGCGCGGAGCCGCAGCCCCCGCCTATCCGTCCATTGTCGCGTCGGGTGCGAACGCCTGCGTGCTGCACTACGCCGACAACCAGCGCCGGGCGCGGGCGGGCGAGCTGGTGCTGGTGGACGCCGCCGCCGAGCTCGGCCACTACTGCGCCGACGTGACCCGCACCTACCCGGTGGATGGGCGTTTCACGCCGGAACAGCGCGCCGTCTACGAAGTCGTGGACGAGGCGCGCGCGGCCGCGATCGCCGCTGCCGCGCCGGGGGTGAGCGTGGGCTCGGTGCACCGGGCCGCATGCGCCGTGCTGACCGGAGGACTGGCGTCGCTCGGCGTCCTGGCCGAAGGCGAGGGCACGGCGGAGGAGAGCGGGGCGCTCCGCCGGTACTTCCCGCACCAGACTTCCCACTGGCTGGGGCTCGACACCCACGACGTGGGCGACTACGCCGTCGATGGCGAGTCGCGGGCGCTCGAGGAGGGGATGGTGTTCACGGTCGAGCCAGGCCTCTACTTCCCCGAGGACGCCGGCGGCCCCGCGGCCCGCTTCGCCGGAATCGGCATCCGCATCGAGGACGATGTCCTGGTAACCGAGTCGGGAGTGGAGAACCTCACCGCGAAGCTGCCCAGGGAGGCGGGCGCCGTGGAGGCGCTGGTGGGGGCTCGATGAGAAGCGCGATCACCGCTCTCTCTCCACCTCAAACCCTAACGTTACGTCAGGGTTAGTGGAGACGGGACGGGCAGTGCACGGAAGCGAGCTGCTGGCGCGCCTGCGCGCACCCGAGCCAACCATCACCGTCGAGCTGCGACCGCCGCGCAGCGGGCTCTCCTACGCCGCGGGGATGGATGCCTGGATCGACATGTACCACACCCTGGAGCGGTTGGCGCGCGACGACCGCCATATCTTCCTCACCGACAACGCGGTCGACGCCGCGGAGGAGGAGAGCCTCGGCCACGTTGCCGCCAACCTGGCGCGCGGGGTGCCGGCGTCGCGCATCATCCCCTTCCTGACCGCCAAGCACTCGCTCGACTACTGCATGATGTTCGCGCGCCGAGCCGTCTCCAGCGGCTGCGAGGCGCTCGCCGTGGTGGGTGGGGACACGACCGGCCCGCCGCCGCGCTGCGTCGAGCACGGGTACCAGCTGCGCGACCTGATCCGCTGCGAGTTTCCGTCGCTCACCCTGGGGGGCTGGGCGAATCCGCACGCGGACCCGGGCGTTCAGGTCGACTACATCGCGCGCGGCGACTTCGAGGCCGACTTCTTCCTGACCCAGATCGTCTCGCACCACTCGTTGCCCGCGGTGGAGCGATTCCTGGAGGAGCTGGACCGCCGGGGCGTCGGCATCCCCGCCATCTTCGGAGTCTTCTTCTACCGCAGCGCGAATCCGGGGACCCTCGGTCGGCTCAGCGGCTTTCTCCCGATTCCCGCGGAGCAGATCACGCGCGAGTTCGCTGCCGGGGCGAGCGCCGCGGAGGTCTGCGCGCGCAGCATCCGGGCCCTGCACCAGGTCGGGGTCCGCAACATCTACCTGGCGAATCTCGGGTTCCGAAGCGTGGATCGCCGCTATCGCGCGATCATGCGGGCGCTGGAGGGGATGGGGAGCTGAGAGAGGTGTGTAATACAAGCTGTTTGCACGTCGCGCAGACGACTTCAGGTGCTTCCGGGTTTCTCCTCACGGGCTCGCGTACGTCTCGATGTACCCGCGCACCCGGTACTTCCTCGCTGTGTTGGCCGAACTCATGTAGCGGATCTTGCCGAACACCGGGCGCTCGGGGCCCCAGGCGCGGTCGTGGAGGCCGAGGACCCACAGGATGCCCGTCCAGGAGTTCGGGTCGCGTCCGTCGAGCGCGTACTTGTTGTTGAGTTCGATCATGATGCGGAGTGCCTCGCGCGGGCTCACGCTCCACTCGAGGATCTTCTTGCCCCAGAGCATGCGCAGATAGTTGTGGATGTGGCCCTCGCTCCGGAGTTGGTTCTGGGCCGCGTTCCACAGAGGGTCATGCGTGCTCCCGTGTTCGAAATCGTCGAGTCCGTAGGTGAATTCGCGGGGATCCGCAGCGTGGTCGGCGAACGTCTTGCGCGCCCAGTCCGGGAGCGCTTCGTAGGTCTCGTGGTGGTCCACATGAAGACATCGAACAAACCCGAGATCACGCCAGGTAACCAATTGATCCAGAAAGGCTTCTGCGCTCTCGCTCATGCCCCACCAACCGGCGCGCCGTCCCTTGGCGTCGTCGGAGAGATGGGCCGGAGTCCATCCCTCGTGGGCCGCGATCCGGTCGAATACCTCGTGCGCGGAGATGTGGCCGAAGTGGAGATAGGGGGATAGACGGCTGGTCGCGTCGTGCTCGGGGTGGTTGGCGTTGCTGGCGTAGCGGTCGAGAGCGCTCTCGAGAAAGACGGAGAGCCGGGCTGCCGCGGCCTCCGAACCACCCCGCAGGTCGACAGGCGGGACCGAGTGGTCGATGGGGAGGCGCGCGATGAGATCGACCGGGTCGCTGAGGTCAGCGGGCGGCCATCGCTCGAGGATGGCGGAGGGAACGATGTCGGCAACGTTCCGGACCGCCAAATTCGAGGCAGCGCGGACGTGGGCCCTGAGTTGCCCGATGGCGAAGCGGGCAGCCTCGGGAGTCCCTGTGGCTGGAAACTGTTCTCGCGCGGACCGGGGTCCATTCGCCGGGGGAGCCTCGATGCTCATCGGCACGATGCGTAACGGGTCGGGGTGCGGAGGCCGCTCCAGGTGGGGGGGCAGCTCGCGCTGCAGGAACCGTCGAAACGCGTACGCTGTTGCGAAGGCCCCATCCGTGGCATGCAGAGGAAGCAGGCCGTTGCTGTCTATTGCCTCAACGCGCACCGGAATCTGGTGCGCCGCAGCATTCACCATACTGGGCAGAAAAAAGGCGGGGAAGTCGTCGGTTACGATGACGACCGCGTGCTTCGCCAGTTCCTCCAGGAGTCCCTTGCCGGCGCCATCCCGAGGCTCGACGTAGGGGTAGTACGCAACCCGGCGTTCCTCGAAGCGCGCTTCATTGTCTATCATCCCGTCGATGATGAACCGGTGAAAGCGGTCCGAAGCCCATCGATATCCGGCGCGCAGGGGCTCCAGCACGAGAAGCGGTAGTCCGTGTTCAAGGCTGAGCTCGACGGCTCGCTGCAGTCCGAAGTTCCAGCGCGTCCTGCGCGCGCTGATCATCCAGGAGAGGATGAATGCGCCGTCGGCGGCTGAGGGTGCGTCGTTGCAGCGCCTGATGCGGGCTGCGGGCGTGCGCGAGCGCTCGGGCTCTCCCGGGGCACGCGGGTTAGCGGCGGCCTTCAAACGTGCCCGGGTTCCCGGGATGCGCCGGTCTCCGGATCGGCTCCATCCGACCCCTTCGACCGGGATCCTCCCCCCCGGGAAGGCGCCAGCAGGTCCTTTCCAGTGCGTACCAGGGCGGAGGGCCGGGCGCTCCCGATCAGGATCAGGGGCTTCCTGGATCCCACGGCGACCGCGTGCGGGATACCGCGCAGGCTGCGCCGGCCGTTGGCTTCGGTGCGCATGCCCATGACGATGAGGTCGGAGGCGCGGGCATGCTGGATGATGGTGTCCTCCGGGTACGCGGCGGTTTCAACGATCACCTCGTAGGGACCCGCGGCCTCGTCGCGCACCATTCTGTGGATCTCGCGCTCGAAACGGCGGCGTTCCTCCTTCGACGCCGAAGGAAGCATCGTGGACAGATAGGTGATGGATCGTCCCCGGGTACGCGCCAGGCTGGCGAGCAGACGGACCCTCGGGCGGCTGTGGCCTCGATGTCCTCCGAGGGGAACCAGGACCTTTTCGACTTCGTCCATGCACCAGCCCGACGGGGTGCGCGCAACCACGACATCGCAGCCGATGCCCGCAATGCGCCGCTCCAGCGCGGATTCGACCAGCGGATCGGAGAGGTTGGGAAGGCCCAGCAGCACGGTCTCGCAGCGGTGCTCCTCCGCGACCCGCGCGATCTCCGTCCAGGGGTCGGGGGCGATGGTGAAGAGGATCTCCGCGATCAGCGAGTGCTCCAGGCTGTGCACCATCGATTTGCCCAGCACGGCCTGTGCGTCGATGACCCGGGATTCCGGCGCGGACGCCGTGTCCGGCGGCGAGAGAACCGTGAGCAGCAGGACGCGCCCCGAGCCCGGAGTGCGCAAGGTGCCCGCGATGTCCACCAGGCTCGCTGCGTTGGCGGGGTTGGCGATGGGGGCCAGCACCAGAGGGCTCCGGCCCCGGAGCAGGGTGAGATGGGGATGCGTGGCTTCCGCGGAGACGTCGGTGAGGCGCGCGGCCGGGGCCAGCAACGTGAGGTAGAGCGCGGTGCCGATGGCGATCCAGGTCATCACGATGCTGCCGGCGAAGGGGACGGCGAAGATCTGGAACGCCGCCAGCGATACGCAGAACAGCCCGCCCGCGATGGGCAGGAAGGGGACGCGCCCTGAGGCCGAGCGGTACTCCATCAGCACCGCCGCGACGTGCACCATGGCGAAGGAGATGAGGAAGATGAGGCTCGAGGCGGCGCCGGCGGCGGGCACCTCACCGACGGCGAGCGCGATCACCGCCACCACCGTGCCCGTGACCACGACCGCCGTCGCCGGCGTGCCGCTCGACCCGCGCATGCGGGCCAGCCGGCGGGGAAGGGTGCGGTCGCGGGCCATCGCAAAAGCCACCCGCGACGCGCCCAGCAGGTTGGCCTGGAGCGCCGAGAGCATTGACAGGATGCCCGCGCCGATGACCAGCCAGTACCCCGCCACCCCCATGTACTCCTCGACGGCGGCCGCCACCAGTCCCTCCGGGTTGGCCGCCGCCACCGCCGCCACCCCGCCCGCCCCCGCCGGTGTCCCCACCGTGGCGAACAGGAAGAGCATGGGCAGGTAGAGCGCGAGCGCGATGCCGAGCGAGAGGTACATGGCGCGCGGGAGGGTCCGCTGCGGGTCGCGCACCTCCCCCCCCACCGCGGCGATCAGGTCGAACCCCTGGAGCGCGATGAAGGTGTAGCCCATCGCCCGCACCACCCCGCCCGCTCCCTCCGTGAGGAACGGGTTCAGCCGGTCGGCGAGCTCACCCGGCGACCCGGTGGCCCACGCCCAGGCCCCGCCGGCGATGACCACGGCGAACACCACCACCTTGCCGATGGTCTCCGCGGTGCCGCCCCCCGCCGCGCGGCGGACCAGCGCCAGCATGTAGGCGCCGATGGCGATCGCGGCCGCGGCCAGGCGCGCGGCGTCGCTGCCCACCCGGGTGTCGGCCAGCTGCGGAAGGGCGCGCAGCAGCCCCTCCATGAAGAACGCCGCGAACCCGAGCGCGTAGAGCACCCCGGCCACGATCGAGGCGAACCACACCACCCAGCCGACCACGAAGGCCAGTTCGATGGAGAAGACGTTCTTGGCGTAGGTGTAGGTGCCGCCGGACTCGGGGAAGCGACGGGCCAGGCGGGCGAAGCTGGCCGCGGTCAGGAGGGCGATGCCGCCGTTCAGGGCGAAGGCGACCATGGCGCCCGGCCCGGCGACCGTGAAGGCGGTGCCGGCGAGCGCGAGGATCCCCCCGCCCACGATGGCGCCCACCCCCAGGACGGTGGCGCCGAACAACCCCATGTGCCGTTCCTGTACCTGCACCGCGTCCTCCGTGATGCAAACCGTCCCGGATGGTTCCGGGCCGGTCGGCCTCGTCAATCCCGTCCATCGCGCGTCCCCGCCGCGCGTCCGATTCAGGCATCTAGCCGCCCGGCCTGCGCTCTGGCAAGTCGGCGGGGCGGCCCGATGACTCCGGGGACCGCTGTGAATGGGTCTCCGTCTACCCCCGCTGCACCTCGAGTGAGCCGAGCAGTTCGGACGCCCGGCTCAGGTCGTCGTCGGGGAGGCGTATGCGCACCCCGCGCACCAGGTGCCGCACCCCGGTGAACATCTCCCCCGCGATCGCCAATCCTTCCGCGCGGGCGTGCGCCGGGCTCTTCCGCTCGGCCGCGCGCATCCGTCGCACGATCCGTTCGGGGACCTCGACGCCCGGCACCTCGTTGGCCATGAACTCGGCGTCGCGCAGGGAGGCGAGGGGGAACAGGGTCGCGATCACCGGGACGCGGGTGCCGGCGCGCGCCAGGAAACCCTCCAGGCGCCGGGGGTCGAAGAGCGGCCGCGTGATCGCGAAGTCCGCCCCCGCGTCCACTTTCCACGCGAAGCGGCTGAGCTCGAGCGCCTGATCGACCGCCGCCTGGTCGAGCCCGACTCCCGTCACCAGCTCGGTGGGCGCGCCGATGTCGTTGCCGCCCGCGTCCAGGCCGCGGTTCAGGCGCTGCACCACGTTCACCAGACCGATCGAGTCGATGTCGGAGATCGCGGTGGAGTCGGCGTAGGGTCCGAGGCTGGTGGACTCGCCGCTCACGATCACGAGGTTGCGGATGCCGGCGGCCGACGCCCCCAGGAGGTCGCGGATCATGCCGTGCATGTCGCGGTCGCGGCAGACGTAGCGCACCAGCGGCTCGATCCCCGCGCGGGCGCCGAGCAGCATGGCCGTGGTGAGGGCGTCCATGTGCGCCTGTCCGCGGGTGCCGCCGACCACGAAGACCGCGTCCACCCCGTCACGGGCCAGCGCGCGTGCCCTGCGGGTGGTCTCCTCCATGCGCCATCCGCGCGGGGCGGCGATCTGCACGGTGGTGACGAACTGCCCGGCGGCGAGCTTCCTTCCCAACGCCGAGCGCCCGGCGAGCGGCACCCCGGACCGGCCCGGCAGTTCGGCGGGCTCGGCGCGCGCGGTCGCCCGCACCCGCCCCGGCTGCACGCTGGCCACGTGGTCGCGGATCTTGCGCACGTGGGCCGGCGTGGTGCCGCAACATCCTCCCACGAAGCGCGCGCCCGCGGCGATCAGGCGGCGGGCGTACTGGCCCATGTACTCCGGGCTGGCCATGTAGATCTGGCGGTTCTCGACCACCCGCGGCAGTCCGGCGTTGGGCTGCGCGGAGGCGGGCAGCCCGGAACTCGCGGCCAGGCGCTCCACCGCGTCCAGCATGATCGCCGGCCCCACCGAGCAGTTTATTCCGGCCACCTCCACCCCCCACGCGGCCATCGCGGCTCCCGCCGCCTCCATGGTGGTGCCCCCCGGCGTGGCGCCGTTCTCGCCGATCGTGACCTGGGCCAGCACCGGCAGGTCGGAGAGCGAGCGCACCGCCCGGAAGGCCGCCTCCAGCTCGCTCAGGTCGCTGAAGGTCTCCAGGCAGAACCCGTCCACCCCCCCCTCCAGCAGCCCCCGCACCTGCCGCCGGAAGAAATCCACGGCCTCCTCGAAGGACGTTGCCCCCCACGGCTCGATGCGGATGCCCAGCGGGCCCACCGCGCCCGCCACGCTGGCCCGCCCCGCGGCCGCCTCGCGCGCCAGCTCCGCTCCCGCCCGGTTGATGGCTTCGGTGCGCCGGTCCAGACCGAAGCCGGACAGCTTCACCGGATTGGCGCCGAAGGTGTTGGTCTCGAGGATTTCGGCCCCGGCGTGCACGTACTCCCCGTGCACCTCCCGCACCATGTCCGGCTGCTCGACGTTGAGCTCGTCGTAGCAGACGTTCACGAAGACGCCCCGTCCGTAGAGCATCGTGCCCATGGCGCCGTCCGCGACATGGGCACGCCCGTCGGCGATGAGGTGGCGCAGGGTCGTGCTCACGGGTCGTAGGCCAGGTTGGGGGCCAGCCACCGTTCCGCGTCCCGCGTCTCGATCCCGCGCCGGCGCGCGTAGTCCTCCACCTGGTCGCGCCCGACGCGGCCCACCCCGAAGTAGTGCGTCCGCGGGTGCGCGAAGTACCACCCGGCCACACTCGCCGCCGGGGTCATCGCGCAGCTCTCCGTCAGCCGGATGCCGGCGCGCGCGGTGACGTCCAGGAGCTCGAAGATGGTGCGCTTGCCGGTGTGATCGGGACAGGCGGGATACCCCGGCGCGGGGCGGATGCCCGCATACGATTCCGCGATCAGCGCGTCGGCGTCCAGGTCCTCCTCCCGCGCGTATCCCCAGATCTCCCTTCGCACCCGCTCATGCAGCCGCTCCGCGAAGGCTTCGGCGAGCCGGTCGGCCAGGGCCTTGGCCAGGATGCTGGAATAGTCGTCGTGCTCGCGCTCGAAACGGCGGCAGAGCGCCTCCAGGCCGGTCCCCGCAGTAACCGCGAAGGCCCCGAGATAGTCCGCGATCCCGGTTTCGCGCGGCGCCACGAAGTCGCTCAGACACGAGTTCGTTCGCCCTGCCTTCTTCTCGAACTGCTGGCGCACCCCGTGCGCGACCGCCAGCGTCTCGCTCCGCCCTTCATCCGTGTAGATCTCCACGTCATCGCCCGCGGCATTGGCGGGGAAGATGCCCGCCACCCCGCTCGCCTCGAGCAGCCCCGCGCGCACGATCTCGTCGAGCAGCGCGCAGGCGTCCCGATGGAGCACCCGCGCCTGCTCGCCCACCACGGGATCATCCAGGATCCCCGGGAACCTGCCGGCCATCTCCCAGGCGTGGAAGAAGGGCGTCCAGTCGATGTAGCGGATCAGCTCGTCGAGAGGGAAGGGGGCGAACGCGCGGATCCCGAGCGTCCGCGGCGGCACCGGCGGCTCGGAGCTCCAGTCGATGACGAGCCTCCTCTCGCGGGCCTTCTCCAGCGGCAGAATGCGGGCCCGGGCCTGCTTGCCGGCGTGCCTGGCGCGCAACTCGGCATAGTTGGCGCGGGTGCGCTTCAGGAATGCGGGCGCCTCGCGCTCGTTCAACAGCCGGCTCATGACGCCCACCGCGCGCGAAGCGTCGTGCACATGCACCGCCGGTCCCGAGTAGCGGGGCTCGATCCTGACCGCCGTGTGCGTGCGCGAGGTAGTCGCGCCCCCGATCAGGAGCGGCAGCCGGAAGTCGAGCCGCTCCATCTCCGATGCCACATGCACCATCTCGTCGAGCGACGGCGTGATGAGCCCCGAGAGCCCGATGACGTCCGCCCCCTCTCGTCGCGCGGTCTCGAGGATGAGTTCCGCCGGCACCATCACCCCGAGGTCCACTACCTCGTAGTTGTTACACTGGAGCACCACGCCGACGATGTTCTTGCCGATGTCGTGCACGTCGCCCTTGACGGTGGCGAGCACGACCCGTCCCGCGGCGCGCGGCTTCCCGTTGCCGGCTTTCTCGGCCTCGAGGAAGGGCACCAGGTACGCCACCGCCTTCTTCATCACGCGCGCGCTCTTCACCACCTGCGGCAGGAACATGCGTCCGGCGCCGAAGAGGTCGCCCACCTGGTTCATGCCGTCCATCAGCGGGCCTTCGATCACGTCCAGCGCCCGCTCGCGGACCTGCCGGGCCTCCTCGGTGTCGTCGACGATGTGCTCGGAGATGCCTTTCACCAGCGCGTACGCCAGCCGCTGCTCGACCGGTTCCTCGCGCCACCCGTCGTCGGCCGCGCTCGTTCGCTGCGCCGCCCCCCGGTACCCGGCCGCCAGCGCGATCAGGCGTTCGGTGGCCGCGGAGTCGCGCGCCAGGATCACGTCCTCGACGGGCTCCAGCAGTTCGGCGGGAATCTGGTCATAGACCGGCAGCGCCCCCGCGTGCACGATCCCCATGTCCATCCCCGCCTGGATGGCGTGGTAGAGGAACACCGAATGCATGGCGTCGCGCACGGCGTCCGAGCCGCGGAAGGAGAACGAGAGGTTGCTCACCCCTCCGCTCACCTTGCAGCCGGGGAGTTCGCGCTTGATGGTGCGGCACGCCTCGATGAAGGCGACGGCGTAGCGGTCGTGTTCCTCGATGCCGGTGGCCACCGCAAAGATGTTCGGATCGAAGATGATGTCCTCGGGCGGGAAGCCGATCTCTTCCGTGAGGATGCGATAGGCGCGCCGGCAGATCCCGACCTTGCGCTCGAGGGTGTCGGCCTGGCCCTTTTCGTCGAATGCCATCACGATCACGGCGGCGCCGTAGCGGCGCACCATGCGCGCCTGCGCACGGAACTCCTCCTCGCCCTCCTTCAGGGAGATGGAGTTGACGATGCCCTTGCCCTGCACGCACTTGAGCCCGGCTTCGAGGATGCTCCATTTCGAGGAATCGACGACGATCGGTACCCGCGAGATGTCCGGCTCGGAGGCGATCAGGGAGAGGAAGCGCACCATCGCCGCCTCCGAGTCCAGCAGCCCCTCGTCCATGTTCACGTCGATGAGCTGAGCCCCGTTCTCGACCTGCTGGCGCGCCACCTCGAGCCCGGCTTCGAGATCGCCCTCCTTGATGAGCCTGCGGAAGCGAGCCGAGCCGGTGACGTTGGTGCGCTCGCCGATGTTGGCGAAGAGCGAGTCGGGGCCGAGGTTGAGCGGCTCGAGCCCTGACAGGCGGGTGCGGCGCTCGATGGCCGGCGGGCGGCGTGGAGGGATGCCGGCCACCGCCTCGGCGATGGCCTCGATGTGCGCCGGCGTGGTGCCGCAGCACCCGCCCACGATGTTCAGGAAGCCCGCGCGCGCGAACTCGCCGAGTTGGGCGGCCATCGATTCGGGGGTCTCGTCGTACTCGCCGAGCTCGTTGGGCAGTCCGGCGTTGGGATGGCAGCTCACCGGGAGGTCGGCGCGGGTGGCGAGCTCCTCCACGTGCGGGCGCAGCGCGGCGGCGCCGAGCGCGCAGTTGAGGCCGATGGCGAACAGGTCGGCGTGGCGGACGGAGTTCAGGAACGCCTCCACCGTCTGCCCCGAGAGGGTGCGGCCGCTCGCGTCCACCACGGTGCCCGACACCATGACCGGGACGTCCAGCCCGCGCCGGTCGAGGAGCGAGCGGATCGCGAACAGCGCCGCCTTGGCGTTCAGCGTGTCGAAGACGGTCTCGACCATGAGCATGTCGACATCGCCGTCCAGGAGCCCGCGCGCCTGCTCGTCGTAGGCCGCCGCGAGCCGGTCGAAGGTGATGTTGCGGAAAGCCGGATCGTTCACCTCGGGGGAGAGGGAAGCGGTGCGGTTGGTGGGCCCCAGGATGCCCGCCACGAAGCGCGGCCTGGAGGCGTCGCGCGCGGTGAAGGCGTCCGCCGCGGCCCGGGCGAGGCGCGCGGACTCCAGGTTGATGTCGTAGACGGCGGCCTCGAGGCCGTAGTCCGCCATCGCGATCGAGGTGGCGTTGAAGGTGTTGGTCTCGACGATGCCCGCGCCGGCGGCCAGGTATCCCTCGTGGATCTCGCGGATGACCCCGGGCCGGGTCAGCGAGAGCAGGTCGTTGGCGCCCTTGAGCGGGCTGGAATGGTCCGCAAAGCGTTCGCCGCGGAAGTCCTCCTCGCCCAGCCGGTACCCCTGGATCATCGTGCCCATGGCCCCGTCGAGAACCAGGATGCGGTCCTTCAGGGCATCACGCAGCGCGGCCGCACGCCGGGAGCGCGCGGATGAGCGGATGCCGGGGACGGATGCGGAGGTGGTCATTGCGTCAGTATACTAACCGGAGGCGCGTCCGGTCCGAACAGCCGGGAAGCGTCCG
>LXNJ01000582.1_pt1 | contig 24856 bp, 25 predicted proteins | sample 809081 | NCBI WGS metagenome assembly LXNJ01 (sample SAMN04870510, study PRJNA318959) | sponge metagenome | biome: sponge; feature: marine sponge reef; material: water | host: Petrosia ficiformis | place: Greece: Milos, Mediterranean Sea | collected 2013-05-29 | depth 5-7 m | reverse complement strand
GCTGTTCCTTTTGTTCGGCTGTGGGGGTGAGTGGCGCCGTGCGGTTTCGACCGCCTCTCGGCGGTCGATGCCGGCTGGAAGCCGGCGCTCCGAGGTGTCCGCTGTGGAGGTGGATGGGGTGGTGGTGTTCCCTGGCCTTGCGGCCGCGGGTGCCGGCCGGGGGGCGGCTGTTCCTTTTTTTCGGCTGTGGGGGTGGGTTGAGGGGTGCGGTTTCGACCGCCTCTCGGCGGTCGATGCCGGCTGGAAGCCGGCGCTCCGAGCCGTTCGGGAACGTCAGGCGAGATAGGGAATCGTGATGGGCCCGTGCGGGAGCACGGCGAGCCGCGCCCCCTCCCCCGCCGCCGCGAGCGCCTCCCGGCAGGCGAGCGACAGATCGAAGACCGGCTCGAGGTGCGCGGACCGCACCGTGTCCTCGGCCAGCGACGAGTGAAGCCCGACGCGGGCGCGTTCGAGGATCCGGCAGTGCACCTGGACCTGCCAGTCATCCGGACGGCGCGCGGGCACGTCGGCGAGCGCGGCCCGGACGTCGGCGAGGGTGCCGCCGGCCCGGAGCGTCCGGGCGTAGGCGCCTTCGTCCGGGATGCCGTCCCGGCACTCGGCGGCGCAGAAGATCGTCCCCCCGGTCTCGACGATCCGTTCCGCGGCGGACATTCCCTTCACGGCCTGGTAGAGGTTCTGGTCGAGGGGATATCCGGAGTTCGTGGCCACAACGACCTCGAAGGGGTGGTCCACCGGGCACATCGCTTCCTCGTGGGAGCGGACGCAGGCGCGGGCGTGCTCCTCGAGCAGGTCTCCGCCGAAGACCCCGGTGATCCGCTTGTCTCCGTCGAGCAGCACGTCGAGTCCGAAGTCCACGCCCACCTGGCGCGCAATCGCCCGGACGTCGTCGTGGACGGGATTGCCCTCCGTGACCCCGAAGACCGCGTTCGGATGCCCGATCCGCGCGTCGTCGTGGAGCACCAGGATCGTCTCCATGCCCGCAAGCCCCGGCGCCACCATCTTCGGCCCGCCCGAGAAGCCGGCGAAGAAGTGCGGCTCGACGAAGCCGGTGGTGATGCGGATGTCGGCCTCCAGGAAGCGGCGATTGAGTGACACCGGGATGCCGGCGGCGGCGTCCGGAAGGCGCACGAGTTCCGATTCGTCCCGGCAGGAGTGGTTCACGACCTCGCAGGCGGCGAGCAGTTCGCTGCCGAACATGGCTTCGAGTTCGGCCGGAGCCGCGGGCCGGTGGGTCCCGGTGGCGACCAGCAGCGTCACCCGCTCCGGAGGGGTCGGAATCTCCTCGAGGATGGCGCGAAGCATCGGGATCCGGGGCTGGGCCCGGGTGGGGTCGCACACCGAGATCGCCACGGTGGCGCCTTCGGGGACGCGTTCCGCGAGCGGCGGGCCGGCATCCGGCGCCCGGAGCGCCCGCCGGATCGCCTCCGCCGCGGAGGGCAGCGGAGGGGGGAAACGGGGACGGATCACCGTCGTCCTGGCCTCGGCGCCCGCGGGAAGGACGAGGTCGAGGCCGGTCTCTCCGTAGTCGAGTGGGATCTGCACGGCTTCCGCGTATTCTCGCCGGATGCGTCTTTACCGCTATGCAACCGCTTCCGGGGCGGATGCCGGAGTCCTGGCCGGGGACCGGCTGATCCCCCTTCGCGAACTGGCCCCCGAACTCGCCCCGGCCGAACCCGGCGATCTGGACGAGGTCGTGCAGGGCGGCCGTCTCCCGGCACTCGCGGCAGCCGCCCGCGGGACGGGCGCCGCGGGCGGACTCCGGCTGGAGGAGGTGGATCTGCTGGCTCCGCTGGTGCGTCCTCCCAAGATCTGGTGCATCGGACTCAACTACCGCGCCCACGCCGCGGACCTCGACGCGAAGACGACGGCGACGCCGGTCGGCTTCATGCGGCCCAACGCTTCCATCATCGGCCCCGGCGCAGAAATCCGTCTCCCGCGGGCCTCCGAGCGGGTGACCGGGGAGGGCGAACTGGTGATCGTGCTGGGCCGGTCGGGCCAGGACATCGCCCCGGGCGACGCCCTCACGGCGGTGGGCGCCTACACGCTCGCCGTGGACATGACCGCGGAGGACATCCTCCGCCAGAACCCGCGTTTCCTGACCCGGGCGAAGAGCTTCGACACGTTCCTGAGCCTCGGCCCCTGCCTCGTCACTCCCGACGAAGTGGCGACGCCCGAATCGCTCCCGGCGGTCCGCACGTCAACCCTGCTGAACGGGGAGCGGGCCCGGAGCGCCCTCGTGGACGCGATGACCCACCCGCCCGAGAAGCTCATCTCCTTCTTCTCCGAGGACATGACCTGGAAAGCCGGAGACATCCTGCTGACCGGAACGCCCGGGGCCATGGTCATCGAGGACGGCGACACCGTGGGGGCGGAGGTGGAGGCGATCGGACGCCTGGAGAACCCGGTCCGGCGGCCCGGATAGCGGCGCGCCGCCGCAACGGCGGGTTCGGCAGACGCGCAGTTTCGGCTAATATGGAGTGATATTCCACATTAGCCGCTAACTCATGTACCGACAACGAACGCTGGCGAGCGCCGTTGAGCGAGTTTCCGGGGCGTTCCCCGTGGTCCTGTTGACGGGGCCGCGTCAGGTCGGCAAGACGACCCTGCTGGAGCACTGCGGCTCGCGGGACCGGCGTTACGTGTCGCTGGACGATCTCGACCAACGGGACGTCGCGCGTAACGACCCGGCGCTCTTCCTCCAATCCCATCCTCCGCCGGCAACGATTGACGAGGTGCAGTACGCCCCGCAGTTGTTCAGCCACCTCAAACTGGAGGTGGACCGCGCGCGCCGCCCGGGCATGTACTGGCTGACCGGTTCGCAAAAGTTCCATCTCATGCAAGGCGTCTCGGAGACGCTCGCCGGCCGCGTCGCGATCCTGGATCTCCTGGGTTTTTCACAAGCCGAGACAGACGGACGGGCCGGGCGCACGGCGCCCTTTCTTCCGACCGCGGAATGGATCGCGGGCGCCCGCGGCTCGAGCGCACAGGCCGGAGGACTGATGGACCTGTACCGCCGCATCTGGCTCGGCGCGTTCCCGGGCGCCGTCCTCGCGGGCGCCGAACTGCGAGATGACTTCTACCGCTCCTACGTACAGACCTATATCCAGCGGGACGTGCGCGACCTCGCCCGGGTTGGCGATGAACTGGCCTTCACCCGGCTGCTGCGCGCGGCCGCGGCCCGCACCGCTCAACTCATCAACTACGCGGATCTGGCGCGCGATGTCGGAGTGGATCAGAAGACCGTAAAGACCTGGCTCTCGATCCTTGCGACCTCCGGCCTGATCCATCTCTTGCAGCCGTACCACACGAACGTCACCAAACGGCTCGTCAAGACGCCGAAGCTCTATTTTCTGGACACGGGCCTCGGCGCTTATCTCACGCGCTGGTCCTCACCGGAAACGCTGGAGGCGGGAGCCATGTCCGGCGCCATCCTCGAGACCTGGATGTTCACCGAAATCCTCAAGAGCTACTGGCATCACGGCCAGGAGGCGCATTTGTGGTTCTACCGCGACCGCGACCAGCGCGAAGTGGACCTGCTGATCGAGCGCGACCATCGCCTCCATCCGGTGGAGTTCAAGAAGACCGCGTCGCCCGGCCGGTCCGCAGCGGCACATTTCCCAGCGATCGGGAAACTGGATCGGGAGCGCGGGCCGGGGGCGGTGGTCTGTCTCCGGGAGACCGACCTGATCCTTGCCGAGGACGTGGCGGCGATCCCGGCCGGGTATCTGTGAAGCCTTTCGACATCCACGCACTGCTTGAGGGCCTGGCCGGGACACGGCCCGTATTCCACTCCGAGGTGGATTTTCAGTTTGCGCTGGCGTGGCAGATCAAGGAGCAGACGGGACTCGACGTCCGGGTGGATTACCCGCACATTCCCGAAGAGAGGGTGTACCTCGACATCTGGCTCCCGGAGGTCAGGCAGCGATCGAACTCAAGTACTTCAAGAAGAAGCTGGACGTCGAAATCGGCGGTGAGCAGTTCGCGCTTCCCAATCAGGCCGCTCAGGACATCAACCGGTACCACTTCGTGAGCGACATCGAACGGGTCGAAGGCGCCGGCCGAGGGTTCGCCGTCGCGTTGACGAACGATCCCAGTTACTGGACTCGTGGAATCAAGGGAGACCCGATTGACGCCGCCTTCCGGCTCCACGAGGGTCGTACCCTCCCTGCCAACAAGCCGTTGGCCTGGGCGCGCCACGCCGCGACCGGCAGGAACAAACCTTCCGTGCGGCTCCAGCACTCCTATGCGCTGACTTGCCGGGACTACGGACCTCCGCTCGCGGGAGCAGCCAAGGCCGGGAGCCGGCAGTTCCGATACCTCGCGGTCGAAGCAGGGCGGTGAGATGGCCGCGGACCCGCCGCGCCGGCGTCAGAAATGACGGACCCGGCGTAGCAATTCGGGATCGGGACGCCCCGCAGCGGTAGCCCGCCAGCCGACCAGGTCGGGCCGGGTGCCGAAGAGGACGATCGTCAGGCCATCACGCGGCGGACCCGGACGCTCGCCGCCCTCGACCCGGAATCCGTGCGCGCCGCCCGGCCCGAGCGCCGCCGACGGGGCAACCAGGCCGGACTCCCCGGCCCTGCGCAGGCCGATCGCCTCCCGCTGGCAGGCCGCCCAGCTCTTGCGGCCCCCGGTCAGCGTCCGCGCGGAAACTCGGGGACGGGCCGCGGGTGGATCTCCAACCTGAACCGCCCAGACCGCCCGGCGGACGTGGGAGAGGTCCTCGGGGTCGGTGATCTCTTCGTGGCGGAGGAACTCCGCCCAGGCGCCGTCAGGGGTATCGGAAAAACAGTGCGTCAATTCCCCGGGACGATTCCAGCGTCCGGCCGCCGGCGAAGCCGTTTCCCGCAGGAACGGGAAACGGGAATCCGCGTGCCGAAACGCGATCACGTCGCCGGGGAGAAGCTGAGGGCCCCCGCGAGTTCCCGTACCCGCTCCGGACCATCGTCCTCCGCCGACCAATCACCCGCCAGCACCTCCGCCGGAGGCTTGCCGCCCAGCGCGGAGCGCTTCCGGTCGAACCAGCGCCGGACCCCAATCTCGTTGTAGGCCCCCGCCAGGTCCCCGGCCACCAGAGCGAGGAAGTGGAGCCGGGCGGCGATCTCGTCCGGCGTCTTTCGCGCCCCCGACAGGTAGCGGCGGGCACTGGAAGGGGAGATCCCCAAGAGGCGCGACAGCAGATCGAGGCCCAGGGACCGGGACAGTGCCGGCCACTCGGTGCGTGGTACCGGGGAGCCGGCGAGGGCTTCGTGAAGGGCCCGTAGCCAGCCGGCGGTCTCAGCCGGGTCCGCGCCAGCCGGACGCCGGACCAGACGGGCGATCCCCGCCTCCGCCAGACGCGCCTCCAGCGCGTCCATGGCCCCGCTGTCAAGCCGGACGACCGCGGAGGGGCAGAGTCCCATCGCTTCCGCCCGACTCAGGGCCGAAGCCGCCAGAGGCGCGACCCGAGGGTCGTCGTACGGACTCTCAACGGACTGTATTTGGAGTATTGACACTATCCGTATTGTATCCGTTCCTTCCCCAGCAGGCGGAGTGGAGGCGAGCGTGTCCGTTCTCCCCGGCGGGGCCCGAGCGTCGGCTGCTCGGAGGGATGGCCTGGTGCGATTTCGACCGCCTCTCGGCGGTCGATGCCGGCTGGAAGCCGGCGCTCCGACTCGCTTACAGCTCCACCACCGTGCCGAGGTCGTGTTCGGCGGCGCGGGCGAGGGCCGCGGCACCGACCGCTACGTCCTGGACGGCGGTTCCCACGGTCTTGAAGAGCGTGGGGCCGTGTTCGGGACGCGGGGCGGTGCCCGCCGCGATCTCCCCGATCTCGGCCAGGACGTGGTCCTCGGTGATCGCGCCCCGGTCCCGGGGCTGAATCAGGTCGCCGGTCTCTTCCCAGCAGGACTCGCGGTGGTCCACCACCACGGCGGAACGGACGACGGTGGCTTCGGGAATGATCTGCATGTCCGGCGTGAAGGATCCGATCGCGTTCAGGTGCGCGTCGTCCCGGAGCGCGCTGTCGGAAAAGACCGGCGTGTGCGAGGTGGTCGCTTCCGCGATCACCTCGGACCGGGAAACCACCTCGTCGGCTGACGATCTCGCGCTCACCGGAATCCCGAGCGCCTCCGTCATGTCCTTCGCGAAGCTCTCCGCCACCTCCGCGCGGGGATCGAACACGCTCGCGCTCTCGATGCCGGGCCGCGCGGTGACCATCGCTTCGAGTTGGGTGCGCGCCTGGACCCCGGCGCCCAGCACTCCCGCGGTCCGGACATCGTCCCGCGCCAGCTCCTCCGTCGCCACCCCCGAAGCCGCTCCCGTGCGGATCGCGGTCAGGACGCCGCCGTGCATCGCTCCGGCCGGCAGGCCCGTATCCGGGTCCAGCACCACCACCAGCGCGTTGATCGTTGGAAGCGGCGGATTCCGGGTGAGGTTGTCCGGGAAGATGCCCACGATCTTGGTGGCGAGCTGATGGGCGCCGGCCAGGTAGCCCGGCATGTAGAGGCTGATCCCGGAGCGGCTCGGCACATCCACGCGAGCCCGGACCGGCATGGTGGCCCGGCCGGCCGAGAGTTCCACGAAGGCCTGCCGGACGGCCCGAATGGCTTCGGCCATGGGCATGGCGGACCGGACTTCGGCAGCGGACAGGAGACGCAATTTCATGGCGGTCTTGTACCAGAGACGTGCGAGAATCCGGGCATGAACGGCGTCTATTCGGTCCTTCCGACCCCCTTTGCTCCTGACGGGAGCTTCGACTCAGAAAGCCTCCGCCGGGTGATCGACCTGTTCCTCGAGGACGGCGTCTCCGGCTTCACCGCCCTCGGGGTCACGAGCGAGGTCGCGCGAATCTCCGACCGGGAGCGCGACGAGATCCTGGACGCCAGCATGGCCCACGCGGACGGGCGCGCGCCGGTGATCGTCGGCGCCACCGGACCCGGTCTCGACGTCTGCCTCGAGCGTTGCCGCGCCGCGGAACGCGCGGGCGCGGCCGGGGTCATGGTGTCCCCGCCCCGGGCCCCCAAGTGCAACTCGGAAGCGATCTTCCGGCATTTCGCCCGGATCGCCGAGACGATTTCGATCCCCGTCGTCATCCAGGACTTTCCGCCCATCTCCGGCTTTCACATGGAGCCCGACCTCCTTGCGCGCATCTGCCGCGAAATCCCGTCGGCGCGAACGATCAAGCTGGAGGACGCGCCCACCCCGTACAAGGCAGCGCGCATTCGCGAACGCACTGAAGGGCTCGACATCGGCATCTTCGGCGGCCTCGGGGGCGCCTACCTGATCGAGGAACTCATCTCCGGCGCCACCGGCGCCATGACCGGGTTCGCGTATCCCAAGCTCCTCGTGGCGGTGGTCTCGCGCTGGGACGCCGGCGATCGGGACGGCGCCGCGGCGGCGTTTTATCAGTACGCCCCGGTGATGCGGTTCGAATTTCAGGAAGGCATCGGAATGGCTATCCGCAAGGAAATGCTCCGCCGGAGGGGTGCGATCGCCCACACCGGCATCCGCGCTCCCGCCGCCCTCCTCGACCGGGCCACCGAGGAGGCGCTGGACCGCATCCTGGCCCACTTCAGCTTGTAACGAAACTCCCCGGAGTCCCCTTGAGCCTCCTGAACCGGGCCATCGCCGGGATCCTGCCGCTACTGCCGAAGGCGGTCATCCGGCCGTTCGCCCGGCCCTACATCGCGGGCGAGACCGTCGAACAGCTCGTCCGCGAGGCCGACGCGCTGAACGAGCAGGGGTACCTGGTGGCCACCAGCCAGCTCGGCGAGTTCGTCACCGACCGCGCCGAAGCGGAAGAGGCGACCGCGGTGTACCGGCAGGTCCTCGACGAGGTCCACTCCCGGCAACTCTCCGCCTATGTACATGTGAAGGTGACCCAGCTCGGTCTCATGATCGACCGCGATTTCTGCCGCGATCAGATCCGGGAGCTTCTCGAGCACGCGGCGGCGAACGGCGGCACCTTCCTGCGCATGGACATGGAGGACAGCCCGCGGATCGACGCGACGCTCGGTCTCCACCGCGAACTCCACCCCGAGTTTCCGAACTTCGGGGTGGTCCTTCAGGCCCGGATGCGGCGCAGCCTCGATGACGCCCGGGAACTCGCGAAGGTGCAGGCCAACGTCCGCGTCTGCAAGGGCGTCTATCTGGAGCCTCCGGAGATCGCCTACACCGACCCGCAGGAGATCCGGGACCACTACCTCGCCATGCTCCGGATCCTGCTTTCCGCCGGGTGTTACGTCGGCATCGCCACCCACGACGACTGGCTCATCACCCAGGCCGAGGGCATCATCGGGGAGCTCGGGCTGTCCTCCGACCGCTACGAGTTCCAGATGCTCCACGGGGTCCGGCCCCGCCTTCGGGAAACCGTGAAGCAGTCCGGGCACCGCGTTCGGGTGGGGCTGCCGTTCGGGCCCGACTGGATGCCCTATTCGCTGCGCCGCCTGCGCAAGAACCCGGAAATCGCCCGCCACGTCCTGCGGGCCGTCTTCTCCAAGGGGTAGAGCCCCCGATACACTCGCGCGCCGTGGCACTCATTCTCACGGAGCGGGAGGTCGCGGAAGTCCTCTCGATGAAGGAGGCCGTGAGGCTTCTCGAAGAGTCGTTTCGACTCCACGCGGAGGGACGGACCCAGCTCGCGCCGCGGCTGGTGATGCCCCTTACCGGCGTCGCCGGGAACTTCCGGATCATGGCGGCGGTGATTCCGGACATGGGTGGTTTCGGCCTCAAGACCCTGACCGGAACTCCGGGGAAGCGGGCGCCCGAGGACACCTACTTCGCGCTGCTCTACTTCGACACCGAAACCGGTGCGCTCCGGGCGGTCATGCCGGGAACGCACATCACCGGAACCCGGACCGGCGCGGCCAGCGGGGTCGCGACCCGGCATCTGGCCCGGGCCGACGCCAGCTCGCTCGGACTCATCGGCGCCGGTTTCCAGGGCCGGAACCAGGTCGCGGCGGTGCGTGAGGTGCGGGACATCCGCACCGTCCGCGTCTTCGACGTGTTCCCGGAAGCCGCATCCCGCTACGCGGCGGCGCTGTCCGCGGAGGGCCTCGATGCGCAACCGGTGGAGAGCGCCGAAGCCGCGGTCCGGGGCCTCGACGTGGTCTGCGCCGCGACGACCGCCAAGGAACCGGTCATCCTGGCCGACTGGCTCGAACCCGGGATGCACGTGAACTCGGTGGGAGCCAACGCGCCCGTGAAGCGGGAAGTCGAAGCGGCGGCCTTCTCCCGCTGCCGGGTCGTCCTCGACTTCCGCGAGCAGGTCCTCGGCGAGGCCGGCGACATCATGGCCGCCATCCGGGACGGCGACTTCCCCGAGGACTCCATCCACGCCGAACTCGGCGACATCGTGGCGGGCCGCATCGCCGGCCGGGACTCCGCGACCGACATCACCCTCTTCAAGTCGGTAGGCGTGGCCATCGAGGACGTGGCCTGCGCCGCCTTCGTCTATGACGAGGCGCGGGAACGGGGACTCGGGCAGACACTGCGCCTGCAGGACGCCGGTTAGCCCCCGCGGACGCAACAGGGGAGCGAGGACGATGCAACACACCACCGAACGGTTCACCTCCCGCTGGGGCGTGCTGCTCGCCACCATCGGGATGGCGGTCGGCACCGGAAACATCTGGCGCTTCCCCCGGATCGCGGCGCAGAACGGCGGGGGAGAATTCCTGATCCCCTGGGTGATCTTCCTCTTCCTGTGGGCGATCCCGCTGGTGCTCGCCGAATTCGCCCTCGGAAAGAGCTCGCGCCGGGGACCAGCCGCCGCCATCGGCGTCGCCACCGGCGGGCGGCACAACTGGATGGGGATCTTCATCGGGCTCGTCACCACCTTCATCACCTTCTACTACTCGGTGGTCACGGGGTGGTGCCTCAAGTACCTGGTCAGTTCCTCGCTCGGCGAACTGAACGGTGTCGACCACCCGGCGTTTTGGGACAACTTCACCGGCCATACGAGCCAGCCGGTGCTCTTCCACGGGCTGGCGCTGGTGATCGCCTCCTTCATCATCTACCGGGGGGTCGCCGCCGGGATCGAGCGGGCGAACCGCTACCTGATTCCCCTGCTCTTCGTCCTGCTGGCGGGTGCGGCGGTCCGGGCGGTCATGCTTCCGGGCGCCGCGGAGGGACTTCGTTTCCTGTTCGTGCCCGACCTGGGCAACCTCGGCGACTACCGGATCTGGCTCGCCGCCCTGACCCAGACCGCCTGGAGCACCGGCGCGGGCTGGGGCCTCGTCACCGTCCTCGGGGCCTACGTCGCCGACGGACAGGGCTTCGTCAAGACCGGCATCACCGCGGTGCTCGCCAACAACTTCGCCTCGCTGCTCGCCGGGGTCGCGGTGCTCTGCACCGTGTTCGCGCTGAGCACGTCCACCGCCGACACCGAGGCCGCCCTCGGCGCCAGCAACGAGGGGCTGACCTTCCTCTGGCTGCCGCAGCTCTTCGAGGCAATGCCCGGCGGAGCGGTCCTGTTGCCGCTCTTCTTCCTCACGCTCTGCTGCGCCGCCATCTCCTCGCTCATCACCCAACTGGAACTCGTGAACCGGATGGTGATGGACCTGGGCGTCAAGCGCCGCCGGTCCGTCCCGATGGTGGCGGGCGTCGCGTTCGTGATGGGGCTGCCTTCGGCGTTCGCGCTCGGCTTCTTCCGGAACCAGGACTGGGCCTGGGGGGTCGCCCTGATCGTCTCGGGGCTCTTCGTGGCGATCACCGTGATCCGCCGGGGAGCGCGCCGGTTCCGGGAGGAACACCTGATGGGGAACGAAGAGGAATGGCGCGTCGGCACCTGGTTCGAGAAGATCATCACCTGGCTCATTCCCATCGAGTTCGTGGCGCTGATCGCGTGGTGGATGTGGCAGTCGGCGACCGTCGAAGGCGGCTGGGATCCCTTCGGCGAATTCACCGCCGGGACGGTGGTCTTCCAGGTCGGGCTGCTCATCCTGCTCTGTCTCGCGATCAACCGCTTCGTGTGGAGACGCGCGAGCGCCGCCTCGAAGGGCGATTGAATCTCGAACGGACCGCCCGCCTCCCATGACCCCGGGCGCCGTCCGGCTCAGCCCGTTCGACCGCGCGCTGCTCGCCGGCGAGGAGGGCGCAGCGCCGCAGCTCGCGATGCGCATCCTGGCGCGCATGGCGGAGGTTCGCGGGGCCGACTCGATGCTGGACATCGAGGCCGCGCACATCGACAGCACGATCTACGTCGGCGATGCCGGCCTCGAGTTCGCCGAGCGCCTCGCCGGTCTCGGGGCGCGGGTGCGGGTGCCTTCGACGCTGAACGTCAGCGGGCTCGACGAATTCCACTGGCAGGAGTGGTCGGTTCCCCCGGAGTGGGCGGAGAAGTCGGCCCGCCAGATGCGGGCCTACGACTCGATGGGAACGATCCCGACCTGGACCTGCGCCCCGTACCAGGGCCGCCAGACGCCGAAGTTCGGGCAGCAGATCGCCTGGGGCGAGTCGAACGCGGTCGCCTTCGCGAACTCGGTCATCGGGGCGCGCACCGAGCGCTACCCGGACCTTCTGGACATCTGCTGCGCGATCACCGGCCGGGCGCCCGCGGTGGGCCTCCACCTCGACGAGAACCGCCTGGCCACCCGTGTCCTCCGCTTGCGGGGCATTCCCGGGGAACTGGCGGCGGCAGACGATTTCTATCCCGTTCTCGGGCACCTGCTGGGACCGTTCGCCGAGGATGACCCGGTCGCGATCGCCGGGCTCCCGGTCATTCCGGAAGAGGACCAGCTCAAGGCGCTCGGGGCGGCGGCGGCCTCGTCCGGGGCGGTCGCCCTCTTTCACATTCCCGGGGTGACTCCGGAAGCTCCCACGCTCGAGGACGCGCTCGGCGGCCGGATACCCGCCGTGGTCCGCGATGTCGGCATGGAGGAACTCCGCGCCGCCCGCCGGGAGCTGACCACCCACAGCGAGGGCGCGTTGGACATGGTGGTGCTCGGGAGCCCGCACTTTTCTTTCGCGGAGTTCGGAAAACTCGCCGCCCTGCTGCGCGAGCGGGGTCCCGAACGCCCGATTCCGGAGGAGGGCGGCTGCGAACTGGTCGTGACCACGAGCCGCGCCGTTCGGGACCTGGCCGAGCGCGCGGGGCTGCTCGAGCCGCTTCACGCCTTCGGGGGCCGGCTGATGGTGGACACCTGCGTCCTGGCCACGCCGATGACCCCGGGGACCACCCGCCGCCTGATGACGAACTCCGCCAAGTACGCGTGGTACTCGCCGGGCCTGCTGGGGTCGGCGGTCGCCTTCGGCAGCCTCGCGGAATGCGTGGAGTCGGCCCGCGAGGGACGGGTGGTCCGGGAAGCGGGCCCCTGGGACCAATGAGAGTCCCGGACGGCGGCGCGCGGCTTCACGGGCGCGTCGTGGTCGCCGGAAACGCTTCGGGCGCCGTTCTCTACGCGACCCAGCCGCTCAGCTTTTGGGGCGGGTACGACGCCGCATCGGGCCGCATCACCGACACGCACCACCCCCTGGCGGGAGAAACGGCGGCGGGCAAGGCGCTTGTCCTGCCCGCCACCCGTGGTTCGTCCACCACCACGGCCGTGCTCCTGGAGGCGATCCGGCGGGAAACCGCCCCCGCGGCACTCATTACCCGCGGGGTGGATTCCTTCCTGGCCCTCGCCTGCGTCGTGGGGCAGGAGATGTACGGGCGCTCCCCCGCACTTGTCGCCGTGGGCAAGGACGAATTCCGGCGCCTGGCCGACTGGCCCGGTCTGGAACTGGCGGACGGAGCGCTAACCCGCATGGACCGTTGATCCGTCCACCGGCCGGCATCTTCACCGGCTCGGAGAGTGGATCCGGTCACGTCGGAATCCAGCGGCCGCCGGCCCGGCGCTCGACCCGGATGCGGGAACTGGCCCCGTGAATCACGATCGAATACACGGCGCCTTCGCCACTCACCGTGATTCGTCCGGAGCCGGAACCGCCGAACGGTGAGAACGAGATCATGTCGGCGACGCCGACGTCGTGCCCGGGGATTGCCGTCGAGCCGGCCACCCCGGCGGGAGCCCCCCACGACACCCCCGGGAAGCGAGCTCCGAACCGCCAGGGGTTCTCCAGCAGGCGCTCGCCGCCCGCGGCGATCTCGGCCCTCCGCACGCCGTTGTGATTGGTATCGAGAACCAGCGCCACCACGGGTGAGGCGGACCCCGGAACCTCGATGCCGTGCCCGCCGAGCGGTGGATCGAAGACGACCGCGACGTTCGCCGCATGGGTCGCGGCCTGCGCCCGCGCCTTGAGGAGGAGGGAGCGCATGGCGAGGGCCGCTCCCCGAACGCGCTCCGCCCGCAGATGTCCCATGAGCGGCGGAATCGCGGTACCGGCCATCACCAGCAGCAGGGCCAGCGCGACGAGTACCTCGACCAGGGTGAAGCCCCGCACCCGCGGCCGCGGGGCCGTGCCGTCCGGACCCCGCAGATCGCGGTCAGGCAGCCTCGGACAGCGCACCCGGACTGCCGCGCCGGTCGGCATCCCCGACCGTCACGTGGGGGCGGATCCGCTCGTAGAGCCGCTCCCCGATGCCCTGAACGTTCATGAGTTCCTCGGTGCTGGCGAACGGCCCGTTTTCCTCACGCCACTCCACGATCCGGGCGGCCGTCACCTCGCCGATCCGCGGCAACTCGGTGAGTTCCTCCGCGGTGGCGGTGTTGATGTTGATGGGCTCCTCGGGCTGCATCGCGGAGACCCCGAGCATCGCCGTCGCGACAACGGCGACCAGGGCGAGAAAAGGAATGCGGAACTGAATCATGTGGTTCTCCTTGTGTTGTGATCGTTGTCAACATCCGACGAAACCCGCGTTGCCGCGGACCGTCGGGATTCCCTTCTTCGCAACGGACGGACCAAACTGCCGCCACCGTCCCTTCGGCTTTCGCACCAGGGCTCCCGGAGATTTTCGGGCACGCAGATCCTCCCTTGGATCAATGAGTTAACCGTCTCAGCCGACGACCGCGATCACCGGTCCCGTCGCCGTATCCGGCGTTCCGGACCTCGGCGCCGAGGCCCCGCCGTCAACTCAAGTTGACGAGGAGCGTCAGCAACGCCTGTCGCGCGGCAAGAGCACGTGACGCCTCTCGGTTCGAGGCGCGGCGGACGCGAGTGGTGACCGGGTCAGGAGCCGCCGCTGGCGTCGACGACGGTCCTGGTTGCCGCGGTGCGTGCGGGCAGCCGCCCGCGCGGCCGTTCGAAGGAGCCCACGAGCTCGTCTCTCCACGCCTGGAACGAAACCAGATGCTCTGCCGGGATGGGAGGCCCCGGCGGCAGGATGTGGGTGCGCGGGTTCAGGGGCTTGCCGTGCCGGTAGAGCCGATAGTCGAGGTGGGGGCCGGTCGAGACGCCCGTGGAGCCCACGAACCCGATGACGTCCCGCTGGTTCACCCGGCGCCCGGGACGGATCTCGCGCGGAATGCGCGAGAGATGGAGGTACTTGGTGACGTAACCGCCCGCATGGCGGAGAGTGACCATGTTGCCGTTCGGGCCGCGGCTCCCCGCGTCCGTCACCACCCCGTCCGCGGTGGACATGACCGGCGTCCCCAGGGGCGCCACGTAGTCCACCCCGTAGTGCGGCCGATACACCCGGTGAACCGGGTGGAACCGCCGGCTGGTGAACACCCCGGAAATCCGCGTGTAGGCCACGGGACTCATCAGGAACGCGCGCTGGATGGAGTTGCCTAGGTAGTCGTAGTAGCCCGATTCGCCCGTCGGCAGCTCGAAGCGGAACGCGTAGATGGGCCGGCCGGCATTGAGGTAGCGAACGGCGTGAAGCTCGCCGTAGTCCTTCCAGTCACCGGCATCGTCGTAGCGCTTGTCCACGACGACCGAGTAACTGTCGCCGGCTCGCGTATCGCGGTGAAAGTCGATGTCGTACTCGAGGGCTCTCGCAATCAGGACCGCAAGTGCGCCCCGTTCCCCGGCGCGGACGAGGCTCTGGTAGAGGCTCCTGTCCACCGTTCCCTGAACCACCTCCCGGCGATCCAGCGGCTCCGTGCTGAACTCCCGTGCATCCCAGCTCGCCCCCGAGCGAAGAACGGCTACCTCGCGAAAATCGTCGAGCGGCAGTTCGATCCGGGCAACCGTCCCTCCGTCGTCCCGGTGCAGCCAGACCGTCTGTCCGACCTTGAAGCGCCGAACGTCGGCCACGTCCTTCAAGGCGTCGCTGACCGCGCCGACTTCCCGGTGCGACAGACCGTTGCGCACCAGCACATCGGAAAGTGAATCTCCCCGGACGAACCGGTCCGGAGCGGAGAACAGTCCCACTTCCGGGGGTGCCGGAACCGCGGCAGCGGGCGGTGCCGGCGCCCCGGGCACTTCCGGCAACGGGCCGTTCCACGACTTCAGGACACCGAACCCAAACAAGACGGCTCCCGCGAGCAGACCGCCAATTACCGCGGTCGCCGAGGCGAGATGGGGGGCCGGGCGGTTCACGCCAGTCCTCGAGTATGTCACAGCGCGCCCTCGCGTGTCCGAACGTTGGGGGCAGCGTCATGGTTCCCCGCGGTAGCAGCCTGTGGTGAGACCCCCGTGAGCGCCGAGACGGGTGAGGCGCCCGGCTGACAAGGCGCGTGAGGGAGGAATACCGAGTGTATTTCGACCGAAACGCAACGCAGAGGGCCGCGCAGCGGCCCGGTTCAGCCGGGATGCATCGCCCGTCGAACGCCGCGGGGGTTTTGCCACAGGCTGCTGCCAGTCACAAGGCGCGCGATCCCCTCCCGGAGGGGGACGCGAGCCCGAAAACCCAGGAGCTCCGCCGCGCTCCGGACATCCGCCGAGGCGTGACGCATGTCGCCGGCCCGGACGGGCCCGAAGGTCGGAGTGAGGTCCGTTCCGGCGGCGTCCGCAACCAGCCGCCAGATTTCGGATACCGACGCGGACCGCCCGGTTCCGACGTTGAAGGCCTTTCCCCCCGGATCCCCCGAGGCTTGTTCCAGCGCGAGAACCAGGGCGTCCACCACGTCGCCGACGAAAACGAAGTCCCGGGTCTGGCAGCCGTCACCATGGATCTCCGGGCGCTCGCCGGCGCGCGCCTGGGCCGTGAAGCGCGCGAGGACGCCGGAATAGGGCGAGTCCGCCGGCTGGCCGGGCCCGTACACGTTGAAAAAGCGCAGCGCGATCGCCGGCGGCCCTCCCGTGCGGTGATGGAGCAGGACATGCCGCTCCCCGGCCAGCTTGGTGATCGCATACACCGAACGCGGCTTGAGAGACGCCGATTCCGTGATCGGGCCCTCGCCAGCGTCCCCGTAGACCGAGCAGGACGAGGCGTAGACGAGGGCGCGGACGTCCGTCCGCCGGGACTCCTCGAGCACGACGAGCGTCCCTTCGACGTTCACCCGGGCGGCCGTTTCCGGATCCAGCTCGGCGCGCGGCACCGAGGCCAGCGCCGCGAGGTGCGCAACCCGGTCGACGCCGCCGAGGGCCTCGCGAACCGCGGCCGGATCCCGGATGTCCCCCTCCGAGACCTCGATCAGGGGGTTCCCGGATACGCGGTCCCGCCAGCCGGTCGAAAAGTCATCGAGAATCCGGACCCGCTCCCCGGCCCCCGCGCACCGGGAGGCCAGGGCCGAGCCGATGAAGCCGGCGCCGCCGGTAATCAGGATCACGTGGGTCCGAGCCGCTCGTAAGCCGAATTCTGTTCCCCGCCGCGGTTGCCCGCGACGGGGTGACGGTCATGCATCTAGCCCGGCGGTTTCCCGACGGGTCGAGCGACCTACCCGGAAGCTCGGACAGGCGGCCCTCGGGCGCTTCCCTATTTGGTCTTGCTCCATGCGGGGTTTACCGTGCCCCGGACATCGCTGCCCGGGCGGTGCGCTCTTACCGCACCTTTTCACCCTTACCGCTCCCCGGAGGGAGAGGCGGTTTGTTTTCTGTGGCACTTTCCTTCCGGTTACCCGGACTGGGGGTTACCCAGCGCACTGCCTTCTGGAGTTCGGACTTTCCTCCCGCTCCCGGAGGAGCCGGCGACCGTCTGAACGACTCGAACCGCCGGGAATTCTATCGGCCCGGAAGGCCCGCCTCCCCGAGACTTTGCGCCAGTTCCCCGGGTTCGGTGCCGAGACTGCGGGCGGCCCGTTCCCGGTGCCCGCCGCAGGCAGCCAGCCGCCGCTCCACGAACCGGCGCTCTTTCGCGGTCAGGGAATCGGCGAGCCGCCCGGATTCCCCGGGCTCCGAAGAGCGTCTAGAGGTGTTCCCGGACGTCCGCCTCGCCGATCTCGTCCCCCGGGCTCAGGATCAGGATGCGCTCGACGAGATTGCGCAGTTCGCGCACGTTGCCGGGGAAGGGTTGTTTGGCGAGGAGTTCGAGGGCTTCCTCCGTGAACGGGCGGGGACGCTGGCCGCCGGACTCGAGTTGCGCCACGAAGTGGGCCACGAGCAGCGGGATGTCATCCGGACGATCCCGGAGCGGCGGCATCTCGATGGGAATGACGTTCAGCCGGTGAAGGAGGTCGCTGCGGAAGCCCTCCTTCTCGAGGTCCTGATTCGTGGCGGAAAGCACCCGGACGTCCACGTCCACGGATTTCGACCCGCCGACCCGGGTAATGCGGTTCTCCTCCAGGGCCCGCAGCACCTTCGCCTGGGTACGGGCGCTCATGTCCCCGACCTCGTCGAGGAAGAGCGTGCCTCCATCGGCCTGCTCGAACTTGCCGACCATCTGGCGATGCGCCCCCGTATAGGAACCCCGCTCCGCACCGAACAGCTCGCTCTCGATGAGTTCCTCGGGGATCGCCGCGCAGTTGACCTCGATGAACGGCCCGGACGCCCGGCGGCTGGCCTGGTGGATCAACCGGGCCGCCACCTCCTTGCCGGTCCCGGACTCGCCGGTGATGAGCACGCGCACGTCGCTCGGCGCCACCCGTTCGATCCGTTCCCGAACGACGGCGAGCACCGGCGACTCTCCCACCAGTTGCCGCCCCGCTCCCTCGCGGCTGCGGTGCAGTTCCACCTCCGCGGCCAGGCGGCGGTTTTCGCTCTCGAGCCGCTTTCGTTCCAGCGTCCGGGTCTTGTCGATCGCCATGCGGAGGCAGGCGCCGATGTCCCCTCCCCCGCCTTTCTCCAAGAAATGCGCCGCTCCCTCCTGGATCGCCCGGACGGCGGTCTCGATGTCTCCGTGGCCCGTGTGCATCACGACCGCCACCGACGGCTTCTCGGCGCGAATGCGCCGGAGGACTTCCATCCCGTCCATCCCCGGCATCTTGATGTCCAGGACCACGAGATCGCACGGATCGCGCTCCAGCGCGGCAAGGGCGTCCGGCCCGGAGGCCGCCTCGAAGACCGTCCAGCCCTCGTAGCGCAACCGGCGGCGGAGCGACCGGCGAATTACCGCCTCGTCGTCAACGACGAGTACGGCGATGTCCTCATCGCCAGCGGCGGGAAGCGGCATGGCCTCATGCTAACCCGGCACGGGCGCGGAGGCTCTCGAAGCGCAGCCGGAGCGCCGGCGCCGCTGCCCGGCGCTCCGCCCGTTCCATGCCGCCGAGGGCGGCGTTCAGCAGCTTCCGGCTACCACGAAGCCCCCCGAGTTCCTTTCGGAGCGCGGCGGCGGCGAGCTGAATGAACGCCCGCAATACCTCTCGCTCGGGCGTCTCCCCGTCCTCCCCCCGGGGCGCCGCCCGCCACAACTCTTCCCACACCGCATGCGCCTCCCACCAGTAAGCACCCCGAAACAGTTCCTCGCCGTACCGGAACAGCCGGGCGTCCGGAATCGTCGCCAGCGGGACCGCCTCCGCCGGCAGGAGACCCGGGGGAAGCTGCTCGAAGAAGCGGTGTCCGGCCGGATCGCGTTCCGGATGGGGAGTCCGGCCGGGGCGGTGCCGGTAGGGGGGAAACGGGAGGTCCGACGTCAACGCTCCCGCCAGATCACGAACTCGGCGAGCGCTTCCAGCCCGTCCCGGTAGGACGAGGGCGGGACCGCCTCGAGGGCCTTGCGGGCGGCGGCGGCAAAGCCCTCCGCGACCCGCCGCGCCTCGTCGAGCCCTCCCCGGCGTTCCACGAGCGCCAGGATCTCTTCCTGCTGCCCGGGCGTGAGGCCGCCGCTGTCGAGCACCTCCTCAACGAGCGGCACGGCCTCGGGTTCGCGTTCGAGCGCGTGGAGGATGGGCAGCGTCAGGTGCCCTTCCTTCAGGTCGCTGAGCACCGGCTTTCCCACTATGGCGGCGCTCGCCGTGAAGTCGAAGAGGTCGTCTGCCACCTGAAACGCCATTCCGAGATTCATGCAGTAGTCGCCGAGCGCCCCTTCGACCTCGGGAGGCGCCTCGACCATCATCGCGCCCATCTTCCCGCAGCCATGGAAGAGGTACGCCGTCTTCAGCCGCAGAATCCGCAGGTGCTCCTCGCGGGTGAGCCCGATGGTGCCGCCGCGGGCCTTCTCCAGGAGCATGCCCTCGATCATGCGCATGGTGAGATCGCACATCGTGGCCACGACCGCCGGATTTTCCTGCTCCACGGCCAGCGACATGGACTGGATGTAGAGGAAATCGCCGATCAGGACGGTGAGGTCGTTGCCCAACAGGCTGTTCAGCGAAGCCTGCCCCCGCCGCGTGTCCGCCTCGTCAACGATGTCGTCGTGGACGAGCGTCGCGGTGTGCATGATCTCGACCATCGCCCCGTACGAGGGACCGCGGGGGGAAGCTCCCCCCTTGGGGCCTCCGGCGGCGCGCGCCGCGATCAGCAGCAGCATCGGGCGGATGCGCTTGCCGCCACTGCGGTAGAGGTACTGGCTCGTCAGCTTGACGAGTTCGAGATCGCTCTGTACCCGCGCGGCGAGGATGCACTCGACCTCAGCCAGGTCCGGAGCGAGTTCAGTCTCCAACTCGGAGAGCAGGCTCCCGGGGCTCGAAACGGACAGCATTACCGGATTACCCAGTAGCCTGTGGAGGAAGTAACGTGAGCACCGAGAACGGCCCAGTTCTCCCGGTGGGGGCGGCACCCGGCTGACCCGGTTCTCCCGGTGGGGGCGGCGCGCGAGGGAGGAATACCTGGTGTATTTCGACCGAAGCGCAACGATGAGGGGCGCGAAGCGGCGCGGTTCAGCCGGGATGGATCGCGCGTCGAGCCCCCACCGGGAGAACTGGGCCGTGCGGGTTTTGCCACGGGCTGTTCAAGCCGGGATGCATCGCCGTTCGCTTCCGGAGCGGGGCGGGAGCCCCGCGGAGACCCCGCTAGCACGAGGAATGGAAGACGGCGTAGCCGACCGCCATTCCTCGTAGCTCGGGCATGCCGCGTGACTTTTCCCACAGGCTGCTGCAACCGATTATCTCACGCGGAACGCGCCGGATTCTTGCTCGCTATCCCTGCGCGCGGCTCGGACTGCCGAAGAAAAACCGGCGGAAATTCGCATCGGTGGCCGCTTCGATCTCGCCCGGGTCGGCGGACCGCGCGGCGGCGAGGCATCGCGCGGTCTCGACCACCATCGCGGGTTCCGCGCGTTTGCCCCGGTGGGGCACCGGCGCCAGATAGGGGCTGTCCGTCTCCACGAGCAGGTTGTCCAGCGGCACGAGCCCGGCGGTCCGGCGCAAGTCGTCGGCGTTCTTGAACGTGAGGATTCCCGAGAACGAGATCAGAAAGCCCCGTTCCCAACCGGCCCGGGCCAGCCGCTCGCTCGCGGTGAAGCAGTGGAGGATCGCTCCGCACGCAGCCAGGTCTTCCTCGTCCGCGATGCGGAGGAAATCGTCCTCGGCGTCCCGGTGGTGGACCACGACCGGGAGTCCCAGCTCCCGGGCGACCCGGATCTGGCGCCGGAACACGTCCCGCTGTTCGGGACGCGGGCTCAGGTCGTAGTGGTAGTCGAGCCCCACCTCGCCGATAGCGAGCAGCCGCGGCCGGCGGGCAAGTTCGGCAAGGCGCTCCTCGCCGCCGAGTTGCCCGAAGAGCCGCGCATCGTGAGGGTGGCATCCGAGCGTCGTGTAAAGCTGTGGCGAACCCGGATCCGGGTGGTCCGCCCCGTCCGGATGCAGGTCGTCCACCAGGGAGAACGTCTCCTGCCACGAGGCTTCGCCATCCATCATTCCGATGGAGACGATCGTCGCCACGCCCGCGTCCGCGGCGCGCGCCAGCACCGCCTGCCGATCGGGACGAAACGCCGGCTGGTCGAGGTGGGCGTGGGAGTCGGTCATTCGGGGTCGCCGCCGGAAGACTCCGGCAGGGGCGCGGCGAGCGCCTGCCGGAAGACCTCCTTCAGGGGGACGCCGGCTGCCTCGGCCAGGCGGCGGCAGTCTTCGAACTCGGGAGCCCGGTTGACCACCGCTCCGGTCCGTATGCCCAGCTTGAGTCCCACCGGTCCCCAGGAGGTCTCGACCGAGACGACCCGGCGCTCCAGCGTGTCCCGCTCGGCTTCGCTGATCCGGACTCCGAGCGTCGTGCTCTCCGAGAACAGGGTCCCCACCACCGCCTCCCGGCCGGCCGGATCGACGAGGACGGTCAGGGCCAGTCCGGGCCGCCCCTTCTTCATCTGCACCGGCGTGAAGAAGGCGTCCCGCGCGCCCGCGGCGAGCAGGCGCTCGAGGAGGTGCGGCGCGATCTCGGGCTGCAGGTCGTCGAGCGTCGCCTCGATTACGGTCACCGTCTGCCCCAGGCGGTCGGGAGTGGACCCGAGCACGGCCCGCAGCGCGTTCGGGCGGCCTTGCTGGGGATCGGCGGTGCCGAGGCCGTAGCCGACTCGTTCCGGAGTCATCGCCGGCCAGCCGCCGAAGGAGTCGGCGAGGCCGGTCAGGACCGCTCCCGTCGGGGTGGTGCGCTCGAAACCGGAGCCATCGGAAAAAGTGGGAACGCCGCGGAGCAGCAGACCGGTGGCGGGGGCCGGAATCTCGAGCGTCCCGTGTTCGACCTCCACCGAGCCGCTGCCGAGATTGACGGCCGAGCTCACCACGCGATCCGGGGCAAGGTGAGCGATCCCCGCAACCGCCCCCACGATATCCACCAGGGTGTCGAGGGAACCGAGTTCGTGCAGGTGCACCGACTCCGCGGTCTTGCCGTGGACCTCGGCCTCGGCCTCGAAGATCCGGCGGAGCAGGTCCGCCGTCCGCTCCCGGACGGCGGCCGAAAGCCCGCTCCGTTCCAGGACGCTCAGGAAATCACGCAGGTAGCGGTGTCCGCGATCGTCCGGCGCCTCCACCTCGGCCTTGATCCCGCGCAGTCCGCCGCGCGAACTCTCTTCGAACGACAACGACACGGGAGAGCGCAGCGCGGCGACCGTCCCGGAGAGGACTTCCGGTGGAACTCCGACGTCCACGAGCGCCCCGAGCAGCATGTCGCCCGAAACACCGGAGGTCAGGTCGAGATAGAGGACGCGCAAGGGGAGCGCGGATTCTAGAAGCGGACCGGCTCGCGCGCAGGGGGCACGCGATTCCGCGCGACGACGGAGGGGATACCCTTGGCACCGCAGTTCGCCCGGTAGCCGGACCGAAAAGACTGTCGCCCCGGCGTTCGATTTCGCTCATGAGCACGTCCGTTCCCACTCCGCCGAGCGCCGCCTCGATGCGCGAAGAAGCGTTTCGCCGCCTCGAGGAGTTCACCCGGGAGCGCGGCCTCAAGAAATCGCGTCAGCGCGAAGTCATCCTGAACCGCTTCCTCCAGATTGGCGGCCACGTTTCGGCCGACGACCTCCACACCGAGGTGCGGGGGGCGGACGCCTCCATCGGCCGCACCACCGTGTATCGCGCCCTCCGGCTCTTTTGCGAAGCGCACATCGCCTCCTCGATCGACCTCAAGGACGGACTGACCCGCTTCGAACCGGCTCTCTCCCGTGGCCATCACGACCACCTCATCTGCGTCCGCTGCGGCCGCATCGACGAATTCCTCTCCACGGAAGTGGAACGGCGGCAGGAGGAGATCGCGAAGGAGCACGGCTACCGGCTGGTGTGGCACCGCCACCAGCTCTACGGGGTCTGCTCGACCTGCGAAGAACAGGCCTGACCGCGGATCACAACTCGCCGGCTTCGCTGAAGCTGTGCCATCTCCCGGCCCCGATCACCAGGTGATCGAGGACCGGAATCCCCATGATCGCTCCCGCTTCCTGAAGCCGCCGGGTGAGTTGCCGGTCTGCCTCCGAGGGTTCCGGATCTCCGGAGGGATGATTGTGGAAGAGGATCAGCGAGACGGCCTGGTAGGCCGCCGCCAGCCCGAACAGATCGCGGGGGTGCACGGGAGCCCCGGTCAGGGAGCCCCGCGAAACGATCTCGGCGCGGCGCAGGCAGCCGCGGCTGTCGAGCATCAGGACCCCGAACTCCTCGACCTCCCGGTTTCCGTAGCGCGCGATGAGATAGCGGGCCACCTCGGCCGGACTGCGGAAGCAGGGCACGCGGCCATCGGAGGAGTACCCCGCGCGGCGCCCCAACTCGAGGGCCGCCGCCAGGCGAACGAGCCTCGTCCGGGAAAGCTCCGACCGGTGCGCCAACTGGCCAAGCGGCGACTGGGCAAGCCGGGCCAACCCGCCCATATCGTCGAGGAGGCGGCGGGCGAGCCCGTCTCCACCGGGGCCCAGTACGAGGCCGAGCAACTCGGCGCTAGTCAGGGCGCGCGCCCCGTTCTCGAGGAGCCGGGCGGCGGGCGTCTCAGCGGGTAGCCGGCGCCGGCGCACCGGAGTTCGCGCGGGGTATCGCAGCGCGCCTCGCCGGGACGGGACCCCGGGGAGAGCGGGCCGGCGGAAAGACGCCCGGGACTTCAACACCAGCGCCGGCGGAACGCACGGGCCGTGGAACACACCCCGTCCATCCAGGGGGCGTAGGGGGAATTGTCCAGCGCCGGCGTGAATCCGGCACGGAGAAGGACCCTTTCCGAAGCGGCGTTGCCAGGCGTCACCAGTCCGAACAGCTCGGCGCCGGCAAAGCGGATCCTGGCGAACTGCACGGCGCGCCGGACCGCTTCGGTGGCGTAGCCGAGGCCCCAGACCGGACGGGCGAAGCAGTAGCCGATCTCCACGAGTCCGGGCGCCCGCTCCAGGAGACTCAGTCCCCCACGAACCCGGGCACTCGCCCGCTCGACGACCGCGAGGTCGAACTGCGAGGCATCGGGCGTGCGGTTTCCGGCGATCGCGTGCCGGAGGAAGGACATGGTTTCCGGCGCCGCGTTCGGCCCCCAGCGGAGGTGGCGGGTCACTTCGGGATCGCTCGCGTACTCGTGGACGTCGGCAAAGTCCGCCTCCCGGAAGGGGCGCAGGATGAGCCGGTCGGTCTCGAGGGGAAAGCCAGCGGGACCGCCGCCGGCGCTTTCCGGAGAGGCTCGTCGCGAGCCGGCCGGGTTCACGAGAGAGTGGGCGATACCGCCCCGGCGGGAGACGACATGGCTTTCAGTCCGCCGACTCCGCCACCCGCTTCAGATCTTCAAGGTCCTGCGCGAGCGCCTTCTTCACGCCTTTCAGCATCATCCCGCTGAATACCGAAAAGAGCCGGGCCACCAGGCTCACCGGACGGGCGCCGAACACGAACGTGGCCCGGGTCCCGTCTCCTTCGGGAGCGAGAGTGAACTCGGTCCGGTAGTGCGCCCCGTGCGACTCGGCTTCGACCACGTACGACAGCGGCGGATCGAAACCGGTGATCCACATCTCCTCGGTCGCCTGCTTGCCGTAGAGCGTCCGGGTCTCCCGCCAGCGGGTCCCTTCTCCGAAGGGTCCGCCGGTCAGCACCTCGACGCTGTCGATGCCGGACACGTTCTCCACGAGGTTCTCGAGATCCGTCGCGACCTCGAAGACGCGCTCCGGCGACGCCGCGATGGTCGTCTGGACTTCTACGCTCGGCATGGGCCGGGGAGTCTAGTGTGGTGTCCCGTAAATGCTGCGAGTCACCGAGAGCGGCGAGGCGCCCGGCTGACAAGGCTCGAATCGGGAGGAATACCGGGTGTATTCCGACTGATTCGGAACGCCGAGCGCAGCGGCCAGTTCTCCCGGTGGGGGCCA